>Ga0209648_10001691_pt1 | contig 17916 bp, 17 predicted proteins | sample GraSoi2013_115cm_FD_185830 | JGI IMG/M metagenome (GOLD analysis project Ga0209648, IMG submission 185830) | Grasslands soil microbial communities from the Angelo Coastal Reserve, California, USA - Sample 9_17_2013_115cm (SPAdes) (version 2) | ecosystem: Environmental > Terrestrial > Soil >...
CTTCAAGCTCTCGGCCAGGGGGTGAACCGCCACGGCCGAGCTGGACAGCGTCGGTCCGAGCAGCGCCAGGACCTGGTTTGACTCGATCAGGGTCTGGGCTTTCGCCTGCGAGGTCGCCTTGTCGGAGGTGTCGTCCTCGAAGGAGATTTCGATCATGGCTCCGTTGACCCCGCCTGACGCGTTGATCTGCTTGGCCGCGAGCTTCATGCCATCGCGGCTCTGGGGGCCGTACACAACGCCCGCGCCGCTTATAGACAGGACGGCGCCGAGCTTGATGGTCTTGCCGGCGTAGGAGTTGGTCGCGCCGATGTTCCCGCCGCCGCCGGAACCACACGCGGCGACCAGGAAGGTCGCCACAAGCCAGCCGACGAGGCGCATGCGGGTCACCTCATCCTCCCGAACGAAACGTAGCGATTCTTGAACTTATCAAACCGGCGGTCTTCGCTACGCCTTGAGGCGCTTCATGAGTCCCGGGATGTCGAGCCTGGGATGGGGGTACTGCGGGCTCATCTCCTGCAGCGTCTCGAGCAGGATCATGGTCACCGCCCAGTTGCGGTAGACCTTGTCGTTGGCCGGGATCACGTACCACGGCGCCCATTTGGTGGAGCACTGCGTGATCGCCAACCCGTACGCGCTCATGTAGTCATCCCAGTAGGCGCGCTCGTCGATGTCGTGCTCGCTGAACTTCCAGTGCTTGTCGGGATTCTCGAGCCGGTCGATCAGGCGCTTGCGCTGCTCGGCGTAGGAGATGTGGAGGCACAGCTTCACGATCCGCGTGCCTGACTGGACGAGCTGCTTCTCGAAGTTGTTGATCTGGCCGTACCGGCGCTCCAGCACGCCGGGCGGTGCAAGCGCGTGCACGCGAGCGATCAAGACGTCTTCGTAATGCGAGCGGTTGAAGACCCCGATGTCGCCGGCGGCGGGCAGGCGGCGGCGGATGCGCCAGAGAAATCCGTGACGCTTCTCCTGGGGCGTCGGGGCCTTGAACGGCGTGATCAACACACCCTGTGGGTTGAAGTTGCGCACGACGTGGGTGACGGTGCCGTCCTTGCCGCTCGTGTCCATGCCCTGCAGCACGACGAGCAGCGACCGCTTGTGCTCCGCGTAGAGGCGCTCGTGCCAGTTGAACAGGACGTCCTGGTTCTTTTCGATGTCGCGCTGGGCTCGGCTCTTGCCGCCTTTCAGACCAGGATGCGAGTCGGGGTCGACGTCGGCCATCCGGAAGCGCCCGTCTCTGACCTGGGCGCGGAGCAGGTCGCGGACCTCCTTTTTGGCCACGAAGGCCGATCTTAGTGCTTTAGGTCAGCTCAACTGGAACGACATCGAGTTTCAGCAGCTGGTCCCCACGCAGCACCTCGAGCGCGAGCTTCGCGCCGATCCTCGCCTCGACCATCAGTCGCTGCAGGTCGCCGGCCTTGGTGACGCCGACGTCGCCCACCGAAACGATGATGTCGCCTGCGCGCAGCTTGCCTCCGGCGGCCGGGCTGCCGCTGACGACCTCGTGCACCTCGACGCCGGCCTTGCGGCCAAGGCGCTGCGCCATCGCCGGGGTCAGAGGTCGCGTGCCCCCAGCGATGCCGAGGTAGGCGCGGCGCACGCGCCCGTTCCGCATCAAGGCGGCAAGGATGGCCTGGGTCGTGCCGTTCATGGGCACCGCGAGGCCGAGGCCCATGCCGGCGACGGCCGTGTTGACGCCGATCAACCTGGCCTGTGAGTCGGCCAGCGCGCCGCCCGAATTACCCGGGTTGAGCGCCGCGTCGGTCTGGATCACGTCTTCGATGAAGCGCCGGTGGCCGTTGCCGTCCGCGGTCGCCAGCGAGCGGCCTAACCCGCTGACGACCCCGGACGTGACGGACCCGGCGAATCCCATCGGGTTGCCGATGGCGACGACGAGCTGACCGACCCGAAGCTGGTCGGCATTGCCAACCCGTGCTGGCTGCAGGCTGGTGGCGCGGGCGCGGGCCACGGCCAGGTCGGAGAGGGGATCGGCGCCGACGACGTCGACGTCGTACTCGGCCCCGTCGATGAACGAGGCGCTGGCCGCGCCGCCCGCCGCGACGACGTGGGCCGAGGTGACCAGGAAGCCGTCGGGGGTGATGACGACTCCGGAGCCGGCGCCGCCGAAACCGCGGCCGCCCCGCCCGATGCGCAGGCTGGCAACCGACGGGAGAACCTTCTCCGCGACGGAGGTGACGATCGAAGAATAGGCGTCTAGAGCTTCGCTCTCGGTCACTGCCTCGACCATGGTGCTTACAAGATTACCAAGTAACAGATCGGCTAAACATGGGCTTTCTGGCGGAGCGAGCGGAACTCCTTCTCGAAGCCCTCCACGATCTTCTCGGGGTCGGGGACCAGGCCCTCGTCCGTGGCCACCCCCAGCATCACGCCGCCGGCGTAGCTGAGGATGCTGATCCCCAGCCCGAGCCGGCCCGACTGCGGCACCCAGAACATGACCCGGTCCAGCTTGCGGCCGGCCAGGTACAGCGGCTCGCGCGGGCCGGGGACGTTGGTCAGCACCGCCGAGGCCTTGCTGCCGAAAAAGCGGAGGCCCAGCCTCTCGACCTCGACCGGGGCGAAGCCCATCAGGTTCAACACGCCGTACGCGACGAGCGCCTCGGGCGATCGCTTGAGCTCGTCCATCTCCTTCTTGATCGAGCGCAGCCGTTTCACCGGGTCGAGGGTGCCGATGGGCAGGGTCAGGAAGACGAGGCCGAAGGAGTTGCCCATCTTGTGCGCCTCGTCCACCGGCCGCAGGTTGACGGGGACCGAGGCGCGGATGGAAACGCCGCTGGTCGGCTCACCGCGCCCCTCGAGGTAGCGGCGCAGGGCGCCGGTCGCCGTCGCGAGCAGCACGTCGTTGACGGTCGCCCCGAACGCCTTGCCGATCGCTTTGAAATCGTCGAGCGGGACGGGTTTCGACCAGGCCGCGCGCTTCCGGCGTCCCAGCTTGCCCTTGAACACGGTCTGCTGGTCGGGCGGCAGGAGCACGAGCCGGCCCAGCCTGTACGCGCCTTCCGCGACGCGGCCCGGGTCGTCGAGCAGCCTGGGCAGCCAGTCGAGCGGCCCGCGGCTGTTGTTCTGGTGTTCTGATCGCTTGCGCGGCGGCGCTGTCGCGGGCGCTGAGTCGAGCAGCGAAAGCATCACGCGGACCAGCGCGATGCCGTCGGCGATCGAGTGATGGATCCGCGCGAGCACCACCGATCCGCCGCCGTATCCGTCGACGAGGTGGACATGCCACAGCGGTTTGGTCATGTCGAGCGGCATGCCCATCAACTCGCTGACCAGCTCGCGCAGCGCCTTGTCGCCACCCGGCGCGGGCAGCGCGATGTGGCTCACGTGGTTGCCGATGTCGAATCCCGCGTCGTCCTGCCAGTGCGGCATGCCGGCGCGCGTGCGCGGGCGGACCACGCGCTGGTGAAACCGGCCGAAGGGCGCAAGCCGCTTGTCGAGCAGGGTGCGAAGCCGCTTGGGGTCGACCTTGCCGTCGAGGGCGAGCACGCCCGTCACCATCATCAGGTTGGTCGGGTCCTCCATGCCCAACCAGGCCGCATCGACGCTCGACATGGGGACCATTCGGGTCACCGTGCGGTGATCCTACGCGGGATAGACAGACACCTCCGTCGCTTTCACCGCGACCCACACCTCGGCGCCCGCGTCGAGGTGCAGCTCGCGCACGGCTGACGGAGTCACCTCGGCGACGAGGGGCACGGTCCCGCTGAGGCGGACCCTGACGCGCTCGCCCTGGAGGTCGAGGTCCTCGGCGCGGCCGCGCCAGACGTTGCGCGGCGTGCCCTCCGGACGCGACGTGTAGAGCGCGACGGCGCGCGGATGGATGACCGCGAACACGTCTCCGTCGCCGGCCTCCGGCGCGGCCACGCCGGTGCCGTTCTCGAGCTCGACGTGGTCGCCCCGGCCCCGCCCGCGCAGCAGGTTGACGCCCGCGAGGTCCGCGACGAAGCGGGAGCGGGGCCTGGCGGTGACCTCGGCGGGGGATCCGCTCTGCACGACCTTGCCGTGCTCGAGCACGACCAGCCGGTCGGCCAGGGCGATCGCCTCGAGCGGGTCGTGGGTCACCAGGATGCGCACGCCTCGAAACCCGGCGAGCTGCCGCGACAGGTCGCGGCGGACCTCGGCGCGGATGCTGACGTCGAGTGCGGACAGCGGTTCGTCGAGCAGCAGCAGTCGCGGCTCGGTGGCCAGCGTGCGGATCAGCGCCACCCGCTGCGCCTGCCCGCCTGACAGCTCGCGCGGCATCGCGTTAGCCCGATCGCCGAGCCCCGCGTGGTCGAGCCATTCTCTGGCGACGCGCCTGCCGTCCCGTTTGAGGCCGAAGGCCACGTTGTCGAGGACCGTCATGTGCGGAAACAAGACGTGGTCCTGGAAGACGAGGCCGACACGGCGCCTCTCGGTTGGGACGTGCCGCTTGCTTGTCGAATCATCGAGCACGTCGCCGTCGAGCTCGACGCGACCGTCGATAGCGACCAGCCCGGCCAGCGCGCGCAGGAGCGTGGTCTTGCCGGCCCCGTTGGGGCCGAGGACGGCGACCGTCTCGCCGGCGCCGACGTTGAGGTCGACGTCGAGCACGAACCCATCGCGCGCGACGCGCACCTGCGCGGTGAGGCTCACAGCGCGCCGAGCCACCGGTCGCGCATGCCGATGAGGATCGCGAGCGATACGGCGAGCAGGATCAGGCTCAAAGCGATCGCGCCCTCCGGCCGCGTCTCCAGCGCGATGTAGACGGCGAGCGGAATCGTCTGCGTGCGACCGGGCAGGTTGCCGGCGAAGGTGATGGTCGCGCCGAACTCGCCCAGCGCGCGGGCCCAGCACAGGACCGCGCCGGAGAAGATCGCGGGCCGCACCAGGGGAAGGGTCACTCGCGAGAAGACCTTCCAACCGCCCGCGCCCAGCGCTCGGGCCGCTTCCTCATAGCGGGCATCGAGCGCCCGCAGCCCGCCCTCGACCGCGATGACGAGGAACGGCATGGCGACGAAGGTCTCGGCGATGACAGCGGCCGCCGTGGTGAATGGGATCTGGATGCCGAACGCGTTGTAAAGCGGCCCACCGACCAGGCCGCGGCGACCGAATGCGAGCCACAGCGCGACCCCGCCGACGACGGGTGGCAGGACCATCGGGAGCGTGGTGAGCGCTCGGAGGATGGCGCGCGGCGCGCCACTTGTCCTCGCCAGGAGGAGGGCGAGGGGGATGCCGAGGACAAGCGCAATCGCCGTCGCCGTCACCGAGCAGAAGAGGGAGAGGCCGAGCGCGGTCGCGGTTTCGGGAGCGACGAGCGCAGGGCCGACCTGGTCCCATGGCGCGCGGGCGACCAGCCCGGCGAGGGGGAGGAGGAAGAGGAGGAGGCCCGCGACCGCCAGCGCCATCAGCGGAGCTGGAATCCTGGCCCGGCTCAAGCCCTCTCGAATCCGGCGCCGACGAGGATCGCCTGTCCCTGGCTCGATAGCACGTACTTGACGAACGCGTCGGCGCCGGTCTTGTTCTGCGCTCCGCTGAGCATTGCGATCGGGTAGTCGGCGATGACGTTCTGCGAGTCCGGGATCGCGATGCCACTCACCTTGCCGCTGGTCACGATGTCGCTGACGTAGACGATTCCGGCGTCGGCTTCGCCAAACGCGACCTTGCTCAACACTCCTGTGACCTGCGGTTCGAGGCTCGCCGGGTGGACTGTGACGCCGGCCTTGGCGAGCGCCTGCTGGGCATATTTGCCGGCCGGCACCGATGGGTCGGCGAGCACGATCGTGAGCCCGGGTCGGGCGAGGTCGGCGAGGGAATGGATGCCTTTCGGATTGCTTTTCTCGACCGCGATCTCGAGCCGGTTGTGCACGAAGACCTGCGATGAGCCGGCGATCAAGCCGGCGTTCTGCGCGGTGGTCATGTGGGCGACGTCGGCGGAGGCGAAGACGTCGGCCTGCGCGCCCTGCGTGAGCTGGGAGGTCAGCGTCTGGGTGCCGGCGTAGTTGAAGGTGGTTGTGATTTCGTACTGGCTCTTGACCTTGCCGGCGATCAGGTCGAATGCGGGCTGGAGCGACGCCGCGGCAAAGACAGTCAGGTTGGTGGGAGCTACCTGCTGGGTGCATTCATTTGGGCAATAGCTGCGCGATGCGCAGCCGGTCAGGGCTGCGAGCACATAGAACGCCACCAAAGCCGCCAGGGGCTTACTCACGAGGCAGCTCCACATGGACATTGGTCGCCTTGACCACAGCGACCGCGGGCATTCCCGGCTTGAGGTCGAGCTCATCGGCGGCGTCGCGTGTGATGAGCGACACAAGCCGGTACGGTCCCGCCTGGATCTCGACCTGGGCCGCGACCCGGTCCTTGACCACGCGCGTGACGATGCCGGGGAATCGATTGCGGGCCGACTGCTTGACCGCGGCTTCCTTCTTGTCCGCGCGCTTGGGCTTGGCGATCGCCGCCAGCGACGCGCCGTCGATCAGCCGCTGCCCGCCCGAGGTGCGGGCGCCGACCAGCCGGCCATCGTCGACCATCCGCCGCACCGTGTCGACGCTGACGCCGAGCATCTTGGACGCCTGCCCCAGCCGATAACTAGGCATCTAACCCAAAATCCTAGCACCAGCCAGCAAATCACCCAGTTTGGCTGGAAAACGCCCACCCCTTCCGGGGCCCTCCCTCTCCCGCGGGCTCCCTCCCCCAAGCCCGGCCGACCGTACACCATGAACCTAGAGCTCATTGACAACCCCGGCAATGCAGGCTGTTAAGACCGCCGCCGGCCGCCCATTCGCACGCTTTGTACAAAACGCACGTATGCCGGCCGGTTGAAAAGTGCGTTTTGTGCAGAACGCGCCTCATCGAGCGCCCGCCCGGCTTCCAGCCTTACGAAACGTTCACATCCAGCTAATGCCACAACCCCGCCACCCGGGTTCAAATTGGCTCGTGAGCCTCGCACAGATCGAACAACCCGTCGTCGCGTCCCCGTCCCGCGCCCGCGGGATCACGCGCCGTCAAGCCCTCACCACGGCGGTCGTCACCGGCGTCGGCGTCGGCGTCGTGCGCCTCCTCAGCGGATCGATGCAGCAGATCGCGTCGCCCCGCACCGGCACGACCACCGACTGGATCTCGCCGCTCGGCTCGGAGTCCGCGCGCGTTATGCAGCTGCTGCGGCGCACGAGCTTCGGCTACACGCAGGCCCAGCTCGATGCATCGCTCTCCGACGGATTCAACAAAACCGTCGACCGGCTGATCGAAACCAAGCCCATGGAGCCTCCGGTCCTCGCCGTCGCGAACACGCCGGGCGGCCGCTTTCCAATCAACCAGCTCCAGCAGTGGTGGATCGACCAAATGCTCACGACGCCGACGCCATTCGCCGAGCGGATGACGCTCTTCTGGCACGGCCATTTCACGAGCGACTATCGCAAGGCGGCCGACGACACCTTCATGTACTGGCAGAACCTGACCTGGCGGAACATGGGGATGACGGACCTGCGGTCGATGTTGATGCAGGTCACGACCGACCCGGCGATGCTTCGCTATCTCGACCTCGCGACGTCGACCGGGCAGAGCCCGAACGAAAACTACTCGCGTGAGCTGATGGAGCTCTTCACGATGGGCGCCGGCAACTACACCGAGGACGACGTGCGCGAGGGCGCCAAGGCACTCGCCGGCTGGACGATTCCACAACCGGACACATACGCCACGGTGGTCGTGGACAAGGCCAACAACGTCACCCGCAAGCTCCCGGTCTACTCAGGGCAGAAAGCGGGGGTCTTGAATGCGCGGCGCGCCTACAAGGGCAGCGTCACTTATCTCGGCAAGACCGGCCCGCTGGACACGCAGGGTGTGATCGATCGCATCCTCGCGCAGCCGGCCACCGCAACCTTCATCGCCAACAAGGTCGTACAGCATTTCGTGGCCGCACGGCCGAGCATGGCCTTCGTCAAGAATCTCGGCGACACATTCCGGCGCAGCAAGTACGACGTGAAGACTCTCATGCACGCCGTCTTCACCAGCCCCGAGTTCGCCGCCAACCAGAGCTACCGCAGCCTGGTCAAGTCGCCGACCGAGTTCATGGTCCACGCAGCGCGCGCTTTGGGCGTCACGTCGATCTCCAAGCTCATCGCAGGCTCTGGCTCCGGGATGGGCCAGAGCGTCTTCGACCCGCCGGACGTCAACGGCTGGCCGAACAACGAGTCGTGGATCTCTTCGAACACGGTCGTTGAGCGCGTCAACTTCGCGACATCGGCGATGGCGCAGGCGAAGGGCACTTTGCCGCCCGCGACTGATGCGGTGCATAAGCATCTCGATGGAGTGCTGAGTCCCCAGACCGCGAAGCTCTTCAACCAGGCCGCGGACGACCGCGCGCGCTGGTTCATCACCCTCGCCTCTCCGGAATTCCAGCTCAAGTAGGTGCACCAGGATGAGTAGAGAAGTCGGCATCAACCAGCTCAAGCGCCGCGACTTTCTCAAGGCGGGACTCGTCTTCGGCGCCGGCGCGTCAGGCCTGGCGGCCGGATACGCCGCGGTCCCGGACGCGTTCGCCCGCGCGGTCTACGCGGCCAAGAAAGAGGGCATGACCAACGACAACATCCTCGTCATGATCCAGCTGGCCGGCGGAAACGACGGGCTGCGCACGCTCGTGCCGCTGGCCGACCCTGCGCTGCACGATCTGCGCCCGAAGCTCGCCGGGCCGATGGTCTCACAGGCGCTGCCGCTCAACTCGCAGTACGGTCTCAACCACAACCTGGGCGGCATCAAAGGACTGTGGGACAAGGGCAAGGTGGCCATCGTCCAGGGTGTCGGCTATCCCAACCCGACCTTCTCCCACTTCGAGTCGATCCGGATCTGGGAGACGGGCGACCCCACTCGGCGCCAGGTCGATGGATGGCTTGGCCGCACGCTGGCTACGAACTACGACTCCAACGGTCACCCGCTCACCGGGTGCGCGTGCGGAGCGACGGACGCCCCGGGCGCGCTGCGCGACCTACAAGCGACTCTGACCGTGATCCAGAACCAGAAGACGTTTGGCTTCACGGGCGGGACCGAAGTGGAAGCTGCGGTCGGCGCCCTGTACAAAGGAACACCCGGCATCTACGGCGCGCTGTTCGACACCGCGATCGCCACGGCCACCGAGACGATGGCCACTCTCCGCACCTCAGCCACGACCTATCAGCCGATGGCTGACTACACGGACAAGGTGCAGCTCGTCTACTCGTCGAAGAACCAGCTCGCCGCGGCGCTGCAGCTCGCGGCGGAGCTCATCGTCACCGGCACGGGCGTCAAGCTGCTGCACGTCACGCTCGGCGGCTTCGACACGCACTACACGGAGCTAAACCGGCACGACGACCTGATGGGATACCTCGACTCCGCGGTCTCCGCCTTCTACCAGGACCTGGCCGCACACAACATGGCCGACAAGGTGCTCATCGCGACTTGGTCCGAATTTGGACGCCGGCCGAAAGAGAACGCGAGCGGCGGCACGGACCACGGCGCTGCCGCTCCCCTGCTTCTGATCGGCGACCCGGTCAAAGGCGGGCTGTACGGCGACGAACCCAGCCTGACGAGCCTGGACAACACCGGCAACTTGAAATTCGGGGTGGACTTCCGCTCGGTGTACCAGGAGATCCTCAGCGGACATCTCGGCGCGGACGCGACCAAGATCCTCGGTGCGTCGTTCGACCAGATTCCATTCTTGAAGGCGCCGGTCGCGGTCTGAGCATGCGTCTGCTTCTGATCAAGGCTGTGGCGACGGCGCTGACCATCGGCGCCACCACGGCGTCGGCGGTCTTCGTCACCGCGCATCTCAAGAACCCGGCGGCGCCCCTGCAGCCGGCGGTGCTGAACACCGGCAACGGAACGAGCACCACATCGATGGACGGCACGCTGACGGTCGGTCCGTCGGTGCAGCCGAGCAACGCCGCGCCGATCACGTCGACCTATGCCTCCTGAGTCCGCCGTCGAGTCGCATCACTTCGAGGCTCTCGGCACCGACTGCAGCCTGTTCGCGGTAGGCCAGACTCGTGGGCGCCTTGTCGAAGGCGAGTTCTGGGTCCGGCGGCTTGGCGTTCTATTGACAAGGTTCACCTCGGACAGCGAGCTGTCGCGACTCAATGCATCGGCAGCCAGATGGACGGACATCGGCCCAGACATGGAATCCGTCCTCAGAGCCGCCCTTCGCGCATACGAGATGAGCGGCGGCCTGGTCAACGTCGCTGTGCTGTCATCGATGCTGGCCGTCGGATATACGCGGCCGCTCGCCGATGGTCCGGCGGTCGCCGCCCTGGACGGCGTGGGCCCGCTGCCTCCCCTGCCCGACGTGCTCGAGGTTCGCGACGGCGGAGCGCGAGTCGCGGTTGGCACCGGGATCGACCTGGGCGGTGTCGCGAAGGGATGGATGGCGGATCGCCTGTGCGAAGCGCTCGGACCGAACTCGCTCGCCAATCTCGGCGGTGACCTCATGGCCGTTGGAGATGGTCCTCGCGGAGAGGGTTGGCCGGTCGGCGTCGGGGGCGTGACTCTGTCGCTGCGCAATCAGGGCGCCGCGACCAGCAGCGTGCGCAAGCGTCGGTGGGGGGAGCTGCATCACCTGATCGACCCCCGCACCGGACTGCCGGCCCGGACCGGGATCGAAGAGGTCTCGATCGTCGCGTCGAGCGGGTTCGAGGCCGAGGTGATCGCGAAGTCGGCGCTGCTGCTCGGTCCGGATATAGCGCCGATCTACTGCGCGGCCCACGCGATGGCCTGGTGGCTGGGCGGTGCGCATGTCCGCTGACCAGCTCTTCTGGGTGCTGGCGCGCGTCGCCGGCCTCAGCTCGTACGCCGCCCTCGCGATCGCGCTCGTCACCGGCATAGGTTTGCGGACGGCGGTTTTCGACTGGCTGGGCAGCAACCGCCTGGTGCGCTCGGTGCACGAATACACGACCGTGCTGTGGATCCCGCTCGCAGTGCTTCACATCGTGTCGCTGCTGCTCGACTCGACGGCGCGGATCGGGCTGCTCGATGTGTTCGTGCCCTTCCACTCGAGCTACGGGACGCTGGCCATCGGGGTTGGCGCGCTTTCGCTCGACATCTTGCTGGTCGTCACCGTGACTGCGTACCTGAAGCGACGGATGCCCAAGGAGCTGTGGCTGTGGGTCCACCGGCTGGCCTACGGGGCGTTCGCGCTGGCCTTCCTGCACGCCGTGCTGAGCGGCACGGACTTCAGCGACCCGGTCGTCTCGGCGATCACCTGGGGCACCGCGGCGACGCTGCTGACGCTCGCCGTCGTCAGAATCCTGGGCGGCCGGCTGCCGGCCTAGTTGCCCGCTTCGCGGGCCCACCCTCCTCCCGCCGGTTTCCCACCCCCAACCGGCACGCCTGGCGGCAAGTCAAGCTGAAAAAATCGAGAAGGGGAACCCTGCCTGTTAAGCCGCGACCCCGATGCAAGCTACCGCCCGACTCGCGACTGGATTCAGCACCGCTGGATCCAACGAGGTGGAATTCGATCGGTCGAAACGCACCGTTGGCGCCAGCGGAGCCGAACAAAGGTCCCCAAGGCCGGCCGCAAGCAAATCAAGCCGCGATCCAGTGGCGCAGCTGCATGACCCGATCGCGCAGCTGCTGCTCCGCCTCGAGCGGAGTGTCGATCTCCTTGCGCTCGCGGTGCCACCGCTCCATGGCGAGGTCGAGCTGCGCCGTCTGCAGCCGAGACACCGTCAGATACCCGCGCGGCCCCGCCCTGTTGAGCGCCTGCAGTCGCTGCCGCAGCCGGCGCCATGGGCTGGCCAGGACGGGCACCTCGTCGGGCAGGATCGCGCCCTGCCCGGTGGCCGCCTCCTTGTGCATCTGGTCGAGCAGGCTCTGTCCCTCATATCGAATCCCGAACAGCAAAAGCGCGATGACACCGGCGGTGAACGGACCGGTCATGACCAGCGTCCGAAGGTGGATCTCGACGATGCCGAACAGGGTGTTCTGGATGGGGAAGATCGTCGCCCACGCGTCCCAGGAGAAATGTCCCGCGATGGCGATGATGAAGCCTGCCACGATGGCGAACACCTTCTGCCGCACCTGGGGCAGCTGCCGGGCGATGCCGACCCCCGCGCCGATGTAGGCCGTGTACGTGGCGTGGCCGAAGAAGAGCCCGAGCACCTGGCGGCCGTACCACTGGATGCCGGCCGCGACTCCCCCGATTCCCTCTGGCGCAAAGATCGAGTACTGGTTTGTCATGTAGCTGATCGATTCCAGAAAGTTGAAGCCCAGACCGACCGCCGCTCCATAGACGATCCCGTCGACCACGTCGTCGAACTCGTTGCGCATGATCAAGAAGAGCAGGAGGACGGCCAGGCCCTTGGCGAGCTCTTCGAGGATTCCGGCCATGAAGGCGAGCGACACGTCGAGCCCCGGTCCCGGGACCAGCGCACGCTGAGCCGAGATTTCCCAGATCGTCTCGCCCCACACGACAAGGCTCGTCGCGACGATCGCGCCCCAGGTCGCGGCCACCAGCACCAGCCGCCAGGGCTCCTTGTGGTTGCGGTCCATGCGCCGGACCACGAACAACCCGAACGCTGTCGTGGGCAGGCACGCCAACGCGCAGATCGCCGCGACGACCGGCCCCGCCGACTGCGTGAACAGAAAGACGTCGATGACCAGCAGCCACAGCAGGACACCCAGACCGATCAGCACGCCGGCCCGGATCAGGTGCTTGCGGCGCGTGGCGCGGTCTCGGTCGAAGGCGCGGACGAGGATGTACGTACCGACCGTGATCAGGGCCACCGCGAGCAACCCGTAAAGCGAGGCGCGACCGGGAATCGTGTCGAGGAAGACATAGTTGAGGATCGAGCTCGCGATCAGCGCCACCACGACCAGCGCCGCCACCGCGAGCGCGATGCCATAGCGGCGCGGCCTCAGCTTCGACTCGGGGTCTGCGGCGGGCGGGTGGGTCGACGTGATCATGTCCGGTCGACCACGACGAAGCGCCGGCCAAGAACCTCGACGGGCATGCCGTCCTTCAACCGCTCGACGACGAACGTGTACCTGCCGGGGAGGATGTAGTGATAGCCCGGCGGCACCACCACGGGAATGACGGTGTCGTTGGCGAGCGCTGCCGGGGTGCTCGGCCCGACCTGCCCGTCGATGGAGCCGAACGAGTCGTACCAGCGCGCGTCGACGGTGAGGTCGGCCGGAATCGTCGACCAGTCGACCACCGCAGCGAGCTCCTCGTTGCGCGCGAACTCCGACCGGTCTGGCCCGACTGGCTGCCCGTTGGCGGGGTCGTATTTGAAGATGCCGACGATGTGGGCCCTGGCGCCGGTGGTCTGGCCCGGCGGTTCGAAGTAGGCGAACTCGACCAGCCCCGTGGCCAGGATGACGACTCCGACCGTGGCAAAAACGAGCAGCGTCCGGTACAGGGTCCTCAGCTGGTCGTAGGTGACGGAGCTCAAGGACGCTCAGTCGAATGGATTTGCCCGCGCGTTGTCAAGGAAGAAGAGAAGAAAGCAGCCGCTAGCCGATCTGGAACTCGTTGTCGCGGAGAATCGGCACCCATGCACCACCGCCCTTCTGGCCGCTGATCTCGACGTCGGGCCCGCCCACCATGAAGTCGGTGTGCGCAGCCGACTCGTTGAGACCGGCGGCGCGGTCGGCCTCGTCCTCGACGGCGGTGGTGAACCCCGCTCCGTATGCGATGTGCGATGTCGCGTTCTCGTCGAAGAGCGTGTTGTAGAAGGTCAGCCCGAGCTTGCCGACCTCCGACGATCCGTCAACGAGCGCCAGCTCGCCCAGCCTGTTCGCGTTCTCGTCCGTCTCCAACTCGGCCCTCACCACCTCGGCTCCGGAGCTCGCGTTGACCCTGACGATGCGCCCATCGTGAAACTCGAGCTCGAGGTCCCTGACGATGGTGCCGCGAATGTCGAACGGTCTCGTCGAGCGCAGGCGGCCCTCGGCGCGCCGCCGATCGGGTGAGGTGAAGATCTCTTCGGTCGGGAGGTTTGGCACATGGCCGACTCCAAACGCCGTCGTGGTGTCGGCGCCGTCCCACCGCGAGCTCGGCAGGAGGCCGACGGTGAAATCGGTGCCGGGGCCGACGTAGCGCAGCGAGTCGAATCGCATCGCGGTCAGCGCGTCGGCGAGGCGCCTCAGCCTCGCGAGGTGCTGCCGCCATGCCGCGACCGGGTCCGGGGAGTCGAGGCGGACCGCTTTCTCGACCGCGTTCCACAGGGCGTCCATGTCCGGCTCACCGAATACCTGGCGCGCCCAGGCGGGCGTCGGCGCGGGGACGATCGTCCAGTTGACGGCGCGGTCGTTCACCATGCGGATCCACTTCGCGAAGACCTCTTTTGGCCGTGCCTTTGCGACGCGGTCGCCAGGCAGCCCCGACAGCAGGTCAGGGTCTGGATCGCCGGACACCTGGATGTACGCGCCCCTCTCGGCCTCGAGTGTGTCGAACATGTTCATCAGCCAGGGCGCCGCGTACTCCAGAGATTCCTCGGGACCGAGCTCGACCAGGGCTTTGGTGAGGTGACGGTCGATGTACTCGGGCTCCACGCGCCTGGCTCCCGCGCGATACGCGGCCCTCGCGATCTCGCGAACCATCGGAGCGTTCTCCACCAAGCACGCGACCACCACCAGCTGGCCCTTCTGCACGTTGGCACCGACCTCGACGGCCAGCTGCGCCAGGCGCTCGATGCGCTGCTGCTCATCCATCGCTAGCATTTTCGGCCTACATGGGCGACGACATAGGTCGAGTCGAGGCGATCTACCTGGCGAAGGAGCACGGCAAGCCGGCACATCCGGTGCAGGCCGTCGCCGCGCATCCCGGGCGCGGGCTCGAGGGGGATCGCCACTTCGACGACGCGAAAGAGTGCGACATCACGTTGATCGAGGCCGAGGCGATCGAGCGCCAGAACGCCGAGCACCCGCTCGACCTCAAACACGGCGACCCGCGCCGCCAGGTCGTCGTCCGAGGCATCGACCTCGGCCAGTTCATCGGCCAGCGCTTTCGCGTGGGGGAGATCGAGTGTGTGGGCGAGGAACGGTGCGAGCCCTGCGATCACCTCGCGAGCGTGGTGGGAACTCAGGTCGCCATGTTGAAAGGCCTGGTCCACACGGGCCTGCGCGCCAACATCGTGAAAGGCGGAACGATCCGAACCGGCGACTCGGTAGGGCTCGCCGGATAGCATCCCGACTTGGACGGCAACCAGACTCGCGCCAGGGAGCTGTTGCGGCGTGAGGCTTCTGTCGGTCGAATCGACAAGCCGAACGTTGGAGGCCGGGGATGCCTCCTGGGAAGCGTTGGTGTCATGGGAGTGGGGGAGGTCTGGCCAATCCACGAGGGGCGTCCGATGGCGCCGGTCTGTCAGATCAACCTTGCCGAGCTGCCGTACCGACCTGAAGCACTCGACGACCTCGATTTCATTTGCCTGTACATGGCCCTGGATGAAAAGGGCGGCTACGAATTGCCCAACTCAACCCCCAATGGCGTCGGATGGGAATTGCGTGCCTACGCTCACGGCCAGCCGACTGCCGATGTCGCCGATCAGAGAGTGGTGGGCCACATTCGGCCGGCGGCCCTGGCCTTCGCGCTGCTGCGCGACGACTTCCCGGATTGGGACGATGCCGTAACTTTTCTCGAGCGCGCCGGGATAGATGGCGATCAGGAGTGGTACGCGGCGCACGTGGGGCGCGCGGCGGAGGGAATCAAGGTCGGAGGCTGGCCTTATCTCATCCAGAGTGAGATTTTTTGGGCCCCCTGGAATCGCCATCCAGCCAATCCTTCGTTCGTCGTTCAAATCGACAGCATTCAGGAGATCGGGCTGAGCTGGGGCGACCAGGGAGTGCTCTACGTTGGCCGTGGCGACCAGGCACACCGCGACCAGTGGGCGCTCGAATGGCAGTGTCTTTGAGTCAGGCCAGTCACCTGTACGACTGGTGCGGCGGAGAGGAGTTGAACCTCCACGTCCTTGCGGACACTAGCTCCTGAAACTAGCGCGTCTGCCATTCCGCCACCGCCGCGAACGAGGCGAAAAGTGAGTATACCCAGGCCCTGAACATCAGCCCGATTGACGCGTTTGGCGCCAAACGCGCCTATGAAACGCACGCGATAGACGCGTTTGGCGCCAACGGCTCATATCAAAACCTACGAGGCGACGAACAGCGTGTTCCAGGCCGCCTCGATGAGATCCGGGGTCAGCTGCGGCCGAGCCCCCCGCGCCGACGAGACGTCGACCAGCCGCTCCAGCAGGTCTCGCGGGTGGTTGCCTCGCAGCGGCCGGCCGCCGTACATCGTCTGGATCATCTCGAGCGCCGGCGGCTCGGGCGGAATCGTCAACCGCTCCCGCTCGCGCTCGAAGATGCGGCACCACATCTCCCACGTCGGGTCTGGCATAAGCACCTTGTAAGCCAGGCGGCGGAGGTACGCCTCGTCCAGCAGCTCGGCCGGTTTCAGGTTCGTCGACAGCGCCACCTGGGCGCGGAAAGGGATCTCGACCTTCCGTCCGCTCGCGGTGAGGTTCAGGAAATCAGTGTCCTGCTCGAGCGGCACCAATAAACGATCGAGGATCTGCTTCGGTGAAACGCGCTGCCGCCCCAGGTCGTCGATCAGCAGGACGCCGCCGTTCGCCTTCACCTGCAGGGGCGCGCCGTAGACGCGGCTGCCGTCCTCCCATGTCGAGTCGAACATCTCGAGCTGAAACTCGCCGCCCACCTGGACCAGCGGCCGCGTGACGCGGCGCCAGCGGTGGTCGGCCGGCTGGTTGGTCTCCAACCTATGCACCGCCGCGTCGAAGATCGTCATCACCTCGCCCCCGCCGACGTCGAGCGCGACCGGGATCACGATCGGGCCGCCCAGCAGGGTCGGGATGCGACGGGCGAGCGTGGTCTTGCCGTTGCCCGGCGCGCCGTAGATGAAGATCGACGAGCGTGAGTTGACCGCGGCGCGCACCGCTTCCATCACGCCGGGCGCCAGCTCGATCCCGCTCAGCGCGAGGTTGACCTTGACCAGGTCCAGCGTCCCAGGCTTGGCCGCCTCCGCCAGCACCGCCCGATATTCGGCCGCCGACACCGGCGCCGGTCCGATGTACCGCGTGCTCGCATCGGCGATCTGGTCGCTCCGCGTGCGGCCCTGCTTGGTGATCGCGTAGGCCATGCGCTCCGGCAGCGGGCGTCCGAGCCACGGGCCTTGCTCCTGGGCGAGGCCCTGTGCATCGAGAAAGTTCAGTCCGGTCAGCGACTTGAGGATGGGCTCGATGGCGGCGAAGGGCAGGGCGAGCGCCTCGGCGACTTCGAAGCCGGTGACGCGCGTCGCCGAGGCCGCGAAGCGCAGGACCATTCCCTCGATGAGGGTCCGGTTGATCTCGGGCGGGGGAGGTGGCTCGATCTGGTGCACCGTCGCGGGCACGGCCGAGGGCACCGGCCGCGGCGCGTCGACGTGCTCGAGGATCGCGGCGAACAGCTTCTTGCCGAAGCGCGCGCGGTCGCCGTGGTCGGGAGGCTCACCCTCGCGCCGCCGGCTGATCCAGTCGGGTACCTCTTTGAAGACCACGGTGTTGCCGATCAGCAGCTGGACGAAGTCCGGTTCATCGGCCGCCACGCGCACCGCGATCCGAATCAGGTAACCCTGGCTCTTCAGAGCGGCCCAGCTCCGCTCCCACGCGACGTCGTTGCGGCCGGACCACGTCTGGCGGACGGTGCGGTCGCGGGCGATGGTCACATCGGGCCGGTTCTGGAAACGGCGGCGCACCAGCTCGGTCACGTCCTTGTCCACGTCCTCGGCGACGAGTGCGGCCAGCGGCAGCGCGCGGTCGTCGACCGCGGGCCGGTTCTTGATCTCGAAGATCGTGTTTGCCGTCGGCGCGAGGGCTCGGATCACCGACGCGTGACGCGGGCAGAACGGCGTCCGCTCGATGAACTGGATGTGACGCCGGCACCACCAGCTGTTGCACTTGCGGCCGGTCATGTCCGTGTACGCGCACGCCC
>Ga0209648_10001693_pt1 | contig 17910 bp, 21 predicted proteins | sample GraSoi2013_115cm_FD_185830 | JGI IMG/M metagenome (GOLD analysis project Ga0209648, IMG submission 185830) | Grasslands soil microbial communities from the Angelo Coastal Reserve, California, USA - Sample 9_17_2013_115cm (SPAdes) (version 2) | ecosystem: Environmental > Terrestrial > Soil >...
ATCGTATCGATTTACGAGTTGCTCGAAAGCAGCAACATCCCCATTCTTGCTGGCGTGGACAAGATCCAGGTCATCGCTAGCCACTGCCCTCACTACGAATTGTGCCGAGTCTGCCGCCATAATCGTTCAAGTCGCTTTGTGGAACAACTGCTTTGTGGAAGCAATTGATGCCGCATGGAATGGAAAGCCGTTTCCGTTGCAATGCCACGATAAGTCTGAGTCTTACTGCACCACGACCTTGCCGGTCATCTTCGGATGGACCGAGCAGAAGTAGGGGTACGTTCCCGCCTTGGTAAACGTGTAGGAGAACGTTTCGTCCGTATCCCGCACCTTGGACTTGAACACGCCATCTGTGCTGACCACCGTATGAGGAATATCATCACGGTTTATCCAGGTAACGGTAGCTCCGACGGGTACCGTAACTGTCGCCGGTCCAAAACTGAAATTATCAATCTTCACCTCCGCGTTTGCCGCTGAGGGCTGGTCATTCGCCGCAACGCTCGGTGATCCCGCTAACAGCAGCATCGCAATTATTGCTGGCACTGCTAAACCTGCAACCCACACATTTTTCCTCATCATTTTCTGTTTCCCTTCTAGGTTTCATTTTCTTGCTGGATCTTCCATGTTTGGACCGGTCCTTGGCGGTCTACCCAGGGGGGAGTTTAACTACCGCCAGGGCCGCCGCCATTCCCTGAAGCCGAAGACCCCGAGTCCCCGAGTGGCGAATCGACGACTGCAAGACTGCGCCCGCTGACGAGATAGTTCACGTCGGTGATACCCAGCACCCGTTGCAACTGGTCGGCTGGCACCTTCATGGGTCCAGCAGAGGGAGCTTTTCCTGGCGCAGGTTGAGGGAAAGCGGTCGACATCGCGGTGTGGAATGAAACCTTACCTTCCACCTTCTGCATGATCTGGTGAATATGGCCGTTTAACACCGTCACGGAGCCGAAACGCTTGACGTAAGACAAAGCTTGTTCGCTGTCGTCGGTTCCCCAGCCCCACTCGGGATAGATGGTCCACAGTGGAATATGCGCGAAGAGCACGATCGGAGTGCTGGCAGAGCGCCCCTTGAGATCATCCTCAAACCACTCCAGTTGTTCGTGACCGAGCGACCCCATGCCTCCGGCTTTCAAATTGGCGACATTTACGAGACCAACGAAATGCACACCCTTGTGATCAAAGCTGTACCACCCACTACCGTTTGTACCCTTCCCATAGCGCTGGAGATATTGCTCGCCGTTGTCGCTGAGCATGTCATGCTCACCCGGCACAAAGTAGATTTGTTTGGCGGACGCTCCCTTCAATGCCTGGTCAAGCGTATCGAATTCACTCGGCTTCGAGAGCTGACTCAGATCACCGGTGTGAATGATGAAATCCGGCGTGTGAGGCATCGCGTTGATTTTGTTGATTGCCGTCTGCAGAGTAGCGGTAACGTCCGGGTTGGCCGGCTTGTTAAAGCCGATGTGGCTGTCGCTGATCTGAACAAAGCTGAAGTCCCCACCTTTGCCGGCACTTCGATCAGCGGTCTTGGCGAACGCCCGAGATACCGGAATGCCACCGCTCATGGTCCAGACTAGGCCTGTACCCGCCCATGCCATGCACTTCAGGAACCCGCGACGATCAACGCCGTCGTTGTTGAGGTCTTGCAACTTCTGATCGATAAAATCTTGCTTCTTGTCCGGCATTTGCCCTCCGTGGTTTGTAGCGTTCTGAGTTGATAACTGGCACGAGTCGCTTTTATTCCCGGTCAAGTGGCGGGGAAAAAATTCTGTGATCGCTAACAGCTCTTAATTTTTCCTTCACTGTGAGGTTTGCTCTCGGTCGACGTGCCCCCAAGTTGGAGTCTCATCGGGGCATCTAACTGGGTCCGTTTACGCCGCTTAGAAAGCCGCCCAAGTACCCCGTCAAGCCGATGAGACCGACGCCCAGAAGTTCAACCGCCAGGCGGTAGCTCGGCAAGACTTCTGCGCGCCGCCGCGCGCGGAAATGCACCCACCAGACCAGGCAGATCATCACGCTTGAGAAACACGCAAGTACCAGGTGCAGGAACAGGATGCCCTTGAGTTTCTGACCATCGAGTTGGAACTGCCACGCGACAATACCCGTCGCGAGAACCGGAAGCGTTGAAATCGCCGCCACCAACAGGTTGTAGTAGGCTGTATCCGCCAAGCCACTTCGCTTCGTCCATTGCGCGATAATGTCGAACGCCACTGCCGTGATGAACAGTGCGATCGGAAAGTGAATCAGCACAACATGTTGTGCGTGCTTCGCCAGCAGTGCGGTCTTGAGATCGAAAGGATTTACCATCGTCCTACCCCTTCAAGGATTTGCGCGGAGGTCGCTACGGGTACCATGCTCACTCTGCTCTGCGGGCTTCGCCGCCGCTTATCGCCTTTGCTCCCCTTTCTATTACTCACCTCCACCTCCATAGGAGCTCGAGGACTCAGTTTGCCCCGGCTGGCGATCCGCTGGCTTTGAAACCACCCATAATCCGTCGCCATTCAAGACATAAATAAAATTCCGCTCGTCTTGAAGCCACTTGACCACTCCTGAGAACTTTTGCATTACTCGAGGAACAGTTGGATTTGACAAATCCCAAAGTACAAGGTCGTCCTTGGAAGTGCCGCTGCGCATCGGGAGGGTCCCGGTTTCGGCAATGATCGCCAAATCACCGGTCACGTTCATCCTGCTCGGCACATCTGAATCCGGCCATGGGATTACTCCAATGGCTTTCGGTTGAGCGGGCTTGCTGATATCGATAATCGAGATGCCTTGATCTTTTGAGTGCTGCACGTAGAGGTAGTATTTGCCATTCACTTTTTTCTGAATTGACATGTCGACAGCGGATAGTCCAGTAAACGAAATGTGCGCGACCACATCGGCCTGGCTGTCGGAGGTTTTGAGTTTGTGATCCTTGGCCGATGCTCCACCAGACACAAGCAGCACGGTGGCAAGAACTGCCGAGGCCATTGAGTTGAATTTAACGAATCTGCTTCTGCTATTGTTCACAATCCGCCTCCTGCAAAATCAGTCTCACCGTAGAAAACGGACTTTCTGATCTTTTATTCCACTTCAATCGCATAAATTGTGGAGTGGTACGAGAAATTGATTTCACTTGGAATATTGACTTGAGAAGCTGGTTTTCATGGGTACTCGGGATTACGCAACGCTCTTATGGGTTTCATGAGAAGCGGTCGCCATGATTGCGGTGTTTGTCTTGCCTCTCGCGCAGACTGCACTTCATTACCCGAAACAAATTGTTTTTTTGAAGGGAATAAATCCACGCCTCCGATGTTTTACTATGTAGACGTGTCAGGAGCGGATCTTCAATCCGATTCGTTCGAAGAACTGGCCATGCCGCTCTTCGATCAGTTGTACAACTTCGCGCAATGGCTGACACAGAATCGTGAAGAAGCCGAAGACTTGGTTCAGGAAACCTACGCTAAGGCTCTGAAAGGGTTCTCGTCTTTCCAGTTAGGGACTAATTTCCGGGCGTGGATGTATCGCATCTTGCGTAACACGTTCTTGACCTCTCGTACCGGGTTGAAAGTGACGATGACTGTGCCGCTCGATCCCGAGGAGGACGGACCTGAACTGGCAGTTGAGCGCGACACGCCAGAAACGCTGCTGTTTGAACGCGCGAACCGCGAACTGCTTCGGAGCGCGATCGATGAGCTCCCGGTGTATTTCCGAGAGATCCTCCTTCTTTGTGACGTGGAGGAGCTGTCGTATCAGGAAATTTCGGAAACGCTTTCGCTTCCTATAGGCACGGTGATGTCACGTTTATCGCGTGCAAGAAAAACACTACGCGATCGCCTGCGACCACAGCCGCAAGTAGGAACAGCAACGGTGGCGATTGCAAAGGGGACGAACCATGGTTTGTGAGTCTTGGAAGTCAAAACTCGACACCTACCTCGACGGTGAGGTTCCGGAGGAGGAGATGCGCACCTTCGATGCTCATGTGCGCAACTGCCCGTCTTGCTCCGCGGATGCCCTTACGCGCGTACAGATGAAGCGCGCGATTCAAGCCGCTGGAAAACGTTTCACTCCCAGTGCTGAGTTCCGGAAACGGATGCAGCAGAGCATGGCCCCCAAACGGCAGCGCAGTTTCCGTCTGGGATGGATGTTAGCGGCGGCGGCAGTTGTCATTCTCGCGGTCGGGACGTTCACTTCATCCTATCTGGGAAACCGATCCGTCAGAGACTTGGCTTACCGAGATCACGTTTTCAGCGAGATTGCAGACTTGCACGTGGCGACTTTGGCCAGTTCATCGCCGGTGGATGTGATCTCCACCGATCGGCACACGGTAAAGCCCTGGTTCCAGGGAAAGATCCCCTTCGCGTTTAATTTGCCTGAACTCCAGAACTCCGAATTCTCTCTGCTTGGCGGCCGGATGACGTATCTTGAGCAAACGCCTGGCGCGCATCTCGTTTACGACGTGCGGAAACACCATATTTCCGTGTTCGTTTTCCAAGAACGATCACTGCCAGCCAGGTTGGACGAAAATTCTCTCTCGCCGAAGAAACTGCCGTTCAACATGGAAACGTGGAGTCAAGGCGGCCTTCGCTATTTCGTGATCGGAGACGCGAGTGCAGCGGACATCGACAGTCTCGCGAAATTGTTCAAAGTCGCGTTGTAGATTTGACGTCTGTAATTCTGATGCCTTGTACACTTCTTCAAGATTCCATCTCCACATCCAAAGGAAGCCCGCTCGCCAGCTGTTGAACAGGCGCTAACAGAAAATAGCCGACTCCCTATTTTCGATTATCGTGGACTGTGAAAATAGGGAGAAATGGTATTTTTCGAAAGTCGGTCGAGCTTTTTCTCGAATCCGGGCGAACCTGTGTTCCTTCACAGTTATGCGCGTGACTTTTCCTATGAACAGGTGTTGCTTTCTTGAGCTCTTGCTATAAAGCGGAATGGAGTGTAGCAGCGTATCTACGATCATCGATTGACGAGTGAGGACACGCCGCTAACGCGAGGTCACGATCCATCCCGGCAAACACTTCTGATGTCTTGGTTCTCAAGCACAGATTTAGGAGAACCCCGCTTCGCGACGTTCAGCATCGCGCGGCCTACGCATTCCGTCGTAGTCACGTACATCGGGAAAAACAACTTCCATACTGGATAGAGGGGCCCTATCACCGCGTAAATTGCTCTGTACCACCTCGTCTTTGTCCGAATCCCGTGTAAAGGCTGGATGTAACCAGGACGGAACATGTATACAGCCTTGAACGGCATCTGCAACAGGGCGTTTTCTGTCTTGCCTTTCACCCGCGCCCACATCATGCGACCGCGCTCCGTGCTATCGGTGCCCGCGCCCGACACGTAAATAAACGTCATCGTCGGGTTGAGCTTGGCTAAGGTTCTAGCCGCCGAGATCGTAAGATCGTATGTCACGCGCCTATACGCCTCCTCGTTCATCCCCACTGCGGAGACGCCGAGACAGAAAAAGCATGCGTCGTAGCCCGAGAGCCTACCTTCAATTGCGGAGAGATCAGAAAGGTCGTTGTGTACGATTTCGTGCAGTTTCTCGTGCTGCTGTGCGGTGGCATTGCGCCCAATTGCGAGGACGGTTTCCACCTCGGAATCGAGCAGACATTCGCGCAGGACGCCCTGTCCGACCATACCCGTCGCCCCTAGAAGAATCACCTTCACGTATTACCACCTTTCAACTCAATCTTGCATTGCTGAAACGGCAGGGAAAGAGCCCGTAAACCTTACTCGAACTGAAGCATCACAATCTCGGGATTCGATCCCAGCCGCAGCGGCGGTCCCCAGGTTCCTGCTCCGCTCGAAGTGAAAACCTGCATCTTCCCGATCCGGCTTAAGCCATACACAAACTGCCGGTAAATCCTTCGCGCCATCCAACTCCAAGGTAAGAACTGCCCAAGGTGCGTATGCCCGGACAGCTGCAGGGAAACGCCGGCGGCCTCCGCGATCTCCGGATGGTCGGGTGCGTGCGTCAACAGAATGCTCGCGCGGTCGCGATCCAAACCGATGCCTTGCAGCACCGACGCAAACCTTCCGTGCTGCACTGCGCTCCGGTACGGAACGCCAATAATCTGCAAACCCTCCACTTCCACCTTCTCATCGCTAAGCACGCGCACTCCGGCCGCCGCGATGGCATTCAGATATTTGCTGTCGTCCCCAAACTGCTCATGATTTCCCGCGACGAAATACACGCCGTGTGGCGCCACGAGCTCGCTCAATGGCTCCGCTGCTCGCCGCGCGTCGATGGCCGTCCCATCATACAAATCACCAGCAACAAAAATCGCGTCTGGCTCTTCCCTCAAGATCTTTGCAACCAAGCGCCGCAGAAAACCGCCGTTTCGGACGTGCCCGAGGTGCACATCGCTGATCAGCGCCGCTCTTCGCCCGTGCCAGGGGGCCGGCAAGTTCGCAAGCCGCACCGTCGTTCGCGTGATCCGCGTCCAGCTTGCGTTGAAAATCCCGTAGAATCCGGCCACTACCGCAGCACCGAACAGCAATTCCACCGTGCGATGGAAGTTCATGTCCAGGCCGGCTAGGCGCGCAACTCCGAAAATAATCCAGGAGGAAACCGCCGCGAGAAAGAGGAAGCTCACCAGACCCATCCAAACCGCAGCAACCCTGTAAAACGCGCGCAGAGCAGGATTTGTATAGCGAAAGGCGAGCAAGGAAGCGGCAATGAAGCTCACCGACAAAAATCCTAGGGACAGTTTGATCCAGAACGCGCCGGGGGTTTCGCCCCCCGCGGGCGAAAAGATCCACGTCTTATAGAGGAGATAATGGGTCAAAAACAGAACGGCCTGAGTGATAGCAATGAAACCGAGTAGTTCTCTTCGTATACGCATGGTTCATTAGACTCCCCAACCCGCCATCAGGATTGTTGGCATAACGTCTCGGGAATTCGCTGCGGATCAACCGCGCGAGCGCAATTCAGTTGCTTCGCCGATTCCGGCTGAAGCGCCTGTGACGACTACTACCTTTTCATGCCTCTTCTGTTCTTTGTTGGGAGTATACCGTATAGTCGATTCTGGTATACTCAGTATCGTTGGATGGGACACCAGTGAAAAAGGTTCAGAAAAAAAATGCAGGAACCAGGGAGAGTGGTTCGGCCAAACCAAATGCCATCGTGCTGGCGGGATTGCAGCTGTTTACGCAGTACGGATATCGCAAGACTTCCATCGATGATATTGCCCATTCGGCGCAGGTGGCCAAGCGCACGGTATACCTGCACTTTGAGAACAAAGCGGCGGTCTTTCTGGCAATCCTTGAATATCTCGGCGACCAGGTGCGACAGCGGTGCGCTGCCGCCGAGCGCATGGGTGGCACGGCAGTGGATCGATTGACTGGGTTGCTCGATGCCTACTTCGGACTGGGGTTTGAGCTCTTCAGCAAATCTGAGCACATGCCGGAACTGGAGGAGACCTTCTCAAAGCTGGCGCGGACGAGGATCGACGACCTGAATACGGAATACGAAGATCGGCTTGCAAGATTTTTGCGATCGCTTGAGAAAACGGGCGCGATCGGAGGGCCTCCGCAGGGGCTCACCGTGGAGCAGATCGTCCACATCTTGATGCGAACGGCGGAGGGGGCCAAACGCGACCCAGAGGTGCAAGGCGATCGGAAGGCACTTGAGCGGCGGCTGCGGGAGCTGGCGATACTTGCCATTGCCGCGATGAAAAGTAATTAGAACGCGAAATGTCTGCCGCTGGGAGTTCGAGCCCTACGGTTCGCGAGGAGCGGGGTAGCCAGAGCCCGCCGACTATCAAGTCATTGCAGTCTAACTTTGGCCGGCCTCGGGTTCGAGTTCCTGACGAAGTTGTTGCCCCAGAGTATTGGCCACCGCGCTCAAGTCTCTGGCGAGTGCAAGCCGCCACTTTTCTGTGGATTTCTGTGCGAGTTCCTCGAATTGTTGCGCGATTGACTGCACGGCTTCCTCGCCTTGGACTTTCAGAGAACCAGAAAAGGAGCTTTCAATCCGGTTCTGGATCGTCCTTAGATGGCCGCATATCTCGTTGAGCCCGCTTTCGACTTCATTCGAGCCCCGCGCATGCAGGTCTTTGAGGGTCAGAGCGACAGCGTTCTCAAGTTGAGTTCGCGCTTCGGAGACGATTTCACCTGCGACGCTCTCTAGGTGCGCGTCAAGATGTAACTCCAGCCGGCGCACGGACTCGTTCAGCGCTGCAATCCTCCGGCCAAGGTCCGACACTTCCAACTGAAGTTGGGACGCTTTCGCGGTAGTATCGGCCTGGATCTGCTCGATCTCACGGCGGTGAGCATCATGTGAGTTCTCAAGTTGTCCCTGCAAAGAACTCAGCAGCTTTTCGCCTTGTGCGTCGAGATGTGATCCCGCCTCCAATGCCTGCCGCTGCAGTTTCTCGAGTCCGGCGAGGACATGCTGCTGCGCCATGGTAGTAAGGTCCTTTGACAATACCTGGGCGCGTTGTTCGACGGCGTGCAGTTCACCGGCAAGACGGTGCCGAAACTCCGTCAGGGCTGCACTGATCTTTTGCTCGATGATCGTTTTCGCCGATCCGAGCATCTCCGCGGCCTGTTCTTGCGTCTGCTGCAGGACGCGCGTCCCAAGGTCTTGCCGCAGGCGCTCCCATAGCTTCTCCTCCAACTCAGGAGGGATATATCCAAGCGACACCTCGAAGCGGTTGCGCTTGGCGTTCCCGGCCACCTTCTCGCGCAGTTCGCTGACTTCCGCCTGCAAGGGCCGAACGAGTGTGGCAAGTACGCCTCGCAAACGGTCTTCCGAGAGGTGCTCCTCGATCTTGTCGAGAATGTCTCGCGAAGCCCGGGAAGAAGTCTGCTGTTGGTGCGAAACAACGGATTTTGCCGACAGTTCTTGGGGAGGTTGTTGCGCGGCGGGCGCGGACATCTCCACTACTCGCCAATCATCGGGATAGGATTCCAATCCCCAAAAGTTCTCTGGCCGGTCGAGCTGTGCACCCAGCCGGAAGCCTTGTCCGTCGGACCCCATCGGCTGGCAGAAAACTACGTAGGCCGTGGCCTGCCGGCCTCCTCGGCTGTGCAGGCGCAGCGCGCGTCCGGCTTCCAATTTCAGCGGGAAGCGGAGCGCACAACCATGCGCACTGACTACCAGCGTCTCACAGATCTCGGAGAACTGGGCGCTCGGCTCCATGCTGGTGACGCGGATGGGAAATTTGACAGGCACTCTCGAACTGCGCCGTGCTGCGTGAACGTTGGAAGTGGGCATAGTTATCCTCTGCTTGATGGCGAGGCTTGCACAGGCAGACAGCCCTTGAGCCTCTGGATTAAAGTACCGCGAGGTGGGTGGGACCTCTCTCGGGAGTTCGCTTTCACGATGTTCGAACGTACGAGCGCAGACTGCCCATTTGGCAGAACCGCGATGTACTTTGGACCGAACTCCGCTGGTACAACTGGACCGGGTAGTTGGACTAATTGGATAAGAGAATCTTTGGCGGCTGAAGACTTAGACATAATCTTTAATGGACAGTTCCCGGCAATCGAGTCCGCGCCGAGGCGAGAGCGTGTTGCCCGTTCGTCACTAGCACGCGATCAGTACGTTGCATCCTCTTCCAGTCATATCCGTACGCAGTTCCACAAATGAGACAGATTTGATAATGCTGGCCGTTGCCACTGAGTCGTGGCCAAGTAAACCGATGGGGACAAAATTCTCCGAAGAGTCGCTCCAAGAATGTCATATCTGTCCTTCGCTTCGGCACGGGTCAGACTCGGTGGCGTGATCGGTTCTGAAGAGGCGAATGGATCAATTTGACTACCTCGCGGGCACACTTTCAAATTACGGGAGTGCATTCCAGGTACAGGTTACCGTGTGCCCGACAGTGTCGCCGACGCGGACTCCTCACGATCAGGAAGGCACCATGTTGCGCTAAAAACGTGGTGAGGAGACTCACGTGATGCCGAACCTTATAGACAAGTTCGTCGCCGGTTTTTCCTGCTTTGTGGCTGGGAGCAGACAGTGATCCAATCGACTCAGTGATGCCAGGAGAGCGGCTCGATAGAAGCGCACACTGGTTTTTCTTTGCCGTTCAATCGACCGGCGGCAGGCCAATTTTGGCAAGCAGTTGTTTGAATGCCGGATCGCCGTGAAGGCCGGCGAAACCCTGGTCGTCGCTAAGATTCAGCACGACCTGGTCATGCGACTGGACGCAGATGGTCAGGTACTTGAGCGCTTCCCGCGTGTTGCCGAGCCGAGCGTCGGTCTGCGCCACAAAATAGGGTGACAACTTCCCCTGTTCATACAGCTTCCTCTGTTCCGAAAGTTGCGCTTCGAACAAGCCGTGCTCGCCACCCTTCGCGAACCCATTCGCCGCCGCCTCAGCCACCGATGATTGCGCCGCGTCGTGGGTCAGCAGAGCGTCTTTTTTCAACTCCACAATGTAGCTGGGATAATCGCCAGTTTCGAAATAAGCGAATCTCAAGTAAAGGTGAGGCGAAATGAAATCTGGTTCGGCTGCCTCAAGTTGTTTCAGCAATTGCAGCGCTTGTTCATGATGTCCCGCACTCCATAGCAATTCTGCCTTGTCGGCGAGGATTGACGAGGAGTCCGGGGCAAGTTTGCGCGCAAGGTCAATCTCGGTCAGAGCTTCATCGTGGCGGCCAAGGGCAGGCAGAAACGTCGCGTACCAGTGGTGGGCTTTGACGTTATTCGGATCGAGTTCGATCGCGCGGCGGAATTCCTTTTCCGCGTCTGCCGCGTCCCACATTCCCCAAAAAGTCACAAACGCCAGCGAGGCGTGCGCCTCGGAAGACTGCTGGTCCAACTCAACCGCCTTCTTCGCAGCCGCAAACGCTTTGAAATAGGCCTCATTCCCCGGCATTGCCGAGAACTCTCGCAGCAGGTTGTAGCAGTCGGCGAGCCCAACATAGGCGTCGGAATAATTGGGATCGTGCGCAATCGCCTGGGTGAAGGCCTCCAAAGCTTGATTCAGGCTCTCGGGAGTGCGCTTGTTCCAGTAGTAGCGGCCTTTGAGATAAAAGTCTTCCGCCTCGCGATTGGCGGGCTGACGCAGGTTCTGGGCGGGGACCCGGTTGGATTTGGCGGTCGCGTTTCGGTCGCGATAGCCGGGACGGAAGATCCACCGGGCGACGACGATCGCCAGCACGGAAAGGGCAAAGGCAAAGGCAAAGACAAAGACAAAGGCCAGCTTCCGCCGCGAAGAGGGCCCGGCGGTCGCCACCGGAGCGGCTGGTCGTTCCACCGATTCCTTCTCCCGCGAATCGCCTTCCCGCGGTTCTTCGGGGACAGATTGGGGTGAATGGAGGGGCGCGATCCACCGATATCCGCGGCGGCCCACGGTTTCAATGAAGACCGGATTCTCGGCTGAGTCCCCCAGGGCGTCGCGCAGGCGGTTGATCGCGCTGATGACGCCGCGATCAAAATCCACATAAACGCCGTCCGGCCAAAGTGCCTGGCGAAGTTGGTCGCGGTGGATGACTTCGTTGGGGCGGCTAAGGAGCAGCTTCAAGGCCTGAAAAGGCAGCTCCTGGATCTTGACCTTGACGCCACACTTGCGGAGCTCACCCGAGCGCAGGTCGGCCTCAAATACTCCGAAGCAAACCAGAGCGTCCTTGGAGACATGAGACTGCATAAGCTCAGCGCCTGGGGAGGAGATTCAGTCTAGCACTGGGGCAAGGTGGAGCGAACTAGCCCATTCGTGGGGTATTTTTTCGCGTTACCGTTTCGCGTATGTGATTGATATGAAAGCAAGTTGCCGCGTGACCGACACACATCTGAGGCGTGACTGCCGGGGGCTTGACGGGTGGGTCGCATCTTGCGAAAGTGGCGCGTGCCCGAAGTTACCGAAGTCCCTGGCCGAAAGGGTTTCGAGAGCTGAGTCCGGTTCCCCGCCGAACTCGTGATGGGGTTTGCAATAGGGTTTCCAAAATCTTGAGGAGAGCTTTGCCATGAATTGCTGTCGCTATCGAGTCAGAATCTCGCCTGCCGCCGTACTCGCATCCATTGCGTTACTCTTCGTCTTCGCGGGAGTGCTTCCCGCGCAGGCGCAAACTCCTACCGTGCTTTACAGGTTCGCAGGCTTTAACGGAGATGCCTGCGTTACCAAAGGCAACATCGTGCAAGGCCGCGACGGCAATATGTACGGGGGTGGTGCGGCTGCCTGCGGCAGCGGCCAAGGCACGATCTACAAGATTTCTCCGGCTGGAGTGGAGAGCGCCTTTTTCATCTTCCCGTTTGGATGGACCCAATGTGGTGGCGCTGGACTGACGCTGGGCAGCGATGGAAATTTCTACGGAACTTGCGTAGCTGGGAATCCGGCGCTCGCCATGGGCAACATTTTCCGGCTGACGCCCGCCGGAGTGATTACCGATCTGCATGACTTCACGGGTACGAACGGCGACTCTCTGCCCGTATACCCGCCGATCCAGGGCGTCGATGGCAATTTCTACGGTGTGACTGGAACACTTTCGGTCTGCGGGAATGTTTACAAGTTGACCCCAGCGGGCGTGTACACGAATCTGCATACTTTTGTTTTTGGCAACGAATGCCTCTCTTCCAATTTGGTCCAGGCCAGCGATGGCAATCTCTATGGCACGCTGGCGGACTGTCCAGTCGTCCAGGGCTTGGGCTGCGTGTACAAGATCAGCACGGCAGGTGTTTTCAAGACAATTCACAATTTCGCGTTCACAACCGGGGCGGTTCCATGCACCGGGTTGATTCAGGGCAAGGATGGGAAGCTGTATGGAGCCACGCAACAGGGAGCGCTGAATGGCAACGGAAATATCTACAAGATGACCACAGCCGGAGTCGCTACAGATCTCCACGATTTCAACAACGCGACCGATGCGTCGTGCGTCAACAATATCGGTCCGCCAGTGAATCTGTTGCAAGTGACCGACGGATCCTTCTACGGGGTTAACCCGGCTTACGGGCCTAACGGCACCGGCAGCATCTACAAACTGACTTCCGCCGACGTGTTCTCAGCATACATCTTCCCGAACCCTCCTGTTGATGGCGACTTGCCCAGCTCCACGCTGATTCAGAATACGAACGGACTGGTGTATGGAACAACTCCCTCTGGCGGTGGCGGCACCTGCTTCGGAGGCGCCTGCTTCGGCACATTCTTCAGCGTGGCTACGGGCGATAAGCCGTTTGTAAGTCTGGAACCGACCGAGAAGTCCGGCAACGTGGGTGCGAAGGTAGGCATGTTTGGCCAGGGCTTCAGCAGCGCATCGGTGGTGAAGTTTGGCGGCGTGGCGGCTACTTCGGTGACGCTCTCGGGCGCTACCTACCTCACGGCTGTCGTTCCCGCAGGAGCGCACACGGGCACGGTTACGGTGACCACGGGCGCGACGACGCTGACCAGTCCGCAAACGTATAAGGTGAAGCCGAAGATTACGAGCTTCTCGCCGTCGAGCGGTCCACCGACAACCCTGGTTTCGATCAACGGCACCGGGCTGATTCAGACGAGTGCAGTGAAATTTGGCACCGTGAAAGCGACCACGTTCACGGTGGTGTCTGACTCAACGGTAACGGCGGTTGTGCCATCGGGATTGGCGGCGGGTGCGGTGACGATTTCGATCACCACGCCGGGCGGGACGGCCAGCAGCCCGACAAAGTTTACCGTGAACTAGAGTTGCCGATGGATGTTGGGAAAGCCCCGCCCGGTCGCTGAGGAGCGCGACAAGGACGGGGCACTCAACACGACGCTGGCGATTACCAGCATCACACTGAGCGGCACGGCCCCGGGCGACTTCAGCGAAACGTCCAACTGCGGATCGAGCCGCAAGGCGGGCTGGGATTGCACGATCACGGCGACCTTCAAACCGACGGCCACTGGCGCTCGCACCGCGACTTTGAACAACAAAGACGTGGTAGGCACGCAGATGGAACAGCTTAGCGGAACCGGCAAATAAGGCCGATTCGGCAGAGCGGCGCTCGCCCATCCCATTCGTCGCGGTTTAGGCCACGCCGATCACACGGCGAAACTTCACCGCAGCCAGTCTCCTGGCTGATGGTGCCGGGGCGCGATCAGGGGATTCGCGCTCCGGGTTCTCACTTTTTTGTCGCTATGCCCGGGCAGACGGCTGTACCGTTTGAGGTTCTGCTGGTAAATGGAGCAGATCGCGGGACTAGTCATTGGAGCTGGCCAGAAGTCCTAGGGCTGTATCTGAAGCGCCCGCCCGAGATCATGCAACCGCGACCGGTTGTGCAGCGGGCGCTCCAGGTACAGCCCTAGGACTTCCCGTTACCTATCTATGATCGCTACATTGGCCGCTGGCATAAGACGGCAGAATGCGGACTCAGGGGTCCACGGACCGCCATTCCATGACGTTTCGACGGATTTCGGAAAACATTCCCCCAGGTTATCACCCACCTTGCGTGGGTAATGAGAGTCAGACGTCCTGGAATCCGCTTGCAGGGTTGCGGATCAAGAGAATCGGCGTTAGTCGTGATTCCTGAGGATGAATTGTCACGATCATTTCCGGGTTAAGTTCGGCTAATCGCTGAAGCACTTCGATTCGCAGGTTGTGGACGGACTCCGGTGTGCGGTCTAGCAGCAAAGCTGTTTCCTTGACGGAATATCCTTCCAACACCGTCATTACGAATACGAAGCGCTCAGTCGATTTCAATTGAGTGACTGCGTCCAAGAAGGTCCGAAGCTTATTTTCACCCCGCTCCTGAGGCCACAGATCGCGCCGCGCTTCTCGGCGACCTCGTTGCAAAACGATCGCGCCGATTGCGTGCTCGATTAAGCAGCGCTTGCTCCACGATTCTTCCCAACCTTTGAAGAAGACCGACGTCAAAACAGCGCAGCGCAGCATGCGGCATGCGAAGAGCACGACCATGCTGGACCACTACGCCCAGACCGATATGGATGCACTGATCGCGGCCCAGGAGATGATGCTGGACGCGATGTTCGGCCACAAGGAAGGGGCTGTGCAGTAGAACGGACTGAAGAACGGATACAAACCGGGACTGGACAGATGGGGCAACGGCTTCAAACCGTTGAAAAGAAATGGTAGGCACGAGGAGACTCGAACTCCTGACCTCTACCGTGTCAAGGTAGCGCTCTAACCAACTGAGCTACGCGCCTACAGCCAAGCCCTTTGCCTGCAACGCGGCGGCGTGGTGGTGTCCTGGACATTGACTTCACGATACCGCGATTTTTGCTTGGTGTCCACTTTCGGTTGGACACCTTGAATTTTTTTGGTAGGCGCTTTTTTTGGGTTACGGTTTTGGACACCTTCGCTGCGGGCGGGGCGGCGGAATTTACCGCCCTCGCTTACCGTCTCCGGGACGGATTAGCGAGGGCGACCTTTGGGACGAGAGCACGGCTCGGGGTATGAATGGCTTCAGTGTAGGCTTCTTTCTCGGGATGTGTTGGTCTATTTTTGAATGCCGCTCTGGGCGCAGGTTCCGTTTTGAATGCCGCTCTGGGCGCGGGTTCCGTGGCGTCGGTTTTTGGCGGTTGGTGCGCTAGCGGACAGACAGCCTCCGGCTACTAGCGTTGAATGTTCCTGGAGTCCCTCCGCTGGAATCTTCTGAGAGTCTCTCCTTTGGAAAAGGGGCGTCGTATGCCGCAGTCAATCCCCTCTGCTTCTGGTCGTACTTCTTCTGATCATGTTTCTTCTGGTCGTGCTTCCCTCGGCGCGGGCTGGCAACAGCTCTATACATCGGCCGTCTTGGAACTCGACGAGGGTCGATTGCCGGAGCGGGTCGCTGTTGCTCGCCGCGCGATTCTGGATCGAGCTGACGAGATATTAACTACCGCCCGAACCGACGAACACCGCGCCCTGAGTGACGCGTTGCGTTTTTTGCGTCTGCTTGAGGAAGTGGTAGCGAGAGAATCCACACATCACCACGCGGCCTAGAAAAACGGCCGTTTTTGAACTCCGCTCTCTCCGCTCTGGGCGCGGGTTTCCGTGTGGGCGAATATAAGGCGAATGTGCTAGGATCGGTCGCTATGGCACGGCGGCGCGATCGCGACGAACCTCCGGACGTCCTCAGCGCGGAAGAGATCAAACAGCTTCGTCACCGGATCGCGCACTTGAGTCCTGATGGCGTGCGGCAGCTCTATGATCGAGCGTTCGAGGAGTGCCGTCTGGTTTACACGCGGATCCCGAGTCCGCGAAAGATGCAGACGCTCGTGCAGGTGTGGAAGCAGTTGTGGAAGTGGCGCTAGATGGGTCTATTTTGAACCGGCCTCTGGGCGCGGCTTTCCGGCTTTCTTTTTTGGGGAGTGTCGCGGATCGGTGGGCTTGGCCGGGTCGACGGCCTTCGACTCTTCTACGGACTTGCGTTCCGTCGCATCCTTTTTCGCGCTGGTGGCGCCTTGCCCTCTCATGGCGGCGAGGTTGGCTGCTTCTAAGGAGGCATCCATGGCGTTTCTTAGCGTCTCTGGGTCTAGCTTCTGGCGCACACCCTCATTGCGAAACCACCGGAAGCGTCCCTCTTCCGGTCCGGGAATCTCAAGAAACGACTTTAGTTCCTCAGCAACCGTGGGCTGGAGACTCTGAGAGAGATCCCTGACCTTTTCCAACAGCTCTTCAAGCAGTTCGCGGTCTGATCTTTGGGGTGGTGGCGCCGCTTCGTCTGACGGGAGATTCTTTAGCGCCTTCTCTAGCTCGGGCCACCACATCTCGAATGCCCTGTTTAGGAGTGCCTCATCCATCGAGTCCTCGCCTAGCGCCTTGTCCAGATTTTTGACGAGCTGGTGGATTTCTTCCTTCGTTGTCCTCGTTGCCTGAAATTGCGCGAGAGGATCCTTCACGTCGCTGGGTTGAAGGTCGACGAGCAGCGTGCACACATAGGTCGTCTCTGGCGCCTTCGAAATTGCACCGGCTTCGAAGATCAGCCAGGGCGCTGTGAGGTTGCTGGGGGTGAGGCAGAAAATTCCGGCGGTTGCGCTTCCGAGTTTGGTGGAGAGTTCCGTTCTCCAGCGCGCGCCTTTATCGATATCGGCGGATGAGAGCCACGGTTTAAAGGCGTTCACGATCAGCGGCAGCCAGTCTCGAAGCGCTACTGCGACAGCATGGCTTCGCTTGCCGTGCCAGCTGATGAAGATTTCCATGGTGTCCGAAATTGTAGTGCTGTCCCGCGCTTCGCGCCACAACGACCGGGAGCGGTGCGGTTGCCTTCCACTTTTGCGCGGCCTACGATGTGGAGGTCGTGGATGAGAAGAAGATAAGAGAACGGCTCGGCGAGCTGATTGAGTTGTGCGGATCAGCGGGGGATGGCGTCACCGACGAGTTGTACGGCCGTGTGATGCACGGTACGACAGGAGTCATCTCGCTCCTGTATGGGAGGGGCAGCATCCAGCTCTCGGCTTTTCAGCAGACTGTCGCCGGGGAGGAAAAGAAGTTGTCACGCGAGCTGGTGCACAATCAGCACGCAGCGATCGCTCAAGTTGTCAGGGGAGTCTTAAGCTCCGTCTTGTCTGAACTGGACGCTGGGTTAATCGGGAGCATCAAGCAGCAGGCTGCGGCAGAGGTGCTCACTGATTTCGTTGCTCTCTCACGAGCGGCGCTCGACGAGGGGGGTCAAGCCAAGAATGTCGCTGCGGTTCTAGCGGCGGCTGCTTTTGAGGATTCGATCCGTCGATTGGGGGCGACGCACGCCGGGACGGTTGGCGGGGAGAAGCTGGCGGACGTCCTGGTCGCACTCAAGACTTCGGGATTTCTTCAAGGTCCGCAGGTTGGGATCGCGCAGTCATACCTCAGCTTTCGAAACCACGCAATGCACGCGCAGTGGGACAAGATAGAGAGCGAAGCGGTGAATTCAGTTTTGGGTTTTGTAGAGCAGCTCGTGCTAAAACATTTCCAGTAAGTGCTCCCGATTTTGGCGGGGCAGCATTCCGCCGCTCGGCAAGATAACCCCGGAGAGAGTCGTGGAAGACGATAAGCAGCTACCAACACCTAGTGGTCAGGATCAGACCTCCGGCGGGGCGG
>Ga0209648_10001697_pt1 | contig 17896 bp, 19 predicted proteins | sample GraSoi2013_115cm_FD_185830 | JGI IMG/M metagenome (GOLD analysis project Ga0209648, IMG submission 185830) | Grasslands soil microbial communities from the Angelo Coastal Reserve, California, USA - Sample 9_17_2013_115cm (SPAdes) (version 2) | ecosystem: Environmental > Terrestrial > Soil >...
CCCGATCTGCGAGTGTGGACCGACGACTTCAACAGTCTTTTTCAGATCCTGCGCCCGGTGAGATTCAAACAAGATGACACACACTAGGGCCGCGAATAGATGATGGTAACGAAAGCCTTACTTAAATCAATTTGTATATTAACAAATATTTATCTTGTGCCCGCGCTAGCCTGCATCACTCTATTGACTGGCACGTCCGTTCTGTTAGACTCCGCGCAATTTCTGTCTTAGTCCTGCTCGGGGACGCACACCCGGTCATGACTGGAAAGAGAAACATTTGTTGAGGGAGGGCATGGATTGCGTGGCACCGTAAAATGGTTCAACAATACGAAAGGTTATGGGTTCATCGGGCGCGACGAAGGCCCGGACGTTTTCGTTCACTATTCCGCTATCGTGGGTGACGGCTACCGAACGTTGCAGGAAGGAGAGGCCGTCGAGTTCGAGATCGTGCAGGGGCCGAAGGGTCCGCAAGCTGCCAACGTACAAAAGCTCGGCGCGTAAATCTTCACACCGTCATTTTTTCTTGCCGGCAAAGTCCCCGCTTTGCCGGCTTTTTTGTTTTTGTAACGTTTGTATCGCGCAGCCTTTTTTCACGTGGTCCGCGCCCTCGGGGTCGATTTGCCGGCCATTCCTGTGAGGCGCTCGCAAGCCTTATAATCGGCGCATGGACAACAAAACCATCGCACGCATCCTCCGTCAAACCGCGCAACTCCTCGAAATCGACGGCGCCATTATTGGGCGCTACCGCAGTTACGAGAAAGCCGCGGAGCTAATTTCCGGAATGCACGAATCGATCGAGGAATTGGCGAAAGCTCCCGACAAGCTGGAAGAGCTGCCGGGCATCGGCGAGCGCATGGCCGAGCATTTGCAGGAAATCCTGAAGACCGGCGACTACAGTCTGCGGCAAAAGCTGCTGAAGAAATATCCGGTTACGCTGCTTGATATTTTGCACTTGCAATCGCTGGGACCGAAGAAGGTGGCGTTTCTGTGGTCGAACTTCCAGGCCGCCACCGTGGCTGACGTCGAGAAACTCGCTCTTGAGGGCAAACTGCGCGAGGTGCCGGGCTTCGGTGAAAAAAGCGAGCAGAACATCCTCAAGGCCGTCGAGGCGTTCAAGCGATCGACCGGCCGCTTCCGACTGGATGCGGCGGAAGCGGCGGCCGAAGGCGTGATCGCGCACATCGAAAAATACGGAAAGGGCATCGCTTCCGTCACGCCGGCGGGCTCCTTGCGCCGGGGAAAAGAAACCGTCGGCGATCTTGACCTGCTGCTTACGCTTGCCGACGGCTTCACTGCGCAGAAGCACATCGACGCCATCGCCGAACATATTCTGAAGTACCCGCGAATCGACCAGGTTCTGGCGCACGGCGAAAATAAAGTTAGCTTCACGCTGGACACCGGTATCCAGGTGGACGTGCGGCTGCTTGATAAGGAGTGCTTTGGCGCTGCTTTGCTGTACTTCACCGGATCGCGCGAACACAACGTCAATTTGCGCGGCCGCGCCAATGATATGGGCTTCACTCTGAACGAATACGCGCTGGCCACGCTGAAGGGCGAGCGCCGCGTCGCCGGGCGCACGGAAGAAGAAATCTACGCCAAGCTCAAGCTGGACTTCATCCCGCCGGAAATCCGCGAAAACACCGGTGAGATCGAAGCCGCGGAACGCCACCGCCTGCCGAACCTGGTGCGCCGCGAGGACATCAAGGGCGATCTCCACATGCACACGACGGCCAGCGACGGCAAATGCTCCATTGAGGAAATGGCCGAAGCCGCGCGCAAATTGGGTCACGAATATATCGCCATCGCCGATCATTCCAAGTCCGTGACGATCGCCAATGGCCTCGATGAAAAGCGCATGGCCGCGCACATCAAAAAATTGCGGGCGGCAAATGACAAGGGTCCCGGCATCCGCATTCTGGCCGGAGCCGAGGTCGATATCTTGAAGGATGGCTCGCTCGATTACTCGAACGAGCTGCTATCGCAGCTTGATGTGGTGGTTTGCTCGGTTCACTCATACATGAACCTGGACCGCACTGCTATGACCGAGCGCATGCTCGCAGCCATCGAGAACCCTTACACCCAGATTATCGGCCACCCGACCGGACGGCTCCTGCTGCGTCGCGAAGCGTTCGACTACGATATGGCGAAAGTGCTGGACGCCGCCGCGAAACACGGCGTCGCGATGGAGTGCAACTCCTACCCCGATCGCCTGGACCTGACCGACGTGTACCTGCGCATGTGCAAGGAACGCGGGGTCAAAGTGGTCATCGACACCGACGCCCACAACACGCCCCATCTGGGGTTCATCAGGCATGGCGTGACCATGGCGCGCCGCGGCTGGCTGGAGAAGGCCAACGTAATCAACACGTTGCCCGTGGATGAGTTCCTCGCCGCTCTGCGCCCAAAGCCCGGCAACGCGAGCACGAAGCAAGCCGCCGCCAAGCGCTAGCCCCTTCTCTGCGGCACGATTGACTGGCATGGAACCGAGGCTAAACTTGCCCGGAACATTCTCAATCCGCCTGTCGTATCTTGTCCTAGAAGCAGAGCTTAGGAGGATTCTCGCGTATGAATCTCACCGCCGTGCATGGCACCACCGTCCGAATCGGCGTCGTCTGCGCCGCGCTGTTAGCCGCCTCGACTCTGGCTCCCGGCGCACGGGCGGAAGAATGGACGAAGTCTTATACGGTTTCGGGTCGCGCGCAGGTCCGGGTTGATACCAATGACGGCGCCGTGCGGGTCGCCACGGGCGACGCGAAGCAGGTCGAATTTCGCGTCATTTATGAGGGCTACGAGCTGAACAAGAACATGCACATCGACAGCCGCCAGGACGGCGATAGCGTTCAGCTCAACGCACGCGTAATGGGCCACTGGGGCTTCTCCTGGGGACACAACCGGCGTGGTCCGCGAATTGAAGTACGCATGCCCAAAGACGCGGACCTGCAGATCGATACGGGAGACGGTTCCGTGGAAACCCAGCCGATCAGCGGCCGAGTGAAGATTCATACCGGCGACGGCTCAGTGCGTGTGCAAGCCGTGAATGGGAATGTAGATATCGACACAGGAGACGGCAGCATCACGCTGGAAGGCGCTAAGGGTGATATCCGGCTGCATACCGGGGACGGCCACATCGACGCGCGTAACCTGGATGGCCGCGTGGACGCCAACTCTGGAGATGGCCATATCAAGATCGACGGCCGACTTGACGCGCTGAATGTGAAAACCGGTGACGGCAGCATCGACGCGCGCGTCGAGCCCGGCTCCAAACTAACCGGCGGCTGGAGCATTCATACGGGGGACGGCAGCGTCGACTTGGTGTTGCCTGCCGACCTGCAGGCCAATATCGATGCCAGCACAAATGACGGCCACATCAGTATGGGGATTCCGTTAACCGTGGAAGGGACCTTCAGCAACTCGCAGATTCACGGCAAAATGAACGGTGGCGGGCAGTCGCTGACGATTCATACAGGGGACGGTTCCATCCGGCTGAACAAATCTTCCTAGCAGCCGAGTTTCTGGACGGTACTATTACCGCAATACTGTTACGTGAAAAATGTCTCCAACCCACTGACATTTGCTGCATTTTTACGCACCGAGGGTGTCCTACAGTCTCTCTAACTCATTGAAAACACAAGACAGTCTTTGGCGGCTCACGTGCCATTCAAAATCCGCGGGAGCAGCCATGATCATCTTTGTTCTGACCTTCGCGATCCTCTCGTTATTCGCATTAAGCTTGACCGGTTCCATCGCCGCGGCCACCCGCCGCCGCTCGTAGGCCTGCCGCGAATTAAGGAAAACCAACAGCCGCACGGAACGGAAACATAGTGCTGGGCGACGACTTCCCGCAAGGCCGGCCCCTAGCACAGCAACGCGGTTTACCTGTAGCGGAGCGCTGTTAGCGGGCTGACCTGCGTTGCGCGGCGCGCGGGAATCCAGCACGCCGGCAGCGCGATAGCGCAAATCCCGCCAAAAGCCCTGCATCGGATTCCTCGCTGGGATAATATAGTTCCCGCCTTGAGTTGCGCCCTGCCATGGAAAAATACGATCTCATCGTTATAGGTTCCGGGCCGGCCGGCCAGCGCGCGGCGATTCAAGCGGCAAAATTCGGGAAGCGCGTGGCGCTCGTCGAAAAACTCGAAGTCGTCGGCGGCACGGCCATCAACACCGGAACGATTCCCAGCAAGACCATGCGGGAAGCGGTTCTGCATCTTTCCGGCTTCTACTATCAAAGCATTTACGGCGTGAACTACCGCGTCAAGGAACAGATCACGATGGCTGATCTTTCGTTCCGCGCGCAGCATGTCATCAAAACAGAGATCGACGTTACTCGCGCGCAACTCTCGCGTAATGGCATCGAGGTGCTCACCGGCATCGCCAGCTTTACCGACCCCACGCACATTCACGTGGTGAGCGCCAAAAATCAATCGGACTATGAAGCCGCCAACGTCATTATAGGCACTGGAACGAAGCCGGCCGAATCTCCGCTGGTTCCCTTCAACAATCGCAACATCATCAACAGCGACCAGATTCTGCGCATGCCGGAAATCCCCAAGACGCTGATCGTGGTGGGTGGTGGCGTCATCGGTGTTGAGTACGCCTGCATGTTCGCGACGCTGGGCGTGCGCGTCACGCTGATTGAAAAGCGTCCGCGCCTTCTCGAATTCGCCGACGCCGAAATGGTAGAGGCGCTGTGCTACCACTTGCGCGACCGCCGCGTCACCATGCGCCTGAACGAAGAGGTCGAAAGCGTCGAAGAGACTCCGGACAACGGAGTCGCCGCCGTCCTCAAGAGTAAGAAAAAAGTTTCAGGCGACGCGCTGCTCTACGCCGTGGGCCGACAAGGGAATGTCGACGAATTAAATCTCGCGAATGCCGGCCTGGAGGCCGACTCGCGCGGGCGCATCGCCGTCGACACCGACTACCGCACCAAGCAGCCGCACATCTTCGCGGTCGGGGACATCATCGGCTTTCCGAGCCTCGGCTCCGTCTCGATGGAACAAGGCCGCATCGCCGCCGCGAATGCCTTCGGTATTCCCATCCATTCCAATCGCGCGAACTATCCCTACGGGATTTACACCATTCCCGAAATTTCCTTCATCGGCAAAACGGAAGAGCAGCTCACGGAGGAAGGCGTTCCGTACGAAGTGGGCATCGCTTTTTTCAGGGAGATAGCGCGCGGCCAGATTCGCGGAGACACAACGGGGCGTCTGAAGCTAATTTTCGATCCCGATTCCAAAGAACTGCTCGGCGTGCACATCGTGGGAGAAGGCGCGTCCGAACTGCTGCACATCGGGCAAGCAGTTTTTGCGTTTAAGGGAACCGTGGAATATTTCGCGGACGCCGTCTTCAACTACCCGACGTTGGCGGAATGCTACAAAGCCGCCGCCTTCAACGGTCTTAACAAACTGAGGTAACGGCAACCATGCCTAAATCCATCGGCGTACTCGTAATGGAACACATCGCGGTCGGCCTGGTGGAGAACAACAAACTGGCCGGTCCGCTCAGCATGTATCCGGAAAAAGGGACTTCGCTGGACGCCCTGCAATCCATGCCTGCGGAAAACATCGGCGTCTGCATTCAGCAGCAGATCGACGCAGTGTCCAAGGGCCAGAAGATTCAAGCCATCGGGCTGGGATTTCCGGGAGTGATTCACGACGGAATCATCGAGGACTCCCCCAACCTGCATCAGGTGAAGGGCTTCAATTTGCAGGCGGCGCTATTGGCGGCCGGACTCACCACGCCGGTGCGTGTCTTCAATGATGCCGACGTCATGGCCGCTGGAATTGCCGCCACGCGCGACAAGCTGCAAAAACTCATTCGCGTGTGGACGCTGGGAAACGGCGTAGGCTTCGGCCGTTATCCCTGGCGAGAGGGCGTGTGGGAAGGCGGACACTCGGTGGTGACGCTCGATCCCAAAGAAAGTCTCTGCGGATGCGGCGGCCGAGGGCACCTGGAAGGCATTCTCGGCCATCGGTCGATGCGCTTACGCTTTCTGGACCTCGAGCCGGAAGAAGTTTTCGCCAACGCACGTGCGGGCGACGCGCGTTGCTCCGAATTTGTCACGTTATGTCACCGCGCGCTGGCCGCCGCCACCGCGACTAGTATTCACATGGACGGCCCCGGCCAGTTCTACATCACCGGGCACAACGCACACTTCATCGATATCGCCCTGCTCGACCGCCTGGTGCACGAAATGGTGAAAATGAGTCCACTGCAGGGAAGCCGCTTCGAGATTGTGCCGACCAGCGACGAGGTGGGCATCATTGGTGCCGCCCTTAACGCCGAGCGCGCCGCCGCAAGCTAGGAGTTCTACGCTAGTTTCTTCAACAGTTGATCGAGCCGCGCGCGATCCGCGTAACCCATCTCGATGAACGCGACGGCCATTCCCTCGTCCGGCTTTACGTTCTTGACGATCGCTCGCGCCCGCACCTCGCCGCCGGGCACATCAAAAACAATCTTCAGCACTGTGCCTAGCGAAAGCGGATCTGGCGTAGAAATGAACAAACCGCCAAGGCCCAGCGTCGCCACACGCGATACCGCGCGACCACCGTTGTGCTCCCAGGCTACGAGCATGCCCTTTGGCAGCGCCACGCGCGGAAATCTCCGTTTTACGACATGCGGCTCTTTCGTCACACGAAGACCCTATGGCAATGAGATGTCAGTGAGAAGCGCTTAGCCATTCTGATAAAAGGCCCGGCCGGTGACAACCTGTTAGGGAAGTTGTGACGCCAACTCAGCAACGCTGCAGTTCGGCTTGTCGCTGACACGGAAGGCCCGTCTGCAACAGCTTGCCTCTGTGCGATACTCGGGCGAGTCGGAACTTTCAAGAGGAGAGCACGGCGGGACATGTATATCCATACTTTCTTATTTCAATGGCAGCCAAATGTTACGGAAGAAATGAAAGCCCGGGCGGCGCGAGAGATTCACGCGCTGCAAAGCCAGATTCCGGGGCTACTGGAAACAAGCTACGGCGAAAACATATCGCCCCGGTCGCAGGGGTTTACGCACGGTGGCGTGATGAAATTCCAGGACAAGGCTTCGTTGGACGCGTACTCCCCGCATCCGGTGCATCAGAAGCTGGTGGATTGGTTGATGCCGCTGCTGAAATTAGCCGCGGAACTGGACTACGAAATGTAACGGCTGGCATCTGCCGCCGCTGCAAATTAGACGTCGCAGAGGTCAACGGCTTGGCGTAGCGAGGTCAACGGGTCACGCGTGGGCACGAATTCGTGAGCTACGTATCCCTGATACTTTGTAGCGGCAATGCCACGCATGACGCCATCCCACTGCACTTCCTGCGTGCCGTCCAGTTCGTGGCGGTGCGGCACGCCGCCAGTGTGAAAGTGGCCGAGCCACTCGATATTTTTCTGGATGGTAGTGACCAAGTCGCCTTCCATGATCTGCATGTGGTAGATGTCGTAAAGCAATTTGACGCGGGGCGAGTTCACTGCTTGCACCACTTGCACGCCCCACGCGGTGTGATCGCACATGTAGTCTTTATGGTCGACTTTGCTGTTAAGCAGCTCCATGCAGATGGTCACGCCGTTGTCTTCGCCGATTTTTTTCAGCCGATTGAGCCCGGCGATAGTATTCTTCGCGCCTTCCTCGTCGGACATTCCAGCGCGATTGCCGGAAAACGTAATCACGTTGGGGACACCGAGCTTTGCAGCGATTGGTATGTTTTTTCGGAATGCCTCTTCAATCTTGGCGTGATTTTCCACGCGATTTAGCGCGCTGGCAATTTCTCCGCCGCCCGCATACCCCATGCTGCAGACCATGCCGTAGCGCTTCGGCACTTCCCATTCGTCGACATTCAGCAGGTCGATGCCTTTCAGGCCGATCTCGGCGCCGTAGGCACAAAGCTTGTCCAGCGGTACGTCCTTATAGCACCAGCGGGAGGCCGATTGGCGGATTTGCCCCTTGCGGGTAACCGGCGTGGCCTGCCGGGACGATGGTAGCGATGGAAGAGCAGCCATGGTGGCTCCAGAAATCGCTGTCTTGAGCAGGTTACGGCGCGATAGGTGAGACATAGGTGAGGAGAGTGTACCGAAGAATTAGACTCGTGGGTAGGAACTCTGTAATCGAGAGCTCCGGCACGACCTTGGTTGCACACGCGTAGCAGAGACATCAGCAGAGATATTGCAACCGTCCCGGGTGAACAGTACTAAGCAGCCGCCGGTGCGTGAAATTGACAATGGCAGCGCGCGCACAGTGCGTGGTGGCCGCGCCAGATCACGCTCAACGGTTGCGTGCAGAACGGGCACGTAGCTGACCACTGTGAGCCGCATTCTGGGCATTCTTTGAGCAGCCATTCCGAACGGCGGAGCGGCTTTCGGACTTCCTGCAAATCGAGGACGAAACGGCAAGAGGGATTGCCGCAAATAAGGAAATGTTCCATGGGAGGGGCTCCTTTGGTGGAGCGGATATTGTGACCACAATAAAGAAGTGTCAATCCCGTTGATTACGTCCGTAGTATTACGGAGAGGTTACCGGACCATAACGTGCGATCAAGTAGTGCTAGAGCTTCACGGCTGAATAAACTGATTGCGGACGGCGTAGCGGACAAGTTCACTGACGGAATGCAGGTCCAGCTTGAGCATGATCCTGGCGCGGTGACTCTCAACGGTTCTGGTACTGATCGCCAGCAAGGCGGCTATTTCCTTATTACTCTTTCCAAGCGCGAGAAGCGCGGCGACCTCGCGTTCGCGCGAAGATAGCGGGTTGACCCCGTGTCGGTCTTCCTCGATCGGGTGCATGGATGCAAAGTTTAGTTCTGGAGTCCCGAACGACGTTACGCCAGAACGCTGGTGCAAATGACGCGGCTGCACCGTCGCCAAGCCCGGAGCGTCATACAACAATTGCGAAATATTGCGAGTTTCCAGTAGGCAGCCTTCCAATAAGCCCACAGACCGTGCGAGAGCGTCGCCGACACTCGCGCCGCCGTTACCCCGGGCCTTGAGCGCACTTGGGTCGGTGCTCAGCACGGACTTTAGGTCGCATAATTTGTCCGTTAAACGGAGAAGGGCGGCCTCAAGCTCGTTGCGCTGTGTAAGTTCCAGGACCACAGCGCCCACCCGCTGCACCTCGCCGGCATGATCCTTAATCGGAAAGTAATTCGCGTTCCAGTGGCCTTTCACTCTCCGCGACGGCAATTCCGCAGTCACTTCAAAATTCGATACCATCTCGCCGCTGGCAAACACGTGCTCGAAGGCCGGCTGAACTTTCGCGGCGGCGCTTCCAAGCACTGCATGTATGGTTTTGCCGATGTGCTCCGACGCGGGAATGCCGTTCATGGAAGCTAAGGCATCGTTGATAGCACGGAAGCGGAATTGCCGGTCAAGGATTCCAACGCCCACCATGGAGCTATGGAAGAGAGCGATTAGCAAGTCACGCGATTCGCCAAAAACAGATTGCGAACCGAGGTCCAACGCCATGCCTGCCGCCGTGCGTGCCATTCTCGTGCCTACCTAAAGCTCAACTTCCTGAAGGGACCTTGATACAGGGTTGGATAACGTTACCGACAGCCTACAACCGGATGTCTTTTATGTCTATACAAATAAACAGTATCGTCTGGTACAGATGAATGTTCGGAACAAGGCATGCTCGACAAGGGGCGCGCAACGCTTTTCGGCTCAGTAATTTGCAAAATGGGCGGCGTTCGCGCATCATAACTGACTTGTTCGGGGCAATCACGCCGCGCAGGGGAAAGCAAAACGCGGGTACCTCGGTGCGATGATCCGTTGATATAAATCAAGCCGATAGGCGAGTTGTATTGAGATTCAAGCTCGAGAAGGAGTGGAATGGAAAAGCCAGCAAAGATTGCGCCACCTAAGGGCAAATTGGGCGTTTTGTTGCCGGGAATGGGCGCAGTCAGTACAACGTTCATGGCCGGCGTGGAACTGGTGAGGAAGAAGAAGGCGCAGCCGGTGGGCTCGCTGACCCAACTCAGCACCATCCGCCTGGGGAGACGCACGGAAGGGCGTTCGCCGCTGGTGAAGGAATTTGTCCCGCTGAGCGACCTTGAAGATTTGGTGTTTGGCGGATGGGACATTTTCAAGGATGACGCGTACCAAGCGGCCAGCAAGGCTGGCGTGCTAAGCGCCCAAGACCTGGCGAAAGTGAAGCCATTTCTCTCCGGAATTGCGCCGATGAAGGCGGCGTTCGACCGGGAATATGTAAAGAGGCTTGACGGCACCTATGTCAAGAAGGGCAAAACCAAATACGACCTTGCGCTGCAGATCAAGGACGACATCGAGAATTTTCGCAAGACCAAGCGCGTGTCGCGCCTAGTGACTTGCTGGTGCGGCTCCACTGAAGTATTCATCAAGCCCGAAGAGGTGCACTCGACCCCGGCGAAATTTGTGGAAGCCATGAAGGCCAATCACCCGGCGATTGCGCCATCAATGCTGTACGCGTGGGCTTCCGTGACCAGCGGCGTGCCGTTCGCCAATGGCGCGCCGAATCTTACCGTAGACATTCCGGCCATTCAGCAGCTTGCAATGGAGCACAACGTCGCGATTTGCGGCAAAGACTTCAAAACTGGCCAGACCATGATGAAGACCGTGCTGGCGCCGGCGTTCAAGGCGCGCATGCTCGGACTGGAAGGCTGGTACTCGACCAATATTCTGGGAAATCGCGACGGCGAAGTGCTTGACGATCCCGGATCGTTCAAGACCAAGGAAGAATCAAAGCTGGGCGCGCTCGAGTACATTTTGCAGCCGCAGCTCTACCCCTCGTTATACGGCAAGATGTACCACAAAGTGCGCATCAACTATTATCCGCCACGCGGAGACAACAAAGAGGGCTGGGACAACATCGACATTTTTGGTTGGCTCGGGTATCCGATGCAGATCAAAGTGGACTTCTTGTGCCGCGACTCGATTCTTGCGGCACCGATTGTTCTTGATCTTGTTTTGTTCCTGGATTTGGCGCAACGCGCGGGCATGCGCGGGATTCAGGAGTGGCTCAGTTTCTATTTCAAATCGCCGATGACCGCGCCGAATTTGTATCCCGAACATGATTTGTTCATTCAGTTGATGAAGCTGAAGAACACGCTGCGCTGGATGATGGGCGAGGATTTGATCACGCACCTGGGGCAGGAGTATTACGACTAACAGCGGTGAGAGCTATCGGAAAAGGTGATTGGCGCGATTCGTTTTTCGGCTGCACAAAATAGGGTTTTCGATTTGACGCTGGGAAATGCGGCGCGATACCTTAATGGCTACATGGACGTGAATTTTCCGCCCCAGATTTCTCTGCTGAATTTGATCCCAACCCAATTTGAGGAGACTCATGTCGACCGAACTGCGTAATTTTTTGGCGCTGCCTTACGATGAACTGGAAGAGTTGAACCTGAAGGCCAAGAAGCAGCGCCAGGATCGCGTTGCGCCGCATAAAGTGCAGGAAGAGCGCATCAAGTATTTGACCGACGAAAAGCGCATCAAGGCCGTGACCGTTCTGTTTAGCGACCTCGAAGGCCGCTTGCACATGCTCGATTACGACAAGAAATTCCTGATCAAGAGCTGGGACAACTTGACGTTTGATGGCTCTTCGATTCGCGGTTTCACGGCGCAGCGCGAGAGCGATTTGCGGCTGGCCATGGACTGGGGCGCGTTCTACTGGGCTCCCTCGGATGTCTTTGGCTCGGGAAAGATCCTTGTTTTCGGACAAGTGATCGACAAAGACGGCAGCCCGTACTCAGCGGACATTCGGGGACTCTTGAAAGGGTATGCCGACGACCAATTCGAAAAGAAAGGGTTCACGCTTAACGCCGCCAACGAAATTGAAGGCTTTTTGTTCAAAGGGCCCGATGCCGAGCGCCGCTTCCATGAAACGCTCAGGTTTGAATACGTGAATACGGGCGGCTACTACCATTCCCTGCCGGGCGATCCATTGCGCACTTTTATCGACACCACCGCTGAAGTGCAGCGCGCCATGGGCTTTCAGAACGAGAAGGATCATCCGGAGGTCGCGCCCTCACAGTTCGAAATCAATTATGGCTATGGAGAAGTGGTCGCCGCCGCGGATCAAATTCAACTCTACAAGCTGATCTGCCGGCAGGTCGCCACGAATATGGGACTTAGCGCGTGCTTCCTGCCCAAGCCAGTCGTGGGTGTGAACGGCAGCGGCATGCACACCAACGTTTCGGTCAGTAAGGGAGGCAAGAATGCTTTCTGGGATCCGAAGGGCGAGGAGAAGCTTAGCAAGTTCGGCTGGGAGTTCGTGGACCGCATCCTGACGCACGGGAATGATCTTTGCCTGGTATTCAACTCAAGCGTCAATGCGTATCGCCGGCTCGATCCACATTTCGAAGCGCCAAACCAACTGAAGGCTTCAGCGGTCGACCGCGGGTCAATGGTGCGCATCCCCATCGGCAACGAGCGCAGCATGCGCACGGAAGTACGCGCGGTCGCTCCTGACGCAAATCCCTATATGGTGATGTATTCCATTTTCAAGACCGGCCTCGACGGCGAAACCGCGAAGATCAAGAATTTGCGGCAGGCCGCCCGGTATCTGCCGGACAACATTTACACAGCGATCGAGGACTTCGAGAAAGCCGAGTGGACGACGAAACTGTTTGGCGCGGATGTGAAGGGACGTTACGCAGAGTTGAAGCGGGCTTCCGCGGACCGCTGCCCGCGGCAACTCGGTACGGTGGTAAAAGCACCGGAAGTGCAGTTTCACCACGAAGTGTATAACCAGTTTCTCTGGAGTTTATTCTAGGACACCCTTGAAGTGGCGCGGCATGCCGCGCCACTTCAACCGGAGTCTTACGCCTCACGCTGTTCTGACTTGGGGACTTTTCGCGCTGACAGCGTCGAGCACACGGGTCGAATAGATGAGCGCAGCGCCGGCGTTCATGGCAACCGCAACGCCCAGCGCCTCAGCAATCTCCTCTTTAGTGGCGCCGGCCTTCAACGCGGCTTCGGTGTGCACGACAATGCAGCCATCGCACCGCGTGGTGACCGCGACCGCCAGCGAAATCAGCTGTCGTGTTTTCTCATCGAGCTTCCCTGTTTTGGAATTGGCGGCGCTGAGCGTTTGATAGCCACGGACCGTGTCCGGGCTGAGCTTCATCAATTCGCCTAGACGGCTTCCGATCTCCTTATGGTATTCATTCCAATCAAGCATCATAGGATTTCTCTCCTTCCGCGTGACTGCACGAATCGCTTCGCGAGTATAACTCCGCGATGTTCTGGTGGCGCGTCAGATTATTGGTTTGTGGTATCTTCTTTAATTCGCGTTGGACTCCGGTCGCTTTTGCCGAGCGTCAACCGCAACTCAACGACTGAATGCAACTTAACGACCGCATTTGCGAGGGGCACGCACTATGAAAAACACATATAACGGGCAGGCTATTCCTGCCGGCGGAAAATGTATCGAGTACAGCGGCGGCGAACTGCGCGTCCCGGACGTGCCGATCATTCCTTTCATTGAAGGCGACGGCACGGGACGAGACATCTGGAAGGCCTCGCGGCGCGTGTTCGATGCCGCCGTGGAGCACGCATATGGCAGCAAGCGGCGCGTGGCTTGGTTTGAGGTGTTCGCCGGCGAAAAGGCGTTCAACACATTTAAGGAGTGGTTGCCGAACGACACCGTCGACGCAATCCGCGATTTTCGCGTGGCCATCAAGGGCCCGCTGACCACACCGGTCGGCGGCGGAATTCGCTCGCTGAACGTGGCGCTGCGCCAGCTTTTGGATTTGTATTCGTGCGAACGGCCGGTGCGCTACTACGCGGGAGTTCCCTCCCCTGTGAAACATCCCGAGAAGATGGACATAGTCATCTTTCGCGAGAATACCGAGGATGTGTACATTGGGATCGAATGGAAGTCGGGCTCGCCCGAAGCCAAGAAGCTGCTGGAATTCTTGAACGGCGACATGTTGAAGGATGGAAAGAAACAGATTCGATGGGACTCTGGCGTGGGCATCAAGCCGATCTCACCGACAGGAACAAAACGGCTGGTGCGGAGGGCGATCAAGTACGCGCTGGCGCGCGAGCGCAAAAGCGTGACGCTGGTGCACAAGGGAAACATCCAGAAATTCACCGAAGGCGGTTTTCGTGATTGGGGATACGATCTGGCGCGGGAGGAGTTTCGCGCGCAGACGGTCACGGAGCGCGAGAGCTGGATCATCGATAATCTGGACAAGAATCCGTCGCTGACCGTGGAACAGAACGGAGCCATGATCGAGCCGGGCCTGGAGCAGGCCACCGACGCTTTCAAGAAGAGCGTCTACGAGGAAGTGAAGCAAACACTCGACGCGATCTACGCGACGCATGGCAAGGGCCAGTGGAAGAAGAAACTGATGATCAACGATCGCATCGCGGATTCCGTGTTTCAGCAGGTGCTGCTGCGCGCGGATGAGTACAGCGTGCTGGCGACTTCCAATCTGAATGGGGATTACTTGTCGGATGCCTGCGCCGCGCAGGTCGGCGGCTTGGGGATGGCCCCTGGCTCGAATATTGGAGATGGTTACGGCGTTTTTGAAGCGACGCACGGTACGGCGCCGAAATATGCGGATAAGGATGTGATCAATCCGAGTTCGCTGATGCTCTCGGGCGCGATGATGTTTGAATTTATGGGATGGGGAGAAGCGGCGCAGCTTATCGAGGACGGCATTGCGCGCACGATTCAGCAGAAGCGCGTGACGTATGACCTGGAGCGGTTGATGAGCGGCGCTACCAAAGTGGGAACGGCGGCGTTTGCTTCGGCGATTATCGAGAACATGGCGGCGCACGCGGTCGCACGGTAGAGCAAGAAAACGGCAAAGATAACGCAGAGGCGCTGAGTAGGCAGAGCGTCGCAGAGACTAGCGAGGAGACAGAATAGGATGCGGAAGAAGGTTACGGTGGTGGGCGGGGGATTTGTGGGCTCGACGACCGCGCAGCGGATCGTGGATAAGGAACTGGCTGACGTTGTCCTGACTGACATTTTGGACGGCCCGCCGGCGGGCAAAGCCTTGGACATGATGGAGTCCGGGCCGATCACGAGGACCGATTCGCGCGCTGCGGGAATTTCTACCGCCAATGGAGACTACAGCGCGACGGCGGGCAGCGACGTGGTGGTAATCACCGCGGGCTTTCCGCGCAAGCCGGGGATGAGCCGCGACGATTTGCTGAAGGCGAACTACGACGTGGTGAAAGCGGTGGTCGAGCAGATCGTGCGGCACTCGCCGAACTGCATCATTATCGTTGTGACGAATCCGCTGGACGCCATGGCGCAAGCGGCGTGGAAGGTGAGCGGCTTTCCGAAAAGTCGCGTGCTAGGCATGGCTGGCGTGCTGGATTCTGCGCGCATGAGCACCTTTGTTGCGATGGAGTGCAAGGTTAGCGTGGAAAACGTGCACTCGTTTGTGCTCGGCGGGCATGGCGACGACATGGTTCCCCTGCCGCGCTATTCCACTGTGGCGGGGATTCCGCTGCCGGATTTGTTGCCAAAGGAGCGCATTGACGCGATTGTGGAGCGCACCCGCAAGGGCGGCGCGGAAATAGTCAATTTGCTGAAGACTGGGTCGGCGTACTATGCGCCCTCGGCCGCCGCGGTCGAAATGGTCGAAGCCATTCTGAAGGACAAAAAGAAAATTCTACCTTGCGCGGTGTATCTGGATGGCGAGTACGGAATCAAAGGACTGTTTGTCGGCGTGCCGGTGAAGCTGGGCGCTAAGGGCGTCGAGGAAATCATTCAGATTAAGCTGACCGCCGAGGAGAATACAGCGCTACAGAAGTCAGCGGGGTCGGTCAAAGAGTTGGTGACTGTGCTCGGGGTGTAAAGCGATCCGGAGGTGATTTATGCCGGGAGAGCCAGAGCGATCGAAGTTCTGGGTTAGCGCGTTCGCGCTCATCCTATATACCGTGGCGTGCGGCGCAATTCCCATATATCACCAGGCCACCGGGCGAGACTTAAAGCCCGTAGTGAATCTCAACCTCGATAGCGTTTATCTTTTCATTTTTCTTTTGGGAACTGCAACGATTGTCGTGGTATTTGGTCTCAATCGGCGCATTGAAGCATTGGAAAAGAAGAACGCGATGGCGCCCACAAGAGAGCGTGCTGAGGCGTCGGGCTCACAAAGCACCGGCGAGAAAGCTTAGTACAAGCAGATTTTGCTTGCGGCAGCGCGAGTGCGTCCGCCATTATTTTCCTCCGGATGAAAATCCTGGATAAAGTTGCCTTGAGTCCAGGCAGTCGCGACTCACAGCCATTACCAGGGCACGCGCGTCAAGACGCCCGCGCGGATCAGCAGGGCCGCGAGAAGAGCAGCCACGATCGCTCAGCTATCGACCGATAGCAACCAACTCTTCCGGGAACTCGGGGATCCTGTGTTCGCACTCATGGTTCCCTCCTTGATCGGTGGTTTAACTCACGGCCGTGCGCGGCGCGTGACGGTCGTTTGCTTCGCCACGCCAAAATGCCTTGCTGACCTCTTGAATCTTCTGCGATGCCACGCGACCGACAATCATCAACGCGGGGGCAGGAAGTTTTTCCTCGTGAGCCAGCCGCCCCACGCTGGTCCATCGAATCTGCTGCTCGACGCACGTTGCGTTGGACACGATCGCGCAGGGCAGATCGTCCGGCAGGCCGCCTTCGCGCAAGCGATGCGCCACTTCCGCGTAGTCCGGTCCGGGCATATACAACGCGAGCGTCGTCGTGCTGGTGATCGCGCCAAACTCCATCGACGCGCCTTCCGTGCCCCGCGAAAATGTGCTGATCACGATTTGCGAGGCAGCACGGCGATCCGTGAGCGAAATTCCCGCGGCGGCCGCAGCGCCGAGAGCCGCGGTGATACCCGGCACAATTTCAAAATCCACGCCGGCGTTACGCAGCGCCTCGATTTCTTCTCCGGCGCGACCGAAGATAAGCGGGTCGCCTCCCTTCAGGCGAATGGCAACAGCATGGTTCGCGGCAGCCGACACAAGGAGCGAATTGATCTCGTCTTGCGTGAGCAGCTTTTGTCCGCAGCGTTTGCCAACATCGATCACTTCAGCATCGCGCGCGATAAGCTGCAGAATTTCGCGGCTCACCAGCGAATCGTGAAACACGATGCCCGCGCGCGCGAGAAGCCGCGCCGCTTTCACGGTAAGCAGCTCCGGATCGCCGGGGCCCGCCCCGACCAGATACACCTTGCCCATCAAGCCGCTCCCTGCCCTGCGCGCTGCTTTCGCGCCTCTTGGAGGAAGCGCTCGAACATTGGCTCACTCGCCAGGTGATGCAGCAGAACTTTCTTGGACTCCGCGCTGCCCTCGCCCGCGCGTAGCAGGTCGCGGGCGGCACCCAACCACGCAAGCCACAGCTCATACTCGGGACCGAACCGCTTTTCCAGCTGCAAGCGAAGACGCTGCGCCAGAGCGGGACTCTTCCCATTGGTGGAGATGGCGATCTGCAGGTCGCCGCGCTGCACGACCGAGCCATAGTAAAAATGGCAGTGCTCAATGTCGTCTACGGCGTTGCACAGAATTCCCCGCGCGTCGGCCTCGCTAAAAACAGCTTCATTGACGCCGGGCGCAGAAGTTGCGGCAATCACCAGATAAGCGCCGTCCAGATCTTCGGGGGCAAACGCCTTTGCTCGCCATTCCACTCTTCCCTGCGCGACCCACTGGGTAATCGCTGGTCTCACCTCTGGCGCAACGATGCGAACGCGAGCCTCGGCGGCAAGTATCCCGTGGATCTTCCCCTGGGCGATTGTCCCGCCGCCGACCACGACGACCAGCCGATCTTTCAGCTTCACGAAAATTGGCAGCAGGCTCATGACTAGCCTTCCACCCCCATCGGCACAGGGCCAGTCGCGGCGTCGCGTTCCACAGGCGCGACCGATTCGCCGGCAAGCAGCGCGCGGATTTGCTCGTTCGTGTGCCGCGCGAAAAACCGCCGTAGATTTTCACCCGGCACGCGCTGCTCGTTGAAT
>Ga0209648_10001699_pt1 | contig 17874 bp, 17 predicted proteins | sample GraSoi2013_115cm_FD_185830 | JGI IMG/M metagenome (GOLD analysis project Ga0209648, IMG submission 185830) | Grasslands soil microbial communities from the Angelo Coastal Reserve, California, USA - Sample 9_17_2013_115cm (SPAdes) (version 2) | ecosystem: Environmental > Terrestrial > Soil >...
AAGGCAGAAAAAAGCAAAAGCAAAACCCTTCTTATAAAGGGAAAGGCTCTGAGATTGTGCTCGTTGGCCGGCAGCCACGTCGCCCCCGGCTCTTTGGCGGGTTACTGCAGAGAGACGCACTCGTGTCTGCTTTTGTCCCTTGACACCGGCCGTTGTCGTCATACACGGGATGACAGGGGTCGAGAGTTGATTCTGAGCCACCAAAACTCAAGTCCCAACCCAAGTCAGCGATACGCGGCGGCCTGGATGCTATAAAGCTCGGAGTACTGGCCCTTCTTAGCCATCAATTCGTCATGTGTGCCGACCTCCACGAGCCGGGCCCCGTCGAGCACTACGATGACGTCGGCCATTCGCACAGTTGAGAAGCGGTGTGAAACTAGGATCGTGATCCGGCCCCGGTTGCCCTCATGTGGTCCGGACGGACAAAGCGTCGCGGCCGTATGCTGTCACTCGAGCGACCCGCGGCCGCTCTTGCTTTGAAGGTGTGAGCGGCCTCTAGTGCTCTCTGGGTCGCCGAGCGTAATAAGATGGGGACCTATGATAAAGCGCCGCGCTCCGCTTGTCACTTCGTATAGCTCAACTGTAATTTACCCGTCTGCCCTTTTCTCTCTCGAGAAGGATGAGACGTATCCCTATGAGCGTTTTGCATACAACGTGCTTTCAGTGGCCGTGGAAGCGCTCAATACCCAAAAATTGCCGGAGAATATAACGATCGATTTTACTCAGAGCTCCCTGGGATTTTCTCCTTGGTCAATAAATGCAAGCATTTCAGTCAGAACGAGTAGAGACGGTGTTCTTTTTCATTTTGGTGTGCCAGAATTGGCTCCGGCAATTCTCTATTTGTTGAGTGCTGTTCTGTTATCAGAGTTTTTGGATGACGCCAGGTTCCAAACATTTCAACAAGACCCGGCCCGACTCAGCGAGCGCCTTAAGTACTTCGTAGAAGGGGCGAGCTCTGGAGTTCGCGCGTACCGTGAGAACGGCTTTGCTGCCGGGATTCGCGCTGCCTATGAGTTTTTTGGTCTTACATTCGTTGATCTACAAAGATATGCGACCGAGTATGATGCGTTGACGAAATTGATCGCGAATCACGAGGTGGCACACGCTTACGTCCAGCAAGTCACCCACCGACCAAATCCTACCCAAGTCGAAACGAGTGCCTTTGAATTCGTAGCAGACCTAGTGGCCATTTTCTGGTTTTACAACAAGATGATCGCCAACACCCCTAACACGGAAGAATATCGAGAATACAGAGGCCTAGCTTCTTATTCTGAAACGATACTCGCCAATTCGTTAACGAGTCTAAGGGCGCTGTACTCGTTGATAATCGTCATGGCAATCGCAGGTGCCCAACGGACAGGCGGCCGAGTGTCTTTGGAAGCCGGACAGACTCATCCCGCTGGGTTACAACGCCTTTTTCTGCAACACGTGGTTCTTTACACTCTCATCGCTTCTAATTTCTCCAGCACTCTTTCAAAAGACGCTATCGATGAGATTACGAATGATTGGGATTTGAGAATGGAAGTATTAGTCCGATCCGGGCTGATCCCGCTAGCAGACCTTGAGAACATGCTGAATCCCGCAGAGTTCGATGCGGTTGAAACGGCGGCTAATCTGATAGAAGAGCTACAGATTGCCGACCTGCAGAAAGTCAGTGGCACTTTGCGGCAGATGCGTGATCAAATAGGCGAGCCAAAACGCGAGAGGCGTAAAGGGCGCCAAAAATAGGAGTAGCCGGGCGGGTGGCCCACCGGTGCTCCTTCTTTTTCTTTCCCCCACAACACCGAGGGGCACCCTCCGTATGGTCAGGGGAGAGACGACCGGAAAGCCTAGGCCACCCGTCGACTGTTTCGAATAGAGGGGCTTCCCTCCTGGCCCCGGTTGCTCCCGCTTGCTGCAAAAAAGCGCGAAAGGATGGCGCACCCTCAGTATAGTCAGGGGCGGAGACGACCGGAAAGCGTGGGCCAGTCCCAGGAAGAGCTGCCAGTGTGAAATGGGCCGTATTTTTTGTCCCTAAGGAAAGGCATGTGCGGTTTACAAAGTTGAAGGTGGCGCACCGCTACCCCGATCCTCGAATAGCCGCCAAGAGACGAGTCAAGAAGCGGAGTAGAAACTTCCATACTCGGGAGGCTCCGGAAGAAGCCTGCGTCGTGGGAGACACAACCGGAGTCGCTGAAGCCAAGCCACCCGATGCGATCGATGGGGAGGCAACATATGGCGGCTGCGCAAGAAGGCCTTGCAACACTTGTACCATTCCTGCGGCAACTCCTGCGACAAGCCCGCAGTGATCCTTAACGGTGCTTGTCGTGACTATGACGCTGGTTCCGCCAGTGTGGGCACATTCATTTCTAACCTCAACAAAACTGCGGAGCCGAATTGATAAACTCGGCTCAAGCGTATTCATCGCACTAGCCAAGGTCGGAAGTGGCTTGTTCACATCGAAGCGTCTTAGAAAGTCGCCAATCGTTTGCGGGCCCGGATTTCCCTGAGTCTCCGCAAAAGCTTCCCAAATCAGTTCGTATGGAGGCTGCAGAGCATTCACCGTTGCCAGCCGACGCGCAATGTCGGAGGACTCTGTCAGCGCAAGAGGGTGCGATTTACTCTCCTGCTTCATCATGTTCTGCAGTACGGCCCCACCTCCACGAAAATGGGTCACGCGGATTTCATCCGGTAGGTTCCCGAATGGGATGGCTCGGTCACATATTTCGGTTACAGTGGCTTCTGCAAGCTCGCGCAAGAACGACTCGAAGAACCCGCTCAAAATGACTATAGCGGCAGCTAACGTTGTCTGATGTCTCGCTTGAATATCCGGATTTGCCAGCGCGGCTATTGCGTTTGCGTCCACGTCATCTGCAATGCTCCGTATACGCGATATCGAGAGCTGAAGGTTACTCAGAGCTTGCTGCATACGATCACTGCAATATGTTATTCACGGCTCGCTTGGCCAGTTCGATGCGCGTGCGAATGGCGCCCTTGCCATTAGTTCCTGTAGCGATGGCCTTCTTGAATTCTTCATTTTCCGTTACCAAGGCTGTAAATGCCTTCCGGATTTCAGCACCATGCATCTGTACAAGCTTAGGGTCAGCTTCCGCCAAACTAATCATCACCGCATCAGCCAGAGGTGCTGATTTCTTGGACTCTTTGCCATCCTGACCAGGTTTGCGAAAAGCCCGCGGCCCAAATATCTCCCAGGAATTAGTTACGGCTCTCGTAAAGAGCTCTTGGTCCTGCGCCCTCAAATCAGGCTTTTCCTGGTACCGAGCATTTCTGCTGTCCATAAAGTCGCTTAGGTAATCCTTATAATTCATATCCATATCCTGATAGTGCAGCAGCGCAAAAAAACGCAGAACAAGCTCAAGATCTTCCATCCTTCGATAAAGACCATTTTTTTCAAGCAGTTCTGGGTCCGACGGGATCTCCCACAATTGCCGGAACATCTTCGTTTCTGAAAGACTGCGAATAAGCTTGTTGAATTCGCCTTGGAAAACAGCATTCCGGATTTCCATTGGATCTGCAATTACGCCGCCAGTATTCAAACGGTCGAAAACATCGTATTTTACCTGCGGTGTCGATTCCTTAAGGATAATGATGGCCGGAACGAACCGACGCGTGATCATTTTGTCCAAGCGTTTTTTTTGCAAGTCATTGAAGTTGTGGCCATCGAGATCCGACCACACTTCTAATGATTTGAGCTTGTAGTTGTTCTTGAGGAACTCGTTTATGGCAGTGAGCCGTTGGCGACCGTCCAGGACCACGTACATTCCATATTGGTCTTCACCGAGAAACACCGGTGGGACTGGCACGTTCATAATAATGGACTCAATGAACCGAGATTGTTGCTCTCGATCCCATCTGCCTCGACGCTGAAAATCAGGATTGAGGTTGATCTGATCCTTGATCATGCTGGGAAGCGTCGAAATAGGAAGATCGATTTTTTGGGATACGATCTCACGCATCTGCTTGCTGTATTTCTTCTCGAGCGCAGTGATGGATTCGTCTGCGGGCTCGTCGCCGAAATCTACCGTTTCTAAGTCAGGCATAAATATTCCTGCGAGATTCTCAAAATATGCGAGGCAGGAGCCCCCAATCTAAGAGCCTCGCGAATTCACGTAATGAATCTATCATTTAAACCAACCCCTGTTGCTGTGATCATTCACAATAAGCAAGGCACCAAGGTTGTTAACCACTCAAGCTGCTCCCTTGAATTTATGATGGATTGTCTTGCAAGCGCCTGAGTCGTATATCGAGTGGATCAACGCGCACCTCGGCTTCAATCCGAGATCGCAGGCCAACTCGAACGCCCTCTCGGATTTTGTCATCGCGGATCTCCGCCAATCCTGCCCTTCGTTGGCGGGACATGTCGCGTCCGAGCTGGTAGTCCCCTCCAAGAACGCCGATGTCCGTACTAGGGTCGCCGTACGTAACGTCGATCTGGTTTTCGCCGAAAAAGAATTTGGGCCTGGAGCGGTGCGAGCGGCGGTCGAGAACAAAACGATCATGGCGGCGCATGGTAAAGCCCGCTGGAACCGATATGGCGATCTGATCGCTTACTGCAATCACATGCACAATCACCGCGAGGACTGCATTGCTGGCGCCGTCGTGGTCATCAACTGCTCGCCCGCTTATGCCAACCCGGATGCTTTTGCCAAAGGCTTGAGGCGACCCGTGTTCAAGATGGAGAAGATTGTGCAGGACACCGTCAAAATCTTTGCCGGAATTCCCCTGCGCGCGTCAGCCAAGGAACCCAACGACCAGCCCGAGGCATTAGCTATCATCGTGGTGGACTACGACGGGCAAAAACCAGCAAAGCTTGTGACCGGTGAACTTGCACCGCAGCCGGGTAGTCCCGTTCATTACGGCAGCTTCCTCAACCGAATGTGCGCGTTGTATAAGCAGCGATTTGGACAGAAATAGCCAGATCAAGCCGGGCGGCGCTTGGACGAAGTCTCGTGCAGATAGGTATTTACCTGCACGGAACCGAACAAGCGGTCAGTACCGTTGGCAAGGCGCTCGACAGCCATGTCAAAGTAGTGTCGGTCTACTTCGATGCCAATGCTGTTCCTCCCCCATTTTGCAGCCGCCAATGAGGTCGTACCGGTTCCCAGGAATGGGTCTAGCACTGTGTCGCCGACGAAACTGAACATTCTTATCAGGCGCTCGGCCAGTTCCAGAGGAAATGGGGCAGGATGGTCCTTGGTGGAAGCACCCGTTACATCCGACCATATCTGCTGAAACCAAGTTTGATGATTCTCCGCGGAGATCAGGCTTAACACTCGAGCGCTGGGCGATGGCTTGCGATATGCGCCGGGCTTGCGCTGCATGAGGATGTACTCGACATCATTTTTTATGACCGCGTTGGGCTCGTAAGGCTTTCCTAGAAAGCGCGAGCCATTCTCGACCTCATAATTGGCGTTAGCGATTTTGTGCCAGATGAGAGGCGCGAGATTGTCGAACCCAAGAGCGCGACAACGCTCCTGGATGGAAGCGTGGAGAGGAACGACGGTGTGTCGCCCACCGTTCTTGCGGCGCGACAAGCAAACGTCTCCCACCACGATGATGACCCGTCCTCCGGGAACGAGCGCACGAAAACAGTATCGCCAGGCCTTATCCAGTTCCGTGAGAAATTCATCGTAGTTTTCGATAAAACCCAGCTGGCCGGGAGAGCGGCGGTATTCTTTCAAGGTCCAGTAAGGCGGCGAAGTGACAACAAGATGTACGCTTTCAGGCCTGATCTGCGCCGCGTGACGGCGGACGTCGCCTAGGTGCAGGTGATGCTCTGTCGGGATGTGCGACACCACTGAATCGATTAGTCCCGTCAACTGCGCGTCCTTGGCGATTCGCGGCAACTCCGTTTGCAGATCGCCCAAGTTGCGCAGCTCGGCGGGCACAAAAGAGTCGAGACCGGGCGCCGTGATCAAGGGCGGTTTTTCGGTGGCGGTTGTCATTGGCGCTTTCGTCTATTAAATGTAACACTAGCAAGCCTTGTCGGATGCACAAAATAACCCACCGAAGATGCTTGACAGATTATATACTTATCTGGCAAGCTTGGCCAGATGAATTCGTTTTCCACGAGCCAGGCCGCAAAGATGCTGGGAATCGGTATCCGAACCCTCAGCCGCTATGTGGCCGAAGGCAAGGTGCCAGCGCCTTCCATCATCCAGGCAGGAGGAAACACGGTCCACGTCTGGACGACAGGTGAAATCGACCAAGTTCGCAAGCTTCTGCCCAAGATTGCCAATGGCCGAAAGACCCGTTGGCAAAGACAGCGCGAGGCTGAAAAGAAGAAACAGACAAAGAAAACGAAGAAGTAACAACTTTAACCAAACGGGCAGCGCCCGGTGCGGAAACACCGAACGCGCCCTAACCAAATCACCTGCGGAGGCAGGCAATATGGCTGATTTCCAAGGTAAACGTCCTTTCCTTTGGGCGCAACATTCTCAGGTCTTCCCTCTCGATTCAACCGACATTTCAGCACTTAGCAATTGGCAATTAGCAATTAGCCGAACCAAGACCAACCCCAACGGCAAATCCGCTCCTTTGTGTTCCTTCGTGTCCTCTGTGGTAAAGGGAGTTTTTCCGCGTCTCCGTGGTGAGTGTCAGATCGGAGGGCGGCCATGAAACAAGCACTCAGCACTCGGCGGTTAGCGATCAGCCAAACCAAGTCCAAAGCCCGGCGCAAGCGATGGGGAAAACAGTTTCTCCGCTTCGACGAGGTCGAAGGCAAGACCGTGGAGTTTGTCGAGATGGGCACGGCCGCCGAGTTCCCCTGCGTTGAAATCGGCTTTGCCGACAAGACGGCTTTGCTTTTCCTGATGGATACGCGCCTTACCATGGAGCCCGCTTATTCCGACTGGAAGACCGGCGATCAGCGCTTGCTGCGGAGATGGCCGGCCAAAGAAACCGGCAAGTAGGGATGAGATCAATGGCGAAGCGAACTTCCGTGCCGAGGCGGCACGCGAAGAGTGTCAGCGCAGCGCCCTCAAAGAAATCTGGTGATAGGAGATCGGGAGATCTGAAAGGCACGGCGCGGGCGTTGTCGAGAGAACTCCCTGACACGGCATGGTGCGGGACACATCCTCGGGATTTCTCCACTCCTCGTCCGTCGCTGGCGCTCCCTTGTCGTCAGTCGAAATGACAAGGGTGGAGAGTCGATTCTGACCCACCAAAACGCAAGTCCCAACCCAAGTCAGCGATACGCGGCGGCCTGGATGCTATAAAGCTCGGAGTACTGGCCCTTCTTAGCCAGCAATTCTTCATGTGTGCCGAACTCCACGAGCCGGGAACCGTCGAGCACTACGATGACGTCGGCCATTCGCACAGTTGAGAAGCGGTGTGAAACCAGGATCGTGATCCGGCCTCCGTTGCTGTCGTGTGGCCCCCGCGCAGCTGCTGCGTACCGCTCGAACAGCGCGTGTTCAGTTTCGGCGTCGAGCGCGGCTGTCGGTTCATCGAGCACCATCAACAGCGGTTGATCGCGCATAAAGCCACGGGCCAGCGAGAGTTTCTGCCACTGCCCAAATGAGAGTTCGACTCCGCCCGGCCATGTGGGACCAAGCTGAGTGTCGAGGCCCGAGGCCAGACGCGCGACCACGTCGCGTGCGCCGGCACGATCGACCGCCCCCACCACCGCGGGTTCGTCATCCAACCGCGGGATATCGCCTAGTCCAACCGTATGCCTGGCTTGAAATTCGAAACGAAAAAAATCCTGGAATGCGCCGGCAAGACGCAACCGCCACTCAACGGCTGGAACGCGCGCCAGCGGCGTGTCATCCAGAAAGATCGTGCCCGACGAGGGCTCATACATCTTCGCGAGCAGCTTGACTAGCGTCGTCTTGCCTGCGCCGTTCTCGCCCACGACGGCCACGACCGCGCCTGCGGGAAGTGTCAGCGAAAGATCATCCAGCACCACGCGCGACGTGCCGGGATAAACAAATGAAACATGCTCGATCCGGATTCCGTGCCGTATGGCTTCCGGGACCGGCAGATCGGCTAAACCAGCGACCGAGGCCGCGTAATCTTCGAGCCACGCCAGCCGCCGCGCGCCGTCCATCCAGAACCCGCGCAGGAATCCAATCTCGCCGACGGTGGCGCCGATGTACCAAGATAGGCGCGCACCTGCAGCCAGAACCAGGATCACCTGGCCGGCGGACGCCCTGAGACCGGATGCAACGAACACCACTGCGCCGACGTAAGCTGCTCCGAATATGGCCCAAGCCAGCGTGTGCCACCAAGCTGAGTCCCACCGTGCGGTTGCCACCGGCGCGTACCAACGCTCCCAGGCAGTCCGGCGTTCTGCAACCAGACGCTCGCCGATGCGGGTGAGCCGCACCTCCTTCCCCGGAGAAGCAGTTGTTGCCATTGTGAAAAGGTGCCGGGCCAGCCGGCTGGCTTGCGCCCCGCGCTCCTGCGCCGATCTTTCCACGACGGGCCGCCATGTCGACGTCCACACCGTCGGGACCGCGAACACCGCAAGCAGGATGAGTGCGGGATGAATCGACGCTAACAGGGCGAGGGTCACTCCTAATCGCAGAATCCAGCCGAGCGTGGCGAACACCGACATGTACATGTGATCGAGGACGAAGACCTGGTTGCGGAGCATGGATAGTCGATCCAGATACTCTGGGCGTTCCTGATGAGCGATCGTCGCAACCGATGCCTGGAGCTGAGCGACGTGCGACTCAAGCACAATCGTCACCTTGTCGCGAAAGCGGCGCTGCACCCGCGTACTGACTGTGCGCAGGAACCAGGTGGCGACGGCCGATACGCCAAGACCGATCGCTGCGCCTTCGACCATACCGGTTCGGTGATCGAGGACGCCTTTGCCCAGGAGCATCAACCACAACGCGAGCAGTGCGTCTGGCAGCGCCGAGAGCTGGGAAAGCACGAACGCGATGGCCATCAAGTGCGGCTCGTGCCGGTATCCCAGTTTGCACAGGCGCCAAATGGAGGAAAGAGCCGGAGGTAAAGGTCCGATCCCGCGATCTCGATCAGGAGAGAACGTCATAGGTGATGCCCTCCTCCTCGCCGGGAACGGTGAAGCGCTGCGCCTGCAGGTCGAACATGGTGCGATAACGGCCGCCCAACGCCATCAGCTCGTCATGGGTTCCGAGTTCGATAACCCGGCCGTGTTCCAGCACGCAAATGCGATCGGCATGGCGAACCGTGGAGAAACGATGCGAGATGAGAATGGTGGTGCAATGCCTGGTGGTTGCGAGCAGTCGATCGAAAATCTCCGATTCCCCGCGGACGTCGAGCTGCGCCGTGGGCTCGTCGAGCAGTACGACTCCGGCTCCCAGCTTGACGGCAGCCAGCGCCCGGGCGAGCGCGACGCGCTGCCACTGTCCGCCCGACAGGTCGGTGCCGCCATCATATCCTCGCGCTAGCACCGTATCCAGCGCGGCCAGGTTCAGGGCGCCCGCCGACTCCAGCGCTGTGCGTACCACTTCGTCCGAGGCGCCCGCCGGGGCGACGTTGTCGCGTAGCGGCAGCTCAAGACGCATGAAATCCTGAAACACCGCAGTGACACGAGAGCGCCACGACGCTAAGTCAAATTCGCGAATGTCAACACCATCGGCTTCTATGGCGCCTGATTGCGGATCGTACAACCGGCACAATAACTTGGCGATCGTGGTCTTGCCGGCGCCGTTCTGGCCGACGATGGCGAGCGATGATCCCGCGGCAATGATGAGATCGAAATGCTCGAGCACGGGCGGGCCGGCAATTCCATAGGAGAAGGTCACATCACGGAGCCGGATATCGCGAGCAGGAACCGCATCTGCGCGGCGGCCACCGGATGTCAACGCGCCGGCACGGCTCATGGCCGGCTCCAGGCGTAGAACCGCGGCGACGGGAGCAGCCGCGCCGTCCAGGGCCCAACTGAATCCACCGAAGGCGATTGACGATACGCCGATAGCACTTTGTACGTAGATGACAACGTCTCCTAGAGAGATACGGCCGTGGGCAGCGGCTGCGGCCAATAACCAGAACACCAGGACGTTGGCCGAGAACACTAGAAGCATGCTCCATAGAACCGGACGCTCGCGCAGCCGCGTGGCAGCATATTGCAGCTCGTGCAGGCGAACGCGCCGGGCGATGAACCGGTCAAGCGTCCAGCCGGCGATACCGAAAAGCCGCAGCTCCTTGCTCGCAGGTGGATCCACGGCCAGGCGGTAGGCGTAGTCAGCATCGCGCTGCGCGCTGCGCACTTCTTCGGTGTTGCGATCGCGCCATACGGCGCTCTCGCGAAGAAACCAGTGCGTCCCCAGCCATGCACCCGAGAGCACGATCGGCGCCCACCACGCGAAGCGGAAAAGTATCACCGCGCAGGCAATCCCGCCGATCATCAAGACCATCTCGTTCGCGATGAAGTCGAGGGAGATCGCCAGCGGCGGCCCAGTCATGCCGAGGTCGAAGTCGCGGGCTACGGTGAGATCGCCGGTGAGCTTTGGATCCTCGAGGTGCCCTATGCCCGCAGGGCGAACGCAAGCCTCCGTGAGCCGGTCATACAGCCACGCCGCAGTGCGGTCGCCGAGATTGGCGCTGACCGCTGTGTGAATTGGCGTGAGCACCTGAAGCAGCACGAACACCAACCCAATAAACGCAAGCGGGCCAGCGAGACTGGCTCGGTGTTGGACTGCATTGACCAGCACGCCCATCGCGATCGCGAACGCCGCCGGTAGGACGCCTCTCAGCAGCAGCGCAGTCCACCAGAGGGCGGCAAGTCCCAGGTCCGCCTTCGGCAGGACACTGAAAAATATCCATTCCTTGCGTTCGGTTAGGAATTTCGGCACGGCATCATTCTGCCACAGAATTACCCCGCGAGTGCTCAGTCCGGAAGAAGTGGCACGTCTGATCGACGCGGCCGAGTTCCCTTTCATCGCATCCTGCTGATGACGCTCTATCTCATGCGCGCGACCGGTTGGCGCACTTCTATTTGCCCATCACGTACGCGGACCTCCAGGCAGGGCTGTGGATGTACTGCCGGGCCATCGAGCACTCGGCCATCTTCGAGAGCAAATCGAGAATTGTGATATGGACAAACAATACTGTCGTCAACAAGTTTGCCTTCTGCAAGTGGTCCACTAAAGTGGGAGCACGTTTCAGCCAAGGCAAAGACCCGCTCTCCGCGACGAACCAGCAGAATGGGTACGCAATTGTGGAGCGCTCGCGTGGGCTGGTCGTCTTTTAACTCCGTTTCAGGGAGAACGGCCACAAACTCTCTTGGGAAGGCTTGCCCCTCGGTGCGATCGACGCCGACCCTGCGCTTGTAAACCATCTCGCCGCCCAAATGGGCCGCATACGACATAACGGCATAACCGAGAGCGGCGCAGATGCGGCCACCCATGCGCGACCTCTTCTTCCGCAGGACCAGCGAGGTTGTAAACAGCGCAGTTGCGCTTAGATTCAGCAGCCCATGAATGAATCCGGTACGACGAGCCGGCGGGTTAACATCCGACCAGTCAGTCACGCCGGTCACTGCCGCGCCAGCTGCGCCGATTAACCCTATTGCTATCGACGTGTCGGCTGCCAGCGCAAATTCACGGCGCGCATGAATCACATCTAAAACATCAAATGCAAGGGCGACGCTCCAGGCGCCGATTGGCACGTCCGTGAGGACAACGTGCAACGGTTCACCCAGCCACGTACCGTTCAAGAAGTTCCTGATCTTTTGCGCGCTCGACCGTCCGCCGCCATACAAGAATTTGTCGATCAGTTTCTGCACTCTCTCGTCGATTGGCGGGTGAGGCGGTACTGGCGATTCCCCTGAACCCAGAACGCCGATGTCGCGCATGGTTGGGATATTCGGATTCGTCATCGGCCCTCCTCATTCATAATTGATTGCAACAACTGATGAGATGCCAAATTTCACGCCCTCACACCAGGAAGAGATACGACTCTAGGCGAATTGTTGGATTAGGAAGCGCTGCTAACCGCCGCCGCTCGATAGCTCACTATCCCATGTAAGATCTGACTATTGCCGGAGTTTGATTTGCACCTGATCGTTCACAATCTTGCAATCGTAAACAGGCACTCCGGCACAGGCCGGGCCTTGGACCACCCTGCCATCCTCAAGCGCAAATCGCGAGGCGTGCCACGGACACTCGATTGTGCGGTCCACGATCGTGCCTTCGTTGAGCGGTGCGCCGTAATGCGAGCACACGGCGCCAAGAGCATAAATTGTGCCGTCTAACCTTAAGAGCACCACCGGTTGTTCTTCGACCAACACTCGCCTCATTTGACCTTCCGCCAACTCACGTGTTTCCGCGGCCGGCTTAAAGTCATCCGGACCGGATCGATACGCATTGCGGTTGATCATGATCCCCTTATGAAACACCATGGCCCCTCCCAGATAGCCGCCGATCATTACCAGGAGGTATCCCGCCAAAGCAACAACAAACGTCGTCCATCCAAGCTGCCAATCGCGGCCCCAGCGCATGAGGAACGAAATCAGGAAGAGGGTGGTGGCACTGACGTTCACAGTCGCATGGAAGGCGCCGATAGCTTTCTCGGGAGGATCGACATCCATCCAATCTGCCAACGCCGCAGCGGCGGCGGCCAATGCCCCTGCCACCCCAATACCTGCGGTAATGCTGGAGGCCAGGCCCAGTTGCGGTAACCCGAACAACAGCCCGACCAGATCAAGAATGATCGTCAAAGTCCACGCTCCGATCGGTATATCGGTCAGCATCGGGTGCAATGGATGGCCAATCCATGTTCCGTTCAGAAAAACCTTGAGCCGCCGCATCCCAGGCGCCCCAAAGCAACGATGGAGGAGCTTATCCAGAGACGCGCTAATCTTCCTGATCAAATCTAACTTTATGATCCCGGCTGAAATCCGTTCCGTGAAATCCCGTTCCATGCTGTCTTCCTACCTTTCTCCCAGGTGTGGTTTTTTGTCCAGTGACTTTCGGACTGCAGTCATCCAATATCGCGACGCTGCTAATTGCGCTTTACCTGGTAGCCCGCGCCGGGGCGCTAACCGTGGGGCGGCGCGAGGTACGGGAATTCATCTGGCAGATCGCTATGCGGCCTCGACCAAACCCGCACCTATGCCCCCGATGCTCCAGTGATGATCGCTGTTTTCTTGTCTGACATACATACTCCGTTGTTAGGAAGGGCTCGGATCTCCCGTGTGAAAGAATTAGAGGCCCAGTTCGCTCAATCCTGGGTGATCATCGGGACGGCGCCCGAGTGACCAGTGATATTTGCGATCTGATTCCACAATGGGAAGGTCATTGATACACGCAAACCGTGACGCCATGAGCCCGTCGTCATTGAACTCCCAGTTCTCATTGCCATAAGAGCGATACCAGTGACCCGAGTCGTCGTGCCATTCGTAAGCGAAGCGCACCGCGATACGGTTCCCGGTGAACGCCCACACTTCCTTGATGAGCCTGTAGTCCAACTCCTTAGCCCACTTGCGGGAGAGGAAAGCAATGATTTCATTTCGTCCGTTGACGAACTCCGAGCGGTTCCTCCATCGTGAATCGATCGCGTAGGCCAGAGCTACTTTCCCCGGGTCGCGAGTATTCCAACTGTCCTCGGCGAGGCGCACCTTTTGAATCGCACTCTCGCGCGTGAACGGAGGCAAAGGGGGGCGGGTTGTGATCGTTGCAGTTGCCATGATTTCTTCTCCTTGAGCTCCTTCGGTTCAATCGTCGAACGAAACAATTCCATCGCTTTTTGATCTTTCGAGTTGCGGGGCTTGCAGCCTCCTCCCGGGTTTGGTGCTTGCACCACTTTCATCTTTGCCATGTCTATACCTGAGCAAAGGAACCGCTATGCCGTTTTCTTCTTTATGGCCGATCCGGGTGTAGCTTTCTCCTCGTAGAATCGCCGCATATTTCCGGCGATCTCGTTGAGGCAATCTTCGACCGCGAAATGACCGGAATCCAGCCGATGCATTTCGGCATGGGGAAGATCGCGCAGGTACGCTTCGCCGCCTGCCGGTGTGAAGAAGATGTCGTTCTGGCCCCAGAAGACCAGTGTCTTTGGCTGATTGTCCCGGAGAAGCTTTTGCCACTGCGGATACAGTTCGACGTTGGTCCTGTAGTCGTAGAAAAGATCCATTTGGACGCGACGGGCGTTTGCGCGCTCCATGAAGCGGAAGTCCATATTGCTCCGTCAGTTCAGAAAGTCGGTCGAAGGTATAGGGGAAACTTGCCGCTCCAAGTGCCATTCCTCCTTAGATGAACGCGAGAAGATCGGCGTTGACTAAGCCCCTAATCCTGTGACAGCACCAGGCACGTATAAGCGCCGAGGCTCACATTGGCGCTATACGGCATCCCATTCAGCGCCGGCCCATTGGCTTCGGTATCGAAGCTGGGCCAGTTGTCGAAGTACCCGTCGTAGTCGTGTGAATCGCTATTGAAGCGAAGTCGCCACATGCCAGACCTGGGCATTCCGATCTGGTAGTTCGCATAACGCTGGTTGGCGAAATTGCACACAACCACCACATCGTCGCCTTGTCCGCCCAGGTCCCAGCGATGGTAGACCAGCACGTTGTCGCCGAACACCGGCAGCACGTGGACGTTCCGTCCGCGCAGGCCGCGCGTGTTGTTATACCAATTGCGGCGCAGCCAGATCATGTCGCGATATAACGTCCAGATGCCGCGGTACGTGTCCTTCCGACCCCAGTCGATCGGATCAGGATACCCACCGTAGTTGGGAAACGGCCGATACTCAAGGAACTCCTGTCCCATAAAGAGCATGGGAATGGCGGGCGCCGTAAGCACCACGCAGGCCGCGAGCGTGGACTGCTTCTTCGCAAACCAATTGTCGGCTTGCCCGTTGCCGATGATCGCAGGCAGCCGCCCACCCTGCCGCGGATCGTCCTTGTCGTGGTTCTCGTCGTACAGGATCGACTGAAAAGCGTTCGCTCCGTTCATCGACGCGAGCGCCCCGCCCAGGTCGGCGATGTTGCGCTGGTTGTCGGACGGCGCCGTCGCGGCCCAGCGCAGCTTGCCGCAGAAGTTGTCATCCCACTGCGCGTTGAAGCCGTAGCCGCCGGCGTCTACCGGCGCGGTGATCGAGGCATCGCTTTGCAGGTCTTCGGCGATCATGATCTTCCATGGCTGCGTGCTTTGCACGTGCTGGTTGAATCGCTGCAGCAGCGAGATGCCTTCGTACACCGGCTGCTCGAGCTTCCAGTTGTCGTACTGGTCCTGGATGTTGCGGATGCTGACAATTGAATCGAAGCGCAGGCCGTCGAGAAAGCGATCCTCCAGCCAGCGCGTCACATTGTCGAACAGATACTGAGCCACCTCGGGCCGGCCGACATCGAAGCGCGCGTGCGAATAGGGAGTGTGCGCTCGGTTGTCCTGGAAGAAGTAGATTCCGCCATCCACTGAAACCGGCGGAGGCTGCGGAGCGCACCACGAGCAAAAGCGGCCTTCGATCGACCAGCCATCGAACTGCCAAAGGTCGAGGCCGTCGACATGGTTGTAGACCACATCCAGGATCACCGCGATGCCAAGTGAGTGCGCCGCGTTCACATACGTGCGAAATCCGTCAGGACCGCCAAATGCATCCTCAACCGCGAAGATGTAGCCGGGGTTGTAGCCCGTGCTCGCGCTCCCCGAAAATTGGCCGAGCGGCATGATCTCAATCGCATTGACGCCCAACTGCGCAAGCTGCGGCAGCCGCACCATTGCAGTATCGAAAGTCCCCGGGGATCTGGCAGTGGCGTTGAACGTTGGAATATGCAGCTCATAAATCACTGCCTCGTTCCATGGCGGCGTGCTGTACGAGCCGCCATCGTAGGTCGTATCGCTGCTGGCGACGATCGCATTCATGACGTTGTTGGCGTCCGCCTTGATGGAGCGCGCGTACGGGTCCATGCGATACGCATTGTGCCCTGGCTTGCCGGCATAGGGCAGGAAGAACTTGTACGCCTGTCCGACCGCGGCGCCGGGCACATCGACGGACCAGTAGTTGCTCGTGCCATCGCGCGCCAGAGGCGTGGCGGTGGTCGACCAGTTGTTGAAGTCGCCCACCACCGAAACCGAGTCGGCAAACATCGACCACACGCGAAACGTGACCCCTCCAGGATAAGGAATGGCGCCCATGCCGGTGTGCTGGGGAGAAGCCGGAGCGACAAAAGAGACGGTGGGAACCGATGCAGCAGTCATGAAGGTTGCACCTCGAAGCGATCTCTACGGAAGAAGAGGGCCGCAACTGTGGAAGCTCGATTGTGCCGCGAGGACCGGCGCGATACAAGTGCCAGGAAGATTCATCTCCTGTGGAAGGGGGTCAGTCCTTTGTAGTGACAGCCGCAAGCACAAACTCCCGCATCACTGCTTCCACATCTCACCCGGCGGGAGTTGACCTTGCATCAGAACGAAATCGTGCCAATTTCTGTTGATCTAAGGAAGCCAACCCATTGTCGCAGTTTCAATGCCCTCCATTGCGGCTGTCTGCATTCCCTTCCCCTGGCCATCACAATGTTTGTGACAGCCGACGGGCAATTTCCATGGTTGGGACAAAGCCATGCTGCCCGACTACCATCCCGGTCATGCCGGCGGACGAGAATCCCGCCACCTCCAACCCATGGTCGCCATTCCGCAGGTAGGCTGCCTGATAGGGAGCGCCACCATCGGGGTTGGCCAGCAGATAGACCGATGTCTCGACTGTGCCAGTTCGGAAAACGAAATGCGCGTAGGAGGCTCCGCGCAGCTTGCACAAACGTACCTTCTCTAGCGAAGCTCCTGGGGGTGTAATCGAAGGCAGCAGGTTCTGCTTCTGCGGAAATTGCGCCTGTATGAAACGCGTTACGTCCTCAGGTTTGTGTTCCCAGTCAGAATGCCGCAGCAGAACCAGATCCTGGTAGTGATCGCTGGCTGCCGCCAAGGCCATGTTCCTCTGCGCCTGATGCACGTAAAACCTGGGAAGGACAATCAACGCGAACAGCAGGATTACCGCGACCGCAGCCATGCGAAGGGAGATGAGTTGGGCCCTGCGTTTCCACCATGGCGCTGCTATTCGCTCATGAACGCGGTCGAGCACGGCCGATACATCCGCTGTTTCTTCCAGCATCGCAATTCGTAACGCGTTATCCAGTTCGCGATCCGCCTGAACGGCCATGGCGCAACGCTCGCATTCCTCCAAGTGGAGGCGCATGTCTGCCATTTCTTCACCTCTCAACTCCCCGGAGAGATAAAGAGGTAGAACATCGTGTACCCTGTCGCAATTCATAAACTTCCTCCCCGGGTCAGCGCGGCGCGCAAGCTCGCTCGCGCCCGGCTCAGACGAGACATGACTGTCCCCTGTGGAACCTGAAGCAGGTCCGCGATTTCACGGATCTCAAAACCTTCGATCACAGCCAGGTGCAATACTTCCTGATGTTCGGATGTAAGCCGGGCAAACGCTTCCCTCATCTCCTGACTGGCTGAAACTTTTTCGGGAGCGGCGAGGCTGGCCTCTTGCTCTTCCACGCGAACCTCAGGCCGCTGGCCGCTCCTCCGCATCTGCCTGTAGTGCAGATTCGTCAGGATGCGGAAAAGCCACGCCTTGCAATTCGTGCCTGGCTCGAACTGCTGGAAATTGCGCCACGCAGATAATAGCGCCTCCTGAACCAGGTCTTCGGCCCGTCCTCTCTCGCCCGCGAGATGCCGGGCATAGCGGAGCAGGCTTGCCGCATGAGGTAGCGCGACGTTCTCAAACTCGGAACCACGGTCTCCTGGCATGGCGAATTCATGTGCCGGAAAGACAATGTCTTCACCCAGCTTCATCAGAATACCTTCCTTTTGCTGGCGGCTGTGAGCCCTGAACGCCAGATTGCCGGCTACTTCCTATAAGACTCACGGTGATGGTTTTCATCCCTTACAGGCAAAAAATAAATTCTTGTGCTCGAAGGGAATGAAAATGCCCTGATGG
>Ga0209648_10001702_pt1 | contig 17874 bp, 21 predicted proteins | sample GraSoi2013_115cm_FD_185830 | JGI IMG/M metagenome (GOLD analysis project Ga0209648, IMG submission 185830) | Grasslands soil microbial communities from the Angelo Coastal Reserve, California, USA - Sample 9_17_2013_115cm (SPAdes) (version 2) | ecosystem: Environmental > Terrestrial > Soil >...
AGTCGACCTCGCCCGCCACCTGCACCCGGCCGCCGGACACCAGGATCAGGTAGTCGGCGACTCGCTCGAGCTCGGCCAGCACGTGCGAGGACAGCACCACCGACATGCCGTCCTCGGCGGCCGCCGCCAGCACCATGGCCATGAAATCGTGCCGGGCCAGCGGGTCGAGGTTGGCCAGCGGCTCATCCAGCACCAGCAGCCGCGGCCGCCGGGCCAGCGCCAGGGTCAGCGCGAGCTGCGCCTGCTGCCCGCCCGACAGCTTGCCCGCCTTGCGCTTGAGCGGGATGCCCAGCTCGGCCAGCCGCTCCTGCGCGTAGCCGTGGTCGAAGCGCCGGTTGAGGTTGCCGGTCAGCTGCAGCATGTCGGCCGCCGGCAGGTTCTTGTACAGCGGCGCATCCTGGGCGACGAACGCGATGCCGTCCAGCGCGGCCGGCGACCCGGCCGGCTCGCCGCCGAGCACGTTCACGGCCCCCGCGGTCGGCCTGGCCAGGCCCACCGCCAGGTTCAGCAAGGTGGTCTTGCCGGCGCCGTTGGGGCCGACCAGAGCGGCCACGTGCCCGGCCGGGACCGCGACCGTGAAATTGCGCAGCGCCCACGTGCTGCCGTAACGCTTGCCCAGGCCGCTGGTCTCGATGACGTTCATGCGACACCCTCCTTCTGGCTGTCACTCGTGCCGCGGCGTCCCGGCGCGCCGCGGCGCTCAAAGAAATCCCGCAGCGCGCTGGTGAACAGCGCCACGATCCCGTCCTCGTCCAGCCCTGCCGCGTCCGCGGTGCCCAGCCAGGCCAGCAGCGACCGCCGGAGCGTGGCCAGTTCCGGCAGCGCGACCTGGCTCAACGTGGCCTGGACGAACGTGCCCTGACCGGGCCGGCCCACGGCCAGGCCCTTGGTCTCCAGCTCCTTGTAGGCCTTCAGCACCGTGTTCGGGTTGATCGCCAGCGAGGCGACCGCGTCCCGGACCTTGGGCAGCTGGTCGCCGGGCTTGAGGTAACCCAGCCGCAGCGCGTGTTCCACCTGGTGCACCAGCTGCAGGTAGGTCGGCACGCCCGAGGCAGTGTCCAGCCGGAACTCGATCGGCGACGCGGACCTGGCCAGGGGCGTGTCCCCGTCTCCGCCGCCCGCATCAGGCGGGGTGGCGCCAGCCGGGCCATCTGCCATCCTGATCTCTTTATCTATGTCCATATGACAAGCGTACAGGCGACAGTGTCGCTGTCAAGGCCTGCCGTGCCTGCTTGACAGTCTCCTACGAGGCCTTTACCGTTATACCAACATCATAGAATAATGTCATGATGGAAGAAGGCTGATGTTCCGGTTCCGGCTCGACGGCTCCTCCGGCGTCCCGCCCTACCTGCAGCTCGTCCACCAGGTGCGGCAGTCGCTGCTGCTGGGCTACCTGCGGGAAGGTGACCGCCTGCCGACGGTCAAGGACGTCGCCAGCGACCTGGCGATCAACCCGAACACGGTCGTCAAGGCCTACCGGCAGCTGGAGCACGAGGGCCTGGCCGGAGGCCGGCCGGGCCAGGGCACGTTCATTACCGGCACCGTGTCCGCGGGCCCGCCGGACGCGTACGAGAACCTGCGCGCGTCGCTGGAGGAATGGCTCCGCGCCGCCGAAGAGGCCGGGCTCAGCGACGAGGCGGTAACGGCGCTGATCGCCGTGGCCCGCCACGACATGAGGAAGGAGAGGGTCTGATGACCCAGGACGACGCCGGCGGCGGTGCCCCGGCACTGCGGGCCGAGCGGCTCGGCAGGCGTTACGGCCACCTGTGGGGGCTGCGCGACTGCACGCTTGAGCTGCCGGCCGGCGCGATCGCCGCTCTGGTCGGCCCGAACGGCGCGGGCAAGACCACGTTGCTCGAGATGATCATCGGGCTGATCGAGCCGACCGAAGGGGAGGTGTCGGTGTTCGGCGTGACCTCGCGCGCGCAGGTGGCGGCGAGGCTGGCGCGGGTCGGCTACGTCGCCCAGGACCATCCGCTCTACCGTGACTTCAGCGTCGCGGACATGTTCCGCCTGGGCCGGGCGCTGAACCCCAGCTGGGATCAGGGGCTGGCGCAGGCACGGATGGACGCGCTCGGCATCCCGCTCAAGCGCAAGGTCAAGACCTTGTCCGGCGGGCAGCGGGCCCAGGTCTCGCTGACCGTGGCGCTGGCCAAGCGCGCGCCGCTGCTGGTGCTCGATGAGCCGGTCTCCAGCCTCGACCCGGTCGCCCGGCTGGAGTTCATGCGGGAGGTGATGGCCTCGGTCGTCGGCACTGGCCTGACCGTCATCATCGCCTCGCACGTGGTCTCCGAGCTGGAGCGGCTGTGCGACTGGCTGATCGTGCTCACCGGCGGGCGCGTGCAGATAGCCGGGCCGGCCGATGACCTGCTCGCCGCGCACCGGCTGCTCACCGTGCCCCGCGCGACCCCGGACGCGGAGCTTCCCGGGCTCCCCGTCCACCGCACCGACAGCGACCGGCACTCCACCGTGCTGGTCCGCGCCGACCGGGCCCGGCTGGCGGCAATGAGGCGCCCTGAGTGGCTGGCCGACCCGGTGGGCTTCGAGCAACTCGTTATGGCTTACCTGCAGCGCCGCCCGGAGACGGCGGCCGCAGACGATGATTCCCTGGCTGTGGCGCGGCCCGGGCCGGCGGCGACGGAGGTAACGCGATGATCTGGGTCAGCTGGCGGCAGCACCGCAGCCAGGCCATAGCCTGCCTGGGCGTGCTCGCCGCCCTCACGGTGTACGCGATCCTGCTCGGCACTTCGATGCGCACGGCGTTCAGCCACGACCACCTCGCCGCCTGCGTGGCCCGCAGCCAGGGGAGCAGCTGCCCGGACGCCGTCCAGGCCTTCACGGACGAGTTCGGCTCGGCGGTCAACATCGCCTTCTGGGCCTCGCTCCTGATCGCCCCGGGGCTGCTCGGGGTCCTCATCGGCGCGCCGCTGATCGCCAGCGAACTCGAATACGGCACCTGGCGGCTGGCCTGGAGCCAGACGGTCCCGCGGATCCGGTGGCTGGCCGTCAAGCTGGCCCTGGTCACCGGCGGGCTCGTGGTCCTGGGTGCGGCGATGACCGCGGTGATCACCTGGTACCGCGCCCCGATGGACCAGCTCACCGGCCATTTCCAGCACAACATCTACGATTTCGAGGGCCTGGTCCTCACCGCCTACATTCTGTGCGCGTTCGGGTTCGCCGTGCTGGCCGGCCTGCTAGTGCGCCGCAGCATCCCGGCCATGATCGTCGCGTTCATCCCGTGGCTGGTCATCCGGCTCGTGGTCGAGTTCCTGCTCCGCCCCCACTTTCTGGCCCCCGTCACGCTCCGGCAGAGCTGCGCGGGGTGCCGCGGCGCCTTCGTCGGCAACGGCATCTCCGCCATACCGCCGGCCACCGGCCACATCGGGGACTGGGTGTTCAGCGGCGCCCAGCAAGGAAACCAGCTCGTGACCTACTACCAGCCCGCTGACCGGTTCTGGACCTTCCAGTTCATCGAGGCCGGCCTGTTCGTGGCGCTCACCGCGGCCGCGCTCGGCGCCACGATCTGGCTGCTGCACCGGCGGCCCGCCTGACTGCGGTTCCGGTTCAGCGAGTGGCGGTCGCGCCCGCAACGGTTCAGACGGGCGCGACGCCGATCAGGCCGTTGCGGGTGACCCGCGCCGCCAGCGCCCGCTCGTCCAGATCCTCGGTGCCGGCGGGTCGGCGGGGCAGGACCATGTAGCGGGACTCCGCGCTGGCGTCCCAGACGTTGATCTGCACCGCCGGATCCAGCGCGAAGCCGAACTCGCGCAAGACCGCGCGCGGGTCCCGCACGACCCGGGACCGGTAGGCCTGGCTCTTGTACCACGTCGGCGACGGCCCCAGCAGCGCGATCGGGTAGCACGAGCAGAGCGTGCACACGATCACGTTGTGCCGCCCTTCGGTGTTCTCGACCACCTTCAGGCGCTGCTCTTGCAGCCCGCCGCCCATCGACAGCCCGAGCTCGGGCAGCGCGGCGTTGGCGTCGGCCAGGAGTCGCGCGCGGAATCCCTCATCCAGCCAGGCCCGCGCGACCACGTGCGCTCCATTGGCCGGCGAGGCACGGGCCAGGAACGCCTCGAGGGCGCGGTCCAGCTCCCGGGAGTCGACCAGGCCGCGCTGTTCCAGCAGCGCCTCGAGGTGGCGGACCCGGGCGGCCACCGTCGCGGCGGGTCCGGCGTGCTCTCCGCTCATTTCGTCTCCTCCGTGGCGGCCGGGCAGAGGTAGCTCTCCCAGAGGTCGAGGGTTACGGTGTGGTCGCCCTCGCCGAACAGCTCCCGCGCGGCAAAGCGGACCGCGTAGACGGGCTCGGGCTCGGCGGGCAGCTGTCTGGCCCGGCGGTCCGGCAGCGGGTAAGAGCCCTCCCGCTCGACGACCGTCCCGGTGGCGCCGCGCGCGTAACGGGGGAGGCGGGTGTGGTGCGGAGGGTCTATGCGGCTGGTCCGCACCCTGTCTCCGGGCCTGAACAGGTCAGTCACCGGCCATCTCCCGCTCGGTCAGCACACCCTTCTCGGCCAGCAGCATCGTGATCGCGCGGAACCACAGCTCGTAATACGACGACGCCAGGTACTCCTGGGGCGGTATCCGCTCGACCGCGTCCCGGAACTCGTCGAGGTTGTAGACACCGCGGCCGATAAGGGCCTGGTTGATGGCGAAGACGTGCGCTTCCCAGTCGGCGTGAAAGGCCGGCTCGTGGACCTCCTGATCCAGAGGAGGAAAGCCCTGCATGCCCCCGACGTCGTTCATCCGGCCCACGGGACCTCCCGCCGTTATCCGCGTTCCATCAACGTACCTAGGAGCCAGCGCGCCGCCGCGTGAACCCGTTGGTCCCGACCGGCCCGCCCCCATCAGCACGTTCCTGTTCGACCTGGCGCTCATTCCCGGCACTGCCTTCCTGTGGGGGTCGGCGCGGCAGGGAAGAGCACCGGCGGGGACGCGGTCATCTGGGCCTACGGGAAGATCGGGTAAGAGCGGCACCTTTCGGTGCCGTCCGGCCTAAGAGCGAATCTCGCCCAGGGCCTGGCTGAAGTCGGCGATGAGATCGTGCTGGCCCTCGATGCCGCAGCTGACCCGGATCAGGTCCTCGGTAATGCCGAGGCGTTCGCGGTCCTCGGCTTGCATCCCGGCGTGGGTGGTGATGGCCGGCTGGGTGATCAGCGTCTCCACGCCGCCGAGGCTCACCGCCGGGTATGCCAGCCGGACCGCGCCGAGCAGGGTCTCGGCGGCCGCTGCGCCCCCGCGTAGCCGCAGGCTGAGCATGCCGCCGAATCCGGAGAGCAGTTTCGCGGCGTGCGCATGATCGGGGTGTGACGCGAGCCCGGGGTAGCCGACCGCCGCGACCTCGGGGTGCCCCGCGAGGAAGCCGGCCAGCGCCATCGCGTTCTCGTTCTGCGCCCTGACCCGCAGCGCGAGCGTCTTGATGCCGCGGGCGAGCAGGAAGCCCGCATGCGGATCCAGGCTGCCGCCGTAGTGGTTCAGCGTCCTGCGCACCCGGTCGATCAGGTCCGCGCTGCCCATCACGGCTCCGGCCGCCAGGTCGGAGTGGCCGCCCAGGTACTTGGTGGCGCTGTGGAAGCACAGGTCGAAGCCGGCCGCCAGCGGCCGGAAGTTCACCGGGGAGGCGAAGGTGTTGTCAATCACCGTGAGGATGCCCTCGCGGCGCGCGAAGCTGGCGACCTCGTCCAGCAGGCCGACCCGGATCAGGGGGTTGGTGATCGTCTCCGCGAGGAACACCTTGGTCTGCGGCGTCCGGGCAGCCGCCCAGGTTTCCGGCCGGTGCACGTCCACGAAGCTGCACTGCCAGCCCAGGTCCTCGGCGTGGTGGGTGAGGAAGTCGTGGGTGCCGCCGTAGAGGCAGTCGCTCGCGAGCAGGTGATCCCCCGCCTGCATGACGCTGAGCAGGGCCGTTGTGACCGCCGCCATGCCCGAGGCGGTCGCCACCGCGGCCTGCGCCCCCTCCAGCGCGGCGAGCTTGTCGTGCAGGTAACGCTGGGACGGGTTCGAGCTCAGCCGGATGTAGGAGATGTCGTGGTAGCCCGTGCCCGGCTCCACCGAGAACACCGTGCTCTGGTAGATCGGGAAGACCACCGAGCCCTCCGGCCCCGGCCAGCGCTCCCCGCCGTGGACCGCCACGGTATCGATCGACTCACCATCAGGCATATCCGTTCCGTCCTATTCGAGTTCCGCGACCCTGTCGCCTGGAGCGTGCCCATTTATAACGTTCTGCACACAAGCACTTCAAGATCATCCTGGGGAAGGCGCTGGCCCAGGCTCCTCCTGACATTACTGACATGTCCGATTAAGGATCGGTGCCCTCGGTGCGACCAAACCAATTTTCCCGGGGACTTGCCGTCGTCGCGGGCGGCCTCCTCGCCGCCGGACTGACGGCCGCATCGGCAACCGCTGCCACGCCGGCGAGGACGGCGACGCCGGTCCGGCGGTCGCTGCCGGCGGGCCAGCACGCCCAAGCCTCCGCCGTGGCTGCTGTTGGTGCTGACTCTTTGTGTTGAACTTGCCTGTTAGCGGCTGAAGATCGCCCGTGAGCTCAGTTTGCGGGTTCAGGGACGAGAGAGTGGATTAGGAGGCTGCCGACGCGGTGAGGGTCGCGTGACCAGGTGAGCCACCAGCGGCTGCGGGGCGTGTCGATCCAGATGGTGAATGCGGCCACCTCCGGCGGGACCGTGCTGTCGTCACCGATCCGGTACAGGTGCCGCCTGGCCCAGCGGCTGCCCGGGCCGCCAGCCAGGTCCGGGTCATCGCTGTCTTCGCTGTACGGGGCCGGGGCGATCAGTCGCTTGATGGCCTCCCGTACTCGTTCGTACTCGTCTCCGCCTGTTTCCTTCAGGGCCGTATATGCGATCTGGGCAGGGGGGCGGCCATCGATCAGATCGTCTTTGTCCGCGTAGAACGCGACCGAGTACGGTGCCGTCACAGATCATCAGGAGCCAGGTCAGCGGCCACGCCGCTGTCGGCCGCCGCGGCGTTCAAGGATGACGCGATGCGGGCGGCCTCGCGGGGGTTGCGCTTCCACATGAGCGCTTCGGCGCGGGTGACATCGGTTGGTATCGGATGCAGTGTGATCACGCCGTCCTCATCCTCGAACCGCATGTACGGCGTCCGCGGGTGACCCAGCGGCCCTCGTCCGCGGTCATCGGTAAGAATCACTTCGGCCGGTGCCGTCATGCTCTCAGCCTCCGTTCTCCGGCGCTGCCTTTAATGCTTCTATGCTACCCCCGGGGGCAGATGCCCTTGGGGGCAGTGACGCGCCCAACTCCCGAAGAGCCAACCGGCCGTCATCCTGATTTCGGGTCCACCGACTACCAGATCAGGGTTCAGCCCTTCGGAACGGACGCCAGTCAGCAGGCACAGGGCGATTAGCTCGTGCAGGCGTGACTTCTCGCCTTGCGGAGCTGTTCCCCGTCCAACCTGAATCCGGGCGACCGTCCCGCAGGGTCCCGCAGTTGAGTCGCCCGGGCAGCGGGCCGCCTGGTCAAACCAGCAGTCGTCCTCGCCACCGCTGATGGCTGCTGATGCCCGCAGCTTTGCAGCATGGCTCCCCAGCCCAGCTCACCAGATGATCAAGCTAGACTCCGAAGCACTCACCGACTTGCGGTTTTGGGTGGAGCTGAGGGGATTTGAACCCCTGACCCCCTCGATGCGAACGAGGTGCGCTACCGGACTGCGCTACAGCCCCAAGACCGCCAGTCAGCGTAGCAAACTCCAGGGACTCTCCGCTCATGACGACCACCGAGCCGCGCCCTGCGGCGGCTGAGACCGCCGGGCACCATTCGTCCGCGCGAGCCCGTGCAGGGCCAGCCCGGGCCAGCCCGGGCCAGCCCGGGCCAGCCCGGCCAGTCCGGGGCCAGCCCGGGGCCAGCCCGGGTCAGTCGCCGACGGCGCGAACTGTGGCGTCGGCGTACTGGTCGTAGAGCTGGTCAACGACCGGGGCGGTCCGTCCGGAGATGTCGATGACTTCCGCGGTGGGCTGCGGCGACCGGGCCGCGCGGGCTCGCTGGCGCGCCTCCCGGGCGCGCTCTCGCACTGCCTGTGCCGCCTGGGCGCGGGCATAGGCGTCGGCTCGCCTGCTGGCGTCGGCGTCCGCATGAGCGGCCTCGCGCAGCAGCAGCAGGTACACGCCCAGCATTCCGACTGGCGGGGCGGCGGTCCACCAATGCGTAACGCCGGTGAGGATGCATGCCATGGCCGCGACGGCCAGCGTCACCAGCATGGTGAGCATTCGGCGGCGCGCTTGCAGGATACGGGCGCGGCCGATGGCCGGGCCGAGCGGTCGCGCTGGACCAAGCGGGTTTGGCCGGTCGGCGTGATAGGGACCACCAGAATCGGCCTGAGCCGCGAAATCGGACCGGGCTGCGAAATCGGCGCGGGCTGCGAAGTCGGCCTGGGCTGGCGATCCGGGCCGGGCTGCGAAGTCGGACTGGGCTGGCGATCCGGGCCAGGGGGCGAACTCGGCCTGGGCGGCATAGTCGGCCTGAGCCGCAGAACCGGCGGGCACAGGATCCACGTGAGCCGCAGCGCCCGTGCCAGGCTGGGCCTGCGTGCCGAATTCCGCATGGTCGGAAGCTTCCCCGTGATCCGCGGCTTCCTCCTGGCCGACGGGGACCTCCGGCTCGGAGGTGGCGTCATGTGACCGGTGCAGCCAGCGCGGAACGAGCACGCAGGCCCAGATGGCGACGATCGCCAGATAGAGAATGGCGCTGCTCAACGGCTTACACCCGGCTCACGTCAGGACCAGGCCGCGGGATTCCCGGGCCCGGGCATGATGCGGCAACGGGCGTGCTCACGTCACGCACGGTAAAGGTCGTGGTCCGGTTTGACGAGCATTCGGCCCGGTGTGTCGCGAGATCGCGTAAACGGATGCCGGCTTATGCGGCCGGCCCGGAGCCATGATTTGTGCGGCGCTTAGCCAGGGACGACATATCGTTTTGCCGTGAGCAGCTCATCTTTTTGCCAGGACGAGATTCGAGCAGCCGCCGAGACGCACCGCGAGCTCGGCCCTGACTACAGGGACGCGGTCGTCGGCTCAGTCCTCGGCAGGAGGCGGTCCGCACCCGGAAACGCTTCTCCGGCAGCCGCTGGCGGCTGTCAGCCGGCCCGCGACCGGGACGCGGACAAGACCCGGCGCCAGCGGGGCAGCAGCCCGCCCGCGGCATCCTCGGCGGTCAGCGCGTAGCAGAGGTGGTCGCGCCACGCTCCGTCGATGTGCAGGCTGCGGCGGCGCAGGCCCTCCTCGCGGAACCCGAGCTTCTCCACGACCCGGCGGCTGGCGTGATTCTCCGGCCGGATGGTGGCCTCGACCCGGTGCAGGCCGATCACGAAGAAGCAGTGGTCCATGGCCATGGCCAGTGCGGTGGGGATCACGCCCCGGCCCGCGCACGCCTCGTCGATCCAGTAGCCCACCTGCGCGGACCTCGCCGACCCCCACACGATGCTGCCCACGGTGAGCTGCCCGGCAAAGCGGCCGCCGTAGGTCACCACCCAGGGCACGGTCAGCCCCTGCCTGGCCTCCCGGCGCATCGTGCGCGCCATCGAGACATACGGGCCCAGGCTGGACCGGTACAGCGGAGTCTCCGGGTTGGTCGGCTCCCAGGCCCGGAGCCAGGAGGCGTTCCGCACCCGGGTGTCGCGCCAGGTCGCGGCGTCCTTGACCCGGACCGGGCGCAGGCCAACGGGCGAGTCAAGGAGGTCGGGCTCGGTGAGGGTAACCGGCCAGCCGCGCATGCGTCCCACGGCACCATCTTCCCTGGCTGGGGTCAGGTTCGCCATTCGGTGAACCCAACGAGTACGTACGGGATACGTTCGCAGGCCGGCGGCGGTTCAGTCCAATCGCGGATGATCGCCGCCCCGCGCCTGCTCAACGGCGTGCACCAGGACGCGGGACAGCACCGCCATCCCGTCCCTCACGCCTCCCGGCGAGCCGGGCAGGTTGACGATCAGGGTCTGCCCGGCGAGGCCGGCCAGGCCGCGGGAGAGCAGCGCGGTGGGGACGCCGGCCCCCACTCCCTCCCACCTGATCGCCTCGGCGATGCCCGGTATCTCCCGGTCGATCACCTTCCTGGTCATCTCGGGCGTGCGATCCCCCGGCGTCAGCCCGGTCCCGCCGGTCGTGATCACGACGTCGTAGCCGGACTTGACCGCGTCCCGCAGCGCGGTTTCCACGGGGTCGCCGTCCGCGATCACCTGCGGGCCGTCCACCTCGCAGCCTTGTGAACGCAACAGCTGCACCAGCACCGGCCCGCTGCGGTCGGCGTACACTCCGGCGGCGGCCCGGTTCGAGATCGTGATCGCCAGTGCCCTGATCAAGGCCGATGCCAGCCCCCCGTCTTGCCTCCGGTCTTCTCCTCGACCCTGACGTCGCTGATCACCGCGGCCGGGTCGATGGCCTTGATCATGTCGATCAGCGCCAGCCCGGCCACCGCGACGGCCGTCAGCGCCTCCATCTCGACGCCGGTGCGGTCGGCGGTCCGCGTCGTGGCGCTGATCCGCACGCCATCATCGTGCACCTCGAGGTCCACCGTGACCGAGTGCAGCCCGATCGGATGGCAGAGCGGGATAAGGTCCGGGGTGCGCTTGGCGCCCTGGATCCCGGCGATCCGCGCCACCGCGAGCGCGTCTCCCTTGGGGACGGCGCCGTCCCGCAGCGCGGCCACGGCTGCGGCGGAGAGCTGCACCCGGCCGGACGCGGTAGCCGCGCGGGCCGTTATGTCCTTGCCGGACACGTCGACCATGCGGGCCTGCCCGGCGGCGTCGAGATGGGTGAGAGCGGCCGCAGGCAGCCCCGGGCCGGCGGGCTGGCCGGGGGGCGCCGGGCGGGTCATGGCAGCACCAGCACGTCGACATCGGATCCCGGGCGCACTTCGGTCACCGGCTCCGGCACGATGATCAGCGCGTTGGCCCTGGCCAGCGAGGCCAGCTGGTGCGAGGACTGCCCGGAAACCGGCGTGATCTTTCCGGTCTCCGCGTCCAGGATGCCGCGCAAGAAGGACGTGCGGCCGCCCGGCGACCGGACCGGCGCGGTGAGGACGGCCCGGGTCCGCGGCAGACGTTCGGGAATATGGTTTTGAAGCACGCTGGCCGCAGGCCTGACGAAGAGCTGGAACGACACGTACGCGCTCACCGGGTTTCCGGGCAGGGTGAAGATCGGAGTGCTGGCGGCGCCGACCGTGCCGAAACCCTGCGGCATCCCGGGCTGCATGGCGATCTTGCGGAACGTGATGGTCCCGAGATCGCTCAGCGCCGCCTTGACGACGTCGTGCTCGCCTCCCATGCTCACCCCGCCGGTGGTCACCAGCAGGTCCGTGTGGGGGAGCGCGTCCTCGATCGCAGCCAGGACCGCCTCCTTGCGGTCCGGCACGATGGGATTCCGGCGGGCCATGCAGCCGGCCTGCCGTGCGGCCGCGGCCAGCATGAAGCTGTTGGACTCCCAGATCCGGCCCGGCGTGACCGGCTGGCCGGGCTCGGCGAGCTCGTTCCCGGTGGATATCACCGTGACCCGGGGCCTGGGACGGGCCGTGACCGTGCTGCGGCCCGCGGCCGCGAGCAGGCCCAGCTGAGCCGGGCCCAGCCTCGTTCCCACGGTCAGCAGTACGTCGCCGGGGGCGGCGTCGCCGCCAGCGCGCCGGATCGCGTGACCCGGTTCGGCGGCCTGGCTGATCGTGACCCGTGCCATGCCTCCGCCGGCCGTCCCTGCGCCGCCCGTGACGCCCGCATCCGTCCACTCCACGGGGACCACCGCGTCCGTGCCCGATGGCAGCAGTGCGCCGGTCATGATCCTCATGCACGTTCCCGGGGCCAGGTCCCGGCGGCTGGTGTCGCCGGCCGCCACCTCACCGAGGACCGGCAGTGTGACCGGATGCTCCGGTGCCGCCGCGGCGACGTCGGCGGCCATGACCGCGTAACCGTCCATGGCCGAGTTGTCGAACGGCGGCAGCGGCCAGGCCGCGGTGACGTCCCCCGCCAGCACCCCGCCGTCAGCTTCCTCCAGGCCGAGCTCGCGCGGCGGCAGCGGGCGGATGGCCGCGAGCACCTCGGCGAGGTAGCTGTCCACGGACTGCATGGCCGCCTGGCCTGTGGATGGTGCGACGCGGGGGGGCCGGCCCCCCGAATCCCCCCGCGGTGCTGCCCCGGGGCGCTGGCCCCCCGAATCCCCCCGCTCGGCGATCGTCACGGCAAATGGTCCAGGTAGTTGCGGAGCCAGGGCACGAACTCGGGCGCGATGTCCTCCCGCTCGCACGCGAACTGGATCTGAGTGCGCAGGTAGTCGAGCTTGTTGCCGGTGTCGTAACGGCGGCCGCGGAACAGCACGCCGTGGACGCCGCCGCCGCCCGCTCCGGCCCCGTGGTCGGCGACGGCCAGGGTCCGCAGCGCGTCGGTAAGCTGGATCTCGCCTCCGCGCCCCGGAGGGGTCTGACGCAATACGCCGAACACCGCCGGGTCGCAGACGTAGCGCCCGATGACGATCCAGTTGGACGGAGCCTCCGCCGGAACCGGCTTCTCGACCAGGTCGGTCACCTCGACCACGTCATCCTCGCCGGTGGGCTTGATCGCCGCACATCCGTACTGCGATACCTGGCTGGGCTCGACCTCCATCAGCGCGACGATGCTCCCGCCGTAGCGCCGCCGGACGTCGATCATGCGGCGCAGCAGCGGGTCGCGGCAGTCGATCATGTCATCGCCGAGCAGGATGGCGAACGGGACGTCGCCGACATGCTCGGCGGCGCACAGGACGGCGTGGCCCAGGCCCCGCGGGGCGCCCTGGCGCACGTAATGCATGTCCGCGATCTCGCTCGAGGCGCGGACCAGGGCCAGCCCTTCCTTGTCGCCCTTGGCCTCGAGCGCCTCCTCGAGTTCCTGGTTGCGGTCGAAATAATCCTCGATCGAGCGCTTGGCGCGGCCGGTGATCATCAGCACGTCGCGCAGGCCAGCCGACGCTGCCTCCTCCACGATGTACTGGATCGTGGGCGTGTCGATGACAGGCAGTATTTCCTTGGGCGTCGCCTTGGTCACCGGCAGGAACCGGGTGCCCAGGCCCGCGGCCGGGATGACCGCCTTGGTTACGACATCCTTGGCTCTGTCTTGTGGTTCGGCCATGCTGAGAACCCTAGCCGCACCGCGGAGGAAGTTTTGGACTGCATGGACCGCGACGAGGTCGCGCTACGGTCACGTAAGATGGCCGTGCGGGGTCGTTTGCTTACTAATCGTAGTCAGATGACTGAGCCTGAACGCTCCGTCGCAGGCCGCTCGATCCGCGATGCGGTGCTCGCGTTGCCCGAGGCCCAGATGGCGGGCACGGTCGCCGCCTACGCGTCGATCGGCACCGAGCCGGAGACCCGCGGCCTGATCTACGCGCTCTGGAAGCGCGGGACGTACGTACTGCTCCCGCTGCTGCTGGCCGATGACGACCTGGACTGGGCCTCGTATGAGGGGCCTGACTCGCTGGCCGCCGGGCCCCGCGGGCTGCTCCAGCCGACCGAGCCGCCGCGCGGCGTGACCGCTGTGACCAGCGCCGACCTGGTGATCGTTCCGGCCCTCGCGGTCGACCGCGGCGGCCGTCGGCTGGGCCGCGGCGGCGGCTCCTACGACCGCGCACTGGCCCGGGTCGGGGCCGCCGTTCCGACCGTCGCGCTGATCTACGACGGCGAGCTGCTCGATGAGGTACCCGCAGGCCACCGCGACCAGCGGGTGCGTATGGCCGCCCGGCCGCATGAAGGAATCATCAGGCTGCGCTAGCTGTTGTTACCATCTAGCAGTTGAGCGCGGCGAGTGCTAGACGCCGCAGAGGGAGGAACCGTGCCGACGTATCAGTACGCCTGCACCGATTGCGCAGAGCGGCTCGAGGTCGTGCAGAAGTTTAGCGATGACTCGCTCACCGTCTGCTCGTCATGCGGCGGCAGGCTTCGCAAGGTCTTCTCCCCGGTCGGCATTGTCTTCAAGGGATCCGGCTTCTACCGGACCGACAGCCGCAAGGCCTCCGAGCCCGCCACGGCCTCGTCGAACGGATCTGACAGCAAGAAGTCTGACAGCAGCTCGAGTGCGGACGCTTCCTCCTCCGCCGGGTCGTCCGCTGACAAGTCCGGCAAGACGGACAAGAAGGCGGGAGAGACGGCTTCCAGCGGATCGTCCTCCTCTAGTTCCTCCTCGTCCTCGTCGGGGTCGAACTCGTCGGGCTCGAAAGTCGCCTGACCCGCCGTGGCCGACCTGGCCAGCACTGATCTGGCCGCTATCGGCGTCATCGGGGGCTCCGGGCTGTATGAGTTCCTCGAGGCGGTCGACGAGGTCGTGGTCGAGACTCCGTTCGGGATGCCGAGCGATCCGGTAGTGATCGGGGAGGTGGCCGGGCGGCGGGTCGCCTTCCTGCCCCGGCACGGTCGCGACCACAGGTTCCCGCCGCATCGCATCCCGTACCGCGCGAATCTCTGGGCGCTGCGCGCGATCGGCGTCCGGCAGGTTATCGCGCCCAGCGCCGTCGGCTCCCTGACTTCGTCCTACGCGCCGGGCACGCTGTCGGTGCCGGACCAGCTCGTGGACCGGACCACGAGCCGGGCGCAGACGTTCTATGACGAGGGCGGGGCGGTGCACGTCCAGTTCGCCGACCCGTACTGCCCGGTCGGCCGGGAGCGCGCGATAGCGAGAGCGACGGATTCGGGCTGGGCGCCAGTTACGTCGGGGACACTCGTGGTCATCGAAGGCCCGCGGTTCTCCACCCGGGCCGAGTCGCGCTGGTATGCTGCGCAGGACTGGACGCTGGTCGGGATGACCGCCCTTCCGGAGGCCGTTCTGGCTCGCGAGCTGGCGCTCTGCTACACGACGATTGCCCTGGTCACCGACACCGACGCGGGAGTCGAGGAGGGCGAGGGAGTCACCCAGGCCGAGGTGTTCCGGGTGTTTGCCGAGAACATCGAACGGCTGCGGGATCTGCTTATGAAGGTCATCGAGAGCCTCCCGGAGGAGCGGGACTGCCCCTGCCCGCACGCGCTTGACGGCCTCACCCTGCCCCGCACCCTCTCCTGACGCCTCCTCGCCCCTGCCAGCGGCAGCAGATGTGCCATCGATGCGGCCAGCTTCCGGGCTAAATTTCCGTAACGGGATGCTTAGTCGAGGTCGCCATGCTCGATGCGGGCCAGGCGGCACTCCCGCACCAGCTAGTCGAAATCGTGCTCCACGTCGAAGCCTCGCCGCCCCGGCCCTGCCGACCGGTTAGGCTTGGTGCGGCCGGCAGACCCTCGACCTGGTCATCGTGGCCCCGATAGCTCAGTGGATAGAGCAACTGCCTCCTAAGCAGTAGGTCGCGCGTTCGAGTCGCGCTCGGGGCGCACAAGCCATCTGACCTGGAGAAACGCCCGGATTCTGGCTGGTTCGGCACGGCCCTGTTGTAGGCAGATGGTCATCGCTGTTCACTTTGGATGCCCCCGGGAAGCGTCTCTACCTGCGGAAACACGGCCTGACCGTACCTGCGCCAGTAGCTACAGCGTTCGAACAGCAGATAACTAAATAACTTGACTGCGTCGAGGAACCCGATGCTCATGCGAGAGGCGAGCGTCAAGTCAGCAACCGGATCTGCCGCAGTCATGAGGCATACCGTTCGCACGGTGAGCGGATTCGGTATTGACCGAGCGTCGCATCCGCCGCCGGCTCCTCCCCGCTCATCGAGGCGCCCGGATTCCTGATGCGCAACTACGGACGCTCCACCCCCTGGTGAGTCTCGCAGCCCACGTCCTGTACGGCACGATCGTCGGCGGCTTCGTGGCGCTCGCCCACTGACCGAAGAATGGTTTTCGAAGCCAATTCGGGATGAAGGCCGGTGGCCTGATCCGCTGTGGCGGAGCCCAGAGAGTGCCCGGAACGTCGCCTGATCAGGCCCAACGTCTCTTCTCTGTGCCATGGCCCGTTGTAGGTAGCCTGCGCGTCCGATGGAGGCAAGCATGTCTTGTTGCCGCTCCAGTGGAACAAGTCGGGCGCTGCGGCGAGGTATCCCTCGCGCCAGCCAGTCGGCCTGGTCGTGGAGGTCCTGGCTCATGCCGAAGGCGTCGTGGATGACAATGAACCCCCGGCGAGGGCTGCGCAGGTGGGAAAGCGGCTGCGGAGATGGGAGTATGGCAGCGTTCACCAGATCCGGGCGCGCCGCGCCTGCCTGCCGCTCAGGACCCCGGCGGCATATCACCATCCCGGCGATAATGCGCATCTCAGGAGTCCCTTGATGAGGCCATCTGAAGCAGAGACTGCCGTGATCCGGCGGCGCCCTCGATCGATCCCGTCACCACCTGCGACGCAGCGCCGCAGCGACTACTCCCGGCTGTCCCGGCAGGTGAGGCAGGCCGGCCTGCTGGAGCGGCGCCCCGGGTATTACTTCTGGAAGATCTCGGCCACCGCGGTGCTGCTGGCCGCCGGATGGGCTGCCTTCGTCGTGGCGGGCGACTCGTGGTGGCAGCTGGCGGTGGCGGTGTTCCTGGCGGTGATGTTCACCCAGGTAGGGTTCCTGGGCCACGACGCTGGGCACCGGCAGGTATTCGGCTCCCGGCGGGCCAGCTACGTCCTTGGCGTCCTGCTCGGTAACCTGGGCATCGGGCTGAGCTACGGCTGGTGGGTCGATAAGCACAACCGCCACCATGCCCATCCCAACCAGGAGGGCGCGGACCCTGACATCGCCGCTGGTGCCCTGGCCTTCACCGCCGCGCAGGCGCGCGCTAGCCGGGGCGTGGCCCGGCTAGCGTTCCGCTACCAGGCTTACCTGTTCTTCCCGCTGCTGCTCGGCGAGGCGGTCGGCCTGCACGTCGCGAGCATCAGCGCGCTGGCAAGCCGGCCCGCCCGCCGCCGGTCCTGGGAGGCGGGATTGCTTGGCGTTCATGTCTTCGGCTACCTCGCCGTCGTGTTCCTGGTGCTCTCACCGGTCAAGGCCGTGGTGTTCATCTTGGTGCAGCAGGGCCTGTTCGGCCTGTACCTGGGCTGCTCCTTCGCTCCCAATCACAAGGGCATGCCCATCCTGGGCGCCACCGACCACAGTGACTTCCTGCGCCGTCAGGTGCTCACCTCACGCAACGTCCGCGGCGGCTGGCTGACTGACCTCGCCCTCGGCGGCCTGAACTACCAGATCGAGCACCACCTGTTCCCCTCCATGGCCCGGCCCAACCTGCGGCGCTCCCAGCCCCTGATCGAAGCGTTCTGCCACCAGCAAGACCTGCCTTACTGTCAGAGCAGCCTGGCCGGTTCCTACGCCCAGGCCGTGCGCCACCTCACTGCCGTCGGGAGGCTGACTCACCCGGGCGCTGCGACCTGAGCCGGCGGCCCGGTAGACAGATTCCCGGCCGCGGACGCAGTCCAGGCAGGGACATGATCTCATCGAGTGCCCGGGAAGGGCGGTGGGCTGGCGGTGGGCCGGCGGGCCTGACAGCCTGACTGGTGCTGATCGACAACTGTCCCTGTCTGCGGTGAGTGTCGGGCTGGGTGGTCGTCTCGCGGTCTGAGGAGGTGCCGGTGCACGGTTTCACGTTTGGGTATGAGGGTTTCGATCCGGCCGGGGAGGGGCTGCGTGAGGCGCTGACGTCGACGGGCAACGGTTTCTTGTGCGCGCGGGGCGCCGCGGAGTGGGAGGACGCCGACGGCGTGCACTACCCAGGCACGTACGCGCATGGTGTCTACAACCGCGAGACGACGATCCTCGGCGGTCGTCCGGTGCTCAACGAGGACCTGGTGAACCTGCCGAACTGGCTGGTGCTCAAGTTGCGCATCGAGGGCGGGGACGCGTTCCGGCTCGGCGAGGTGGAGTTGCTCGGCTATCGCCACGAGCTCGACATCCGCAACGCGATGGTCATCCGCGAGCTGCGCTTCCGCGACCTCGCCGGCCGGGAGACGACGCTGCGCAGC
>Ga0209648_10001703_pt1 | contig 17868 bp, 12 predicted proteins | sample GraSoi2013_115cm_FD_185830 | JGI IMG/M metagenome (GOLD analysis project Ga0209648, IMG submission 185830) | Grasslands soil microbial communities from the Angelo Coastal Reserve, California, USA - Sample 9_17_2013_115cm (SPAdes) (version 2) | ecosystem: Environmental > Terrestrial > Soil >...
CCCGCCAGACCCGTTTCCGCCAGCGCTTCGAGATAATCATTGTGAGTGTGGTTCACCACCTTGCCGTCGTAGAGCGTCTCGTATTTTGGAAAAACATCCCGCAAGGTCCCGAGCCCTGTTCCCAGCAAAGGGTGGTCCAGAAAGATCCGCCAGGTATCCCGCGCCATCGAGATACGCTTATCTTCGCCGACCTCAAGCGTCCGGTAGGATGAAAACCGCTGGAGGGCGCGCTCCACTCCCAGCCAGGTGACCAGCGCCACCGCCACCAACAGGACGGCGGCCACTGCGACGAGTTGCTTTCGTTCTCCTCGCCGCAGCCAAATCAGCAGGAGCAGCAGCCCCACCTGCACCAGAAAGCTGATGATTCCTCCGCGCGACGCCGACAAGAACAGTGCCGCAACCGGGAACAGGCTGAAAAGCCCCACCAGCAGCCACTGGTCCCGGCGCACTTTGCCCATCACCAGAGCCGCCAGACCGGGCGGCGCCAGCAACTCCACCAGCCCGGCAAAATGGTTGCGATTCACGTACGGCCCGAAGGGAATCCCGCCATAACGCACCTCGCGCACCCAATACAGCTTTCCATTGAAGGTCAGATGCTGGAGGATTCCGAAAACGGAAACGGCAAAGCCCAAGACGAGCAAGAACCACACAAACCCTCGCAAGTCATCGAGGGTGCGGTAAGCCTGCGCTGCGAGGAAAACAAGAATCAGATAAGCCATGAGCCGGAGGAAATCCACTTTGCTTGCGTACTGATACGCTGTGGTCCGGAATACAAACTGGAATATGACCACCGCCGCAAACGCGGCCAGGGGGGTAAGAAGCGGATGGCTGTGAATTTCCTTTTCGCATCCCAGCGCTACGCGCAGTGCCCAGAACACGATGAGTGCAGCGGCCCCTGCTTCCAACACTGCCGCCGCCCAGTCTTCGACTCCGCCGTGCGCCGCGACCGCGAACAGCACAAGCGCGCAGATGCCCGCCCGGATAAACTTCATGGGGCAGGCCTCTTCGGGCCGAGTTCAAGGGGCACAACCGAGACGTCGTCAACCCAGACCGTTCCCCGCAATTTATTGTCTAATTTTTCGCTGGGAATTCGCCGCAGGACAACCGTCACCAGACGCGTGTCCGAGCCTGCCGTGAACGACAACTCGAGGCGCGTCCAGGGCTGCGTGCCGGTCAAATCGGGAGTGAGGCGGCCGGTGGCTCCGGGGTTGCGCGAATCGAAGACAGCGAAGCACAGGCCGCGATTGGTGGTGATTCCCTCCGTCTTTACATACGCCGAAAATTGGTACGTCTTCCCCGGCTGCACCGGGACGTATTGGAAGAGGTGCGAGAAATTGAGATTTTTCACGCCGTCGAAGGTGATGCGAAGAGAACGCCCTCCGGAATGTTTCGTCTCGCGGTCGAACGTAAATTGAACGCCGGGATCGGGCCTCCACCTCCAGCCAAACCCTCCCGGAATGAAGTCGCCTTCGAATCCGCCGTCCCACACCAGCGAGCCATCCGATGAAGCAGAGGGAGTGATCCCGGCCATCTCAACCGCCTGCCCCCAGACGGTATGGGCCTCTGGGATGAGGTCTTCAGCGAAGAGCTCATCCAGCAGGGGAAACACTGTCTGCAACTCGATCCTTGGGTGCAGATCTGCCAGCCGCTTCCAGACTGCCAGCGCGGCGCTTCCGGCATGTTCGATGGAAAGAAAGCGAATCGCTTCGAGATAGACCCCGGCACTTCGAGGCAAGGCTTGGTCGAGGATCACTTCAATGTTGGGGTTGGCGCGCCAGCAAACCGAGACGGCGGCGGCGGCGCGATTCGGGTCCGCGGCTACCGCGCGGCGAACCTGCGAGTAGGCCTGGCGCATGTCTCCCTGTCGCAAATGGAAGTTCGCGTAGCGCCACGCCACATCGGCGGAAATGGGATGGGCCCTCTGCGCCTGTTCGAAGGCTTCGCGGGCCTGCGCGGTATCGCCCAAGTCTTCCCGGGCGGCGGCAAGGTCCATCCAAATGTTGGCTGACCGGGGGTCGAGGGCCAATGCCCGCTGATAATACGAAATGGCCAGCGGCAAGTCCGGCTGATCGAAGTTATATTGCCAGTAGCGGCCTAAGAAGTACCAGTGCTCGGCATTGCCGGGCTCGAGATGTGCGGCCCTCGCGAGACCTTCCGAAGTTTCCCGGGCGGCGTAGTGATTCGCAAGGGCGATCCTCCCTCCGGAAAATGCCAGCGCGCCGGCAGCGGCGAAGACCCCGGCGAGGAACAGCCATCGCACACCCGGCCTGGAAAAACGCGCATCCATCGCGCGTTACTCTGACGCGACACCGTCCCGCGCGCAACAGAAAAGAAATTCGTCGTTAGCAAGTGCAAAATGTCCTCTCATCGCGTCTACCATGAACCGCGCCCAGTCAGCGGGCGTAGATGATCGGGAAGACCTGAGGCGAGTTTATGAGCTGCATGCTGCACTGAGCCGCGTTATAGGTGGTCCCGTCGAACTTGATCAGCAGACGCCGCGCCGTCTCCATCCTCAGAAGAAGAACATTATAGCCAGAGCCTGCAGGCAAATTAAAGAACAGGTCGTAACACACCGTGCCGGTGGAGTGGTCCACATTCGCCGGATCCGGATTGATTCTCGCGCCTGGAGTCTTGTCCATGGCAATGGAGAAGGCCTCTTGCAACTGCGGGTAATTGCCGTGTGGGTCGAGCGCAGCATAGGGGTTGTTGCTGCCGATGCCGATCTGCAGGTGATCATTCGGCGAGTTAGTGTCAGGAGTCAGAGAAATCCCGGCAGCGTCGAGGTCGAACAGCGGCGGTACGGCCGCTTCATCCACGGCGGGGTTGAACCAGTTCCCGCGCAGCTTTTCCTCAATATCCGAGCTCACTCTTCCGCAGGTCTTGGGGTTGGACTCCAAAAGGTTGAACCAAGTCTGCCGGAATGTGGGCGGGAGGTAATTTATAAAGCAGACCGCGTTGATGGTCTTGTTACCCGGGAAAGGCGCGGTGAGGTTGAGGTCAAGCAGCTTGAAGAAATCATCGAAGCCCGGATAGCGTCGCGGTCCGTGGCCTGCGAAGACATTGTGCACCCGCCGGTCCACGACTCCGATATCCCAGCTATGCAGATAGCTCCTGGCGACTCCGACCTGCTCGCCCGCTGCCACCGGCAGCGGCGCCGGCGCCCCCATCTGACCCAGAATCATCAGCTGACTGCCATGGACATTGATCCACGGGTTGGGCACGCTGTTCAAGTGATTTGAGATGCGCGCGCTCAATTCGTTCACGTGATCGTAGTACGAGGTTACTGACTCGTTGTGCTGGATGAAGATCGCGTATTGAAACACGCCCGGCGGCGCATCTGCCTGCGGGTTGCGGGTCATCATGACGACTTTGCCCGCCGCCATGGCAAAGGCCGGCACATGGTCAAAGCCCCCGCTCGCCGGGTGCGGGAATTGGAAATGCATATGGTCCTTCGGCAGGACATGGCTCGCGGCCGGATTGAGCGACCCCAGCGGCGTGACGCTCGGCACCTGGGCGATGTCGGAGGGCGGAGAAGTGAACAGCACTTCCTCCCTGGGATGCTCCAGCGGTTTCTGCGTCGAAAGAGGACCTGCCGCTGCGGCAAGCCAAACCGCGATCATAACTGGCAGTACGAAGGGAATTCGAGCCATCAGGATTGTGCGCGACATCTCTTCCTCCCGTCCGGACCCATCCTCATCCAGCGTCGCCCCATTTATAGTTTCCTTTCGTTTCTCGGTCAAGAAAGGACGAATAAGCAGACCGAGGACTGCCTACTGGTGACTGACCCGCCACAGGCTGCGAGCAGTCTGTGCGAGTCCTGACACGCCGGGGCGGGACGGATTTCCCGTTTCGAGCTTCGAATTTCGGGCTTCGCGCCCAAGCGAGGGGCTTGCGCGCTTCGCTGTCCCGGATTATTCTCGGGCGGCTTCCAAAACGCAGTTCACTTCTTCCGAGGTGTACGCATGAATCGCTGGACTCGACGAAAGTTTTTCCTCACCACCCTTTCTGCAAGCGTTGCCGCCGGCGCCCGCAATCTTTTCGGGCGGACAGCAACCGGAGGCAACACGCTGCTCGCGCTCCCCGGCGGCAAGAACATCATCATCTGCGCCCGCAACGGACTGAACTACATTGACGCCGGCTACGAGCGCCTGCGCGCGGGCGCGGACACGCTCGATGCCGCCATCACGGTTGTCTCCGGACCGGAGAACGATCCCAATGATGACAGCGTCGGCTTGGGCGGGCTGCCCAATGAAGAAGGCGTGGTCGAGCTCGACGCCTGTTGCATGCATGGCCCAACGCGGCGCGCGGGCGCGGTGGGCGCCGTCCATGACATCAAGAACGTAGCGTCGCTGGCCAAAACGGTGATGGAGCATACCGGCCACGTGATGCTGGCCGGCGAAGGCGCAACCCGCTTCGGCCTCAAGATGGGCTTCCCGAAAGAAAATCTGCTGACGGAACACTCGCGCAAGATATGGCAGTTGTGGAAGGAATCCAACTCCAACCAGGATTGGTGGGGGCCGGGAATGGCGGATCCTAACTGGAAACCTCCAGCCCCGTTGCAGATCTCTCCGATTGCGGACCAGCCGGAACGTGTTCGGAGGCTGTATGGCCTGGCGGCGGATATCGGCATTCCCCTCGAAGCCCGCGCGGATGCCATCCATAAGGTTCTCCATCCGCCAACCGGAACCATCAATTGCTCTGTGTTGAATGAAAAAGGCGAGATGTCCAGTGTGACCACCACCAGCGGCCTGGCATGGAAAATTCCCGGACGATTAGGCGACTCGCCCATCATCGGCGCAGGCTGTTATTGCGATCAGGATGTGGGCGCGGCGGGGGCCACCGGCAACGGCGAAGAAAACATCAAGGTCGCGGGCGCGCACACCATCGTGGAAAACATGCGCAAGGGAATGTCGCCGGAAGAAGCGGGAACGGATGCATTGAAGCGGATCGTGCGCAACTACAACAGCGACATGACCAGGATCAAGTACGTCAGCATGGTGTATTACATTTTGCGCAAAGACGGCGCGTACGCGGGCGCCAGCATGTGGTCCGGCCCCGACGAAAGGCCGGCGAGCTTTGCCGTCCACGATGGAGCGAAACGCGAGGAAAAGTGCAAGGCCCTGTTCCAGGGCAGGGCCAGCAGTTGGCCGCCCATGCCGCGCCTGCCGAAGTAGGATTCCGCCGCTGATGAACGAGAGTCAGGGTGATGGCATTTCGAGGTTATGGACCGGGCGAACATTCTGATCATCGGCGGCGGCGTGGTGGGATGCGCGATTGCGCGAGCCGCATCTTGCCGCTGGGAAGACGTGTTTCTCGTGGAGCAGTTCCCGAGAGTCGGGATGGCCACCAGCACGCGCAACAGCGGCGTCATTCATTCCGGCTTCTACTACCCCAAAGATTCACTGAAGGCGCGGCATTGCGTCGCGGGGAACCGCCTCACCTATGAGTTTTGCGCGGCGCATAACGTCCCGCATCGGCGCACGGGAAAACTGATTGTGGCGACCTCGCCGGAAGAGGCCGGCGAACTGGAAGAGCTGGCCGCGCACGGCCGGGCCAACGGCGTCGAGGGAATACGGCCGCTGGATGCCGCGGGAATTCGCGCGCGCGAGCCTCACATTCGCGGAGTGGCCGCGCTCGAGATTCCTTCGACGGGGATTGTCTCGAGCGAGGAGTTGGTGAAAGCGTACGCGCGAGTGGCCGCCGAGCAGGGCGCTCACATCGTGACCCGCGCGAAGGCCGAAGCGCTCGAAGCGCATGCCGATTTCATCCGCGTGACACTGCGTGTGGGCGGCGAGTCCGGCTCTTCGCAGGAAACCCCGCTGGAAACCATCGAAGCGCGCTGCGTAATCAATGCCGCCGGGCTTTTCTCCGATGAAGTGGCTGCGCTGCTGGGCAACACGCGCTACCGCATTTATCCGGTTCGCGGCGAGTATTGCGAGATTCGCGGCCCGCGGGCATCGCTCATCAACAGCCTGGTGTATCCGCTCCCGCACGCAAAGGGTCTGAGCCTGGGAATTCATTTCACCAAGACGCTTTGGGGAACGGTGCTGGTCGGCCCGACAGCGCGGTACGTCCAGGATAAAAACGATTACGAACAGGATCGCCTGTCGGTGGCCGACTTCGCGCGCAATGCGCAGAAGATGCTTCCCGAGGTGACCGAGAACGACCTGCACCTCGCTTACTCCGGCTTGCGGCCTAAGCTGGTTCCTCCGGACAGAAAAGGCTACGGCGATTTTGTCATCACGCGCGACCCGGCGGTGCCTCGCGCGATTCAACTCATCGGCATCGAATCGCCGGGGTTGACCGCGGCGCCCTCCATCGCGGAGCACGTATTCCAACTCTGCGCGGAGATCCTCGAGTAGCGATGCCCATCGTCACCGGCCGGACTCAAGAACCGCCCGGGTTTTATTGCACAAGCTGCGAAACGAACACGAGAGTCACGCCTTGCGATCCGAGCTGAGGAAGGATTTCTTGAAGCACCTGGAGCGTTACAGGATGCGGATGACCAATGGCAATCGCGGTGCCTTGTTTGCGCGCGTCACGGATTGCCTGGGCCAGTTGCCGGCGAATCGAGGCTGCATCGGCCGCGTCGTCCAGAAATGGCACGTTGCGGTAAGCCGCGGGGACGCCCATCTGCCGCGCGATGTCGTACGCAACGGTTGCCGTGGTGGTCCGGCTATCCACAAAAAATAGCTTGTACTCGCGCAGCACCGGCATCAGCTCGGCCATCAGGTTCGGATCGGCGGTCGCCTCCGAACCTTGATGATTGTTCGCGCCGATGGCGTCTGGGACTGTCGCGAGCATTTGCGCCACGGTCTGAGAGACCTCTTCGGCAGACATTCCCGGGCGCAGCTCGATCGCTTCGGGCTTGCTGTTTCCGGTGGAGGCCATCGGCAAATGAAGCAGCACCTGGTAGCCGCGCCGCTTGGCCTCTTCATCCACGTCTGCGGAATGGGGCAGGCCCGGCAGCACGGAAAGCGTCAAGGGATACTGCAGCGCGAAGACAGCGTCGGCCGACGCTCGGTCGTAGCCCATATCGTCAATGATGATGGCCAGCCGCGCCCCGGAAGCCGAAACCTCCGGACTTGTTCCCGCATGTTGCGTCCGGATGTGAATCGTGTGGCTTGGCGCACCATCGTAGCGGTAGAGGAACTGGACATTCCCCGCATCGTTGCCAAGCGGATCGCGCGTCAGTTTGTACCGGGTCGCTACGCGGTCGAGCGCCTGCAAGAGGTCGGTCAGACTCGTGCTGTGCGCCTCGCCGGAACCGCCAGGCAGCAGCGTCACATAAAGGTGATCGGTCGCGCCGTCGTTGGCCGCGGTCTTGCGCGTAGTCGCCCATACGCGGCCGTATTGCGAAGGGTCATGCGACACTGCGGCTTGGAATTCACGCGTAATGGCGTGGATCTGCGCGGGCGTGAGCGGCTTCTCTTTTTTTCCGCAGCCGGTGAGGAAGAAAACAAGGGCGAGGGCACAAACTGCCGCCAGCCGAAGAAGGCCGCTGGTTCGCTCAAACAATTTCGTGTGCAGGAGGGTATCCGGCCAGGGCGTCAAACAGCTACGCTGCCTTGCGCGCCGGGCCCTTTAGAAGCTCGATGGCCTTGCGCAGGACCGGGTCTTCCGGCGAAAGCGGCCGGGGCTCAGCAGTTTCGGGAGGCGCCGCGGCAGCGCCGTTGTCATCCACGGAATCGGCTTGGTCGTCGCTGGATGGACGCACCGCCACCGTGGGCGGCACGCCCTCTTCCAGGATCGACTTTCCCGCCGCCGTATAGTAGTTCGCCGCCGTCAGGATGAGAGCAGCGCCATCTTCAAGAGGGATCACCTTTTGCTCAGAAGCCAGCCCATATGTCCGCTCGCCAACGACGTCACCGCGATGATTGCCTCCGATGGCCGCGGCCAGAAGTTCCGCTGCACCGGAAGTGCTCGATGAAATGAGCACGGAAACGGGGCCCTTCCAGACCACTTTGCCTGGGTCAGCCGCGAAGAGTTGCTGCGAGACGGTCTGTCCGCGAAGCGTGGCGATGTTCCCGGAGGTGACAAACAACCGCGCCACAGCGATGCCTTCGCCCATTTCGCCCTGCCCGCAATCGCGGACATCGAGCACTACTTTGCGGATGCCCTGGCGGTCCAGTTCCTGTAGCTTGTTGCGAAGCTCATCGGCGCGCCCTGCTTCCATGGTGGGCAGGCGCAGGACCACGATGTCGGGGTCAATCTTCTGCGTGAGGATTTTCTGAGGACCAATTTGCGCGCGCACCAGGTCGGTATCGTGAGGTTCCGCGCGTCCCCGCCGCACTACAGCCACTTTGACCGATGTGCCCGGGTCGCCTGCCAGAAGATTCAGCGCTTGCCCAATGGCCATGTCCCACGTCGTGAAGCCAGCGATCGCTTCGAGGAAGTCGCCGCTGCGCAGGCCTGCCTTCGCCGCCGGGCTGTTCGGCAGCACAGAAACGACAACCATGTTCGGCGAGTAGCCAAAATGCTTGCTCAGCGTGAGTCCCGTCTCGCCCTTTTTTGCGCTGGCCAGCTTCTGCTTGTATTCGGTGTATTCGCGCGGAGTGAGGTAGGCCGACTCCGCATCCAGCGTCTCGAGCAAGCCGTGCAGCGCTCCCGAAGTAACCAAGTGGAGGTCCGGTTCATCCACGTAATCCTGCTGAATGCGCTGGAGCACTTCGCTGTAAACGGTCAGCGAGCGATAGGCCTTTTCTTCGCCGGTCTTTCCGAGGACATAGCCCAGCCCGGCGTAGGAAAAAATGAGCACAGACAGCCCGACAATCACGACCTTCGAGAGCCGATTCATAGCCTCACGCTCGCTTTCCTGAGAAAGAAAGATTATACCATCCCGTTGCCGTCTTCACCAACCGGTCCGTAAGCGGCAAAGACGCGAAGTCTGCTGCTGCTGGTCTGCTTTCCATCATTTTGTGAATCTCCAGCGTGTAGCGCTGTTTAAGGATTTCTTCTCGTCGAGCCCGAAGACCACGCGGGGACGGACGGCGTAGATCGGCTCCTTCATGCTCAAGACGTCGTCTTCGAAGGAAGATAAATCGTAGTTGTACTTGCGTTCACACTTTTTCAGGAAGTCGCGGCGAAGCCGACGGTCCGCCACCTCCTCGGCGACACCTTCCACGATGACGGCTTCATGGGACCGGTCTGTGGAGATGGCGCAATGGGAGTTCTCCGACAGATTGCGCGCTTTGCGGGATTTGCGCCCAGTACTGAAGTAGAAGGTGCCGTCGAGCCAGAGGCCCCAAACGAGCATGAGGTGTGGCCGCCCGTCTGGACGGACAGTGGTGATCCAATAGTTATGGCTTTTTCGGAGGCGGGTATCGGCCCACTTCCAGGGAAGCAAGCCTTTGTTTCCCGTCGGCAAGCCGTAACCGGGCATGTGCGGGCGGCTGGCTTTGGGATGCTGTTTCCGGCGCCGAGTCTTGTTTGCAGGCACGCTGGCCCCTCGGGAGAAACGCCGTGCCCGTGCCCGCTACTTTTTTACGTGGTCGCCGACCTTCACGCCGGGAGTTCCACTATAAGTTCCCACAGAGGACGCCTCATCAACCTCCGTGATAGCTACTTCACCCAGGGGCGATTCCACACGGCGGAGAACTTTTCCCGTGGCAGGGTCTTTAATCTCCCTGCCAACGCGCGAAATCTTGAGTTTGTCCCCTACCTTGACACCAGCGCTGGATCCCACATTGAGCGTCAGCGTCGCGCCACTGACGTCAGCCACCAGTCCGTCAATCACCACGGCGACAGTTGGGAGCTTTCCTGCGCTCCCCTCCAACTTGCCGGCGAGATCCGTCACCGCGTTGTTCGTCGCTTCGCCAATGATCGTGGCGCCGAAATTCGCACTGGACATATCCACGGCGCCGCCCCCTCCGCCTCCCGTGCCGACGCCCATGCCGGCCAGTGACGTGCCGCCGCGTTTCGACGTGCCGCCACCTTGCGCCGAGGCTAGAATCTCGCCGGTGTTGACGTCGATCAGCCGCGCGGTAACTTGCACTACGGCTTTGGCTTCACGTTTGTTAAACCCGCCACCGAGGCCCAGCCGCCGGCCGATTCCTCCTCCCCCAACTGACGTGCTTTTGTCGTCGCGGCCAAACGTCGTGATGGAGCCGATGATGATGGCGTTCACGCCGAGCAGCTTGCCAATTTTCGCAGCGCTCGATGGATCGGCGCGGTCGCTATTTGAAAAGTTCTGTTCCGCAAGCAGCTTATCGAGGGCTTTCCGCTCGATCACCGAGTAGGTGCCGTCGTTCACCAGGCGGTCCACCAGGATGTCGGAGATGCCTCTGCCCACATCCACGTTCGACCCAAAAACTTCCATGACCGCAGCCTGCACGGTCGAATACTCGAAATCCATGATGGCGACCCGCTTCTTCGGCTCCTGAGCAAACGCCGAAGAAGCAAGAAAAGCCGCCAAAAGAACCGCAGGAATCATCACTCGACGCATGGTTTCTCCTCTCGTTGCGCGGCATTTTATCGCATCGCTCAGCTTGTGGAGCAAGATTCTAAGGGTTTTGCCGTTCCTGTAAAGCAGAGATTTCCGAGGGATCCGGTTCGAAGAGAGGCACGAGATGCCGCGATTCGAATGGCGCCGCTCATCAGGTTTATTGAAAAAGGGCGGGCGGCACTGTTGCGGTTCTATTCTGACTAGAATGCAACGGGGAAACTGGCGTTTTGTTGCAAATCTACAACACTGTCCGGTTCGCCTCAGCAATTATGGCTGCAACTCATTGATTTACAAGGTACATTCTGGTTTTCTATCGGCCATCAAAATGCTACTATCTTAGCGTTCATGGCACAACAGACGACTATCCTGAGGCCGGTTGAAACTTCGGGTGTCGGCCTTCACACTGCCGTTGCTGGGCGCCTTCGGCTGACGCCCGCCCCACCTGATACTGGGATTGTGTTCCGCCGCACCGACTTGGACAACTTCGAAATCGAGGCCCATGGGCGGAACGTCGCGCGTGTCAGCTACGCCACCAGTTTGATGAAGCAGGGCGTTCTGCTCTCCACGGTCGAGCACCTGCTCGCAGCGCTGTATTCTTGCGGCGTAGACAACGTGTATGCGGACATTGATGCACTGGAAGTGCCCATCTTGGACGGCTCTTCCCAGCCTTTCATCGAAATGCTGCAGCGCGCGGGCATCCGCAAGCTTCGCCGCAAGCGCCGTTACCTGAAAGTGCTACGGCCGCTGGAGGTCGTCGAAGGCGACCGGCGCATAGGCATCTATCCGGCCGGTGAATTCCGAGTCCGCTGCCTGGTGCATTACGCGCATCCGGCGGTGGGCCGGCAGGAAGTGGAAATACTGGTGAATCGCGAAACCTTCAGCCACCTGCTGGCGCCTGCGCGCACCTTCGGGTTCACTAAGGACTTCGACGGAATGCGGGCCGTCGGCCTGATTCGCGGCGGTTCGATGGAAAACGCCATCGTATTGAGTGAAGACAGCGTGATGAACGGCCCCTTGCGCTTCGAGGACGAATTCGGGCGGCACAAGACGCTCGATTTGATCGGCGACCTGGCGCTGGTGGGATTGCCGCTGCTGGGGCGCGTTGAAGCCCACAAGGCGGGGCACGCCCTGCATACGCAACTGGTCACGCGACTCCTGGCCGACCCTTCGTTGTGGAAAGAAACTACCGAAGAACCTTCAGCCGTTGCAGCGTCAGTACCGGAAACTTTTCAAGAAGCCGAAGACATCGCTTCCGCGTCCGCCGCCGACTGAACCCTGGATCTAAAGTGTTTTCCAAGCCCAGTAGTAATTTCTTCATTCACCAAACGAGGCTCACTCGAGGGGAGGACTATTCGCAGTGGCCGGGCGGTACATCTCAGAACGAATGACACCTGTCTGATCAAGGAAGAAGTGTCTCATGCCCGTGGAACCATCTACTGCGGGATCGGCGTTGATCGTGTAGCCCACAGGGACTGTGCCGTTCTGCAGGCGGACGGCCCTGTAAAGAAACAGGTAGCCGGACTTCCTTCCGCCTGCCAGCGTGGAATCAATCAAATTGGCTCGCTCTTCGTTCTCCTTTCCGGCAGCGGGAGGGCCGAGATTTTCCAGGGCAGGCGGATATCCGTGGTCGTAGACAGAATAGTAAGTCGTAGCAGCCACATGCAACGTCCGCAGCGAACCTACTGCGGCAGCTCCGTTTGCCACCATCTTCGATCGGAGCAGATTCGGGATAGCAATCGCCGCGATGATGAGAATGGGAATGACAGCCACTCCGGCATAGCCCAGAATCAACCCGGCCAGGGCCATGCCGGCACCCTTAATCCGCCCGGCGCTGTCGCGGATCTGCGACCGCGAGATGTGCCCCAGGATAATTGCCAGGATGGCGGCGGGAAAAATGAGGAAAAGAATTCCCAGGATCAGGCTGGCAACGGCCAAGCCGCTGGTCTTGGCATCCGGGGAGGGCACCGGCGGTCCCCAGCCAGACGCCCCGGTCTGCGTGACGCTCGTGTGACACGTTGGACAAACCATCGAGCCGGGAGCCAGCTCACTTCCACAGGTGTGGCAAAAGGCCATTAGTTGTCCTCTATAACCCCAGCAGAATTACCTGCTTCGTAATATCTGGGCAAAGAAGGGTCGAGTCAACGGCATTCTTGTGCCTTGGTTCTTTCCGGTATAAACCCGAGTTGTCAAAAGCGGGCAAAGTGTCGGAGAATGAGTTGCTTATGTCGGCCTCCGATTTCGTCATCGTCATCCTGGCTGCGGGAAAAGGGACGCGGCTGCGGTCGAACCGCGCCAAAGTACTGCACCGCGCGGGTGGCCGTGCGCTTGTCGAACACGTCGTTCGTGCCTGCCAGCCGCTGGGCGCCAAGAGAATCTTCGCTGTTGTAGGTCATCAGGCAGACGACGTGCGCGCAGCGCTTGAGCCGCTGGACGTCGAGGCAGTCCTGCAGCAGCCGCAACATGGTACGGGACACGCCCTGCTGGTGGCGCGCCGCGCCATCGGCAACCGCGTCAAGCACGTGCTGGTGTTGCCGGGAGACGCCCCGCTCGTCGGCGGGGGAACGCTGCGCTCGCTTTTGCAGACGCACCGCAACGCCAACCCCGCGGCCACCATCCTGACCGCCGTCGTCGAGAACCCCGCCGGCTACGGCCGTATTCTGCGGAAGTCCGGAAGCACCGTCGCCGCCATCGTCGAGGAATCGCAGCTTAGCGAAGAGCAGCGAACCATCAACGAAATTAACTCAAGCATGTATTGCTTCGCGCTCGACAAACTGTGGCCCGCGCTCGCGCGCCTCAAGCCCAACAACGCGCACCGCGAACTCTACCTGACCGATGTCATCGCCGTGCTCTCGCAGCAGGGCGATACGGTGCTGGCTCAGGTGGCCGCGGACGCGCAGGAAGTACTCGGGTGCAACACGCGCGCCGAACTCGGCGAAGTGGACCGCATTTTCCGCGCGCGCAAGTCCTCCGCGTTGATGGAAGCAGGTGTGACGATTCAGTTGCCGGAGAGCGTCATGATTGATCCGGACGTGCAAGCCGGCGAAGACACCGTAATCGAGCCGTGCGTCCAACTCCTCGGCAAGACGCGGCTCGGCGCGCGCTGCACTATTCGCACCGGCAGCTTGCTCACCGACGCACAGCTTGCCGACGGCGTAACCATCGAACCCTATTGCGTGATCGCTTCAAGCCGCATTGACTCCGGCGCGGTTGTGGGGCCCTTTGCGCGGCTGCGCCGCGACAACCATGTCCGCGCGGGCGCGCACATCGGCAACTTCGTCGAATTGAAAAAGACGGTGATGGGCGAAGGGACCAAGGCGAACCATTTGGCCTATCTCGGCGATGCGCGCATCGGACGCAACACCAACATCGGCGCCGGCACCATCACCTGCAATTACGACGGCGTGGAGAAGCATCCCACGACCATCGGAAACCGCGTCTTCATCGGGACCGACTCGGCGCTGGTTGCGCCGGTGCGCATCGGCGATGGCGCCTATGTCGCCGCCGGCTCCGTCATCACCGAAAACGTCCCCGCCGATGCGCTGGCCATTGCCCGCGGCCGCCAGGCCAATAAGCCCAACTGGGCCGCCAAGCGCCGCCGCGAGCTTGCCGCCGCGGAAAAGCCCAAGAAGTCCCGTCGCGCGAAATCAAGAGCGCGCCGCAAATCCCGTCCGGGAAGATCTGCCCGCCGACGCTGAGCTCAACGGAGAAAACGCAGGCGTGTGCTAAAATGAGAGTTGCCAAGTTGTCGCAGGGAGCTACAACCACATGAAATTCGGCGTTGTCGTTTTCCCCGGGTCGAACGGCGATCACGACGCCTTCCACGCCATTGCAGCGGTTCTCCACCAGCCGGTGGAATTCATCTGGCATCAATCCCGCGATTTGCAGAATTGCGACGCCGTCGTTCTCCCCGGCGGGTTTGCCTATGGCGACTACCTGCGCACGGGCGCCATCGCGCGGTTTTCGCCCGTGATGCAGTCGGTGGAAAAATTTGCGCGCGGGGGCGGACTCGTCCTGGGCATCTGCAACGGCTTCCAGATTCTTCTTGAAGCCGGACTGCTCCCCGGCGCGATGGTGCGCAACGGGGGGCTGCGGTTCATCTGCCGCCACGTGCACATCCGCGTGGAAACCGCTTCGACGCCGTGCACTTCCGCGGCGGAAGTCGGCCAGGTGCTGAAGATGCCCATCGCGCACTCCGGCGGGAACTACGTCTGCGACGAAGCCACGCTGCGAGAGCTCGAGCGCGAGGACCGCATCGTCTTCCGCTACACGACGCCCGAAGGCAGGCTCGAGCCTGCAGCCAACCCCAATGGCTCGCTGGGAAGTATCGCCGGAATCTGCAACCGCGGGCGCAACGTCGGCGGACTGATGCCCCACCCGGAGCGCGCCGTCGAGGCGCCCGTCGGCTCGGCCGACGGATTGGTGATTTTCCGCTCGATGGTGGAGAGCTTCGTCGGCGCCGTGCGCGCGACGGCATAGTTTTTGATGACCGACCTGCAGCTTAAGCACACAGCCTGATGGCTACGCCAATCCTCGAAATCAAAGTCACACCGGAAATCGCAGCCGAGCACGGTCTGACGACGGAAGAATACGCGCGCGTCCAGAAAATCCTCGGGCGCGACCCCAACATCACGGAGCTGGGCATTTTCAGCGTGATGTGGAGCGAGCACTGCTCCTACAAATCGAGCAAGGCGCATCTGAAGCGCCTGCCGACGCGCGGCCCGCAGGTGGTGCAGGGTCCCGGCGAAAACGCGGGCGTCGTGGACATCGGCGACGGTCTGTGCGCCGCGTTCAAGATCGAATCGCACAATCATCCGAGCTACGTCGAGCCATTCCAGGGCGCGGCGACGGGCGTAGGGGGGATCCTGCGCGACATCTTCACCATGGGCGCGTACCCGATTGCCGTGCTCGATTCGCTGCGCTTCGGGGAGATTACCGCGAGCGCCGGCACCGACCCTGCAACCGCGGCGCGGAACCGCCGCATTCTCGACGGCATCATCAGCGGCATCGCGCATTACGGCAACTGCTTCGGCGTCCCCACCGTCGGCGGCGAAGTCCAATTCGAGCCGTGCTACTCGCAGAATCCGCTGGTGAATGCCTTGGCGCTGGGCATCGTGAAAAAAGAGGAGTTGTTTTTCGCGCGCGCGCGCGGCGTGGGCAATCCCGTCATCTACGTCGGGGCAAAGACCGGCCGCGACGGCATCCATGGCGCATCGCTGCTGGCGTCGGCGGAGTTCACCGAAGAATCGCAGCAGAAGCGGCCTAACGTCCAGGTGGGGGACCCCTTCCTCGAAAAGCTGTTGCTCGAGGCATGCCTCGAAGCAATGCACACCGGCGCGGTGGTGGCCATCCAGGACATGGGCGCGGCGGGGCTTACGTGTTCGACCTGCGAGATGGCTTCGCGCGGTTCGACCGGCATCGAGATTGACCTGGCGCGCGTGCCGCAGCGCGAGACCGCGATGACTCCCTACGAAATCATGCTGAGCGAATCGCAGGAGCGCATGCTGCTGGTTGCGGAACACGGGCGCGAGCGCGAAGTGCTCGGCGTCTTTGCCAAGTGGGGACTCGACGCCGTGGTCGTCGGGCAGGTGACCGCCGGCGGTTTGCTGCGCGTGCTCGACCACGGCAAGCTCGTCGCGGAAATTCCCGCGCATCCGCTCGCCGAAGAGGGTCCCGTGTACAAACGGCCGCTCGCTCCGCCACCGCCTCGCAAAGACGAGCGCCTATTCCTATTCTCCGCGCCGCGCGCGGACCTGACTCCGAATTTCCTGAGATTGCTGGCCTCGCCGGCAATCGCCTCGAAGCGCTGGATCTTCGAGCAGTACGACACCATGATCCGCACCAATACGCTGGTGGGACCGGGCGCAGGCGATGCCGCGGTGCTGCGCATTAAGGAATCCGCTGGCGGGAAGCGCGCGCTGGCGCTTTCCACCGACGGCAATGGCCGCTGGTGTTACCTGAACCCGCGCGGCGGCGCGATGCACGCCGTCGCCGAAGCTGCGCGCAACGTCGCGTGCACGGGAGCGCGTCCCATTGCCGCGACAAACTGTCTGAATTTCGGCAACCCGGAAAAACCTGAGGTGATGTGGCAATTCAGCGAGGTTGTGGACGGTATCGCCGAAGCCTGCGCGGCGCTCGGCACGCCGATTACCGGCGGGAACGTCAGCTTCTACAACGAGACGCTCGGCAAATCCATCTATCCCACGCCGGTGCTTGGAATGCTGGGCGTTCTGGAAGACGCTTCGCGGGCGCTGGGCATGGCGTTCCGCGCCGAGGGCGATGCGATTGTCCTGCTGGATGGAAGGAATGAAGTTAAGGCGGTCAATGAGGTGGAGGAAGTTAAGGAGCTTTCCTCATCCGAGTACGCCAAGGTAGTTGCAGGCATTGTGGCAGGCGCGCCTCCAGCCATGGATATTACCGCCGAGAGGCGCCTCATCGAATGTCTCGCCGCGCTCGCAGCCGAGGGAGCGATTCGCTCGGCGCACGACGTGAGCGATGGCGGCCTGGCTACAGCTCTTGCCGAGTGCTGTTTTGCAAGCCAAGGCCTCTCGGCGCGTGTGACCCTTGCTGCCTGTGAGCCCGCGGAAGCCGCCCTGTTTGGCGAACGCGGCGCGCGCGCGGTGGTATCGGTCGCGCAAGGTTCTATTGCCCGCGTACTGGCGATTGCGAGACAATACCATGTGGCGGCGCAGGAAATCGGACAGGTCACCCGGGGCGGCGAATTCCGCATCGAATGGAACGCATATACGGCAATCCGCAACGGTGTCTCTGATTTGCGTGACGCCTGGGCCAACTCCCTCGAACGGACGCTGCGATCAAAATGATTGATCCACACAGAGGACTGGACGACCACTTCCACGACGAATGTGGCGTGTTCGGCGTCTTCGGCAATCCGGAAGCGGCGAAGCTCGCGTATCTCGGCCTCTACGCGCTACAGCATCGCGGGCAGGAATCGGCCGGCATCGTCTCGAGCGACGGCGTTAACTTGCACACGCACCGCGCCATGGGCGAAGTCGAAGAAATCTTCAAGCCGGACGTGATTGCCAAGCTTCCCGGCAATTCCGCGATAGGTCATACGCGGTATTCCACCGCCGGCGACACTTCGCTGAACAATTGCCAGCCCATCCTGATTGACTGCAACAAAGGCAAGCTCGCGCTCGGCCACAACGGCAATCTCACCAATGCCGGCGACTGGCGGCGCAAGCTCGAGCATCGCGGCTCGATCTTCCAGACCACCAGCGACACGGAAGTCATCGTCCATCTGATTGCCCGCAGTTCGGCGCGGAATCTTTCCGGAGCCATCGGCGACGCGCTCAACCAGGTGGAAGGCGCCTACTCGCTCCTGCTCCTCACGCTCGACGAGCTCTACGCCATCCGCGATCCGCGCGGCTTCCGGCCGCTCAATATCGGGCGGCTGGGTTCGGTGT
>Ga0209648_10001704_pt1 | contig 17868 bp, 16 predicted proteins | sample GraSoi2013_115cm_FD_185830 | JGI IMG/M metagenome (GOLD analysis project Ga0209648, IMG submission 185830) | Grasslands soil microbial communities from the Angelo Coastal Reserve, California, USA - Sample 9_17_2013_115cm (SPAdes) (version 2) | ecosystem: Environmental > Terrestrial > Soil >...
GGCGGGACGTACCCGGGCGTCTTCCTGCTCGGCGCGACCTCGGGGATCGTGGCGGCCCCCTGCGGCGCCCCCGCGTTCGCCGCGGTGCTGACCTGGGTCGCAAGCACGCGGAGCGGCATCTTAGGATTCGTGTATTTGTTCGTGTTCGCGCTCGGCATGACGGCGCTGCTCGTGGTGGTGGGTCTATCTTCCGGTAGCCTCGCCGCCCTGCCCACGTCGGGCGCCTGGATGGTGTGGGTGAAGAAGAGTGCTGGAGTGCTGCTGCTCCTGATGGCGGAGTATTATTTCGTGGAGATGGGAAGGGTGCTGGGATGAGGCTGGGACGGACCCTCGGTGTGATGGTGGCGCTCGCAGGCGCGGGCGCCGCGCCGCTCCTCGCGCAGGACATCGGTCTCAGCGTCGGCACCAAGGCGCCCGCCGTGACCGTGCAGGACTTGGACGGGAAGCCCGTCGACCTGGGCCGCTCCCTCGGCCACGAGCCGCTCGTGCTCGAATTCTGGGCGACGTGGTGCCCGCTGTGCCAGGCGCTCGAGCCGTCGCTCAAGGCGGCGCACGCCCGCTACGGCGGCGCCGTCCGGTTCGTCGCGATCGGGGTTGGCGTGAATCAGTCGCCGGCCTCGATCCGGCGCCATCTCGCGGCGCACCCCCTGCCATTCCCCGTGCTGTACGATGCCACGGGCGCCGCGGTGCGGGCCTACGCGGCTCCCACCACGTCCTACATCGTCGTCGTCGACAAGACGGGGCGGGTTACCTACACGGGGTCCGGTGCCGAGCAGGACATCGCCGCGGTGCTGGCGAAGCTGTAGCGCTGACCGAGCACCGCGAGCGTGGATCGAAGGCGGCCAACGGGCCCGGCGCTTTGGCACCGGGCCCGTCGATCGTCGCTACTCTCCCGCGCCGGCCTTCGGGGCGAGCTTGTCGATCGCCGCTCCCAGCTCTTTGTAGGATTGCGGGTCGATCTCTTTGAAGGGGGCCATGACGTAGGCGATCTTCCCGGTGGGACCGACGACGTACAGGTTCCGGACGTCGAGCCCGTATTTCGCGTTGAAGGCGCCGTACCGCTTCCCGAAGACCGAGCCGGAGTCGCTCGCGAAGAGGAAGGGGAACTCATCGTCCCGGGCCCAGGCGGCGAGCGTGTCCGCGGGGTCGACGCTGATGCCGATCAAGACCACGTTGCGGCCGTCGTGGAAGAGTTGTGCGTACTGATCACGGTACGCATGCATTTGCACCGTTCACCCCTTGGTGCGCGCCTTGTAAAAGAACGCGAGCACGACCGTCTTCCCCTTGAAGTCGCTCAAGTGGATCGGGTTTTTCAGGACGCCGTAGCGGGTGGCGCCCGGGAGCGCGAAGTCGGGCGCCGCGGCGCCGACGGCGAGCGCCTCTGCGGGCGGGGGCGCCTGCGCCTCGACGCGCGTCACGGCGAGCGCGGCGACGAGCAGCGGGATCAGTGCGAGCGACGGACGAGACATGAGGCAACCTCTCGGATAATGGGCCGATGGTAAGCTACGGCATCGATGCGGGACGCGGCAGCCGCGCGGCGCGTCCGGGTTCGGCAAGGCGAGCGAACACGCGAGGTGTCAGGGTGCGCGATCCGAGCGCACGGCACGCCGCGCGCGGCGCGCCAGCGCCAGCATGGCGAGCCCGAAGCCCAAGAGCACGAGCCCCCAGACGAGGTTGACCGGCACCCCGGTCGGCTCCGTACCCGGCTGTCCCCGGGTGGCGGCGCCGTAGGCGGTGAGCAGCACGCCCAGCGCGCTGAACAGCACGCCCACCGGCGTGCGCAGGTCGATTCCCACGCCGTCCCCTCCCCCGCCCCTCAGGCGAACACGACGTTCAACACGAGCGTGAGCGTCAGCACGATCACGGCGAGAATGGCGGGCCGCTCGTACCACCGCGTCACGGCATCGGTGGGCTTGGGCGTCAACCCGTAGACCAGGCCGCGCAGCGCGTCCGGTGACCGGGGCGGCGTCAGCAGGCTGACGGCGACCGTCACGATACAGCACGTAACAAAGGCCACGATCGCCGTCCAGAACGTCTGCGCCAGCTCGCTCGGATACGTCGTCACCACGCCGAGATAGCCGCCCTTCACGCCGACCTGCGCTCCCGCGGGCAGGGTGAGCCCGTGGTGGACGGCCGCGGCGACCATCCCCGCGAGGAGCCCCGTGAACGCCCCGTGCCCCGTGGCGCGCCGCCAGAACATCCCCAGCGCGAAGGTCGCGAACAGCGGCGCGTTCACGAACGCGAACACGAGTTGCAGGAAGTCCATGATGTTGTTGAACGACGCCGCCACGTACGCGGCCGCGACCGAGAGGGCGACGCCTACGACCGTCGCCACCCGGCCCATCGCGAGGTAATGCGCGTCCGACGCGCCGGGCCGGACGTAGCCCTGGTACAGGTCGTAGGTCCACACCGTGTTGAAGGCCGTCACGTTCCCCGCCATGCCCGACATGAACGAGGCGAGCAGGGCCGTCAGCCCGAGCCCGAGCAGGCCGGCCGGAAAGAAATGCACGAGCATCATCGGGGTGGCGAGGTCGTAATCGAGGACGACGTGGCCCCGCGCGTCTTTGAGCGGCGCGCCCGTGCGGGGGTCGAGCTTGGGCGGCACGATACCCCGTCGCGGCGCGGCCGCGCGCTCGGGCGCGCTCGGAGCGGACGCGGTCCCCGCGGCCAGCGCGCGCGGGACGACGACGCTGGCCGCGGCGGGGCCTACTCCGCCCGTCGAGCTCACCACCATGGCGAGCATCCCGGGCACGATGACGAGGATGGGGAACAGCATCTTCGGGAGCGCGGCGATGAGCGGTGTGCGGCGGGCGGCGGTCATCGAGTTCGCCGCCATGGCGCGCTGCACCACAAGAAAATCGGTGCACCAGTAGCCGAACGACAACACGAACCCGAGCCCCATCACAAGGCCGACCCACTCCACCCCGACCGGGTTCGCCGCCGCGTCTCCCATGAGTGCCCAGCTGCGGGTGTAGGCGCCCGCGGCGTACCCGTTGCTGTGCGCCACCACGGCGAGCCGATCCACCAGGCCGGACCATCCTCCCACATCCCGCAGGCCGAGGAACACGAGCGGCGCGAATCCGAACACGATCAGGAAGAACTGCAACACCTCGTTGTAGATGGCGCTCGTGAGGCCACCGAGGAAGATGTAGCCGAGCACGATGCCGCTCGCGACCAGCATGCTCGCGTCGAAGCTCCAGCCCAGCAGCAGATGGAGCAGCTTCCCCATCGCGTACAGGGAGATGCCCGAGGAGAAGACGGTCATGATGGCAAAGGAGACGGCGTTCAGGCCCCGGGTCTTCTCGTCGAAGCGCAGCTTCAGGTACTCGGGCACCGACCGAGCGCGGGAGCCGTAGTAAAACGGCATCATGAACAGTCCCACGAATACCATGGCGGGGATCGCGCCCACCCAATAGAAATGGCTCGTGGCGATCCCATACTTGGCGCCCGACGCGCCCATCCCGATCACTTCTTGCGCGCCGAGATTGGCCGAGATGAAGGCGAGGCCGGTCACCCAGGCGGGAATGGACCGCCCCGAGAGGAAGAAGTCTTCGCTGGTGCGCACGTAGCGCTTGAGCACGGCCCCGATGCCGAGGACGCACGCGAAGTACAACAGCATGACGGCGTAGTCGATCCAGTGAAGCGTGGTCACCGAAGCACCGGGTCCGATTGTGGGGCGTAACCTGCCGCACCTGGGCGCGACGGCAAGGGCCTCCTCGCCCTCCGCGTCGCGGCTATATTCGCGCTCGCCATGCGACGCCGCTACGCCACGTCCGGCCTGGGCCTCTTGGGCCTCGCCCTGTCACCGCTCGGCCGGATGCCGTGCGGCGCCCAAACCGCACCGGGTCGGCTCACCACGCGCTGGGCGGCCGCGGTCACGGCCGACCGGGTCCTTCCCGAATACCCACGCCCCCAGCTCGTGCGGCCGGCGTGGCAGAGCCTCAACGGGCGCTGGGACTATGCGATTCGTGACTCGGGGGCGTCCGCTCCGGCTCGCGCGGGCCGCTTCGACGGCACGATCCTCGTTCCCTTCCCGATCGAGTCGCAGCTGAGCGGCGTGCAGCGCGCCGTCACGGACCGCGAGCGGCTCTGGTATCGGCGCCGCTTTCGGGTTGCGGCCGCGGCGCCGGGCAGCCGCTGGCTGTTGCACTTCGGTGCGGTGGACTGGGCCGCTGTCGTGTACGTGAATGGGCGGCGCATCGGCGAGCATTCGGGCGGCTACGATCCGTTCAGCCTCGACATCACCGCTGCGCTGCGCCCCACCGGTGACCAGGACCTGGTCGTGGGCGTGCGGGACCCGACCGATCGTGGTGATCAGCCGCGCGGCAAGCAGGTGCTCAAGCCGGGGTCGATCTGGTACACCGCGGTCACCGGGATCTGGCAGACGGTGTGGCTCGAGCCCGTACCCGCCACCTATGTGAGCGCGTTGCAGATCACGCCGGACGTGGACGCGAGGACCGTGACGATCCGCGCCGTCGTCTCCGGAGCAGAGCCGGGTGCTCGAGTCCGGGCCGTCGCTCGGGCGGGCGACAGCATTATCGCCCGGGGCGAGGGCGCGGCGGACGCGCCGCTCACGCTCCGGCTGCCGCAGACGCGACTCTGGTCGCCGGACGACCCGTTCCTGTACGGACTCTCGATCTCGCTCAGCGGCGGCGATTCGATCGAGAGCTACTTCGGGATGCGCACGATCGCGGTCGCCCCGGACCGCGCGGGCGCCCTGCGGCTGGTGCTCAACGGCCGGCCCCTGTTTCAGTACGGCACGCTCGACCAGGGGTGGTGGCCCGATGGCTTGTATACCGCGCCGACCGACGAGGCCCTGCGGTCCGACGTCGAGACGTTGAAGCGGCTCGGCTTCAACCTGATTCGCAAACATGTGAAGGTCGAGCCTGACCGCTGGTACTACCACTGCGACCGTCTAGGCATGCTCGTCTGGCAGGACATGCCCAGTGCCAACAACACGACGGCGGACGGACGGCGCCAGTTCGCGGCCGAGCTGGGCCGCGTCGTGGACGCCCTGCGAAACCACCCTGCGATCGTCATGTGGGTGCCGTTCAACGAAGGGTGGGGACAGCACGACACGGAGCGCTACGTCGCCTGGCTCAAGCAGCACGACCCCACGCGGCTCGTGAATAGCGCCAGCGGCTGGCTCGACACGGGCGTGGGCGACGTGGTGGACATGCACGACTACCCCGGGCCCGCGAGCCCGCCCCGCGACTCCGCCCGAGCTCGTGTGCTCGGGGAGTTCGGCGGTCTCGGCCTGCCGCTCGCCGGCCATGTCTGGCAGAGTCAGGGCAGCTGGGGCTACCGCACCTACCCCGATACGCTCCAGCTCGCCGCAGCCTATCGGGACGTGGTTTCCCGGTTGGGGTTTCTCGTCGCCCACGGGCTCGCGGCGGCGGTGTACACGCAAACCACCGACGTCGAGATCGAGGTCAACGGCTTGGTGACGTACGACCGGGCTGTCGTCAAGCTTCCGCCCGAGGCGGCGCAGTGGAACCGTCGATTGTACGAACTGTCCGACCGGGAGGCCCCAGCCATGGCGGGAGCGCGCGTGCGTCGGGAGCCGTTCGGGCAGCTGCCCTCGGGCCCTGGCATCGAGGGGTACACGCTCACGAACGCGAACGGCATGGCGGTGCGGGTCCTGACCTACGGCGGCATCCTCCAGGCAATCCGCGTCCCCGACCGGAGCGGCCAGTTCGGCGACGTCGTGCTCGGCCACGACTCCCTCGCGGGCTACCTCCGCGACTCACCCTACTTCGGCGCCCTGATTGGACGGTACGGCAACCGGATCGCCAAGGGAACCTTCACCCTCGACGGACGGGTGTACCACCTCGCGACGAACAACAGTCCCAATCACATTCACGGCGGCGTGATCGGGTTCGACAAGGTGGTTTGGCAGGCGGAACCGTTTGAGCGTGACCGCGAGGGCGGCGTGGTGTTGACGCACACGAGCCGGGACGGCGACGAAGGCTACCCCGGGACCCTCGTGGCGCGGGTGACCTACACCCTCACCGACGGCAACGAGCTCATCGTCGACTATCAGGCGACCACTGACCGGCCGACGCTCGTGAACCTCACCCAGCACAGCTATTTCAACTTGACGGGCGGGGGAGCGCGCGACGTCCTCGGGCACGAGCTCGAGATCAGCGCGGATCGCTTCACACCCGTGGACGCGACGCTCATCCCGACCGGCGCGCTCACGCCAGTCGCGGGGACGCCGTTCGACTTCCGCACCCCGGTGGCGCTCGGCGCGCGGATCGAGCAGCCCGACGCGCAGCTGCGGGCGGGCGGGGGGTACGACCACAACTTCGTGTTGAATCGCCCGGGGCCCGGCCTCTTCCTCGCCGCGCGGGTGTTCGAGCCCACGACCGGCCGAACGCTCGAGGTCCGCACCACGGAGCCCGGGCTGCAATTCTATTCCGGCAACTTCCTCGATGGCACGATCGCGGGAAAAGGGGGGCGCGTGTACGCTCGGCGCTCCGGCCTGTGCCTTGAGACGCAGCATTTTCCCGACTCGCCCAACCATCCCGACTTTCCCACGACGATCCTGCGACCGGGCGAGCGATACCGTTCCCGGACCGTGTTCACATTCGGCGTGCGGTGACCTAGCGCCGCGCCACCGGCGTGACGCGCACCAGGACCACGCCGTGCGCGGGTACGGTGGCCCGGTACGCGCGCGTGAGCGTGCCGCGCTCGGCGTGGACCCAGAGATCGCGCACCCGGACGGAGTCGGTCCGGAGGCCGAGGCGCTCGACGGATGCGCTGATGATGGCGGGCAGGCTCCCGCGGTTGAGCAGAGCCACGGCGCGGGCCCCGTCGCGCAGCGGCTTCACCCACACCTGATGCTCGGGCGGCCCCTCCGCGACCAGGATGCCTTGCGTTCCCAGCGAGTCCTGATCCACGGCGATCACCTCGCGATTCGTGAGGATGTCGCGCGTCGCGCCGGCCATGGCGCGCACGTCGTTGCCGGCCATGAGCGGGGCGGCGAGGATCGCCCACAGGCTCATGTGGGCGCGGTACTCGTCGTCCGTCATGCCGCCGTTGCCCACTTCCAACATGTCCGGGTCGTTCCACGCGCCCGGGCCGGCGGCGTGCGCATGCTGCGCCGACAGGTCCAGGTTGACGAGCATCGATGGCCACTTGTCCTCGATGTCCCCCGTCGTGCGCCACAGCTGCCCGGTGCGCGGGCCCCATTCCCAAGGCTGGTTCGTGCCCCACTCGCAGATGCTCAAGACGATCGGTCGCCCGCTCCGCGCGAGGGCGTCGCGGAACTTGGCGTACTGGGTCGGCGCGTCGAGCCCCTCGGCATGACACCAGTCTTCCTTCACGTAGTCCACGCCCCAGGCGGCGAAGGTGCGCGCGTCGTGGTCTTCGTGACCCAGCGTTCCGGGCCGCCCCTGACACGTGTGTGTCCCCGCGTCGGTATAGAGGCCGAACGCGAGCCCCTGCGCGTGGATGTAATCGGCGAGCGCCTTCATGCCGTGCGGAAAGCGCGTCGGGTCCGCGACCAGCGTGCCCGCGCTGTCGCGGGCGATTTGCCAGCAGTCGTCGATCACCACGTAGCGGTAGCCCGCGTCGCGCATCCCGCTCGCCACGATCGCGTCCGCGGTCTCCCGGATGAGCCGCTCGCTCACGTCGCAGGCGAAGTGGTTCCAGCTGTTCCAGCCCATCGGCGGGGTGCCCGCGAGACCGTGGAACGTGCGGTGGACGCCCGAGCCCGAGAAGGCCAGGGCGAGCGGCGCGAGGAGCAGTGCGATGATGCGGGACGCCCCGCCGCGCGAGCGCAGGGGAAGAGCCCTCCGGCGAGACCCGAGGGTCGCAAGCCGTCGATGGACCAGGGTCGGCCTGAGAGTTACGTGCGCGTTGCGGACCCGCACCGGGCGTATCGGCATGACGCTACTCGGGTAGCTCTCGTACCCAGATGTCGCGAAACCGCACGGGATTGCCGTGATCCTGGAGCGCCAGCGGGAGGCGATCAGGGTGCGGGGCGTAGCGAGCCCGGCTACCGTGCACGGTCCAGCCCGTGATGATCGTATTGTCCTGCACCAGGACGCCATTGTGGAACACGGTCACGCGTGCCGAGTCGCGCGCCGAGCCGTCGGACGCGAAGCGCGGCCGATGAAACACGATGTCGTACGTCTGCCACTGGCCGGGTGGGCGGCTCGCGTTGGCGAGCGGCGGGGTCTGCCCGTACACGGCGGCGGCTTGCCCGTCGGCGTAAGTGTCGTTGTGGTACGAATCGAGGACCTGAATCTCGTAGTGCGTCATCAGGAAGACGCCGCTGTTGCCGCGCTCCTGGCCCTCGCCCGAGGGCGGCGTGGGCGCCGCCCACTCGAGGTGGAGTTGCACGTTGCCGAAGCCGCGCTTCGTGTGGAGCGCCCCGCTATGCGGTAGGACTTCGATATATCCGTCGCGCACGATCCACTTGGCCGGGCTGCCGTCTTCGGACTGCCACTCGCTCAAGTCCTTCCCGGCGAACAGCACGATCGCGTCGGACGGCGGCGGCGCCGGTAACCGCTCGGGGCGGGGATCCACGACCTGAGGGCGCGGCCGATCCAGCGAATGAACGGGCCACTGTTGGGCCAGCGCGGTGACGGGGAGGAAGAGGCCGACGGCCAGCAGGGCGATTGGAGGAGCGTGCCGGGCGCACACGAACGGCGCGCTTCCCGCTCGGCCGCTGCCAGAGGCGCTCGGGGAAAGCCTCACGGCTTCCAGGTCCCCTTCGCCACGGCTGGCACGAACCCCTCGAGCCCTGCGGGCGGAAAGGTGAGGGTACGCCCCTGTTCGGCGCTCATGTAAGCCGTCATGAGCAGCTTCACGACCTCGAGCCCGTCGTCGAACGTGAGCTGGGGCGCTTCCCGCCCCAGAAACACGCGCACGAAGTGCCGGTCCTCGGCCTCATAGCCGTACACAGCCGCTTCTCCGGAGATGACGGGCATCAGCCCCATCTCGGCGTTCTGCTTCTCGACCAGGTCCTCCCCGGACGCGCCCTTGACCTCGCGGCTGAAAAACACCTTGAGCGGGCTCTCGAGCGAGTTCCACGACATCGAGTACTCGGGGCCGAGCAGCTCCGCGGAGAGCCGCAGGCCGGCGCCGACAAAGCTCCAGGACGTCGTCGCTTCGCCGAACACCGTGGCGCCGTCGTCGGTCGCGAACTCGAGGATGACGCTCGCAAAGTCTTCCGACGGTGTCTTGGTGTAGTCGACTTCCCGGCCCATCCGCTGCTGCAGGCGCTGCGCGTACGCGGGGCGACTCCACTTGAGGCTCGCGATGTGTCCGGTCACGCGCACGGGCCGCACGGACGCCAGCGGCACGCCGGGCTCCGTGAGCAGGTGCCGCACGACCAGGGCCGAATGACACATCATGTCATTGAGGACCCCGCCGCCCTGCAGCTCCCCGCGCCAGAACCAGGGCATGTGGGGCCCGCTGTGCTCCTCCGCGGCGCGGGCGAGATAGGGGCGGCCCGTGAGCGAGGCTCCCCGCGACCAAATGAGGGCCCGGCCCTGCGACACCGCGGGCGCGAACACTTGATTCTCGAGATAGCCGTGCGGGATCCCCGCCCGCTTCACGAGCTCCGCCACCCGCGTCGCCTCGGCGACGTTGCGCGCAAGCGGCTTCTCGCACGCGATGCCCTTGAGCGTGCCCTTGCCACGGGTGACGGCGTCCACGATCTCCTCCACGTTCGCGACGCGGGCGTGGTTGGGCCCGCACAGCCACAGGGCGTCGATCGCGGAGTCCGTCACCATCTCGGCGAGCGACCGATAGGTCCGCGCCTGCCCGACGTCGAGCGCCCGCGCCAGGGCGGCGGTCTCCTCGGCGTGCGTGCCGTTCGGACTCCACACGCCGAGCACGTCGGCGTCGCGGACGGCCCGAAAGGCCTGGAGGTGGAAGCGTGCGTTGAAGCCGCTGCCCACGAACCCGACCCCCAAGCGCTGGTTGGGCATGAGCCCTTTCCTCCGGTGCGTTCCCGCTGTGGTCAGTAGGTGACGCCGAGCTTGGCGAGGGCCTCGGCGGGACAGCCCGTCCACTGGGCGAGAAAGGTGTTGCCGATGTAGCGCAGATCCCCGACGCCCACGCGACTCGAGTAGAAGCCCGACGCGGTCAGGTCCCGGAAGCTCGAGAAGAAGGCGACCCCGGCCGCGTGCTCCGGCTTGGCGCGCTTCGGCCACGCGATGTCGTCTAGCAGCGCGGCACGCTCGGCGTCACTTGCGGCCACGAACGTCTTGCCGTAGCGGTCGGCGCAGTGGTGGTCGAGCCACGCGAGGCCGCCGCGGAGCGGCGTCCCGAGCTCGGGCTCGTCGCCGAGCATGAAGTCCATGAACTCGGGCACGCCGGCATCGGTGGCGCTGCCCGACCGCTCGTCCTTGGGGATGATCAGGTCGACGAGCACCCGGACCGTCTCCCATTCCTGCGGGCTGAAGTTCGTGGGCACGTAGGGCGTCCCGCCCGCGCGCGCCGCGCGCGCCAGCGCCGACGCTTCGGATACCGCCTCCGGCGCCCAGCGGAACGCCGCCGCCAGTGGCGCTACGGCGAGGAGCTGTACCGCGTCGCGTCGCTTCATCCGAGCGCCCCCTGTTTCATTTGGTCCGTGATGTAGGTCGAGGTGCGCAGCGACAGGGCGAGAATCGTCCAGGTCGGGTTCTTGTCCGCCTGGGACACGAACGGCCCGCCGTCGACTACGAACAGGTTCTTGCACTCGTGGGCCTGGCACCAGCGGTTCACGACCGAGGTCTTCGGATCGTCTCCCATCCGTGTTCCGCCCAGCTCGTGGATGATCACGCCGCCGGCCGCGATGCCGTAGCCTTTCTCGGCGCTGGGCATCGGCCCGAAGGGCTCGCCGCCCATTTCGGCGATGAGCGCGCGGAACGTCTCCTGCATGTGCTTCACCTGTTTGTACTCGTGATCCGCCCACTTCCAGTGAAACCGCAGCACCGGGATGCCCCAGCGGTCCACCATCTGCGGGTCGGTCTCGCAGTACGTGGCGTCGTTGGGAATCATCTCGCCGCGGCCGGAAAACCCGATCGTGGACCCGTAGTAGCGGCGGTAGTCCTCCTTGAGCTGGCGGCCGTAGCCGCCGCCGCTGCTGCCGGGGTAGTGGTGGATCCCGCCCAAGACGCCGTACGACGGCATGTGCGGGCCGCCCCACATCTCGATATGGTAACCACGCGGAAAGTCGAGCTTGGCGTTGTCGAGCCACCACGGCATGTACAGGTGCATGCCCCCCACGCCGTCGTGGTTGTGCGGGACGTGGTCCATCAGCTTGGGGATGAACCCAGCGACGTCGGTGCCGGTCGTGTCGGTGATGTAGCGGCCGACCGTGCCGCTGGCGTTCGCGAGGCCGTTCGGGAACAGGCTCGAGCGCGAATTGAACAGCAAACGGACTGACTCGAAGGCGCTGGCGGCGAGCGCCACGACCTTCGCCCGCACATGGCGGTCGGCCCCGGTCGTCTTGTCGACGTAGGTGACGCCCGTGGCGCGCCCGGAGCGATCCACCGTCACCTCGCGCGCCATCGCGTTGGTCACGAGCGTGAGCTTGCCGCTCGCGAGCGCCGGAGCGATCAGCACGTTGGTGGACGTGAAGTTCGCGTTCACGCGACAGCCGCGGTTGCATTGGCCGCAGTAGTGGCACGCCGGGCGCCCGTTCAACGGGCGCGTCAGGATGGAGAGCCGCGACGGGATGCAGGTGATGTGCAGGCGGTCGGCCGCCTGCTTGGCCAGGAGTTCGTGGCAGCGCGGCTTGGGCGGCGGCAGAAACACACCGTCTGGTTCGTTGGGAAGGTGTTCCGCGCTTCCGAACACGCCGATCAGGCGGTCCACCTGGTCGTAGTAGGGCGCCACGTCGCCGTAGCCGATCGGCCAGTCGTCGCCCAATCCGTCGCGACTCTTGCGCTTGAAGTCGTACGGGCCGAACCGCAGGGAGATGCGGCCCCAGTGATTGGTGCGCCCTCCCACCATGCGGGCCCGCCACCACCGGAACTCGGTCGCCGCGGCGCGGGTGTAGGGCTCGCCGTCCAGCTCCCAGCCGCCGATGCACGCGTCGAACTCGCCGAACGGGCGGGCCGTGGTGGACTTGCCGCGGCGCGGCGACTCGTACGGCCAGGTCAGCATGGCCGAGTCCTTCGCGTTGTCCCAGGGTCCGCCGGCTTCGAGCAGGATGACGTCGGCCCCGGCCCGCGTCAGGGCGTAGGCGGCCATGCCGCCGCCCGCTCCCGACCCGACGATGCAGACGTCGTACACTTTCGCTTGGCTCACGGTCGTTGATCCTTCAGACGGTGCACGTCTCGACGGCGTCCCGCAACGAGCGGAGCGCGTCGCGCGTGGGCACGAACTCGTGCGCGACAAATCCTCGGAACCCCGTGTCGGCGATGGCCGTGGCGACCGCGTGCCAGTTCAGCTCCTGCGTGCCGTCCAGCTCGTGGCGGCCGGGGACGCCTCCCGTGTGAAAATGGGCGATGTGATCCCGGTTGTCGCGGATGGTGCGGATGATGTCGCCTTCCATGATCTGCATGTGATAGATGTCGTACAGCAGCTTGACGCGCGGCGAGCCGACCGCCGTCACGACGGCCACGCCGAACGCCGTGCGGTCGCCTTGATAATCCGGATGGTCGACCTTGCTGTTCAAGAGCTCGAGGCAGATGGTGACGCCCTGTTCTTCCGCGAGCGCCTTGATGGCCTGGAGCCCCGCGACGCAGGTGGCAATCGCCGCGCCGTCGGTCTTGCCGCGGCGGTTGCCGAACATCGCGATCACGTTCGGCACGGCGTGGCGCGCGGCCAGCGGGATCGCCTGCTCGAGCTCGCGCACGAGCAACGCGTGGTTCGCCCGGTCGTTGAATCCGGTCGCGATGAAGTCGTTGCGCGCCGTGGGATACCCCATGGAACACACGAGGCCGAACTCGCGCACCGGCTCCCAGTCCTCGGGCTGGAGCAGGTCGATCGCCGCGAGCCCCATCGCGGCGCCGGCCCGACAGAACTCGGGGAGCGGCAGCTGCTTGTAGGCCCAGCGGCAAGCGGATTGCTTCAATCGACCCGCGCTCGAACGCGAGCCCAGCCACGCCCGGGGCGCGGGGGTTGCCTCCCGCCCGGCCCAGGCCGGCGCCCGCGGGCCGAGGGCGGTGGCTCCCAAGAGCCCCAGCGCCTCCCGCCGGTCCATCAGAACTCCAGTTGCTTCAAGTAGGCGCAGCTCGCGCGGATCGACGCGAAGGCATCGGCCGGTTCGTCGTGCTCCACGAAGTAGTGCTGGATGCCTGCCTGGGCCCGGTGGGAGAAGATCTTCTTGAAGTCGATCGTTCCCGCCCCTACGTCCATCATGCGATGGTCCGGCGCGCCGGCCGAGTCCTTCACGTGCACGCAGGCGAAGCGTCCGGGCCAACGGGCGAAGTACGCCAGGGGATCCTGCCCGCCCTTCACGATCCAGTACAGGTCCATCTCCATCTGGACGAGCTTGGGATCGGTCTCGGCGAGCAGCACGTCGTAGGGCAACTGCCCCGCCACCGGCGCGAATTCGAAGTCGTGGTTGTGGTAGGCGAACTGCAGGTTGGCCGCCCGCGCTTCCTCCGCGAGGCGGTTGAAGTTCGCCGCGATCTTCTTGTAGCCGTCGACCCCCGTGCGCGCCTCGACGGGGATCCAGGGGATCACCACGTAGCGATGGCCGATCACGTGCGCGGCGTCGAGCGTCGCGTGCCACTGGTCGGGTGCGGTCGAGCCGGCGTGCACCGACGGCGCCGCCAGGCCGTGGCGGTCGAGCATCGCCCGCACTTCCGCCGGCGCCTTCCCGAAGTAGCCCGCAAACTCGACCTCGCGGTACCCGGCCGCCGCCACCGTGGCGAGCGTGCTCTCGACGTCCTTGTCCATCTCGCGCCGCACGGTGTAGAGCTGGAGCCCGACGCGCTCGATCCGCGCCGCTCGGCCCAGGGCCGCGGTGGAGACATCGGGAAGGCCCGCGGCCAGGGCCGCGCCGCCGAGCTGTTGGAGAAAGGTGCGACGGTCGCTCACGGGTTACAGCTCCCGGCGCTTCAGCTGCTCCACGGCATACGCCGCGGCGCGAGCGGTGAGCGCCATGTACGTGATGGAAGGGTTTTGACAGGCCGACGACGCCATGCAGGCACCGTCGGTCACGAACAGGTTCTGCACATCGTGGCACTGGTTGTGACTGTTCAAGACGGATGTTTTCGCGTCGCGCCCCATGCGCGCGGTGCCCATCTCGTGGATCGTCAGGCCGGGGGGGTTATTGTCCACGAACGGCTCGATGTCCTTCGCCCCCGCCCCCTCCAGCATCTCGGCCGCGCTGATCGACATGTCGTGCAGCAGCTTGCGCTCGTTGTCGCTCCACGAGCAGTGGATGCGCAGCGCGGGAACGCCCCACGCGTCCTTCACTTCGGGATCGAGCTCCACGTAGTTGGTGGGGCGCGGCAGGCACTCGCCGAACCCGTAGAACGAAAAGTTCCACGGGCCCAACGTGCGCAGCGCGTGCTTGAACTCGCGGCCGAAGCCCGCCAGCGTGGTGCCGCGACGCCACCCGTCCCGCCCTGCGCCGCCTTGGAAGCCGTAGCCGCGCAGGAAGTCCGGAGCCTTCGTCTGCACGTTGCGGAACCGGGGCACGTAGATCCCGTTGGGGCGGCTGCCGTGGACGGTGCGGTCTTCCAGGCCGGGGATGGTGCCGCGCGCGCCGCCGCCCATGGTGTGATCCATCAGGTTGCGGCCCAGCTCACCGCTCGAGTTCGCGAGGCCCGTGGGAAAGCGCGGCGTCTTCGAATTCAACAGGATACGGGCCGACTCGAGCGCCGACGCGCACAGGAAGATCACGCGGGCACGGAACTCGAGCGGCTGGCGCGTCTGGGCGTCGATGACGCGGACCCCGGTCGCGCGGTCGCGATGCTCGTCGTGGAGGACGCTCTCGACCACGCTGTAGGGCCGCAGCGTGAGCCGCCCCGTCGCGCGGGCTGCCGGCAAGGTCACGCCGATACTGTTGAAGTAGGAGTGGGTGATGCAGCCGCGCTCGCACGGCCCGCAATAGTGGCACGCCGCGCGCCCGCCGTGCGGCGCGGTGAGTATGGCGACCCGGCCGATCGTGACCACCCGCTCGCCGGCGAAGTGTTTGGCCACGCCGTCACGCACCACTTGCTCGGCGCAGTTCAGCGCCATCGGGGGCAGGAACTTGCCGTCGGGCAGCTGCGGCAGGCCGAGCGCCTCGCCGCTGATGCCGATGAACCCCTCGACGTGATCGTACCACGGCGCGATGTCGGCATAGCGGATCGGCCAATCGACCCCGAACCCGTCGCGCGCGTTCGCCTCGAAGTCGAGATCGCTCCAGCGGTACACCTGCCGACCCCACATGATGGACCGGCCGCCTACTTGGCGACCGCGGATCCAGTGGAACGGCTTGTCGGGATCGTAGGTGTACGGATTATCGCGGTCGTTGACGAAGAACTTGCCGCTGTACTCGTTGCACGCGTAGCAGTGGCGCTGGATGAACTGGTCGCGCTCGAGCGCCCGGCGGTCGCCGAACCCGCGGAACTTCATCTCCCACGGCGGCACGTGCTCCACGTAGTCGCGGGCGGGATCGATCGGCCGGCCCGCTTCGAGCACGAGGGTCTTGAGCCCGCGCTCGCACAACTCCTTCGCGGCCCAGCCGCCGCTGATCCCGGAGCCGACCACGATCGCATCGAACGTCGGTATGGGGGTGGCCACTAGAAGTCTCCCGGCCCGACGCGGGCCGCGCGCACGTCGGTGCAGCCGTCGAACGAGCCAGGCACGGCCTCGTACTGCAGCTCCTGCCTGGCTCCGACTTCGGACGTGTAGTAGCCGTACACCGTGAGCGCCTTGAGGCGCTGGAAAAACGGCTCCGCCAGGGTCCGCTCGCGCGAGCGCGGCGGGGCCTGCGCCCGCGCGCGCAGCGCCGCCTGCGCTTCGGCGTCGAGCGCGGTCAGGAGCGCGGCGCGCTGCGCGTCCGTGCCGGCGACGAAATCCCCGCCGAAGGCGGCATGGCTCCGCGCGTCGACGTCCGCGAGGCCCGCACGAAACCGCGTCCGGTCGTCCTCTGAGGACCACTCAGCGAGCATCAGGTCGGCGAACTCCGGGATGTGGGCGGCGCCCGCTCCGGGGGTGTCGGTTTCGGGGATGATCATCTCGGCGATGAGGCGCACCGTCTCGGCTTGGTGGGGATCGAGCACCGCGAGAGCGCGCCCCTGGGCGCGGGCGTGCGCGCGGCGGCCCGCGGCCCAGCGCGCGTCCGCCGAGAGGCGCGCCACGACGGGGCTGGCGGCTGCGGCTCCGAGGGCGGTGCAGAGCTCACGCCGGTTCATGCTCACCTTCTGTGGAGTGGGACCGAAAAGATCGACTCGCCGAAGGGCGTCCGCTAGGACTGGGGGAGGTCGCCCCAGCGGTTGACAGGGGCCCCCGCCGGTGTATGTTTATGCACTGACCTGCATAAACCCAAAGGAGCTTCCCATGGGGCCGTTGGTCGTCCTCGCATACTCGGGTGGACTCGACACCTCCGCGATCGTGCCGTGGCTGCGCGAGCGCTACGGCGCCCGGGTGCTGTGCTTCGCGGCGGACGTGGGCCAGGGCAGCGACGAGCTCGCGGGCTTGGTCGAGAAGGCCAAGCGCTCGGGCGCCGTCGACTGCGTGGTCGAAGACCTGCGCGAGGAATTCGTGCGCGACTTCGTGTTCCCGACGCTCCGCGCTGGTGCCGTGTACGCGCGCACCTACCTGCTCGGCACCGGCATGGCCCGCCCCGTGATGGCGGCGCATCAGGTGGCGCTCGCCCAACGCGCGGGCGCGCAGGCGGTCGCGCACGGGTGCACCGGCAAGGGCAACGATCAAGTGCGCTTCGAGCTCACCTACGCGGCGCTCGCCCCCGATCTCCAGATCATCGCCCCGTGGCGCGAGTGGGAGTTCAAGGGCCGCGAAGACCTGATCAGCTACGTCAAGGCGAAGGGGATTCCGGTCCAGGCGACGCTCGAGAAGCCATACTCCACCGACCGCAACTTGTGGCACTGTTCGCATGAGGGCGGCATCCTCGAAGACCCCGCCAAAGAACCCCCCGAGCACATCTTCGTCATGACCCGCGATCCACTCGAAGCGCCGGAGCTGCCGGTGGTGGTGGAGATCGGGTTCGAGGAGGGCACGCCGGTGAGCGTGGACCGGGCGCCGCTCGGGCCGGTCGAGCTGCTCGAGACGCTGAACGCCGTGGCAGGCGAGCACGGCGTCGGCCGCGCCGACGTCGTCGAGGACCGGCTGGTGGGGATGAAGTCGCGCGGGGTGTATGAGACCCCGGGGGGCACGCTGTTGCACGCGGCGCACCGTGAGCTCGAGCAGCTGGTGCTCGACCGGCGCACGCTGCGGCTCAAGGACGAGCTGGCGTTGCGCTACGCCGATCTCGTCTACGACGGGCGCTGGTGGACCCCGGAGCGCGAAGCGCTCGACATGGCGGTGGCGGGCACGCAGAAACGCGTGACCGGCACCGTGCGGCTCAAGCTCTACAAGGGCGCCCTCGCGGTCGCCGGACGGGAGAGCCCGCACGCCTTGTACCAGCCGTCCTACGCCACCTTCGGCAAGGACAACGTGTACGATCAGCGCGACGCCGCCGGGTTCATCCACCTGTACGGGCTGGCGATCCGCATCGGCGCGGGTCTCGAGGCCGCGCGCCGCGACCACCAGGTCGGCGCCGCGGCGGACTGATGCCGCCGCGCCCGTCGAAGCCTGCGCCCGCGGCCAACCCGGCCAACCCGGCCAACCCGGCCGACCCCGCCACGCCGGCCATTCCGCCCGCCCACCAAATGTGGGGCGGGCGTTTTAGTCTCGGCCCGAGCGCCGCGCTCGACGCGCTCAACCGCAGCTTGCCCGTCGACCACCGGCTCTGGCCCCAAG
>Ga0209648_10001705_pt1 | contig 17867 bp, 16 predicted proteins | sample GraSoi2013_115cm_FD_185830 | JGI IMG/M metagenome (GOLD analysis project Ga0209648, IMG submission 185830) | Grasslands soil microbial communities from the Angelo Coastal Reserve, California, USA - Sample 9_17_2013_115cm (SPAdes) (version 2) | ecosystem: Environmental > Terrestrial > Soil >...
CTGCGCCGTACCGTCGAGGACCTCGACCCGTCGCGCCAGGGCCTTCTCAGCAAGAAGACGTTGTTCGGCATCATTCCGTTCGGCAACAGGCTGCGCGACTATTTCGCCAAGTACGAGTCGTCGCAAAAGAACATCGATGCGATCATCCAGTCCCTCTATCGAGGGCAGGACGAGCTCCGGCAGGATAACGCCTCGCTCGAGCAGGAGAAGCAGAACGTCTGGGCGATCAAGGACAAGCTGCAGCAGTACCTCTACATGTCCGCGCAGCTGGACTCCGCGCTGACCGCGAAGATCGCATCCCTGCAGGCAACCGATCCCGACAAGGCGAAGGCGCTCAACGAGGATGTGCTCTTCTACGTGCGACAGAAGCGACAGGACCTGCTGACCCAGCTCGCGGTCAACATGCAGGGCTATCTCGCGATGGACCTGATCCGCAAGAGCAACCTCGAGCTGATCAAAGGCGTCGACCGAGCGACCACGACCACTGTGTCCGCGCTCCGGACCGCGGTGATCGTGGCGCAGGCGCTCAACAACCAGAAGCTCGTCCTCGACCAGATCGACGCGCTGAATACGACCACCGGCAACCTCATCGAATCGACCTCGGAGCTGCTCAAGGAGCAGACCGGCAAGGTCTACGACCAGGCGGCCAGCTCGACGATCAACCTGCAGCAGCTCCAGACCGCTTTCAACAACATCTACACGACGATGGACTCGATCGATGCGTTCAAGCTCCAGGCTCTCGACTCGATGAAGCAGACGATCGACGGATTGACGACCGAGGTCAACAAGGCGCAGACGTACCTCGATCGGGCAAAGGCCTCGTCGCAGAACGAGGCGCAAGCCAGCGGGGACCTCGCGATCCCGGCAGCGTCGAGCTAGCAAGCATGAACGCCTGGCGCAGGCTCGTTCCGCTGGTGGCGGCGGCGGCGCTGCTTTTGCCGGCCTGCGGCGACGGCGGCGGGCCGTCCGTTCCGGCGAACACGCTGACCGTGCTCGCCGGCTCTGAGCTGAAAGACCTGGAGCCGATGTTCCCAGACATCGAGAGGAACACCGGCTGGCACCTGCAGCCGACCTACACCGGGTCGCTCGACGGCGCCCAGGCGATCGTCAACGGCGACAAGTCGGACCTCGCATGGTTTTCGTCCGGCAAGTACCTGACGCTCCTGCAGGGGACATCGGGCCGGATCGTGACGCAGACGAAGATCATGCTGTCGCCGATCGTGCTCGGCGTGAAGCACAGCTCCGCCCAGCGTCTGGGCTGGAGCGGCAACACCAATGTCACCTGGGCCGACATCGCGGCCCAGTCGAAGTCGGGAGCGTTCCACTACGCGATGACCAACCCGAGCTCTTCCAACAGCGGCTTCGTCGCCCTGCTCGGTGTGGCCACCGCCTTCGCCGGCAGCGGCAACACGCTCGACAGCGGAAACATCAACACCCAGGCCTTGAAGGATTTTTTCACCGGTCAGAGCCTGACCGCGGGCAGCTCGGGCTTTCTCGCCGACAACTACGTGCGCGTGCAGGACGAGACGAACATCGATGGACTGATCAACTACGAGTCAGTGCTCCTGTCGCTGAACGCCGGCAGCAGGCTGCATCAGCCTCTGGACCTGGTCTATCCGAAAGACGGCATCCTCACCGCGGACTACCCGCTGATGCTTCTCAACAACTCGAAGCGTGCGGCCTACGACAAGCTCGTCGCCTACCTCACCTCGCCTGACGTGCAGCAGAAGATCATGACCATGACCAACCGTCGCCCTGCCATTCCCGAGGTCAAACCGGACAGCCGCTTCCCAAACCAGCTGCTTGTCGAGCTCACGTTTCCGTCAAACCTCAATGTGATCAACCAGCTCCTCCTGACGTACCTCGACGAGATCAGGCAGCCCGATACCGTGGTTTTCGTACTCGATATCAGCGGCTCGATGTCGGGTGATCGCATCAACAGCGTGAAGGCTGCCTTCGCCAACCTGACCGGCGGAGATACTTCGTTGACCGGTCAGTTCGCGCGATTCCGCAAGCGCGAGAACATCGTGATCATCCCCTTCAACGGAGCCGTGGTGGACAACCAGGTGTTCACGATCAACGACATCTCGGCGGGAAGCCCCGACATCAATGCGATTCGTCAGTATGTGAACGGGCTGCAACCTAATGACGGGACCGCCATCTATGACGCGCTCATCGAGGCATATCGTGTCGTCGAGCGGGATTATGTCGCGGACCCCAATCGCTTCTACTCTGTTGTTCTGATGACTGACGGCGAGAACAACACGGGCCACGATCAGAACGGGTTCATCAATTTTTTCAAGAGTCTTCCTTTGTCGCTGCAGAACGTGCACACGTTTCCGATCATCTTCGGAGAGGCCAGTCCGGCGGCTCTGAACCAGGTGGCAAGCGTCACCGGTGGTCAGACGTTCGATGCCAGGACCGCGTCCATGAGCCTGGTGTTCAAGCAGATCCGTGGTTACCAGTAACGGCCAGGCCTCGCCGGCGGACCTCCGCCGGCGACGGGTGCTGATCTACCTGTACAGCACCAAGAACATCGTGGGATGCGGGCTGGCCCTGGTCGGGCTCGTCCTGTTCTTCACGGGGGTCATCGGAAGCTTCATCTGGCCCTTCGTGGTCGCGGGCATGTACGCGATCGGCGCGCTCGTCGCCCCCGGATCATCGAGCTACGAGTTGACCAGCTCGTCCTTCGATCCCAACGACGTCCGGCAGTCGCTGTCCAAACAGATGAGCGCGATCCACGGCAAGGTGCCGCCGGAGATCGAGGCCAAGGTGCAGTCGATCAACGACACCATCCTCGGCATCCTCCCGCACTACGGCGACTTCCCGGCCGGTTCGCCGGATTTGTTCGTGGTCGGACGCACGGCCACCGACTACCTGCCGCGCGCACTCCAGAGCTATCTCAACCTGCCGCGGGTTTACGCCACCACACACCCTGTCGACGGAGGCAAGACGTCCCAGCAGGTGCTGTCGGATCAGCTGGACCTGCTCGGCTCGAAGATGAACGACGTGGCCGACGCCGTCCACAAGAAGGACTCGGACGCCCTCCTGGCCAACGGTCGCTTTCTCGAAGACAAGTTCGGCAAGTCGCAGCTCTCAATTCCCGCCAGCTCGTAAAGGGGCCTCATGCCGATCACGGTCGTGGGTCTCGATGGCGACGACACGCTGTGGCACAACGAGAACCGGTTCAACGTCACACAGGGCGAGTTCCGCGACCTTCTGAAGCGCCATGTGCCCGATGTCGATGTCGACAAGCATCTTTTTCAGACCGAGATGAAGAACCTCGGAATTTACGGCTACGGCATCAAATCTTTCACCCTTTCGATGATCGAAACCGCGATCCAGCTCACTGAGGGGCGGATTCCGGCGTCCGACCTCGAGGACATCCTCGGCTGGGGCAAGCGAATGCTGACGCAGCCGACTGAGCTCCTCGAAGGCGTCGAGCCCGCGCTGCGCGGGCTTGGCGAGCGCTACGACCTCCTCCTGATCACCAAGGGCGATCTCTTCGATCAGGAGAGCAAGCTGGCGCGGTCCGGCCTGGCCGGCCTGTTTCTCGGGGTCGAGATCTTGAGCGAGAAGAATGTCAGCTCCTATCGGGGGATACTCTCGCGCCGCGGGATCAAAGCCGACGAGTTCGTGATGGTGGGCAACTCGCTGCGTTCCGACGTCCTGCCGGTCCTCGAGCTTGGCGCTCGCGCGGTGCACGTTCCATACCACGTGACCTGGCGCCACGAGCACGTACCGGACGAATCGTTGCCTCAGTCCGGCTGGTACCGCCTGGACAGGATCGCCGAGCTGAGCCCGCTGCTCGCCTCGCTCTAGCCCGACCGGGTCGCGGCGCCGCCGCCGGTCATCAGCAACCCGAGCCGCTCCTCCGGCGCGTCGCCTGGCTCGATGCTCACGATCTTGCCCTCGTAGAGAACGGCGATCCGGTCCGACAGGGAGCGGACCTCGTCGAGCTCCGCCGAGACCAGGAGCACCGCTGCCCCGTGGTCGCGCTCGGCCACGATCTGCTGGTGGATGAACTCGATGGCGCCGATGTCGACGCCCCGGGTCGGCTGCGCCGCCAGCAGCACTCGCGGGTTGCTGCCCATCTCGCGCGCGACGATCACCTTCTGCTGGTTGCCGCCTGAGAGGTTGCGTGCGGCGGTGTCGATGCTCGGCGTGCGGATGTCGAACTCTTTGACCAGCTTGCGGGCCCAGTCGCGGATCGCCACCAGCCTCAGGACGAACTCGCGCCACGAGAACGGTGCCGCTCTCTCCCGGCCGAGGATCGAGTTTTCGGCGACCGAAAAGCTGAGCACCAATCCAGTGCCGCGGCGATCCTCCGGTATGAACGCGATGCCGGCCTCTCGTTCGGTCAGGGCGTCAAACGTGGTCACGTCCTTGTCACCGAGGAACACGCGACCGCCGGTGGCGCGCCGCGTGCCGGCGAGGACCTCCATCAGTTCGCTCTGTCCATTTCCTTCCACGCCCGCGATCCCCAGGATCTCTCCCCGGCGCAGCTCGAAGGAAACTCCCTTGAGGGCCGGCACGCCGCGATCCGAATTGGCGGTGAGGTTCTCGACCTTGAATGTCACCGCCCCGGGCTTCGCTGGCTTCTTGTCCACCCTGAGCAGGACCTCGCGACCGACCATCAGGGTCGCGATCTCCTCTTCGGTGGTGTCCCTGGTCGTGAGGTGGCCGACCACCTTGCCCCGGCGCATGACCGTGATCCGGTCCGAGATCTCGAGCACCTCGCGCAGCTTGTGGCTGATGAAGATGATCGTCTTGCCGGTCTTGACCAGGTCCTTCAAGACGCCGAAGAGCTCCTTGCTCTCCTGAGGCGTGAGCACGCCGGTCGGTTCGTCGAGGACGAGGAGGTTGGCACCGCGGTACAGGACCTTCACGATCTCGGCTCGCTGCTGCAATCCGACCGGGAGGTCGCCCATGCGGGCGTCGGCATCAAGCGCCAGGCCGTATTTACGTGTCAGCGTGGCGATCTCTTCGCGAGCCTTGGAGCGATCGTAGAACCCGGGGCCGGTGACCGGTTCTCGCCCGAGCATCACGTTCTCGCCGACGGTGAAGACCGGGATCAGCATGAAGTGCTGGTGGACCATCCCGATGCCGAGGGTGATGGCGTCTCGAGGACCGGAGATGCGCGAGAGCTTTCCGTCGACCAGGATCTCGCCCGAATCTGGATGCACCAGTCCGTAGAGGACGTTCATCAGCGTGGTCTTGCCCGCTCCGTTCTCGCCCACAAGGGCGTGGATCTCGCCGGCGCGGACGGTGAAGTCAACGTCGTTGTTGGCCACGACCCCGGGAAACGCCTTCGTGATGCCGCGCATCTCGAGCGCGTTGGTCGCGACAGTGGTGCTCATTCGGTGCCCGGCACGTAGGGGATTCCGTCTGCCGCGGGAGGGCTGCTCCTTCCTACCAAACCGGCGAGCACGACCAGCGTGAGGATGTACGGCAGCATGCTGAGCAGGTAAGGGGAGACATGGATGATCGAGTTGTTGTCGTAGATCGCTTGACCGAGCCCGAAGATCATGCAGGCCACGAACGCCCCAAAAGGGGTCCACTTGCCGAAGATCATGGCCGCCAGTGCGATGTAGCCCCGCCCGTCGGTCATGTTCGGCACGAATGTGTTCGACACTCCGATCGCCAGGAACGCGCCCGCCAGGCCTGACAGCAACCCGCTGGTGATCACTGCTCCGTACCGGATCAGGTAGACATTGATCCCGGCGGTGTCGGCCGCCTGCGGGTGCTCGCCGACGGCGCGGATGCGCAGCCCCAGCCGCGTCCTGAACAGGACGATGTGCACTCCAACCAGGAGGATCAGCGCCGCGTAGACAACGACGTTCTGCTGGAACAGCACCTGGCCGAGGAACGGGATCTGGTCGAGCCCTGGGATGTTGAAGTTGGGCAGCAGCTCGTTCTGGCTGGCGTGGCCGACATCCTGGATGCCGTAGATGCGGTTGACCAGGAAGACCGTCAGGCCGGCGGCGAAGATGTTGATCGCGATCCCGCTCACGATCTGGTCCGCGCGAAAACGGATCGACACGACGCCATGAACCAGCGCCATCAGGCCGCCGGCGAGGATGGCCACCCCGGTGGCCAGCCAGGGGTTGTGCCAGGCCAGGTCGGCGACGACGCCGAAGAAGGCGCCCGTGAGCATCATGCCTTCCATCGCGATGTTGACCACTCCGCTCCGTTCCGAGATGACACCGCCCAGCGCGGGCAGCAGAAGCAGCACCGCCGCCGCAAGCGTGGCCTGCCAGAGATTTGCGGTGATCAAGAGATGGAGGATGTCGGTGAGCGCGGTCACTTGCTCGGAGTCCCCTCCGGCGGCGGCGCGGCGGCCTCGGTCATGAGGGCCGCAGCCGGGTTGCCCGGCGGAGGTGCTCCTGGCGGCCGGCGGAGACCGGGGATCAGCGACCTCATCGCCCCGAGGAAATTCGCGGCGATGCTGAAGAGGATCAGGGCCTGCAGCACGAGCACCAGGTTGCTGGAGATGCCGGCGTCGCTCTGCATCACCGAACCTCCGGCGTGCAGCGCTCCGAACAGCAGCGCAGCCAGCACGATGCCGACGGCGCTCCCCAAGCCCAGCAGCGCCACCGCGATCGCGTCAAAGCCGGTCGTGTCGCTGAAGTATTTGTCGGTCAGGTTGTGGTCGACGCCGGCGATCTGAACAGCACCAGCCAGTCCGGAGAACGCGCCGGCGATCAGCATCGTCACGATGATGGTCCGGCGCACGCTGACGCCCGCGTATCGCGCGGCGCGCTGGCTCTGGCCGACCGCGCGGATCTCGTAGCCCAGCGTCGTGCGCCACAGCAGGAAGGCAAAGACCGCGACGGCCACAAGGGCGATGAACAACCCTGTGTGGACGCGGTAGACGCTCGCGGGAAGGCCGAACACGATCAGTGAGTTGTCAGACGGGAGGAGAGTTGCGAGACGCGCTCCTGGCCCGATCGGCAGGGACTTCGAGGTGCCGGCCGCGAGCTGCAGTGGCCCGCCGATGATGAGGTAGCGCAGGAGCCACTGCGCTACGTAATTCATCATGATCGTGGTCACGACCTCGTGGGCTCCCACCGTCGCCTTGAGGACCCCGGCAACGCCGGCCCACAACGCCCCGGCCACCATGCCGCCGACCAGGACCATGGGCAGCAGGACCGGAGTGGGCAGGGTGCTGAACTTGATGCCGATGGCGGTGCAAGCCATCGAGCCGGCGAGGAGCTGTCCCTCGGCGCCGATGTTGAACAACCCCGCCCTGAAGGGCAGCGCGACAGCTACTCCCGTCGCGATGAGCGGGGTGAGGAAAACGATCGTGTTGGAGATCTGCAGGGCAGGGTTCTCGCCCTGGGTGCAGCCGATGCCGAAGCCCCCGCAGATGAGCCCCGCGTAAGCGCTGAAGGGGTTGCCTCCGGTGACCGCGACGATGAGGCCGCCGACGACGAAGGCGAAGACGACCGATCCGAGCGGCATCGCGAGCCCGCCCACGACGCGACGTGCGATCGTCGTGGGGCCTGACGGCAGGCCCGGCGGCCGGGGACGGGCGACCATCGCGCCCGTCCCCTGCGCCATTAGGCCGGGATGTCAGCCGGTGGAGTCAGTGTTCCCGCAGCGATCTCGCCCTGGACCTTGGTCACCTCGGCCTGGATGTCGGCCGGGAGCGTGACGTTGTCGAGCGCGTAACCGGCGCCACCGTTCTGGATGTCGAAGGTCAAGGCGCCACTTGTGAATTTGCCGTCGACGACGTTCTTGATCGCTGTGTAGGTGGCGACGTCGACTTTCTTCAACGCGCTCACGATGACCGACGGGTCGGCGTCCTTCTGGTCCGCGTCCACGCCGATGCTCTTCACGCCCGCCTGCCCAGCGGCCTGCAGAGCGCCGAGTCCGCACCCGCCGGCAACCTGGAAGACGACGTCGGAGTTGGCCTGGATCTGTCCCTGTGCGACGCCCTTGCACTTGGCCGGGTCGGTGAAGTCGTTCGAGTAGCCGACCAGCACCTTGATGCCCGGGTCTTCCATGGTGGCCGCCCATTTGTAGCCGGCGATGTAGTGGTTGACCGGCGGGATGCTCACGCCTCCGACGGCGCTGATCACGCCTTTGTTGTTCTTCAGCTTGCCCTGCTTCTCGAGCATGCCGGAGATGACTCCCGCCATCGCGCCAGCGTCCTGCTCTCTGAAGAACAGGGACTGGACGTTAGTGTGCTGGAGGTCGTTGCCCTTGGCGTCGGTGCCGGCGCCATCGATGATCGCAAAGTGGATGTTCGGGAACTGGCCCGACACGGTGCCCACCGCTTCCTGCATCAGGAAGCCAACTCCGATCACCAGGTCGTAACCGGTGGAGGCGAAGTTCGTGAGGTTCGGGATGTAGTCGTCGCCGGTCTTCGACTCCTTGACGTCGCCCTTGACGTTGAAGTCCGTGATCGCTTTCTGAAGCCCGACGTATGCCAGGTGGTTGAAGCTCTTGTCGTTGAGACCGCCGATGTCGGTGACAAGACCGATCTTGTACTGCTTGGCGGGAGGGTTGGTGCCGCCCGAACCGCCGCATGCGGCCGCCAGCATCAACGCCACGGCCACCAGACCAAATAACCGAAGCCGCGTCTGCCCCATCCTAATCAGCTCCCTCTCAAAAACCTGGCCACAGCCGGGCGCCACACCGCTCGGTCGGGCCGGATTGTAGCACTCGCCTGCGGGGCTTCCCGGGCGGGTGTGGAACGATAGGCGGCAGTGGTTCCGATCGAGGTCATCGGCCGCAAGCGCGACGGGGGTGAGCACTCCCCGGAAGAGATCGAATTCCTCGTCTCCGGATATGTGGGTGGCGAGATTCCCGACTATCAGATGGCCGCCTGGCTGATGGCGGTTTGCATTCGCGGCATGACGCGGGCCGAGACGCTCGCACTGACCCAGGCGATGGTCGCCAGCGGTGAGGTGCTCGACCTGAGCGGCATCGAGGGGATCAAGGTCGACAAACACTCCACTGGCGGTGTCGGCGACAAGGTGACCCTGGTGGCCGCGCCACTCGCGGCGGCGTGCGGAGTCAAGGTCCCAAAGCTCAGCGGTCGCGCGCTCGCTCACACAGGTGGGACGCTGGACAAGCTCGAATCCGTCCCTGGACTCACCGTGGACCTCGAACCCGAGCGCTTCATCCGGCAGGTGCAAGACGTCGGCATCGCAGTCGCGGCCCAATCACCGCACATGGTCCCGGCGGACAAGCTTCTGTACGCCCTCCGCGATGTGACGGCGACCGTGCCGTCCGTACCACTCATCGCCTCCAGCGTGATGTCGAAGAAGATCGCGGCCGGGGCGAACGCCATCGTGCTCGACGTCAAGTTCGGTCGCGGGGCGTTCATGCCGGACGTCGCGTCCGCCATCGAGCTCGCCTCCGAGATGGTGCAGCTCGGGGACGGCGCGGGCCGCCGCACCATCGCCCTGGTCACGGCGATGGACAACCCGCTGGGTCGCTCGGTGGGCAACGCGCTCGAGGTCCAGGAGGCGCTTGATGCGCTGGCCGGCAAGGGCGACGAAGAGCTGCTCCAGGTCTCACTGGTCGTCGCCCGCGAGATGTGCTGGCTCGCCGAGGTCAATATCGACCCTGACGAAGCCCTTCGATCTGGCGCCGGCCGCACGACGTTCGAGCGCATGCTCGCCGCCCAGGGTGGTCGGTTGGCGGACGGGCTGCCGGTGGCGCCCGTCCAGCTCAGCTTGCCATCGCCGGCCGGCGGTTACGTGCAGTCGATCGACGCGCTCGAGGTTGGCCTGGCGGGGCTCGAGCTCGGCGTGGGGCGTAAGAAGAAAGACGATCCAGTCGATCACGCAGCGGGCATCGTCATCGAGGCGCCGGTGGGTGCCAGCGTAAGGGCCGGCGAGCCGCTGGCCACCGTCCATGCGCGCACAGAGGAGCTCGCGCGGTCGGTGATGCATCGGCTGCAGAAGGCGTGGCGCCTCAGCGACCAGGAGGTCCGGCGGCCGCCCCACGTTCTCGCCCGGGTGGACAAGGACGGCGTCACCGAGGGCCATTAGTATTCGCCGAAGTGGCAGGCACCGGGCAGGAAAGCGACAAGAAGTACCACGTCGGGCTCGCCAAGGGCGAGGTGGGCGAATACGTGTTGGTCCCGGGCGACCCGGGCCGCACGCCGATGATCGCGAAATACCTCGATGATGCGAAGGAGGTCGCGTTCAGCCGCGAGTACCGCACCTTCACCGGCTCCCTTGACGGTGTCCAGGTGTCGGCGATGTCGACCGGCATGGGCGGTCCCTCCGTCGCGATCGGGGTCGAGGAGCTCAGCGAGCTCGGCGTGCACACGTTCCTGCGTGTCGGGACGTGCGGCGCGGCGCAGCCGCAGATCAAGATGGGCGACCTCGTGATCGCGCTCGGATCGGTGCGGAGCGAGGGCACGCCGAACGGCTATGTCCCACCCGAGTATCCGGCAGTGGCCTCCCTGCACGTGGTCAACGCGCTCGTGGACGCCGCGAAGGCGTCGGGCGCGCCGTACCACGTGGGGATCATCCGCAGCGTGGACGCCCTCTACTCGGACCTGCTGCCCGACACCATGCCCCGTCCGCACGTGCGCGACGAGCTCGAGATGTGGTCTCGCGCGGGCGTGCTCAGCAACGACATGGAAACCTCAACCCTCTTCGTGGTCGCGCGCCTGAGGAAGCTCCGCGCCGGCACGATCAACCTGTGCGTGGACGAGCTCGGCGCCGGCGAGATCCACCATCTCGACCCGTCGTTGATGGACCGCATGCTGAAGGTGGCGGTGGATGCGATCCGTCGCCTCATCGAGCACGACCGTGCCGCTGAAGGTAAGTAGCCACCCCCTCGTCGCCGACAGCCTGCGCGGACTGCGCGACCGCGCGACCCCTCCCGAAGAGTTCAGGGTCCTCGCTCGGAACGTGATCACGCTGCTGCTCTACGAGGCCACCGCCGATCTCGCGGTGCGCCACGGCACAGTGCAAACCCCGCTGGCCGAGGCTGATGCCGTGACCATCGAGCACGAGGTCGTCGCGATCCCGGTGCTGCGCGCGGGCCTGGGACTGCTCGCCCCAGTGCTGGAGCTGCTGCCGCGCGTGAGCGTCGGCTACATCGGGCTCGAGCGCGACGAGGAAACCGCGGTCGCGCGCATCTACTACAAGAAGCTTCCGCACCTGGTGGGCAAGGTGCCGCTGCTGCTCGACCCGATGCTGGCGACCGGCGGGTCGGCGGCCCAGGCCCTCGACCTGATCAAGGAAGCAGGGGGGCGCAACCCTCGCATGATCTGCGTCGTGGCCGCGCCGGAGGGTGTGAAGGTGCTCGCGGAGCGGCATCCGGAAGTGGAGGTCTACACCGCGGCGCTGGACGAGAGGCTCAACGACAAGGCGTACATCGTCCCGGGCCTAGGAGACTTCGGCGACCGCCTGTTCGGCACGGGAAACTAGCCGAACTTAGCCTCGTAGGCGACCTGGTTGCAACGCCGCAGCTCGTCGTCGCTCATTCCCATCTCGGAGGCCAGCTCGAACTCGTGGCTGAGCGTCGTGTCCGCGACAGTCCGCGAGTCGGTGCTGATCGTGCAGCGGATGCCGGCGCGGACGAGGCGCGGCAGCGGGTGCTCGGCGAGGGTCGGCACCGCCTTGCATTTCCAGTTGGCGGTCGGGCAGAGGTCGAGCACCACGCCCTCGGACCGCAAACGCTCCACGATCCGCGGCTCTCGAGCCCCGATCACACCGTGAGCGATCCTTTCCACGCCCAGTTTCAGAGCATCTTCGACGCTCGACGGCTCGCCTGCCTCCCCCGCGTGGCATGTGAGCCTTAAGCCCGCAGCGCGAGCTGCCTCGAACGCCAGGCGCTGCCGCGTCGCTGGATAGCGAATCTCGTCACCTGCGAGATCGAAACCGACCACCCCGCGGCCCGCGAAACGCCCTGCCTCGCGCGAGAGTGCGAGGTTGTCCTCAGGCATGTCCTGCCGCATCGCGCAGACGATGGCGACCGCGTCAATCGGTCCGGAGTGAATGCCCGACAGGACGGCGCCGATTACCTGCTCGGTGGTCAAGCCGCCGCGCATGTGAAGTCGTGGAGCCCAGCGGACTTCGAGGTAGTCGATGTTCTCCGCGGCTGAATCCACGCACAGCTCATACGCGATGCGTTCGAGCGCCGCCTCCGTCTGCATAACGGCGATCGCGTCGTCGAAATACTTGATGTAGTCGGCCTGGCTGGGGCAATCGTCGGGAGCCACCATTCGAAGCCCCTTTCGGCCTGACAGCTCTTCGGCGGTGGAGATACGCACACCGCCATCGAGGTGCGAGTGGAGCTCGGCTTTCTTCCAGCCGAGGTAGGCGCTTATGTCAGCGAATAGATGTGAGGCAGTTCGCGGTACAGGCCCGCGTAGTCAAGGCCGTAGCCGATCACGAAGCGGTCGGGGATCACAAAACCGCAGAAGTCGATCTTCACCTCGACGACACGTCGCGCCGGACGGTCGAGCAATGCCGCGATGCGCAGCGACGCTGGGCCCATCCGGCGGATGCGCTTCGTGATGACGTTGACGGTGAGCCCGGAGTCCACGATGTCCTCGACGAGCAGCACGTGGCGACCCACGAGTGGACCGTCGACCATGTGCGCGAGCTGGAGCCGGCCGCTGCTGGTCGTGCCACCGTGATAGCTGGACGCTCGCACGAACTCGAGCTCCGCCGGGATGCTGAGGCTGCGCAGCAGGTCCGCCGCGAAAACCGTCGCTCCCTTGAGGATGACAACCATCACGAGCGGCGTTTCGATGTCGGCGTAGGTCTCAGAGATCTGCTTCCCGAGCTGCCGGACCCGGCGCGCGATACGCGTCGCGCTGATCATCGGCTTGCCGGTGGTGGGCCCGTCCGCGCTCGCTCCCAATGTCTTCACCGGGATCGGCTTGGTCAGCACCCCTGCCATGTAGCTCTAGATTTTAGACCCCGATCGGATGCCACACGGTCTTCATCTCCATGAAAGCCGTGATCAGGTACGGGCTCGCCTCGTCGGGTGCGACTTTTATCACGCGCTTGACGTTATCGGCCGCGGCGGCCTCGACCGCCGTGACCTCGTCAGGTGTGCAGCCGGCCACGTCGATCGCGTTCACGTCCATGTGCGCCGCGAGCCACGGCATGAGCTCGCCACGCTCGCCGCTGAGAACGTTGACCACTCCGGCGGGAAAGTCGCTGGTGGCGAAGACTTCGGCAAGAGTCAACGCCGGCAGCGGCTGGGACTCCGGCGCCAGCGCGACCACTACGTTGCCTCCGCATAGGGCGGGTGCGAGCCGGCGCACGAGGCCGGCCAGGGCCGGTGCTTCGGGAGCGATGATCCCGACCACGCCGGTCGGCTCTGGAAGAGTGAAGTTGAAATATGGCCCCGCCACCGGGTTCACGGTGCCGGCCACCTGCGGCAGCTTGTCGGTCCAGCCCGCGTACCAGACAAGCGTCTCCACCGCCTGTTCTAGCTCGCGGCGCGCTTTCGCTCCTCCGCCGAGCAGGCCGGTGAACTGCGCGCCGCGGCTGTCCAACATCTCAGCCGCCCGGTAAAGGACCTGGCCCCGGTTCATCGCGGTGCGGGCGGCCCAGGCCGGAAAAGCAGCGCGGGCTGCGCGCACCGCGTCGCGGAGGTCCTTTCGCGAGCCACGCGGGACGTTCACGTTTCCGTCGGGCCTGTAAGCCCGCCCGGACTCCGAGCGCACGAACTCGCCGTTGACGAAGAGCTTGTAGGTCTTGCGTACCTCCATCAGTTGAGGTCCAGGTAGGCGGCAAGCCCATGGATGCCGCCCTCGCGGCCGAAACCAGACTCCTTGTAGCCGCCGAAGGGAGACGTGGGGTCGAAGCGGTTGAAGGTGTTTGCCCATACGACGCCGGCGCGCAAGCGCTCGGCCATCCAGAGGATGCGCGATCCCTTGTCGGTCCACACCCCTGCCGACAGCCCATAGGGTGTGTTGTTCGCTTTCTCCACCGCTTCCGCGGGAGTGCGGAACGTGAGCACCGACAGCACGGGTCCAAAGATCTCTTCGCGCGCGATGCGATACGACTGCGAGACGTTGGTGAAAAGCGTGGGCGGAAACCAGAAGCCGCGCTCGGGCAGCCGGCACTCGGGCTGGTACAGCTCTGCTCCTTCTTCAATGCCTGACTCGACGAGGCCCTGGATCTTTTCCAGCTGCGCTCGCGAGTTGATCGCACCGATGTCCGTGTTCTTGTCGAGCGGGTCGCCGAGGCGCAGCGTCGAAAGTCGGCGCTTCAACTTCTCCATCAAGGGCTCGGCGATCGATTCCTGGACCAAGAGCCGGCTGCCCGCGCAGCAAACGTGCCCCTGGTTGAAATAGATGCCGTTGACGATGCCCTCAACCGCCTGGTCGAGAGGTGCGTCCTCGAAGACGATGTTGGCCGCCTTGCCTCCGAGCTCGAGGGTCAGCTTCTTGCCGCTCCCGGCCAGGGTGCGCTGGATCACCTTCCCAACCTCGGTCGAACCGGTGAAGGCGACCTTCTTGACACCTGGATGTTCGACCAGGAGCGAACCGGTCTTGCCCGCGCCGGTGACGATGTTCACGACTCCTGGGGGCAGCTCCGCCTGCATGCAGATCTCGGCGAAGACCATCGCGGACAGGGGCGTCGTTTCGGCGGGCTTGAGGACGACAGTGTTGCCCGAGGCCAGCGCGGGCGCGATCTTCCAGGCCAGCATCAGCAGCGGGAAGTTCCACGGGATCACCTGGCCCGCGACGCCTAGCGGCCGCGGCTTGCGGTTGGGGAAAGCCCACTCCAGCTTGTCCGCCCAGCCCGCGTAATAGAAGAAATGGGCAGCCGCGAGCGGGATGTCGACGTCGCGCGACTCCTTGATCGGCTTGCCGCCGTCCATCGTCTCGACCACCGCGAGCTCTCGCGCGCGCTCCTGGATCAGCCGCGAGATGCGGAACAGATAGCGGGCGCGCTTCGATGGTGCGAGGTGCGACCAGGATTCGAACGCGCGACTGGCGGACTTGACCGCCCTGTCGACGTCGACCGCGTCCGCTTCGGAGACCTCGGCGAGCTTTTTCTCGGTCGCCGGGTTGATGGTCGGGAATCGCATCTTGCTGTGGGGTTCGACCATCTTTCCGCCGATGAAAAGGCCATAGGTGCTTGCGATGTGGACGTGATCGATCGCCTCAGGTGCGGGTGCGTACTCGAAGACCTGCTTGGCCAGCTCCGCGGATTGTTTCTTGGTGATCGCCATCAGTCGATCGTGAAGTAGTCGCCCGACTGGTACACGCCGGTGCGCTCTTTGTCGATCTGCATCAGCACGTCGTTCAGCAAAGTGGAAGCACCGAGGCGGAAGCGCTCCGGCGTCATCCAGTCGGATCCAAGGGTTTCGTAGATCAGGACGCAGTACGCGATCGCTTGCTTGGAGGTGCGGATCCCTCCCGCAGCCTTGAAGCCCACCGGCCGCCCGGTCTCCCGGACGAAATCGCGGATCGCCTCCATCATGACCAGGCTCACCGGCAGAGTCGCCGCGGGCTGCACCTTGCCTGTCGAAGTCTTGATGAAGTCGGCACCGGCTGCCATCGCGAGGATGCTTGCCCGGCGCACCGCGTCGTATGTGCCGAGCTCTCCGGTCTCGAGGATGACCTTCAGGTGCGCCTTGCCACACGCCTCTTTGACGGCCACGATCTCGTCGTACACGCGCTGATAATCGCCAGACAGGAACGCTCCGCGGTCGATCACCATGTCGATCTCGTCCGCTCCGGCACGCACTGCGTCTTCGGTCTCGGCGACCTTGATCGACAGGAAGCTCTGGCCGGATGGAAACGCGGTGGCCACTGAAGCCACATGCACGTGGCTGCCCCGCAGATGCTCGACTGCGTCCGCCACGCGCGCCGGGTAGACGCAGATCGCAGCCACCGAGGGGATGGTCGGATCGCCAGGTTTCGGCCTCATTCCCTTTGCGCACAGGGCGGCCACCTTGCCCGGCGTGTCGGAGCCCTCGAGCGTGGTCAGGTCCATGCAGCGGACGGCGAGGTCGAGCGCCCAGAGCTTGGAGGTTTTCTTGATCGAGCGCTTGGCTAGGGAGGCCGCGCGCTCGTCAGCGCCGACCTCGTCCACGCTGCGAACCCCGCGCATCAGGGATCCAAGGTGAGTCAGTGAAAGAGCCGTGGCCACCAATGGGATTATGCGACGGCGCCTCGAGGACGATCGGCTCCTAGGTGATCAACTCGTCAGCGAGCAGGTCCATCAAGAGCCCGTCATGCCAGGTGCCGTCAAGACCGCGCTCGTAACGGCGCATGACCCCGACCGGGCGAAAACCCACTTTCGAGTAGCACCGGATGGCTGCGGCGTTGTCGGCGGCGGGATCGATGACCAAGCGGTGGTGGCCGCGATCAGCGATGAGGTGGCGCGCGAGCGTACGAACCGCGTCGGTGCCGAGTCCGCGGCCGTGAAGCGCAGGGTCCAGGTAGATGTCAATGCCTGCGTGCCTGTAATCGGGCTCATCCTCCGCCCTCCACTGGATCGCGCCCGCGACGCGCCCATCGTGCTCGATGACGAAGGTCTCGGTCCCCTCCTCGGCGAGGTCCTCCGCGACAGCCGCCGCCATGTCCTCCCCGCCGCGCCACCAGACCAGGACCTCCGGCGTGGCCCGGATCCTGGCCAACTCCGGAACATCAGAGGCCGTGGCGAGCCGCAACCTCACGTGGTCGCCTTCGAGAGTCGTCACGTTCAGCGACATATTCTCCCCTAGCCCAGGCCGGCAGCCTTCATAGCCAGGTACCGTTGCTCAGGGATGCTGGCCGTCATCCTGGCTGCTTTGCGGTAGGAGTCGCGCGCCGCCCCTAGCTCGCCGGCGCGTTCCAGCAGATGTGCCCGCACCGCCTCGAGTCGATGATTGTGGGCCATCCGGTCATCGCCATCGAGCGTTCCAAGCAAGGCCAGGCCCGCTCGCGGCCCGTTGACCATCGCAATCGCAACGGCCCGATTCAAAGTCACCACCGGCCCGGGCGAGATTCGCTCCAACACTTCATACAGAGCCAGGATCTGCGGCCAATCCGTCTCGCCGGCGCTGCGAGCCTCGTCATGCAGCGCGGCGATCGCCGCCTGCATCTGATAGGGACCGACAGGCACCTTGCCCAGCGTGCGGGTGAGAATCGTGACGCCCTCCACGATCTGCTTGGAGTTCCAGAGATCTCGGTTCTGCTCGTCGAGAGGAACGATGGAGCCGTCGGAGGTCGCGCGAGCGGCGCGACGGGCATCAGTGAGCAGCATCAAGGCGAGCAGCCCGGCGACCTCGCCCTCCTCCGGCAGCAGGTGGTCGAGCATCCGCGTGAGGCGGATCGCCTCGGTCGTGAGGTCGGCCCGGTTCAGCTCGGGCCCCGAGCTGGAGGTGTACCCCTCATTGAAGACGAGATACAGCACCTGCAGCACGACGCGAAGCCGGTCGCTTCGGTCTGGCGCCACGGGCATCTTGAACTGAGCACCGGTCGTCCTGATGCGTTCCTTCGCACGGCTGATCCGCTGAGCCATGGTCGCCTCTGGCACGAGAAACGCCCTGGCGATCTCGGCGGTGGTGAGGCCGCCCACCGCGCGAAGTGTCAGGGCCAGCTGAGAAGGAATCGAGAGCGACGGATGGCAGCAGAGGAACAGAAGGGAAAGGGTGTCGTCCTGTTCGAAAGCGTGGCCCCGGCTGGCCAGCTCGAGGGCGGCGGCGGCTTCCTCCCGGCGGTGCCGTGCGCTCTCGCTCCGCCATTGGTCGGCCAGGCGCCGGGATGCGACGGTTGCGAGCCATGACCGCGGGTTGTCGGGCGTGCCCTCCGTGGGCCACTGCCGCGCGGCCGCGAGGAGTGCCTCCTGCACGGCGTCCTCGCAGGCGTCGAACTGCCCGTATTGCCGCACGAGCGCGCCGAGGACCTGCGGCGCAAGCTCGCGCAACAGGTCCTC
>Ga0209648_10001706_pt1 | contig 17867 bp, 13 predicted proteins | sample GraSoi2013_115cm_FD_185830 | JGI IMG/M metagenome (GOLD analysis project Ga0209648, IMG submission 185830) | Grasslands soil microbial communities from the Angelo Coastal Reserve, California, USA - Sample 9_17_2013_115cm (SPAdes) (version 2) | ecosystem: Environmental > Terrestrial > Soil >...
TTTGACGGAGCTGGCGGCTGCTGCTGTGTTGTGGCAGCACCGCTGCGCGCAGGAGAGGTTGATCGCCCTCGGGCAACCGGCCCGCGGACTCTGCCCCGCCGCGCGGGACGCTTCCTTGCGGGAGCCTTGTCAGGCTTGCGTGCTGCAATTGGGGCCCACGATCCTCCGCGGTCCGCTGAACGATAGACACCCAGATTCGTCCCCAGATAAATCACACTGGGGTCGCGTTCGTCCTGAAGAATAGTATAACCAATCAGCCGCGGCGGCATATTGCGCATCGAAGGAATCCAGGAAGCGCCGCCATCGTTGCTGACAAAGAAGAAGCCGCCTCCAGTGGTCGTGTTAATGGTCGTGGCATAAATCCGATTCGGACTTACACGGTCGGGCAAAAGCGAATTTACAAAACGGCCGCTAAAGCCGCCGTTACTCGGCACAAAGTTCTTGCCGCCGTCCATCGATACCATAACCCCATAATTGTTCGTTCCAATATAGATGTTGTTCGGCCGGCTGGGATGGACCGTAATGGAATTGATCTCGAGCTGCCGGGACGTAGTCACCATCCAGGAGTTGTTGTCGCCACCCCTTGCTGAACGCCAGAAGCCCTCAGTGGTGCCGGCGAATACCAGACCCCCAATCGAAGGATGCTGCAGGATGGCACGCGTGCGACGGGACTGCGAAGGGATACCCTGCACTTTGTGCCAGTTCTCTCCCGCATCCCGGCTCTCGTAAATGCCGCTGCAGGCAGACGCGATGATATGGTTCGCATTGCGAGGATCGATATTGATCGCGAAAATGTCTGAGTCATCGATAATGCCGTTCTTGATAATTCGCCATGAGTGGCCGCCATCGGTCGACTTGTAAGGCAGATACCAGGTACCGGCATAGATTACGTTCGTATCCCGGGGATCAATGGCCAGAGATTCCACGTGGACCAGCCCGGGAGTATTCGCCGTCAGTAAAGGCGTCCAGGTGTCGCCTGAATCCGCGGAGCGAAAGATGCCGTTGAAGGTTCCAACTATCAGAATGTTTGGATCGCGTTCGGATTGCGCCACGGAATGAACGGCTTCATTCCTCAGTTCAGGCGATTCTCGCCAGGTCAGTCCCCCATCGACGGATTTAAAAAACCCTCCGGGCTCTTTGTGCCGGTGCGTAGCCACATAGAGCACCTTTGAGTTGCGTGGATCAACGATGATGTGGTCAACGAACAGACGTGGGCGATTAAAATTAACCAGCAAACGCCAGGTACGACCGGCGTCGGCAGAAACGTACATCTGACCATCGAGCGTGCCAAAATAAAATCGATCGGGATCGTTCGGATCAACGACCAGGGCCCGCACATCGCCACCAGAAGGACCGGTAATCCGCCACTCCGTTGAATAAGGCGATCCAGCGGAACCAATCTTTGGCGAGGCATCGCCCACATGACCACTCACCGGACCCTGAAACTGCCAAATTAGGCCGATGAGTAAGCCAGGAATCCAGAGGCGCAACGCTACTTTTTTCATCAATTCTATCTCTTTCATGCCAGGTTAGATGCCCGATGCGATGCCGAACCGGTGCTCGGGAAGCATTATAACCGTTTACCAGATTCTTTTCGACAGCGTTGTCGAACGGGACTCGGTTTTGATGCGCAAGATGGTTTTCGGGGCAGGCAGTTTTGAAAAGCGAAGCGGGCGGTGTCTCCTGTTGGAGACACCGCCCGCATTCGGAAGAAGGTCGCAACTCTTTAAGAGTGGCGAGCGTCAGTAAGCTTATTCCTCGCCTCGGCGGCCGCGACCGCGTCCGCGCCGAGTTGGTTTCTTCTTGCAGTCCGGACAAGGCGACACTGACCCAGCGGTATCGGCTGCCGGTTCCGTGGCCCCTGACGGTCGGATCCAAAGCTCGACCTTCAGTTCTGGCATACAGCCACCGTCCACTACCGTCAGTCGGCTGGCATCGATGCCGCGAGTATTTACCAGATAGTCCTTGGCGCGATTCGCTCGCGTCTGACCCTCTGCATCGCAGCTACCGTAACCGATGATGTAGCCCTGAGCCGTCGGCTCGTTCTGCAATTGGATCGCGAAGTTGTCGAGTCTGGCCTTCTCATCGTTGAATCTGATGTTGCCGTACTCGTCGAACTTCCGCGAAATCGGTGGTTGTCCTTTGATCGGCGTAGAGCACGAAGCTGTACGACCGCAACTGGGATCCAACCCACCCAACTCTACTGTTGCCGTGATTGTCTGCCCACCCTTACCGGCCGTATCCACGGTGATCCTTTCAGTGCCCTGGCCACTGGTGATCGTTCCTGCGGAAACTGTCCAGTTGTAGGTCGGTGAAACCGGCGGTGTTCCCGGCCTGTATTGCGCCGTGAACGTGATGGGCGTACCTTCATTGCCCTCGCTCGGGCACTCAACAGTAACTGTCGGACAAACCAGAATGGGACGGCAATCCGGACAGGCTGCAATGGTCACCGTAGTTGACGAAGATGTGATACATCCACAACCGTCATCAACTTCGACCGACGCGGTATAAGTTCCCGGGCCGACTCCGCTCAGGTCCCAACTTACGTTGGGGCCTTCACCGGTGACTCGACCGCCTGTCACTGTATAAGTGTAAAGCAGCGTATCGCCATCCGGGTCACTCGCTGTCGTGGTCAGTCCCACCGTTGTGCTTGCCGTTGTCGGACAAGTCGGAGAGGTCGTTTCCGGCGGACATGGCAAGGTGATGGTCGCCACCGACGGCGCAAACGAACTGATCACCGGCGGCTGGTTCGGCAGTATCGCCGGCTCGCGCTTGTTCCGGTGGCCAATCCAAAGCTGAGCACCGAAGCCGTTCGGATCGCTTGACGGCTGGAATCCTAACGGCGCACCACCGGCCGTCGCTGCGACTGACGTGCCGGGAACGATGATAATTCCTCGAGATGTACCTCCCGGACATATAGGTGACGGGACACCACCTGTGACGAAAACACACACACCGGTAATCTGCGCAACCGGCACGGAGGCGTCCTTTAGGTTGAAGTGCTTGAGGTCCTGTTCATTGAGGTGCCTTCGGTACCACGCGCCCAGGCCCCACCAACGCCGTGGATAAATCTTGACGCCGAGGAGGACCTCAACCGGATTGTTGTTGAAGGCGTTTTTCGTACCGCCTAAGTACTTGGTCGACCGCAACTCAGCAATTGGCTGGAAGTGCTTGTTAATAGGAAAGTCAAACCCGAGTCCGGCAATCCACTCGTCGGGCCGATCCAGCAGCGCGCCGCCGTTCGGATCCTTTGGATTACTGTTGCGAATGTAGCCCATGTTCGCCGAAAGATTCACCGACTTGCTAAGACGCCCATCAGCGAACAACACCAAACCGAAGTCGCCAATATTGCCGCCAGGACTCGCACCTCGCTGCAGCTGGTTAAACCCGGTCGCATCCTTGCCCTTGTCTGGATACCATCGATAGAACGGAATGAAACCCCATCCGAACGGATTGTTTGGGCCAGTAAAGCGTATTTTGGCGCCGGCCACGAAGTTGGTGAAACTCGACTCTCCGTAAATCCGACTAAGGAATGGCGCATCCGGCAAGTAAGTCGGCGATGTCGTGAAACTAGTTGGCACGATAATCGGGTTTAGTGACCCCGGGGAACCCGGCGGCCGACAATTTCCCGTCAACGCGGTACAAGGCATCTGCTGTGTAGCCAGCACGATGCCCGGCAGTATGCTTCCACCCGGCGCGCCGATGCCCGGATAGACAGTGGCCCGACCAAAGTTCGATCCGCCGCCCACTCCGGGACCCAGCGCCGTGGAAAAGCCAGGAAAACCAAATTGCGTGCCGATGAAACCTGGACCGAGTCCGAAGTTAGGACCGACACCACCAATGAACGGATATGGTACAAACGGCTGGCCGGCGTTGAAATAAACGTTCAGCGGATTCGTCACCGGCACACAAGCCGGGCAGAACGGCGGACGAAACACCGCGGTTCCGCGCAATGTGCCCACATTCGGACCCGAAGGCGCCAGAATGATGGCCGGCCCACTGCCCGTTACCGTGGTGCCGAAAAAACCACGCGAGTTCGGCAGATAAAAGCCTGACAAGTTCTGCGGATTGTTCGCCTTGATACCCCGATAAGCGTTGGTCTTGAAAAACAATTCTATGTGATCGTTTAGACCAACGTTGAAACTTAAAGGGAAGTCGGTGATGTCAGCATTGCCGGGATCGCGATCAAAGTTGCTATAGGCAATGCTGAATGTGTACTCACCCTTCCTCAACGTCGAGCCATCATAGATCGTGAACAGCCCGGTGGGACCTCCCTCCGGTCCTCCCGTGCCTACGGACGGCGACTGGTTCCTGGGATCGTTCTCCAACCTTTTCGTCTGGGCAGACGCAACGGCGGACAAAATGAAAAGTGCGAGCGCGCAAAGAAGCACTCTATTCGCGAATCTCATCGCGTTCCTCCTGCGATAGTGAGTGAAAGTTCCTGCGACCGAACCAGTGAAGATAAGCCGGCGGCCAATATTGGTTTGATTCGAATGCCTGCTCGAAGCATCGCGCCGCAAGTTACCTGTTGGATACGGACGCTCGAACTACCAGCGTCAACGCTAACGTTAACAAAACTGCCACCGCCCGGGACCGAAATTCTTGAATGGTAGAGCGGAGCAACTGAGAGGGGGCTCAACCGAACGAAACCCACGGAACCTCTCCTAAGCTCTTACTGCCTAATAATCTAGCGCTCCTTTATATGCAAACAGAGCGCTCGTGTCAACTATCATTTTACCGAGCGCGCCGACCTGATCATATCGGGTTAGCAAAAGGGGTGGACGCGCACGGCAAATACGGGCCGAAGCCTACCATTCCCCTAACTGGAAATCAAGAGCTTTTCACGACTTAGGTCAAATTTGTTTTATGTTTTTTCCGTCACGCATAGATACCTCGCATCCTTGTGTCATACGCCACCCGATCAATCGCTAACATGTATGCGGCCGTCCTGGTGTCCACGGAGTGCGCGTCGGCAAAGCGGCAGAGATCATTAAAACTTGCCACCATCGTATCCTGCAATCTTTCGTTTACGACATCTTCGCGCCAAAAATACCCCATTCGATCCTGAACCCATTCGAAGTACGAAACGGTAACACCGCCGGCATTTGCCAGGATATCCGGGATCACAAAGATGCCTTTCTGATAGAGAATTTCGTCGGCAGCAGCGGTCGTAGGTCCGTTGGCGCCTTCGGCCAGCACCTTACATTTTATTCTTTCAGCGTTTTGCGAAGTGATTTGATTTTCGGTGGCCGCCGGCACTAACACCTCGCAATCGAGTTCGAGCAACTGGGAATTGGTTACGTACTCTGCTGCGCCATAACCTTCAAACGATCTGGTGGCCTGAAGATACTTCAGCGCGGCCGGGACATCGATCCCGCGCGGATCATGGATCCCACCGTGAACGTCGGACAGACCGACGACTTTGAAACCCGCTTCATGAAGCAACAAAGCGGCAATGCCCCCAACGTTGCCACTTCCCTGGACCACGACTCGAGTCGTGGCCGGGGACATTTTGAATCGCTTCGCGGCTTCGCCTACCACGATCAACAAACCGCGTCCCGTTGCTTCGCGCCGTCCGCGCGAACCTCCCAGGTCAATTGGTTTTCCAGTCACGACTGCGTTGACCGTGTGGCGGGCATGCATTGAATAAGTGTCCATGATCCACGCCATGGTCTGTTCATTCGTATTCATGTCCGGCGCGGGAACATCTTTTTCGGGTCCAATGAAGTCCAGTAGTTCTGACGCGTAGCGCCGAGTCATTCGTTCAAGTTCGCCGAGAGACATTTGCGCGGGGTCGCAGATGATTCCGCCCTTGGCGCCTCCGAACGGGACGTTCACGACAGCGCATTTCCACGTCATCCACGCCGCGAGGGCACGTATTTCGTCGATATTAACGTCAGGCGAATAACGAATTCCTCCTTTGGCCGGCCCGCGCGCAAAGTTGTGCTGCACCCGAAAGCCTTCGAATACCTGTATGCGACCTGAATCCATCCGGGTCGGAATGTAAACCTTCAGTTCGCGATTGGGGACGCGCATGACGGCATAAAGATCGGGATCGAGATTGAGCAACTGCGCCGCTCGATCGAATCGCGACATCATCGACTCGAACGGGTTGTCCTCTTTGATCTCTTTGATGTCGTCGACCATTGCTGTGGACATAAATAGTCTCCACCAACTTGAAGATGCGAAAACGGGGGCGATGAATTTCCAGTGTGAGCGAAATCTTAACGCATGCGATTAGCCGGCGCAACCATTGACTTGCCGGTCAACAAATGGTTTTTGGACGCAACGCAAAGCCAGGTGTTAACATCGAACCTCAGTAAAGGGCGACCAGGCGACGCGACGTCGACCTGAGCTTCAACTCGAACACACCGATGTTTTCTCTGCCGCGCTCGCGCCAACTTATTCTCAGCGCACTTGCTGTCATGTTTGTGGTCATCTGTGTCCAATTGGCGCCAGCACAAGTGGACGACATTGGCGACGGCGAAACCGATCCGGTTAAGCTTTTTGAGCGCGGCCAAAACGCACACGCCAGAAATGACCTGGTCACCGCGCTGGCGCTTTACGAAGCGGCACTGAAACTGCGGCCTGAATTTCCCGAAGCTGAATTCCAACGAGGTGTGGCCCTCGCCGCTCTGGATCGAAAGGCAGACGCCGAGAAAGCCTTTACGCGCGCAATCGAGTTGCGAAAGGACTGGGTACTTCCCTACGGCGCACTGGGAAATCTTCTCACTCATCAATCGCGCGACAAGGAAGCCGAACCCTTCTTGCGTCGCGCGCTTCAATTAGGAGCAAAAGATTTCAGCACGCTGGACGCACTGTCGGCCGTTCGGTTTCGCGCCGGCGATACTAAAGAAGCTCTCGCGCTCGCGCAACGCGCGACTGAAGACGAAAACGCTTCCGCTTCTGCGTGGGCCTGGCGGGCATCAATCGAAGACGCGGCCGGAAATCGGGAAGCGGAGCTAAGCAGTCTCGAACACGCGTTGCAGCTTGAGCCGAATCACTTAGTCGCTTTGAAAGAGCGCGCGCGTTTACGTACCAGCAGCGGCGCGTACGACGCGGCTATTGAAGACTTGAAGAAAGCACTTTCACTCAAGCCCGGCGATAAGGAGATCTCCTTACAACTCGCACAGGTTTATGGACTCGCCGGAAAGCACGCTGAAGAGCGGAAGATTCTCACCACCTTCAGCCAAACCCAATCAGGCGCAAATTCATCACGTCCTGGGGCCGTCATAGGCACAACCAAAGAAATCGAGGCGGCAAATAGCGACGATCCCGAAGTTGCGCAACCGGCCCTCGAAGAATTGATTAAGAAGAATTCAAAGAATGCGACGCTGCTGGCTCGGCTGGGCGAGGTCACGCGCCTCACCGATCCGCAAAAGAGCGCAGAATCTTACCGGCAGGCAAACGAGATCGATCCCAGGAATCCAAAATACGCGATTGGTTATGCCGCGGCGCTGGTGCAAATGCGTCGCTTTGCCGAAGCGGAGCCCATTCTCCGCCGGATAATCGCGACGGCGCCAAACGAGTATACGGCGCACGCGAACCTCGCGCTGGCGCTTTTCGAGTTGAAGAGGTTTGCCGAGGCCTTGCCCGAATACGAATGGCTTGCGGCCAGCCGCCCCGAAATTGCGGCCACGTACTTTTTCATCGCAGCGGCGCATGATAATCTCGGCGAGTACGAGCAGGCGCTTGATGCTTACGAGAAGTTTCTGTCGCGCGCCGATCCGGCCAGGAACAAACTCGACATTGAGAAGATCAATCTGCGCCTTCCGCAATTGCGCGATCAGATCAAACGGGGACAGGGCGTCAAACGCAAAAAGCCCTGACCAAAGACTGACTTTCATCAGACTCGGGGTTTACACGAGAATGCCGATTCGGCTGGGTCAACGTTGGTTCCTTCTGGCGCAAGTCCTGGTCGTGTGCTCAATCCCGGCGAGCTTATTCGCGCAACCCCGCAGCCCGCAGATGCCCGCTCCGCCGCCGATGAGATTTGTCTCGCGTGATGAGCGATCACAACTCGCTGCGGCAAAAGATTTGAAGTCGCGCCTGCGAACTATGATCGAGTTGGCCGAAGCACGCCTCGGTCGCGCCGAGAACTCTACTGCGCAAAAGAAATTCGATCAGGCCTTAGAGGAACTCGGCAGCTATCTGGGTTTGATTGACGACGAGCGCCAGGTCCTGGGCGCCCTGAATCGCGATCGAAACAGTACTCGAGACCTTTATCGCCATTTCGACATCGCGTTGCGCGCGCAGGTACCGCGCCTGGCGGTTATACGGCGCACGACGCCCGCCGACTATGCGATCAACCTCAAGGCGGCTGAGGAATTTGTGCGAGAAACGCGCACTGAAGCATTGGAGTCCTTCTACGGTCACTCAGTGCTGCGTGAAGAGCCCGACAACCAGAAGAAGCCGGAACAAACCAAGGATGCCCCCGAAGGAAGCAAGCGCCCATGATTAGATACAGAGCTGCTCGCGCCAGCCGGCGGGCGACATTAGAGATGTCTGCAAATTTGGTAACTCCTCATTTCCTTTTTAGCATCGTCAGTGACCTCAGTCGCGCGCGCACAATACGTACTCTGCTTGTGCCCGGCGCCCTTATCGCAGTCTTTCTTCTCTTTGCCACGCCAGCCCTGGCTCAAACGCGAGACCATCTGACCGACCCGGAGACTGAACTGGTTCGCTTTTATCAGGAACTCGACAAGCGAATCGAAGTTTTCATCAAGGCGATCGACCGAAGATTTGCCGTTATTAACGGAACCGCTTTGCCATCGACGAAGAAGTTGGTAAAAGATGAACCCGAATGGGGCGAGGCGCCGAAAGGCACGCGAGCGGAACTGTTGAGTGACATCGCGCGGATTCTGGATGAGGCGATCACCAATATCGACGATGTCAGCCGGCGCGACGAAAAGAATCCGCTGATTTCCAGGTCCCTCCGCAAACTAACTGCGGCCGCAAATGGATACCTCGGCCAACTCGCCGGATTAAAGAATCAGGTCAAGGAGCCGGAAGAGATTTCCGCTTTAGAGCGCGTCGCTGACAACGCGAACCAAATTATCGAAGTTGGTAGAAAGCTGCCATCGCCCGCGGCCGAAGAGAAGAAGAAAAAGAAACCGTGAGATGCGGGAGGCAGTAAGCAGCGGGTAGAATGCAGTAACCCGTTAAGGTTGAAATCTGGTTTAGACACCGGCTTTCTGCCTACTGCTTTCTGCCTACCTCTTATTCCCCTTCCCTTCTTCAGGAGAGTCAGCAGCTGGATCAAACACTCAACAGCTGAGATTGAGCCCATCACCCACCTGCTCACGCAGGTGGTACTGACTTCACTTCGATTGAACTATCGCCGGCTCTCTCACGTAAAATGGCCTGAGGAGAGACTTAAAAAATGGAAAGCCGCTATTATCCCGGCGTCGAAGCTGACGTGATCAAGCTAATGTCCGAACTTCGCAGCCTTTTTGATGAAGACTTCGACGTTCAGACTATGCAGGTTTCATCCGCGGCCGTGTTGCAAGCGCGCAAGTCCAGCACGTTGCGCGAGATTACCGGCCTCTCCGCCGCGCTCACGATCAAAGTCACGCCTGAGACGGGCGGCACCCGTGTCGAGATCGGATTGCAAAAGTGGTTCGACAAGGCAGCGGTTGCGGCTGTGGCTTTTATCTTATCAGCCGGTTTGCTAATTGCGTTGCCCGCGCTGGGCGCCTACTGGCAATACAAACTAACCGAAGACGCGTGGAAAATAATCGAAGATCACATCGCGCGCAAAGCCGGAGGCTACGTGCCACCCCTGCCCGGGCGTTGCGGCACCTGCGGCACAGCGGCCAGTGCAGGTTCTACTTTTTGTTCCTCGTGTGGCGCGAATCTGCGCGCGGGCCTTTCGTGCGCGGCCTGCGGCGCGGTGCAGAAAGATCCAAACGCGCGGTTTTGCAACAGTTGTGGAAAGGCGCTCCTCGAAGGGGCATGACGCTGCGGAAAAACTAAACGTAGCCAAAGACACAGAGATACTGAGGCTCAGAGGAGGACCATAAAAGATAGGTAGTCTTCCCTGGCGTTGCTGAGTGGTTTGATTGGTTGTCTCTCTGCGACTCTGTGACTCGGTGGCTGAATTTCTTTTTTTCACGAATATGCGGAATACCCTCCATCTGAATGGTATTGACTTGTCTCACGTTTAGTCATATCGTCCGTCCCGCTCAATTAACCAAGTTGTTAGCGGGACCTCCCCTGGAGATCCACTGACCATGTGTGCGTACGTCGTGCTAGGAGTCAGACATCCAGAAACACCTCACCCGACCTTTAACGACAACTGATCAGGAGGACATGAAATGAGAAAGTTTTTCTTTGTGTTGGCGATTACTCTGCTGGCGTCAGGGTTCTCGCAAATAACCGCCCAACCACCCAGACGCATGGGCCCGCCCCCGGTGCTCCTTATCGTTCGGGAAGACATCAAGCCCGGCAAGATGCCGGCGCATAACATCCACTCGGCTTCCTTTGCGCGCATATTCCGGCAACTGCAAACACCGAGTCATCGAATCGCGCTGGTGCCCGTCGCCGGCAGCGAAAACGAAGTCATATACATCACGCCCCTGGACACTTTTAAAGAGATGGAAGAGTCGGGACGCGATACTGACAAGAGATTGTCCTCTGTCTCTGGAGCCATGAAGTCGGAGTTGGACAGGCTGGCAAAGGAAGCACCAGATCTTCATGCCGGCATGCGCGACATGTTCGCGGTTTACCGTCCTGATCTCAGCTATGACGCCACCGTGGACATCAGGCAGATGCGCTACTTTGCCATTAACACGGTCCGTGTTCGACCAGGCCAGGAAGATCAGTTCGCTGAGTACGTCAAGAACCTGACCAACATAGCGCGCACCAAAGCGAAAGCCGAACTTCACATCGCGGCCTTTCAAGTAATCGCCGGCTCGCCGTCGACTACCTACATGTTCTTCAGACCGATGAAGTCGCTGGCCGAGTATGATCTGAGAATCGGGCCGCGGGTTCGCGAGGCGATGAGTGACGATCAGAAGAAGAAAGCGGACAAGCTGGCCGGCGAGAGCGTGGTCTTCACTGAAACCAGCGTCTATGCCTTCAATCCGCAAATGAGTTATGTGGACAAGGATTTCGCCGCCGGCGATCCGACATTCTGGACTCCAAAGCCGGAAGCGCCCGTGACCACCAAACGCGTGACCAGAAAGAAACCCGCGAAGCCGCCGGCAGGCCCTACGACTCCGTAGTAAGTTCGGAACGCGAGTCTCGGCAGCCAACGCGGATGGCCGCAGAGCAGTACAAATAAACCAGCCACGAAAAGGCACAAGAAGCACAAACGGAAAACCCGTCTTTGCTCTTGTGCCTTTGGTGCTTCTTTGTGGCTTATGCTTTCTTTTTCGATCCGCGCTAGTCCGCGTTCATCTGCGGCTAATCATGTCGCAACGCCCGTACTGGATCGATTCGCGCCGCGCGCGCCGCCGGGTAGAGCGCCGCCAGAATTGAGACCACCAGCGCGAACAGAATCGCCCCCATCCAAAGGTATGGCGGCAAGGAAAAGAAATCGACAAACGACGCGTTTTGCGGTTTTAAGATAAACCGATACGCCAGTCGATTGGCGAGGCCGTCGATTCCCCACGCCGCCAGGGAACCGATCACGCCGCCAGTCAGACCGATTACAGCGGCTTCGAAAAAGAAGATCAGCTTAATCTCGCGATCTTCCGCGCCGATGGCCTTCATTATGCCAATCTCGCGCGTGCGCTCGAGGATGGACATGATCATGGTGTTCGCAATCCCAAACGAAGCCACCAGGAGTGAAATCCCGCCCAGCAGACCCAGCACTGAATCTATAATTAAGAAGACAGTGCGAATCTGATCCAATTGATCGACGATCGAAAAACTGCCAAAGCCAAGTTCGGTCAGACGCTTTCGCACGTCGGTCAACACCACCGGATCGTGCACCCGCACCACCGCCGAGAAATAGCCTTCTGAGTCTGACTGTCCCAACTGTCCGCTCTGACGCGCCAGGGCCAGGGCGACTTCCCCCATGGGATTGCGATGCTTCACCGCCCACTCGCGCGCCGCCGCGACCGGGATGTAAATCTGGGCGCTCGGCATCAAACCAACTGGTCCTCCCTGTGCCGCGCCTTCTCTCTTTTCGTTGCCCATTACTCCCGCGATGCGAAATGTGCGACCTACAACATTATTGGCCGGGGCGTTATTGTTTCCTTCCTCCAGAGGAAGACCGAAGAAGCTCACCCCGCCGTCATCTTCCGGGTTGGTGTCTTTTTTTGTCGCCGCAGCCTTGCTTTCCTCTTTTTCCTTTTCAGTCGTCAAGAACTCGATTGTCTTTCCTATCGCATCGGCGGGCTTAGCGAAACCACAAGTTTCGATCAAGACATCACTGACCACGGCTTCGTCCGCGTCGGGCCGGCTGATCATCTGACCCGCCTGAAAGATCTTAAAGCGGGACGATTCATTCGGGACCATCGCGCCATTGACGGACTGCGGAATCACGCGGCCGTTGCAGCGCACGTAGGTCGTAAAGCCTATGTCCGGCTCGACGTAAGCGACCCCCGGAATTTTGCCGATTTCCGCCAGCGCCGCGTCGTCGAGGATCCGCGTCGGCGCTTTGTCGGATCTAAAAGCTGGGCCGCGGCGATCGCCCGGATTTGCGTCCCTTCCCAACTTGGGATCTACGCCCGTGACAGCCATGCTAAAGACGTTCTTGCCGAACACTCTCATTTCGTTGAAAAGATCGAGGGCGCGAAAACGCGTCAGCATGTTGCGTTGCAAGCCCAGCCCGAATGAAACCATCGTCACAATCACGGCCACCCCGACGATGACTCCCATCGAAGTCAGCGTCGCGCGCAGACGGGCCTCGCGCAGGTTCCTCAAAGCCAGGCGAAGAATATCGTAGAAGGACATAGAGACGGTCGTAGCTTAGCTGATTCTCGGAAGCTTTAGTAAGTGAAGTCAGAACCGCCTGCGGCAGCGGTCGGTTCACCTCTTATGCTGCATCGACACCGATGACAAAGATCAACCGCCCGCTACCGCAGGCGGTTCTGATGAAATCTAGTCGCAAAAAGAGGGCTTTTTTGCGTCTTACACCTTGACCGTAAGGAAGGTTTCGATACGGTCAAACTGCCCTTCCTGACGGTCGGGCTTCGGACACAACCTGATACAACTCTGATCCGGAATTCGGTATCTAATAGTCGTTCCCCGGCAATTGAATTAGGTGAGATCATAAATCCTCAAGGTGTTGTCCAACCCCTTACGACGTCAACTTGATGCCGCCGGTCTTGCGAAATTAAACAAAGGCTATTAGAAGGCTTTAGGATATAAAGGAGTTACCCCAGATGATCCGATTAAGAAAGAACTACGTCAATATTGCAGCTATCGCGGGACTGGTGCTGGCCTTTGCCGCAGCTTCCCTCGGGAAAACACATTCAAACCCGGCTTTTTCAAACATTAAGATCAGCAACTTCGGCCAGATGGACGAACGCTTTTATCGTGGCGCGCGGCCAAGCGAACGTGATGTCGAGAGCCTGAAAGCCCTGGGCATTCGGACTGTCGTTGATTTGACAGACAATACCCCGCAGGAAAAAGGCTACGTTGAAGCACAGGGCATGCGTTATGTGAACATTGCGATTCCCGATAAGCAGGATCCAAGTGACGCGCAAATACAGCAGTTTCTGAAACTCGCTAACGATCCTGCCACCGGCAAATTCTTTGTTCATTGCGCCGGCGGTCGACACCGGACGGGAGTCATGGGCGCGGTTTACCGCTTCAACAACTACCATTGGACGTTCGATCAGGTTTATGCCGAGATGCTGAACTATGACTTCTACACCTCGAATGGCCACGGCGGCCAGAAGAAGTTTGTGGAGGACTACTGGTCGCGGATTCAAAACACGGCGAGCACTTCTGCCGCAACTACGACTTCGAATCAGCACTAAGCAGTTTCCCTTGATTCGTAATCTGGAATTTGCAATTCGCGAAAGGGCCGCTTCATTCGAAGCGGCCCTTTTTTGTCGTCGATCGGACCCTCTTGCATCTTTCTAACACTTTCATTGTATTAATCATGACTCGCAATTAACCCCATGCGGTTTGCTATTATCTGGTCTGCCTTCCCCTTTGTGTACCCCCTTAGTTCATAACCCGACCAAGTCATCCGATGAGCGTCTGAGAATCGCTCGAAGGTGCGCGGTCCCGTTCTCTCCCGGACAAGGAGTCTAACCGTGCAAGCAATAAGCAGGAAGCGTTGGCTTGTAATACTGGCAAGCCTTTTAATTATCGTCGGCCTTTCGCTTGAGGTTTTCTCGACGGCAATTAAAAGGCTTGCCAAAAAGCAGCACCGGGAAAAATCCGCGGCTGTTCTTTGGCGCAATCCCGGCAATGTGAGCAAGCGCGATCTTTACTATGGTCCCGGCTCAAAAGCGCTGGCGCCGGCGCCACCGTTCCGCTTCCTGAAGGAGGTCAAACAAGGCGGCATGCCAAAGTTTGACGTGGAAGACGCACGCGGCGTCAAGTGGCGCGTCAAGCTCGGTCCCGAGGCGCAGGCCGAAACGGTTTCGACTCGTTTGGTCTGGGCCATGGGGTATAACGCCGAAGAGTCTTATTATTTCGATCGTGCCAACATCGCCGGTCTGCCACGATTATCGCGTGGACAGCAATATGTGGACGGTGAGTCTGTGCGTGGGGCGCGATTTAAACCTCGGCGCAAAAACATCGAACGCGGCGAACAATGGGACTGGTCAAACAACCCTTTCAAGAATACACGCGAACTGAACGGACTCAAGACCATGATGGTGTTCCTGAACAACTGGGACACCTTCAAGAAGAATAACCGGGTCTTGCACGTGAAGGATGATGCGGGAAACAAAACCGAAGCCCGATACACGGTAACCGATCTGGGCGCGACCTTAGGCGCTGCCGGCGGTTTTGGCGGGCGCCGGTCAAAGAACAACGTTGCTGACTTCGAGCGCAGTCGATTCGTGCGCAAGGTCGAAGACGGCAAGGTGAAGTTCGATTATGATCTTAAGCCGAAGAAGTTCGGATTGCTGAGCATCGTTTACCCGCCCTACTTTTTCAGGCAACGTCGAGCCACCAACACGATGCAGAAGGTGCCGATTGAACATGCTGCATGGATGGGAGCGCAACTCTCACAATTGTCGGACAACCAACTGCGCGACACCTTTCGCGCCGCAGGTTACGATCGAGCGACCACCGAAGCCTATGTGCGCACCCTGCGAAGTCGAATAAACGAATTGAACCGTTTGCGCGATCGAGAGCTTGCGTCTCGACAAAGGCGGATAAGATAGCGAGAAAACTTCCAAAAAGAGGAAGGGCCGCTTCAAAGCGGTCTTTCCCTTTGTTTGCGGTTCAACAGTCTCCTAAAGCGCCAAGGGCGCGAAATGCAAAAGCCTGGGCCAACGGCCCAGGTAGGATGCCATTAAGAATGTCGAGCGCTGAGGGCGCGGAATAAATCGTCATAATTGCTCTTCGCCGAAGATCACTTGGCCACTACAGGGGCGACTGGGTTGTTGTTGGTTAATCGGTTCCCAGGGCGCCGCGCTGCGCGCTTGCCCTGCGCTATTACATTTCACGCCTTCAGCGTGAAGAAGAGCCCTCCCTCACGGTCGGGCTTCTGACACGGACGGCGAGAATTTCAGATCGTCACCATTTCGCGCGCATCATCTTCTTCATCCCCCTTGAACTGCAATTCGTAAAGCCGCGAATACAGGCCGCCGTTTTCGAGCAACTCCTGATGAGTCCCCTGCTCGACAACCTGACCGGCTTCGATGACGAAGATTACGTCGGCGCGCAAAACCGTCGCCAGTCGATGCGCGATCACGATCGAGGTGCGCCCCTCCATCAGATGACCGAGAGCGTCGAACACGAGTTTTTCGGAGGCCGCGTCCAGCCCGGCAGATGGTTCGTCCAGGATCAGGATGGGCGCGTTGCGAATCACCGCGCGCGCAATGGTGATGCGCTGGCGCTGGCCTCCGGACAGAGTCACGCCGCGCTCGCCAATCATCGTGTCGTAACCTTCCGGCATCGCGGTGATGAACTCGTCGGCGTGGGCGAGTTTGGCGGCGCGAATGATCTCTTCACGCGTCGCTTCGGGTTTGCCGTAGGCAATGTTCTGCCAGACCGGCGCGCGGAACAACAGACTCTCCTGCAATACAAAACTGATTTGCTCGCGCACTGATTTCTGTTTGAACCTTCGCACGTCCTGGCCGTCGATTCTGATTTCGCCTGCAGTCGCATCATAGAAGCGCGGCAGCAGGCTGACGATTGTCGTCTTACCAGCACCAGTCGGACCAACCAGGGCCGCCAACTGACCAGGCTCGATCTTCAAACTCAAGTCCTTGAGGATCGGTTGGGTCTCGCTATAGGAAAACGCCACATGATCGAATTCAATCTTGCCTTTGAATCGCGGCGCTTGCTTTGCGCCCGGCATATCACGCACCTGCATTTCATTCTCGAGCACTTCGCGAATTCGCTCCCATCCGATGGACGCCTTTGAAATCGTGTCCGTCATCTTCGACAGCTCGCGCATGGGCTTGTACATCTTGCCGAGATAGAGCAGGAAGACCAGTAACTCTCCGGACGTCAGTCCGCCGGACAGCACCAGGCGCGCGCCGTACCAGAGCACCAGACAAGTTCCGCAGGCAACAATAATCTCGACGATCGGCGGCAGCTTGGCCTTGACGTTTCTGGCCTGCAAGGCTGCTTCGACGCTTTCACGACTCCCCTGTTCGAAGCGCTTCTGTTCATAGTCTTCGCGCGCAAATGCCTTGACGACTCGAATCGACGAGAGCACTTCTTCGAGCACTGAGACGACTTCGCCCTCCTTGCGACGCATGTCCCGCGATGCTTTCTTGATTCGACGCGTAAAGTAATAAACGACCAGAAACAATCCCGGCGCGACCGCCAGCGCAATCAGAGTGAACGTCCAGTTCAGATAAAACATTACGGCAACCATGCCGACCAGCGTCAGGACGTTGACCAGGATTCCCAGCAACACGTTGGAAATCAGGTTCTGGACGGCATCGATGTCGCTGGTAACGCGGCTAATCAGATCGCCCGTGCGTTTTTGATCGTGATATGAAAGCGAAAGCTTCTGGATGTGACTGTAGAGCACGCGCCGCAAATCATGCATCACCCACTGTCCGACGCTGCTGGTCAGATACTTTTCAAAGTAAGAACTGAGCGCGCCGAAGATCGCGATGACAATCACGGCCAGCACCGCAAAGTTAAGGATCGAAGATTTATCGGTGCCGATCCAACCAATGATGCCGGCCAGCCACTCCGGCACTTTTTTCGATCCAAAGACGTAATCGAAAACGATCTTGAGCGGCCACGGCTCGAGCAGATCGGTCAGGCTTTCACCGATCACCGCGATGAACGCGAGCGAAAGAAGGAGCCAGTGAGGGTAAAGCAGATCGATGATGCGAATTTTCTTCTGCATGCTCGATTAGTTTCCGTCTGGAGTGTTCAGTCTCTCTCTGAAACGCAATCAGAGTCAACGCGGATTAAAGGAATTGTTAATTCGCCAGGCTCTCGGATGGGGTAGCGATGGCTTTGGAAGGGAGCGGTGGCAAGCTTGGCGTTCCGGACTCAGTTTACGGCACTCTATTTTACGAAACTTGAAGCGTCTAAGGTTACGTCTTTCCCGGATCAAATTTAACGCGAAGGGCGCGAAGGGTTCCCCAAAGGTACGCAGAGGAAAATTCGCGTCCTCTGCGAAAGCCTCTGCGCCCTCTGCGTTCATTTCCTTTCGGATTCAACACGCGATACTCAGTGAGCAAGAGAAACCTAATAAACGAAACCTATTTCGTAGAATCATTTCTCTCGTTCTCCGGAAAAACCTGGATTTCTTAACA
>Ga0209648_10001711_pt1 | contig 17844 bp, 18 predicted proteins | sample GraSoi2013_115cm_FD_185830 | JGI IMG/M metagenome (GOLD analysis project Ga0209648, IMG submission 185830) | Grasslands soil microbial communities from the Angelo Coastal Reserve, California, USA - Sample 9_17_2013_115cm (SPAdes) (version 2) | ecosystem: Environmental > Terrestrial > Soil >...
CGATCTTCAACGCGGCGGCGCCATCGTTTGTGCCTGGGGCGTTGCCGGCGGTTACTGTGCCGTCTTTCTTGAACGCTGGCTTCAGTTTTGCCAGCGCCTCCATGCTGGTGTCCTCACGCGGCGACTCGTCGTACTTGATGACGAGCGGCTCGCCCTTTTTTTGGGGAACTTCAATCGGGAGAATCTGTGCTTCAAAGAAACAGGATTTTCGCGCGCGCACCGCTTTCTGGTGGCTCTCGAACGCGAACTTGTCCTGCTCTTCGCGCGTGATGCCGTATTTTTCGGCGACGAGTTCCCCGGTCATGCCCATGTGAAAATTCTCGTACGCGTCCCAGAGCCCGTCATTAATCATGGAATCGACGACTTTGGCGTCGCCAATGCGAAAGCCAGTGCGCGCTTGCGGCAGAAGGTACGGGCAGTTGGACATGGACTCCATTCCGCCGGCGACAACAATCTCCGATTCGCCGAGTTGCACTGCTTGCGCAGCGAGCGCCACGGCTTTCAGACCGGAGCCGCAAACTTTGTTGATGGTCATCGCCGCCACGCGTGGAGCGCAGCCGCCTTTAAGCGCGGCCTGCCTTGCTGGATTTTGGCCAAGGCCGGCCTGGACAACGTTGCCGAGAATGGTTTCGTCTACTTGCTTCGGGTCGAGGCCCGCGCGGCGGATGGCTTCGGCTACGGCTTTTCCGCCGAGCTCCGGCGCGGAGAATCCGGCGAGACCACCTTGAAATTTTCCGATGGGTGTCCGAACGGCGGAGAGAATGACGGGGGTTTCGGTAGTCATGGCAGGCCTCCTGCGGAACAGCAGACATCATTATACCGCGAAGGAAGAAAGGAGGCTCGGACGTCACAGTCGCGGAGAGCAGGGCGCCCGCCGCGGCGGGCGCCCTACATCTCGTCTGGGGCTTGCGAGAAATTGCGACTAGTTTGCGGCGGCTCCCGCTGCGCCCGGCTGGGCTTCGTCGGCGCTGGGGCCGTAAAGGCCCGGAACGGCAACGCCGAGCAAGCGGTAATAGACGGTGAGCTGCGCGCGATGATGAACGTGGTGGTTCATCACCATGCCGCGAATGCATGCCACACGCGGCATGTTAAAGATCTCTTGCCCGCCAGCGAGCAGCCTCCAATTTTTCATTATTTCCGCGTCGCTTACGCTTGCCAGCGCTGCGCGCGCATCCGCGACGTTCTTGTCAAACACAGCGAGCAATTCCTTTCGATTGTCGATCTTCGGTGGTTGAAAACTTGGTCCACCCACAGGCGCATAATCCAGTTCCTCGGTCTTGATCGTCCATGGCAGCCATTCCACCATCGTCGCCACATGACCAGCAAGCCAGCCGACCGTTCCGGATTTTTCATGCGGCTTCCAGTTCCACTTCTCATCGGGACATCGCTCCAGAACCTTGCGGGTGTTCTGCATTTCCTGGTCGAACTCACCAAGCATCATCTGTCCAATGGTCATGACTTCCTCCTTGCGGAATTTGAGATTCGGGCGCACCGATACTAGGCGAACAAAAAGCGAATTGTCAAGCACTTCTTTCGACCACCTGCGGGTCCTTACTTTATCCCGGGAACTCTGCCCTGCTTAGTTGCGCGAACACCCAAATTGGTCACTTCGTACCTCGCGGCCCTTCGCCGTTCGGCTTGACAGTATGTGGAAACGGAAGAAAATGGCGACATGGCACGCCAATTCTCTACCTCTTACATAAAAGACTCCATCAGTCTTTTTCGCTACTACAAGAATCTTGCCGAGCGAGCCATGGCCCAGTGCCCGGACGCGGCGCTATTCACCACGCTCGACGCCGAATCGAATTCCATCGCCATCACCGTGAAACATATGTCGGGAAACATGCGCTCGCGCTGGATGGATTTTCTAACCTCGGACGGCGAGAAGCCGGATCGCAATCGCGACACGGAGTTCGAGGAACCGCCCAAGACGCGCGCGGAATTGCTGGAACTGTGGGAGCGCGGCTGGAAATATCTTTTCGATGCGTTGGAGCCGCTCAGCGAGGCAGATGTAACGCGGACGGTAACGATTCGCAACGAACCACATTCCGTGATGCAAGCCATCAACCGCCAGGTGGCGCACTACTCGCACCATATTGGGCAGATTCTATTTCTGGCCAAGCATTTGACCTTCAGTTCCATGGGGAAATGGCAATCGTTGAGTGTGCCACGAGGGCAGTCGAAACAATTCACAGCTGACGTCGCAGCGGGGCGCAAGTCGCAGCGCTGAGCCTTTGAACAGCTCGAAGGGCGGCCCGCCTCGGAAGGCGGGCCCTCCCATGCGGGCTAAGGACGATCTGCAGCGAAAGATTTAGCGTCAGGTGGAAACTTTTTGAGTCGAACTTCGCCACAATCGGGGCATTCGCCTTCGGCGAGTACAAATTGTGCAAGGCAGAGTGGGCAATACGTCCGGCAGTTCTCGGATTCCCGATGCGGCGGACGCAGAAGTTCTTCCGGCGGCATTCCGTTTTTTGCAAGAAAGGTTTCGAGCGCGCGGCGCATCGCCGCATCGCTCGAGGCCTCCGTGTCCGTTCGAAATAAACTCTGCCGTAAGGTCCATTCTGCCTGGACACGAGCATCTTCCTTCGGAAGCAAAACGCAGGCTACAGCAAGGGGATGAAACGCGGAAAATAGATCGCGCAACAGAACATCGTTCGCGCGGATCGCTGAGAAAGGCGAGAGCGCCAAGACCATCACCTGCTGCCAGCGGCCTTCCTTCTGTTCGGGATACAGCGCCTGGTGGGCGCGCAGAAAACTCCAGCCAATCCACGCGAGGGACCAGATCAAATAGGCGAGGAGAACCGGCCAGATGCGCTCAAGACCACGCAACCGGATGAGCACGGGGGCCATCAAGAACAAAAAAACAAAGAGCAGCACACAAGTTGTGCGAAGAAACGCCGCATGGGTCTTGTACTCCTCCAGGCGCAGGGCAACTTTTCCCGTGTCGAACATTTTTTCGAACTCGCGTTGAAACGCCCGGTCGCGCTCTTGAGAAGATTTTTTGCGGACGCGGTCGAGAACTCCGGCGAGAAACGTTGCATAGGCCTCCGAATGGGCGAGGAAGAGCACCTGGCCGGCCGTCCGGACTTCCTTACCCGCGCTGTGAATTTGTTGTTTTTCCCGCCAGTTCAAGCGAATCATTCGCCCGCTGGTGACTCCACTGATTTGGGGCGAAGGTGAGTCCGCGGCGGATCCTTCGTCAGCGGTTTTTACTGATGGAAATGATTCGCAGATGACGGCTCCCGCGAGGGGTGAGAAGGGGTTCAGCAGGAAAAGTTTGTGCCGCCCGAAACGCAGCGGCAGCCCGTGAGGAACAATCCTGGCCCGGAGGCGCCAGCCAATCCGCAGAACTTCACTCTCGAGGGGCGCCCATCCTATGCATTGCAGCAGGTAAACGCCGGCAAGAATCAGGAACAGGACCTGAACTTCAGTCATTAGGACTGCGGCGTCTCTTCAGAGGCTTTGCCGGTCAACACCCGCTTGATGTAATTCACCAGGCGCTTCAACATTGCGGAGAGGGCGACGAACATGGCGACGATCAGCTTCCAGAACTTGGCCAATAAGCCAGTCTTGAACGCAACCGCGGCTGCTCCGCCGGCGACCAAGGCTGCGAGTCCATACTCGGCGACCTTGTCTCCCGGCCGAAACTCGGCGTAACTGTGGCCGGTCTTGAACGAAAAGCCTTTCAGCATTTCCGCGAACTGTGGCATTACGTCGGAAACAACATCAGGACCGAGAACGAGGTCCACATCCATGGTGCCGCGGCGCCCCAGGATTCTTACAGAATAGTTGACGCTATTCTCGGCCTTGCCATTCTCAAGGGCATGGCCGCGAGTGGCCCAGGTGAGGTTCTTCGTTGAAACATCGTAAAACGGCGGTTTGTACCAACCGTCGATGGTGTAGGCGGGCCAGCCGCGCTTGGCTCTTTCCTTGTTGCCCTCTTCGGTGTTGGTCTGAAGCTCCTTCAGCAAATTGCCGGCGTCCAGCTTGTCGCGATCATCGTCTTTCACGTAGCCGATTTCGTGGAATTCGAAAATCACAAACCAGAATTCGTTGGATGCCTGATTTTCCTTGCGCTCTGGGATAATGACGCCGAGTTCGGCGCCGCTGGGAGGATTCTGAGTCAGCTCCAAAAACTTCCGGGTGCCATCCGCACCGGCGAATCGATACCCTTCGGGAACGTTAATTTCCGCCAGGTTGCCCAGCTTGCCGACGGTTGGGCCGTCTTGCCAATCGATTTTTACTTTTGGAGCGGTATCCTGTTCCTGAGCAGGCGCGGAGAGGGGCAATGTCAGCAATGCAAGAAGCGCGGCGAGGTAAAGAGAATGGTTCGCAGGTCGGGCGAGTCGCATGTGTTTTCTCCCTTTCTGATCGTCAGGAGAGCCAATTCGGGCATTCTGCTCTCAGATTCGGCAGCTGTAAACAATTTTGGAAGACCGCGATGAGTAAATTGCCAAGATGGCTTTCGCAAGTGTTCAGGATGCGTCGATTCGAAGGGGCCGTCGCACGCGGTTTCCTCTTCGCATGGAAATCCGATACCCTGCTTGAATCATGACCACGCTGTTTGAGATGGAGCCGCTCGGGCAGAGCGGGCTGAAGCTCAATGAGGCGCAAGAGCGCGCGATGACGCACGGCGAAGGGCCGCTGCTGGTGATTGCGGGCGCGGGAACGGGAAAAACGCGCGTCATTACCGAGCGCATCCGGCACCTGCTGCAATCGGACGAAAGCCTCTCCGGCGAAAATGTTCTCGGGTTGACGTTCACGAAAAAGGCCGCAGGCGAGATGAAAGCGCGCGTGGTGAAAGCCACGGGCGAGCGCGGCAAAGCGGTAACGCTGGCGACGTTCCATTCCTTCTGCGAAACGCTGCTGGCGGAGGCCGACCCGCAACGGCTGGTGCTGGACGAATTCGATCACTGGATCCTGCTGCGACGCAACCTGCGGCGGCTGCGTCTGGACAAATACCGGAGATTGGCGGATCCCGGGCAATTCCTGAACGATTTCGTGGAGTTTTTTTCTCGCTGCCAGGACGAACTGGTTTCCAGCGAAGACTATCAGCGCTATGCCGACGAGCTGACGGCGCGCTTGGAAGCCGAGCGCGAAACGTTGGACGAAGACACTCTAGCGGAACGCCAGGAGACGGTGGCGCTACAGCAGGAGCTTGCGCGCGCTTATCGGGCCAGTGAAGAACTTCTCCGCGAAAAGAACCGCGTTTCCTTTGGCTCACTGATTACCGGAGCGGTGGATCTGCTGCAGCGGGATGCGCAACGGCGCGACGCGCTGCAAAAACGATACCGCTACATCTTGGTGGATGAATTTCAAGACACCAACATCGCGCAACTCCGCTTGCTGGAGCTGCTGGCCGGGCCTACGAAAAATATCGTGGCGGTCGGCGACAACGACCAGGCGATTTACCGGTTCCGCGGAGCTTCTTTCGGGAGTTTCAAATTATTCCTGGAGCGATTTGCGGGATGGAAGGAGGGCCAGGACTCCACACCGTTCCGCGTGGCCCTGACGGAGAACTATCGCTCGACGCCCAACATCCTGCGCGTAGCGATGCAGGTGATCGGGCAAAATGCCGTGAGTGCCGACTTTCCAAAGAAGGTCCTCTCTCCAAACAAACCTCCCGGTGAAAAGATCCGCATCGTGGAGCTGGCAACTCCAGAAGAAGAATCGCGATGGGTGGCGAGCGAACTCGAGCGCATTCATGGAGCGGGGCGGCGCTGGAAGGATTTCGCGGTGCTGTACCGCCAGCACGCGCATCGAGATCATCTCGTGGAGGAGCTGTCGCGGCGAAAGGTTCCATTTGTAATCACGAGACTCTCCATTCTGGAGCATCCGCTGGTGAGAGACGTGCTCGCGTACCTGCGGCTGATCGACAAGCCGTACGACGACATAGCCTGCGCGCGGGTGCTAGCGGCGCCGGCATGGCACTTGCAGGCGCAGGATTTGGTGCGCCTGGCGGAGCGCGCCCGGAAAGAGAAAAAAGCGATTTACGATCTCCTGCGACTGCCCCAAGGACAATTGGCCTTCGACGGCTCGCAAGCGGCGCTCGGGCAACTGGTGGAATTTGTTTCTTCGCAGAGAAAAACACTGAAGCGGTGCACGGCGCGCGAGATTCTGGGAGCTTTGACGGAGTGGCTGGAGATACCGCAGCGCGCCAAGGAACACGACCGAAAATACGTCACGCGGCTAGCGGAATTCATGAAGGAGTGGGAACCGAAAAGCGAAACGCGAGACCTGGCGGAGTTTATCGAATACCTGGATTACTACGCCCAGGCCGGCGGAGTGGTGAGCCTGGAAGACGACGCGCCGCTGGACGCGGTGCAGCTGATGACCGTCCATGGGGCGAAGGGCCTGGAGTTTCCGCAGGTGTTTGTGTTGCGCGTGAACAACCGCGCCTTCCCCGCGACGGAAAGGCCCCGTGTGTTCGAATTCCCGGTGGAGCTTATGAAAGAGGGCGCTCCCGCTGAACAGTTTCATATCCAGGAAGAGCGGCGGTTGTTTTACGTGGCGCTGACACGCGCCGAAGACCGGCTGACCATCACGACGGTGACGGAGAAAAAAGGAAAAGTGCCGGTGTTCATCGAGGACATCGTAATGGACCCGGCGATCAAACGGCAGGACGTGCGCCAGATCATGCCGAAGCTGCCTCCTGCGGAAAAGGAGAATCGGGCACCGGAAGAGGCCTGGGAAGATGCGCCGCTCTTCCGCGCCGCGGAGGGGCCGGCAAAGATTTTTTCGCAGATTGCGGACTGGGCGGAAGAGTTTCACCCGCCGTCACCAGAGCCGTTGACGCTCAGCCCTTCGGCACTGAGCGGCTACCGAACCTGCCCTCAACGGTATCTGTTCGGCTATTTGTGGTCGCTGCGGGAAGGGCCGAAGGCGGCGATGAGTTTTGGAGCCGTAATGCACACGACGATCAAACGTTTGGTGGAACAGCTGCGCAAAGGCGTGAAGCTGCCGTTCGACGAGGTGCAAAGAATTTTTGAGACGGAATGGAATTCGAAAGGATTTGAAGACCAATATCAGGAAGAGGAATACAAGAAGGACGGGATAGAGCAGTTGCGAGCGTTTCATGCCGGTATGATGGCGGAACTCCCACAAGCGCTGGCGCAGGAGAAGGCGTTCGAATTGCCGCTCGACAACAACGTCATCATCAAGGGGCGCATCGACCAGATCAATTCGCTGGGGAACAAGCGGGACGTGGAAATCGTGGATTACAAGACGGGACGTCCGAGGAAGGATGCGGACGCCAAGAAAGATTTGCAGCTGAGCCTGTATGCGCTGGCGGTGAAGGAGATTTTGGAGTTGGAGCCCGCGCGGCTGGTATTTCATTATTTGCAGGACAATCAGCGGCAGGAAACCAGCCGCGATGCAAAGCAACTGGATGAAGCGCAGAAAATCGTGCAAGAAGCCGCAGCGGACATTCGCGCGGGAGAATTCCCACCAAAACGGGGATTCATCTGCCGCAATTGCGCTTACCGGCCGATTTGTCCGGCGCATGAAGAAGCTCTGAGCGCTTCTTAGAAATTCCCATGATTTTCCCGATGGAAGTTCAATTGGAGAGACGGCTGTGAATCGCAAAAATGTTTATTTGTTCCTGTGCACCCTCGGAGTTGCCATCCCTTATTCGCAATTCATCCCGTGGGTCATGGAAAACGGGTTGCGGCTTGGTCTGCTCGTCCGCCAGCTTTTTGCCAACCGCATCAGCGCGTTCTTCGGGCTGGACGTCCTTGTCTCGTCCGTCGTGCTCTTGTTATTTATGCGCGCAGAGGGAAGGCTGCTGCGCATACGCTTCCGCTGGATGCCGATCGTTGGTCTATGCGCGGTGGGAGTCAGCTTGGCGTTGCCGCTCTTTCTCTATCTGCGCGAACGCGCGCTAGAAGGATTGCCGCGAGAAGCACAAGGAGTACGGGCGGCAAAGACCTGACCGAATGGCCTTACCCCTGTTATTGAAGTGAAAAAGAAGAGGCGCCCTAACCTGCGTCAGGGCGCCTGGGCTGCGAAATCTTGTTGGAGAATACTTATTTCTTCTTCTTGGGGGCCTTTTTCTCGTCCTTCTTGGCCTTTTTCTTCATGCGAATTTCCTCCTCAGTCGGAACCGATGATTAGCGCCAGCGCTGGCCACCAGCTCCTGCACTGATATATGAGCGCATTCGGGCAAGAGTCAAGAGAAATCGGAATGAAAATGATGATTCAGCTCATCTCGGCGTAGCGCCAGCGTAGTAGCCCTCGCGGGCCAGGATGGTCAAGCCTTGGCGCCGCACCCGCACCTCAATGGAATGATGCTCCGCGCCCCGGTCCGTTCCGCTTGGGGCGTAGGCCAGGGTGTACTGGTTGCGGGCTTCCTCGGTCACGCGCGCGTACAACTCCTCCATCGCCCGGCTTTTCAATCCGTAGTAGACGTCGCCGCCGGTATCGTGCGCATATTTCGAAAGACGTTCGAATTTCCGTTCAAAGAAAGCTCCTCCGACGCCGACACCGTACACCGCAATATTATACCGCAGCAGTTCCTTTAAAACCGTGTCGTAGTTATTCACGTTGACCTTGGGGCCGTTCACGCCATCCGAAATCAGGAAAATAATCTTCCGGCGCTGGCGTTCCGGGTCGCGGTCCTTCAGCAACTGCGCCGCCGCGTACACCGCGTCATCCAACGCTTTCGTCGGCTGGCCTTTGATGTTTATCATGGCGGCGTTAATATTCGGCGCGTCACCCGTCGCGGAGTGTCCGTTGATCGAAGGCGCATTACCGAAAGGCGCGCCCGAACCCGACACCGAGGGCTCCGTGTCCAGACGAGTCCGCTTCAGCTCGGTGAGAAGCTTGTCCTGGTCGCTGATAAAGCCCTTGCCTTCATGGAAATACTGGTCAAACCGGCAAACGAAGGCTTCATCGTTCACGCTGAGGCCCGCAACCACGGCCCGCAAACTGTCGGAAACCTGCTTGGCATCCTTTGATTTCAAGTCGTTATCGATCAGCAGAACCATGGAAAGGGGAATCACATCCGCCTGGAAAGAGGCGATTCTCTGTTCGACATTGTCTTCAAAAATGCGAAACTCGTCGCGCCGCAGGTCCGCAACGAGCCGCCCCGAGGAGTCTTTAACCGTCACCGGGACAATCACTTGATCCACAGGGATCCTGATTCTCGCCTGGGGGGTGCCTTGTGGCGCTGGAGGCTGCGCATCCTGCCGAGGCTGCTGCGCCTGCATCGCAGCGAAAGAAGCGGCTAATAGCAACGTAGCCGTCAACACCGTTTTTCGTAGACTTTTCATGGTCCTCAAGCCAAACTTCCTATTGAAATTATCCGCGCGGGTGATTACGAGGACGCATCCATCGCACCGCATCGCGGCATCCTACAAAACGGCAGTACCCCGCGGGCATTTTACGGCCGGGCATCTCTCGCAGAGGAAAGTATACATGCATTCGACGCATAAGCTTTTGATGCGCTGCGTGACCGCAGCGGTTGCGGTGATATTGGCCATTCCAGCGAGGCCCCAGGAGCCTGCCCCACAGGGGCCGGTGATTAAGTCGCAGGTGAACCTCGTGAACCTGTTTGCGACGGTGCGCGACAAGAACAAGAGAATTATGCCCACTTTGAAGCAGGAAGACTTCCGGATTTCCGAAGACAATCAGGACCAGAAGATCGCCTTCTTTTCCAGAGAGGTGGCCCTGCCAATCACCTTGGCGCTCCTGCTTGACACTTCGGGCAGCGAGCAGGACATGCTGGCTGGCATCCAAGACGCGGGCAGCCAGTTCATCGGGCGCATCCTTCGCAAGGGCGATGAAGCTTTGGTGATGTCGTTCGATTCCAATGTCGACCTGCTGTCGGATTTCACCGACGAGCGCAGCCAACTGGAACGCGCCATTCGTAAGACCAGGATCAACATCCCGGATCAGGGAGCGAGAATTGGAAATCCGGGCCCCATAGGATCGCGGCAAATCACGGGAACAGCTCTGTATGACGCAATCTATCTGGCATGTGGTGAGAAGCTCGCTACCGAAGCCGGGCGCAAAGCAATCGTCATTGTTACGGATGCGCAGGATGAGGGCAGCAAGGTGAAATTGGAAGAAGCGATTGAAGCAGCCCAGCGGACGGACACGGTCATTCACATCCTGCTAGTGGCGGACCCGCGGTTTGGCGGCAACTCGGGCGTGGCGAACAAACTCGCTCAGGAGACTGGGGGGCGAATGATTTCCGTTCGCTCAGAAAAAAAGCTGATGGAAGCTTTTGACCAGATTTCCGAGGAGCTGCGCGGCCAATATACGCTCGGCTACTATCCGACGAACTCAGCACAGGACGGGAAGTTCCGCAAAGTCAAAGTGGAAACAGCCGATAAAGATTTAAAAGTGCTTACCCGCAAAGGCTACTATGCGCCAAAAGGGTGAGACTCAAATCTAAGGCAACAGCAGCGAACGTGACACGTGCAGTGCTGCCGGCTATCGCCTATTCGAGCTTCGAGCCAACTCGAACGATTCACGAGCTGTGATGTTCGCAGCAATCGGCTGAGGAGTCCGTGGCCTTGGCAGGCTGCACGTACTCGGCTTTCGCGTCAACCTGGTAGCCTGCGTCATACTTGTCATGGTGGCGGAGCCATGCCATGGTGTGGGCCAAGCCCTCTTCGTCGCGGCCCTTTGGCATAATGTCCAGCCAGTTGTAAGTCCCGATGAATATGTCCAACCCGCGACCGTAGCTTGAATAGGTGTGGAAGATATTGCCCGCGGCATCTTTGTAGAAGACGCTTGTTCCGGGCCGCTCCTCGCTGGGGAACTTTTGCATTCCGTAGTTGTAATAGACCTCGCCTTTTCCCACCTCTTCCTTGGACATGGACACGTGATAGTCATAATTAAAGTCGGTGGCATTCGACGACACCCAATGAAACTTCCAGCCCATGCGCTTCTTGAAGGCCTCAATCTGGGCTAGTGGAGCGCGCGAAACCACCGCCAGCCGCACGTCTCGCGCAGCCAGGTGAGGTACGCTGCCGTCGATATGGTCAGAAATGAACGAGCAGCTCGGGCAGCCTTCCACCCACTCAGGTCCGAACATGAAGTGGTACACGATCAACTGGCTTCTGCCGCCGAAAAGATCGGCAAGCGTCTCCTTGCCCTTTGGTCCATCGAAGACGTAGGTTTTCTCGACCTTCTCCCAAGGGAGTTCCCGGCGCTGCCGGCTCAGTTCATCCCGCAACTTCGAGAATTCCTTCTCCTTCTTCAACAGCTCTTTTCGCGCGGCAAGCCATTCCGCCGGCGAAACGACTTTCGGCTGTTCCATTGCTCTCGTTGCCATGATTGACTCTCCCTTTCTACCTTTCGACTTTTGCGAAGGACCGATGACGCTCGAAATCTGTGACTAATGCGCTCAGTGAATGCGGGAGCCAGCCGGTGCTTGGCCCAAGTTAAACTCCCGCATTCGCTGGCCGTTCACTATTTATAGAGCCCGTCCGATCCGGAGCGCTAGGCGCCCGCGGTCTGCGCTTTCGGAACCTGGCTCGCCTGTAGCATTTGCGCGAGCATTTTGCGAATGGCTTCGTTGGACCCGGGGCTGCGCTTCTCGCGCCACGCTTCCAGGTGGTTGCATAGCTTTTCCAGGTTGGCGAGGAAGTTTGGGCTGCTGAACATCGTGCGCCACGCGCCGAGCACCGGCTTCACCTGTTCAAAAACAACCCACTGTTCCCCGTTGCTTTCGAAGAAGAACTCTTCGTCAATCAGGCCACGGTTTACGATGCTGGCCACCATCTCCCAATAACCAAGCACCATGCGCATGTATAGGTTTTCCTTGCTGCCGGGAGGACACACGCGCGTCAAGTCGTCCGCGGTTTTCACGTGGAAGTTGGCGCCGAACCAGTCGCGCGCCTCTCTCAACTTTGGCTCGCGCCGCTCCTCGTACAGCCGCAACATCAGATTCGCCTGCTCGTTCGTTACTTGGCCCATGTTTCCTCCTTTTGATTTGGTTTCTGCACTGATTCTTTTGCATTGTTCTTCGCACCCAACTTCATCACCACCAGCGCGGTCAATCCGCCCGCCGACATCAAACTGCCCGTCACCAGCACTGCGCTACCGATGCAAAATGGACACATAGATTCTTCCCTTTGCTCAAACGTGGCCAGCCGCGACACCGCTTACCGCGCCGTCGTTCTGTGCGACTGAGCCGCTTCCGCACGCTTCCTCACACCCGCATTCATATAGCCCCACCCTTGGGTGACCCCTTTGCGGTGGTCGTCCTGAATCAGTCCGAGCGCCGAGTGCTTAAATTGAATCAGCGTTCCGCCATCCACCTGGCTCAAGCGATACTGCACATTCGAAACGGCCGGATAAGACATAAACAACGGCCCGCTGATTTCCAGCAGTGTCGGGCGTTTGATGGCCTGTACAACCCCCCAGAAGTGGCCGTTGTTGTCGCCTAGGTCGCGGTACCACCTGCCCCCCGGCCACGGCTCGATCTTCATGGGCATTGGTTTGTCATCCGCAGCCGCGTTGAAGGGTCCGAGTTGCTCCAGCAGCGCGGCGAACGTCGCCTCCAGCGGAGCGCGTACGTGGATTTCTTCTGTAACACTCAGCGTCATGTCCTCAATTTTTATTCCTGTCGAGATCATCTTTCCTCCTTGGAATGAACTCCTGTCCGCCACCGTTTGAAGGATTGCTTTTCCGTTCGGCACGCTCCTTGATGCGGCTCAATTGGTGACGCCAGAAGCGCGCAAACGTTTCCGTCCATTCATGAAGCGGCCGGATGGCCTCCGCATTGGTGCGATAGAGCATCCGCCGCCCGTCTCGCCGCACGTTGACGAGCCCCACTTCCAGCAACACCCGCAGGTGCTTCGAGACTGACGGTTGCTCCAAACCCAGCAAATCGACTATCTCTCCCACCGGGCGCTCCTGCAGCGCCAGGTAGTTGAGAATCTCCCGCCGCCGGGGCTCTGCCACCGCGTTGAAGGCATCCGAAGTTGTCGCCGCTCTTGCCATGCACCAACAATACATTCCCATATAGGAATATGTCAAGCACTTTTTCTTCCGACGCACCCAGCGAGCTCGGGTACCTCTAGACGCTTGACCGCGGCCCCTTTTCGGGGGTAGCCTCACGGCTAAATTCCTAGCATTCATCCGATCCCCAGGAGGCTGCGCATGATTCCGCTCACCGCCCTTTTGCTCCCTATCCTAATCGCTGCCGTCATTGTGTTCGTGGCCAGCTCCCTCATCCATATGGTGTTGCAATTTCACCGCGGGGACTACAAGCAGCTCCCGGAGGAGGACAAGCTCCTTGCAGCCCTGCGTCCGGCTGGCCTGACTCCGGGTCTCTACATTTTTCCCTTTACCACGCACAAGGACATGAAGTCACCCGCGATGCAGGAAAAATACAAGCAGGGACCGGTGGGGTTCCTAACCATTTATCCCAGCGGTCCGCCTGCCATGGGGAAGTTCCTCGGTTTGTGGTTCGCTTATTGCCTTCTCGTAGGTCTGTTCGTCGCGTATGTTACGGGACGAACGCTTTCGCACAATGCGGGCTTTTCGGTCGTGTTTCACATTGCAGGCGTGGCCGCGTTCCTTGCTTACGGTCTCGGACCCTTGGTCAATGGCATTTGGAGGGGCCAGCCATGGAGCGTGGTGCTCAAGGAGTCCTTCGACGGCCTCATTTATAGCTTGTTGACCGCCGCCACTTTCGGCTGGCTCTGGCCGCGGTAACGCCGCTGCGTCTATTTCAATTTGATCTCGATAACTTGTCCCTCGGTCGAGACCTCAGGCTATGGAGTGGGATCGCCAGAGCGAGCGTTCAGCAAATCGAGGAATGGCTTGCCTGAGTGTTTCAGCTTTACTTCGAGGCGGGCGGTGCAATCGCAGTCGCCGCAGGCCCAGTGCTCGGAGCCATTCTCGTCGCGGCACTTGCGACGGTCGTGGGCGTCCTGCACTTTCACCAGTTCAAAATACTCTTCCCAGTAAGGACGCTCTTCCTGGAGCGGGGTGGGGCAGTAGCAGACTTCGACCCACCGCACGGTCTCGTCTGCACAAACCCGTGCCTCATGCATGTTGCGCAGGTACTCGCCCTTAGCGACTGAGCCTGCACCCAACGTCCCACGCTCAATCGCTTCCACCAGCGCCCGCTGGCAGCCATCTTTCACCCGCGCTCGCACAAGGTATCGCATATTCCTTCGATAGCTCTACACGCTACAAGGCTCTATTCTAATTGATCCGTTCTGTCCCTGTCGCCCGGCCAGAACTTGGCACGACAAACAGGAGCATGCCGTGAGATCAAATTCGCCTTACCAGACCCTGATCGGTAGCGTGCGTGTTGCGCACGAGCAGCAAGACCAGGATCATTCCGATGAAGGGGATCAGTCCCGCCACAATCACAATCGGATCAAACGAGCGCGTTGCCGCAGCCTGGCGGGCATCGGAAAAGTGTCCGATGAGCGCGAAGGCGATGATGGTGCCGATTCCCGCGCCGGTTCCGCTCAGGCCGCTCACGGAAGCTACTGAGTCACTCGTATAAAGGTCCGTAGGCAAGACGTTGGCGATGGTGGTAAAAGCACCGTACGAAAACGTGGCCAGCGCGAAGAGCAGCGTAATGAAATACAGATTTACCGTGTATATGGTGGGGATGAGAAGCAGGACGCCGATTCCTCCAAAGACTACCAGGGCTTTTCGCGCGGCGCCTAGTTGCCATCCGCGCCGAATCAAATAACCGGAAGCGGCGCCGCCAAAAAAGTTTCCGAGGTCCGTGGCGAGGAACGGAATCCACACGGCAATCAGGCCGCTCTTGAGTGAAATTCCTTTGGCGACCAGGTAAATGGGGAACCAGTCGGTGATGAAGAACCAAACGGGATCGGTCAAGCCTTTCGAGATGATGGTCCCCCATGTCTGCGGCAGCTTCAAGAGATCGCGCAATGACGGGCGCGGTTTCTGGAGGATTTCGGCTTCTCCGCGATCTGCAAGAATCATCGTCCGCTCCGCTTCGCCGATGTTCGGATGTTGCTGAGGCAGGTGATACATGCGGCGCCAGACGATCAGCCACAAGAATCCGAGCAGCCCGGGAACGGCAAATGCCACGCGCCAACCCCAGCGGTGGTATAGCGCCCAAACCAAGAAAGGTGCGACGGCGCCCCCGACCGACGAGCCACTATCGTAGAAAGCAGCAGCCAGTGCGCGATCGCGCTTCGGAAACCACTCGGAAACGGCCTTACTGGCGCCGGGCCAATTGGCCGATTCGCCGGCTCCCAGCAAGAAGCGAAACACGGCGAAACTGGAAATGCTTCCCGCCAATGAAGTCAAGAGCGAGACGAGCGAATACCACGTCACGCTGATCGTCAGGCCGCGCCTGGTCCCGACGCGGTCCATCAAACGGCCGCACACGGTTTGCCCGATGGTATAGGCCAGCCGAAAGGCGATGGCGACGTTGGCGTAGTCAGTGTTGGTCCAGTGGAATTGCTGTTTGAGGTCAGGCGCGAGAATGGAGAGCGTTTGCCGGTCGATGTAGTTGATGGCTGTCGAGGCGAACAGAATCCCGCCAATCCACCATCGCAGCGAGTTAATGATACGGGGCCGTGGTGAATCCATCTGCCCGGCTAGCGCCATGAAATTCTCGCGTCGGTCGACGTACTAGGGATATTAAGCATGACCATTTTGTTCTGCGATTATGCGGCAGCGGCAAATGCCGCGAGGGTCGCGGGACTGAGCAGAGAGGAAGAGGCTTTGTCGAGATAAACGGAGGCGTTCGCATGGTTGCGCAATATGGAAGCAGGCGCCATTGGATTGATTTCTCCCTCGAAACAAAGTCTAGCGGCCTGCGCTTTCCTGGCGTCCGGCACAACAGCAATGATTTCTCTCGCCCTCATGATCTGTTGTATGGACATGGAAATGGCTTGCCGAGGAACTTGTGAAAGATCCGTGAACCATCCCTCGCCCAGCTGTTGGCGACGGCAGGCTTCATCGAGATTGACGATCAGATAAGGCTCCTCGGTCTGAAAGTCTGCCGGTGGGTCATTAAAGGCCAGGTGCCCATTCTCTCCGATGCCGGCAAAAGCGATATCAATCGGTGCCGAATTCAATCTCTTTCCAGCACGGAAGATCACTTCGCGGAGATCACCGTTGCCATCGAGCAAGTGAAACCGCGTAATCCCCGTCTTGTGAATGAAATGGTCGAGGAGGTATTTACGAAAGCTGGCCGGGTGGGTGATGGGCAATCCTATGTATTCATCGAGGTGAAACATCTCGACGCGTCGCCAGTCAAGGTTTTCTTTCTTGGTTAGCGCATCCAGAAAGTTCAACTGAGACGCTCCCGTTGCCACGACGATGCGCACAGCCGTGCCCCTGAATTGCACGGCGAAGAGCAGCGGCCGCTTGTTCGGCGGCAGCTCGCCCTAGAACAAGCTTGTCTTCGAAAACCTTTACAATCACTGTGCAGTCTCCTTCGCAGCCGGGCATGCGCCGACGTGCGATTCTACCCGGTCGCAGTGCAGCGCACGCGCTCTCCCGTCCGGCAAGCGGCGTAGATCGCTTCCACGAGGGCCAGGCTGCGGCGTCCTTCTCGTCCGTCGCAGCGCGGAGTAGTGTTGTTCTGCATTGCCTGGAGAAAGTCTTCTAAAACGGCCTGATGTCCTCGCACGTCGCTGACCACGGGTGAAGATGCACTGGGATTCTGGTCACCCTTCCCCCCACGTTGCAAGTCCGCCGGCGGGTTCTTCAAATCGGCAGCGAGCAAGCGATCCTGCGCGATAATCAAGGTGCCTTCAGAGCCAGTAAGTTCCAACTGGCGAGGATAGCCTGGATATGCCGACGTAGTAGCTTGTAAAGTGCCGAGCGCTCCGCTGGCGAACTCGAGGAGTGCAACGAGCGTGTCCTCCGCTTCGATGGCATGGAGCAATGCCTCGCTTTTCGCTTGCACACTCACCACGTCGCCGAACAGCCACAGCATCAGATCCACGGTGTGCACCGCTTGATTGATCAGCGCGCCTCCGCCGTCCATGGACCACGTCCCCCGCCACCGGGAATTTGCATAGTAGTCCGGCGGGCGGTACCACTTCACGCACGCGTCCGCCAGAATCGGCCGTCCCAATACTCCAGAGTCCACGGCCTTCTTCACGCGAAGGATGTCAGGTTTGCAACGGTCTTGAAAGAAAACGCCTAGCTTGACCCCAGCTTTGTCCGCCGCCGCAATGAGGGCATCGGCGCGCTCTGTGCAGATGTCGATCGGCTTCTCGGTCAGCACGTGGAGCCCGCGCTGCGCGGCGGCGATGCCTTGAGCCGCGTGCAATCCCGAAGGGCTGCCAATGGCCACGAGATCCATGGGACGGTGAGCTAGAAACTGGTCCAAATCAGAGTAAGGCTTTCCGCCATGCTCGCGGCACAGCCGAGCGACCTTCTCTGTGTTTGTTCCACAGATGGCGGCAATCTCGACTCCGGGAATGGCACGCGCGGCCCGCGCGTGCGTATCAGTGATATTTCCGCCGCCGATCAGTCCGATATACGTGGTCATAGGGTCCGCTGAGGCGCACTCAAGAGATCCAAGCTCGGTTCGGAACCTGCCATTATCAGGGAGAGCTATACTTGTTTCAAGGCTGTGTACTCGTCCAGTAGATTAGACACTTTGCCTTTCCGAGGTTGCGTTTCCAACGGGTGATAAATTCTAGTGGAGTGAGGTAGAAGCTATTGCACAACCCTTCTTAAAGCGATCATGAAGCAGGCGATATGAAAGAACGCCCGGTAAATCGTGAGGGAGCGGTCGTAGCGCACGGCCAAGCGTCGGAAGTTGCCCAACCACGCGTTGGTGCGCTCGACGATCCAGCGCCGTTTGTAGCGCCGCAATGCCCGGCCATCCTGCGTTGCCGGCCGAACGCGATTTTTCTTGTGCGGGCAGATCAG
>Ga0209648_10001712_pt1 | contig 17836 bp, 22 predicted proteins | sample GraSoi2013_115cm_FD_185830 | JGI IMG/M metagenome (GOLD analysis project Ga0209648, IMG submission 185830) | Grasslands soil microbial communities from the Angelo Coastal Reserve, California, USA - Sample 9_17_2013_115cm (SPAdes) (version 2) | ecosystem: Environmental > Terrestrial > Soil >...
GCCCGGCCCGCCATGTCCGACATTTCCGGAGAGCGAAGTCTGCAATGCGTGATAGTCAGAATGCGCGGTCGCGGTAACAACATTTTCCACGCCGAAACCCCCAATGATCTGGCCCGCGGTGTTGAACTGTGTGTAGCGCGCAAACGCCGGATCGGCGCCGGGATAAGCGTTCGGATAACTTATGCGCGGCAAATGGGCAGCAGCCGTGCCCACGTAATTCGCATCGGCGGTAAGATTGCCGATCTTACGCTCCAGGCCGGCCGTCCAGGTGTACAAGCTGGCGTTGTTGAACGAGCGGTCGACCGTGCTTAATGCCAGCGCGCTGACCACGTTGCTCGGCGTTAGTGCCGCGACGTCTTTCTCATAGCGGTCCACGTCCATCACCGTGTTTCCCGGCACGGCCTTGGGATTGCCCGACGCGAAGATATCTTGTCCGGTGGGCGTGTACACTCGCGGCAACTGCGTGGGCGTAATCTGAAAACCATATGGGATGGGAAAGTTCGCGCTTGAAACCAGCCGCGGATAAACCACAAACGGCGTTGACCCAGTTAGAAAATTATCCTGATAAATATTGGGCGGTATGACCGTAATTCCGCCGCCAACGTGCGCCTGCAATTTGTCGGTCACTTGCCACGCGGCCTGCACGCGCGGCCCCCAACCGTTCCAGTCCGTGTGATATCCGGGCTGCGGGTTGACAACAAATTCCTGACCACCATTAACGTCCACCAATCCTGAGGTGCGGCGAGCGCGTTCGCTGATCGGCGTGTAGAGTTCCCAACGCAATCCATAGTCGAAAGTAAATCGCGGCGTGATCTTCCACGTGTCCTGCACGTACCAGTTCACATCGTTGCGGTTGATGGCCGCCGGTCCAATGTGCGGGCCGTTTGAAAAATACGGCGGCGCAATCGCCCTGGTGTAGGCAAACGGACTGCCGGAGAGAAAACTCGACAACGTATCGGGGAGCAGGTCGCCGGGTCGCAAATTATGGTTTCCGCTTGCCGACGGAATCGCCGCTGTCGCATATGCAGAGCCGCCTCCGAAATCGTATTCGCCGTTAGGGCTGATGCCGAAATATGTGGTGTCGCGATTAAGTCGAACCTCGATACCGGCCTTGATCGCGTGGTGCGACCAGATGTAAGTCACGTTCTGCCGCGCCTGAAACAAATTCCCATAGACCTGTATCACCGAACCGCCGGTGCCGTTGAACGATTCGAAAAGTCCGTCGTTGAATTTGATGGCCGGGTCGGTGAAGTCTCTCGTCGGAAAACCCGGGGTCGAACGAGTCAAGCTGATCGACGATTCAAGCATCAGCCGCGGTGAAACCGTTCGCGTATAAGTGATCACGCCATTGCGCTGATGATCGATATAAGTGGCTCCGAACGTCGGATCAATGGCGGTTTGATCAGGATTAGTTACCGGCCCGGTTAAATTGTCGAAATTGAAGCGCGCGAAAAGTTGGTCTTGCTGAGAGACCTTGTGATCGAGGCGCACCGAGAATTGATTGGCGTTAGTGATCACGCTGGAGGCCGTGGCGTACGTGCGCGCATGGTATGGTCCGGCGGGATCGTTCGGCAATGGGTACCGCTTCAGGATGGCGGCGATGCCAGGATTTACCGGAACCATCAAAATATCGGTCGTGCCGTCGGCATAATTCACACTATCGAGCCCGCTGCGCTCAGCGGCCGTGGGCACCGGCATCACCTGCGTGGTTCCGAGGACTTGCCGGAAGCCCTGGTATTGGACGAAATAAAAAGTTCGGCTGCTGCCGTCGTACACCTTAAAAACCGGCCCGCCATTGGTGAAACCGAACTCATTGCGCCGAAACGGTGGGATTCTTCCGGGATAGGCTGGCGTAGGATGGTCAAAATAATTGCGCGCGTCGAATGCGGAGTTGCGCACAAACTCGAAGATCGATCCGTGAAACCCATCCGCGCCCGAGCGAGTGACGATGTTCGTGAAGCCTGAAGCGCCGCGGCCAATTTCAGCCGGCATCCATCCCGAGCTGGATTGAAGCTCCTGCACCGCATCCACATTAAAGTTAGATAAGGTTGACCCGCCCATTTCCGGATCGCTGATGTCGGCGCCATCCATGGCAAACGTAGCTTCCACGCCACGTTGTCCGTTGATGGCGAACTGCTGAGTAAAATTCGTAGCGCCATTGGCGTCGGTCATGGTGCCCGCAGCGAGTAACAGCAACTGGCTGAAGTCGCGCTTGTTCAACGGGAGCTGGCTGACTTGCTTGCTGGATAATTCCTCGCCGCCCGAAGCGCCGGATTGTTCATTAGGAATCGCTACCGTGATTTGATAATCAGCGGAGAGCGTGATTGTGACCGCAGTTGATACCGCCGACAGCTCCATCGGCGCCGCGTAATCGACCTTATGTTGATCGGTTTCGATCGTCAGGTGATACTTGCCGACCGGCAATGGCGGCAACTTGAACCGACCATCGATCCCGGTTTTTGCCTCCGCTTTGGAGCCGCCGGCAAGCCGAACGATCGCGCCGGAAACGGGCGTGCCATTGCCATTGCGCACCACTCCCTGCCATTCGGAGATTGCTGACTGGCCGGATGCTTGCGCGGCGCAAGCGAGCAGAATTGTGGGCAAGACGCCCAGCCACCAAGCCGGTTTAGATATCGCGCTCAGCGCAGACCCCGCTCATCGTGGCACCCATTGCGGTGCGCGCTCAACAGACCATTCACCACAATAATTTGATAGGCAACAAAAATCCCAAAGCCCAGACTTAGCACTCCAGAAGCCATGGCCAGCCTCTGCAGAAAAATCTGCTTGCCAGGTGCTAGTCGGAACGTCGACGCAATGCTCATCGTAATGACCATCATCCCGGCAATCGTGCCGATACCAAATACCAGCAAATATGCTACCGCCCAGCGCGGATCTCGGATGGTCGCGAGCACCAACAATGCTACCGCCGCCGAGCTGGCCATTTATTCCGCTTGGCCGCCTATTCCCTCCATCATAGCCTCACACCCTTAGGCAACTACTTGTGTCGAATGAAAGCCAAGCTAGGTCCCAAAGCTGCCACCATGGCAACCGCCCACAAGATCGCAGTGATCTTTTACACCATGGTCAAAAAACAAGTCGAATATGACGAGACCCTCTGTGCCCTCAGAGACGCCCAGCGGGAGAAAAGATTGGGTGCAAAACTCAAACGGCAAGCCAAACAACTGGGCTACGAACTTGTCCCATCGAACCCAAGGCTGCATAACGAACCGGTTCAGCACGAGGGGAGTTCCTTGGCAGCTCCATAGCCCACCCCGCCTATCCTCTATCTACGCTTCACTGCGTCCCTCACGGTAGCAGCGCAAGACTCGAGGCCGAGTGGATCGCTACTCCTTTCTCGTAAGGCTCTTTCATCCTCTACATTCATCCCGGTTTATCCCGGCGCACATAAATCTCGATAACACTCATTGCAGCTGGGTACTCATACGAGTGTTGCTTGGCTGCGCCCCAGTTTAATGCTCTACGGGGTGTGCAGGAATGCGGTACAAAGCAATCTGCCCTGCCGTCAGCACAGCCAATTGTTCTTCTGCCGGGGAGATCGCAAACGTTTGCACGGCAGGCACCGTAGATAAATTGTTTACTGCGAAAATGCACTGCCCAGTTTTTGCGCTGTAGAGCGCAATTCGCTCACTCTGCAAATCAGATGGGTGGAACACCAAAGAAAACGACTGCTTTGCCTGGGCAATTCTGATGGCGAAAATGTTGCCGTTTGCGTTTCCACTGGCGGTATGCTCAATGGTCTGCGAGAAAAAAACCCCCTTCAACAACACCTTACCGTTTCGCAGGACGCGGAACCACTTACCCCCTTGCCGATCACACCCGACAACAAAGAGCAAGTCGCCGGCCAAGCTTTGAAGGGATGGCAGACACGTGGACCTCGCCTGGGCAAGCACTTGTCTTTCGCCAGCCCAGCTATATTTCACAATGCGCCATTGGTTTTCGCCAATCCTAAGCACACGAACTTCGCCGTCATCTACCAACACCGGAAAAGCTGATCGAGAAGAGCGCATGACTTTTGTCAGCGGGTGCAAGTTGGAGTCGAGCACCCTCACTTCGACGTCTTCTTCCGGCTCACGGCCTTCTGCTTCTTGCAGCTGACGATGGATTTCTGGAGTGTGCCGCTCGTTAACAACTCCAACTGCGAAATATGTAGATGAAGGCGATGTGCGGACAAAAGCCAGCGGCGCACCAAGCGAGATTTTCTGCCGCTGCTCGAGACCGGGGCCATACACACGCAGCTCGTCGCCCACGTGAACCAATACCTCTTCTTTCCCGAGCGGCCATAAGTACTGTGCGGAGTCAGGTACTCGCCAGTCAACACTCCTTACCACTTGCCTGGTCGCGAGATCCACGACTACAGCTCGGATAATTCGAAGTCTGAGAAAGGAGATTGCCTCGGAGTTAGTGCGCTTCACCAGCAGGTGCGGATCGAAAGTGAAGAGAAGCTGGTTTGGTCCTAAGAAAGCCATTCCCGTGTGAAAATCGAAGCGCGACATCTCAAGGTTGGCGGGAGGAGGAGAGTATCCAAGAGCTTTCAACGGCAGGATCAGGTCAGCATTGTGAGTCTCGGGTTGACTGTCTTCGAAATCAACATGGCAAGAGGGAGGGACGCATACCTCAGTTTCATCTGCGATTTTCGGTGAATCTGGAAGTGCCGGCTCTACCTTTGTAGTTGGACTTGAGGCGACGGTTGCGGGCGTCGCGGTGCCGGGCCCGCTGCCAGATTTGGCACCCGAAATGGGAACCAGCACGAATTGCGTTCCAGCGTCCAAGCGCAGTTCACGGCCGGTAGAAGACAGGATCGAACTGCCCTCGGGACCTGTTCCGACGGTTAGTCTCAAGTGAGAGATGCCGATTACCTGTCCGGGCTTGAGTTTCTTAGGTGGGGCGGCACGCCGTGGAGTGACATAAACGGTGCGAGAAGGTTCGTTGTACACAGTCTCTGCAGCATGGGTCACACTTCGAGTACCACCATTCAAAGTAAGGCCGACGGCGTCACTAAGGGCTTGCCGCTCTTGTCCCTGCTCTAAAGTCGGGTCGCCTCCGAGATCAGCCGAGACGATTGCTGCTATCGTCAGCGGTAGAGGCTTCATAGCCGGCCCTCCGCATTGCCCATTTTCAAAGAGGACAGCGACTTCTGAGATCTTCTCGGTTTTCGAGTAGGGCCTTCGGAAGACGATTCGGCCTTGAACGATATCACCGGGACGTAACTCGCAAGACGAGCCTTTCCACCCCATCTGTACTCGGGCCAAAACAGAGTCGCCGATACTGACTTTGCTGGCTTCCAGACGTTTCACAAGTTCGGCTTGAATTGGCGTGACAGGACTTTCTGTCGCAGCCTGCGGAATCCCCGACCACATTCCAGGCCACGCTATGAAGATGAGCCAATGCCAAATCGAACGAGCTTCCACCTTATATTCCCCAACGGCGATTATGGAACCGATGATCTGCGCAATGTTATCCCAGAAAGCAACCGGAAGGAATGCAGAGCTAGCTGTCCCCAAGCAACACGTTCCTGGCGGTGTTGCACCCTTCATCGTTGGGGCTGATGGACCCGACCCTTTGCTATTTTCCGCGCTGGACGAGTTGATCACAGGTCGGTTGTGACGGAGGGCACAAATGCTTTGGTTGAAAAAACACCGGCCAGCCACATACTCGATAACGGCGCGATTGGAGAACTCGTTTCAACGACAGGTAGCCACTTTCGTCAAGGCCAAACTCGAATGCCGCTGCTTCACCAGCGACAATTACACGCACGGCTCCGAAGTAAGAGCCTTCGCGTTCGTGGGCGTCGAGGAGTTCGGATACCCGTCGTGGTTGTCTCGCATTCCATCGCCATATTAGATGAACTGTGGCGATGGATGTTGTAACATCCCGATATCACTCATCCACCGGATTTCCTTGCAAGAAAGCACAAACTTTCCCTGATCTGATGGCTCTGTGCCCTGAACTCAAACCGGTTTATCATGGCGTCTTGCTAAGACAGTATGTGGAGGGCTATGGGAAATCACGCCGTAACGCTCAAGGTGACGCCGTCTCTGCGCATCGAATGCAAGTTCTGGCTCACGGATGACGGTTGGAATGGCAGCTGCGAACAACCCTCCATCACTGTTCAGGCGGGCAGCTTTGAACACGCGAAGTCTGAAATGGAACTCGCGCTAGGGAAATATGTTGAGTCCCTGCTGCGGGAACCCCAGCGAACAAGAACCGGGCAGGCTGCTTAAAGCGAACGACTGGTGATAATCGCGATAGCACTGAAATCCCTTCGGGCTGGGGTTTTGAGTCAAATTGATTCCATGACAATGTCGGCTCCTTTTCTCCCGAGCCTCTTGGTTGGTTCAGCACTACCAAGTTTACCCGGGTCTAGGGAGCCGACATTGTCATGGAATCAATAGCGCTCATCGACCGGGTTCTGAGTTAGACGCGCGATATCGCAATGCTGGCAACATAGCAGGCCAAAGAAATGCTGATGCCTCTCAGAGGCACACTGAAAAAATAAACCCTGCAGAGCAGGACAAAACCACCAAGCATTGCCAGCCCGACAACGAGCAGGAACGGTCAATGAAAGAGGAGTTGGTCATGAGCCAATGCGAGAAAACCGAAAACTAAGCCGAACAAAATAAGTCCCATGCTGTGGCTGGCATTGAAGCCCACCCAACACTGCCACATCGTCGTTTCTTTCGTGATGACAGGCGAAATCTGGCTCATGCTGATTTGCAGCGCGGGGTCACGGGGCGTAAGCTTTGGCCCCCAGAACGTATAGACGAGGTGGACGACTCCGAGCGTAAAGATAATGCTCGCACTAAGAACCATGAGAATTCGTGCGACCAAGATGCTCTCCCTATCAACCATGATTCGCTTTCCGGTGGTGGGGTTCAGTCTCAGTGCCCCAGCAGGCCAGCTTTTTAGCCGCGTAGCTGGGGTCGCGGTATATCAAATTTCTCGTGAGCTAGTGAGGGGTAACGTACCTTGGAGCGTCGGCCTTCTTGCTGGAGCCGGTCGTGGGCTTCGTACCAGTCAGGCTGCTGGTCGGTGTCCTGCACCCAGTGAACCACCGCGGCCTCATCGCACCATTCCAGTAGTCGGGGCATCACCTGCCGATGCGGTCCAGACAACATGAAGGATTTCATGGCCGCTTCTGTGGTCCACACCGTGCGGGTCCAAAACGTGCTCTTGGCATCGCGGAGCAATGCCACATGGACGTTGCCCTTAGCAACTTTAGCCTGCCGGGAAGAGCGCAGGGCAAAGAATATGAAGGGCAGAATGTATCGCCAAGAACGAACACGCAAACGCGTTATGGAGACCACCGACATCCGCGCCAATTATTGCACCGAGGCGTGAAATTTGCATGCTCGCGCACTCACTGAGAAGCTTTTTGGCAGCAACCGCGTCTCGCCCGAACGCCTTGCTCTGCTGCACGGTTGGCTCCGTCGCGTAGCTGTTGTGAAATCCCCTTATCGCTCATTGACTGTTCTGAGCGCAAGCCCCTGATTTCGCCAACTGAGATACGATTTCATCATGGGTGCTGCGGATCGGTACACATCAAAAAGGCTTAGCAAGAAGGCGTGCGACGGAGAGCGATTTGGGAAAGACGGCTTCCCGCAGGCGTGCGAAGAAACTCCGGTCTACGAATTGGATCACTCCAATGGGCGCACGCTTCGCGTCTGTGAATACCACATCGAGTTCTATTGGAATGCGTGGCCGTCGTTTCGCAATGCAGTGAGAGATATTTGGCCTGTTAAGCAGAATGTTTCAATCACTCGAGTGAGTATAAACCGGTTGGATAGTCAGTCCTGATGCTCAGAGACTTCTTCAAGTTCGGAACCACCAAGGAATCAGCGGAGAAGCGTCGTATTCTGTCAGACGATCAACCTCCCGAGTTCGCACGCGAGCAGAACCGCGCCATCATTGCCTATTTCAGGCAGAATGCTGCGTGGAATGCACTCACCGGCACATATTCTCTGCGCGCCAGACCTGACCTAACGGGCGAGTTGCACGATCTCATCGCCGAAGACACTGCTGTTGCCAATGTTGAAAAGGGCTCAATCTACGGATGGCCTGTTGTTGCGAACGTTAGCGGGATCCTTTTTGCCTGGACGGGCGGAACATCCGACGTTTTCCTTCGACTGCGCGAGGATAGGGTTGAAGCTGCTTGCCGGGATGGAGCAAGGGTTGATCCAACCTACCCGCCAGATTGGGTCAACTTCTACGTCCCACGTCTCGGAAACGAATGGCGCGTGAAATTGAAACGGTGGGTCAGAATAAGCTATGAAGACAGCCTCGGCATGGGTGAACTTTAGCCATCCACAACCGGTTGACGTAACATCCCGATTTCACTCATCGTGGTCAATGAGTCAAATCGGCTGTTAGCGTCATTTGACAATCTTGTGGAGACGCCCGTGCTCCGCAACCCCGCAGACACAAATGAGGTACGGTCAGGAGTGACCAACCGTAATCTATCAACTACTGAGACTTCCTTTATAAACTGGGTCTTCCCGCACGCAGGAGGGATTCGATGTCCTTCATACGCTTATTCCGCGCTGGCGCATGTGCGTTGTTGACGCTGGCGCTCTCTAGCACCATCGCCGTGGCCCAAGGCAATGGCCACGGCCACGGCAAGCACGATCGTGACGACGATGACCGCGCCTACGACGATCATGATCACAGCCAAGGGCATGGACACGGTCACGGTCACGACCGCTATGCCGACCATGACCGAGATATCCGCGACTGGTACCGCGCTCACTATGATCATCTGCCTCCGGGTCTGGCCAAACGCGATCATCTTCCACCCGGACTAGAGCGCCAATTGGCCGTGAATGGAACTTTGCCTCCGGGTCTGCAGAAGAAGATGCAGCCATGCCCGCGCGAGTTGGAAGCGATGCTTCCGCCTCCGCCTCCAAACTACGTACATGTAGTTATCGGTGGCAACCTCGTGATGTACAACCGCGCCACCCTTCAAATCGGTGACGTGTTGCGTTTGGACGCAGCTTTCTAGGAGCTACAACCCGCTTCTCTAGGTCACTGGCAGCCAGAGAATGCCAGTGTCGCTGCCCCGGCCCCTAGTTTTGCAAAAACGGATGAGGCTGTTGATATATCGCGTCAGCACTAATTGACCGACTTTGGGTCGAATAAAAAGCGCAAAGTTGTGCAAACGCCTGGTTTCGTCAATTAACCGCCAGAAAGCGACCACTGCCCACGATGTGCCCTTGGAGCAGCCTTCCACCAAATGACTTCTCAGACACCTGCTTTGAAATAGGTATCGGCTATCGGATACCTGTCCTGGACAGGACGCACATGCGGTTGTGTCAGGGCGTGCAGTCGCTCAGGCGAAACAGAATTTTTATTAGAAATCCTCCTAAGAAGGGCCTCGTCCAACCGAGTCTTGTTGAGCCGTGACAACTCCGCCAGAAGGGAGATGTGGGCTCAGCATCGCCTGTGATCTGGATGGCGCGGAGATGTGCCTCAAGAGATATGCGGGGCCAGAAGATGGAGAGAACGCCAACCTCGATTGCGACGAGCAGAATCGGAACAAACCAATGGGTGCGAGGATCGACGTGCAACCAGTAGAGCACGGTCGCAGCAGCAACCGCATAAACCACTACGGTTATGAACGCCAGTTGAGATTTCCCTTGTGGCCGCTTGGCGCGAAATCGTCGCGCAACTAACGCGTCGATCTCTCCGCGGCTCATCCAGCCCAGAAATCGCAGGGGTACGAAAATATAACTTACGCTGGTAGCGGTTGCTGGCCACCACCGAAATGTATCGTGAACGATGCAAGCGTTAGTTTCGCCCCAGCTCCAAGTATGTGGGTCGGAGATTCGTACTCTCGCTTTTCGACCCAATTCCTTGATTCTTTGCTGTAGTGCGCCTTCGGCTGCCGGACCGGGTTTCGGATGACCGACAGTTGGGAGCATGAGAACTATGAACCAGATAAACGAGAAAGGATTTCCGGTTGTTACCACTGCCATCCAGCCCGCACCGACGAGTAGCGACGGTGCCCACAGGGTCGAAATCCCCCTCACGCCCAGATCTGCAAGTCGACTCCTCTGCTCCAGCCACTCGAGCAAGCCTAAGCCGACAAAAGCAATCAAAAAGCCGACCCAAATCCACGGTTCGTCGCTGAGGACACTGGGCCAATGCGCATGCATGAAGTTCTCTCTCAACGTTACAGTGCCGCTCGTATTTTGCTAGATTTTCTGCACGGCTGCAAACATACTTCTCGCGATCGGGCACAAACTTACCTTGGACTCCTTGGATTGTTGGTGAATCAAAATCCCGGTCTCAGGGTCAAACGTGTAACGCCTGTTCGCGCGAATTAATGTGGAGTTTAAAGTAAGGCACGTCTTGGCATAGAGTGTTGCGCATGGAAAACGCGGAGACCATTCAGATTCGGCTTCTCGAAGAAAGCGATCCACCGAGCATCGCTGCCGCGTTCAAGAACATGGGGTGGAACAAGCCTGAGACCCAGTACCGGCGGTACTTGTACGAGCAGATGGCGGGAACTCGGACCTGCTTCGTCGCTACCATTGACGGGCAATTCGCCGGGTACGTGACGATAAACTGGCGACCTACTTATGCCGGATTTGCTGACCTGCACATTCCTGAGATTCAAGACCTCAATGTGCTCACAACATACCGCAGAAAAGGTATTGCAAGCCGCTTGCTTGACCGCGCAGAAGCGGAAGCAGCCCGGCGTTCGGGTGTTGTAGGCATCGGAGTCGGACTGTATCCGGGCTATAACGCCGCCCAGCGGCTCTATGTGAAGCGCGGCTACATCCCGGATGCTCGCGGCATTACGTACCGAGATTGCTTTGTTGGCAGAGGGCGCACGCGTAGTGCTTGACGATAACCTCGTGATGCATTTCACGAAGCAGTTACGAGCGGAGTGATGATGATCCGCCACCTAACTGGTGAAACATCGCGATTACGCACAATGATCCTGGTCAAACGTGCAAACGCCTGATTGCAACAGTTGTCTCCTTAAGAAGGCTTGTCTGGGATTCGATAAACCTCGACCAGAACGCCGCGCAGAAAGGCCACGTATTTCCCGTTGGGCGAGAGCGCGACGGCGGAGTTATTGTACCGGTCGTGCGTTGGTTCATTCTTGCTTGTCTTCCAATGAAACTCCGTGAGCAAATTTCCAGATTCTTGGCGTATATTGCACTGGTGAAGAGAAGGAAGGGATTCCGCAAGAAGAGACCGCCCACGCGCTCGTGGTTGGACGCGAAATTCCGCCCTGCTTTTCGCGGCTACCCCGTCGCCACCGTGGCCTTCTATGGACCAAACGACAACCTGGCCACCAAGGTTGCCGTCAGCGTTATCCTCACTGAAAGTAACCAGCCGGATGTTCTCAAGCCATGGTTCTCGGAGGGCGGGCTGGACGTGCGTCATGATCCTGCTATTGGTGAGGAGATTCTGGCCTTCCTCAAGCCTTACGCACCCCGCTCCACCGTGGTGACCGACGGGATTATCGGCTGCCCGCACGAGGAGGGCACGGATTATCCAGAAGGAGCCTCTTGCCCGCAATGTCCTTACTGGGCCGGACGTGACCGCTTCACACACGAGCGTATTCAGTAAGCGGCCAAGCCACAAACACGGAAACCGACGAGTCGGGACGAGTGGTCGCCACTCGGGAACTTTGCAGTCACTGGCGAACAATCGCCATGTCGCTCACCGTGGTCAATGAGTCAAATGGCCTGATTACGTCAACAATCAATGCCCCCCTTCGCACGGGCAAGTGGCAGCCCAGCTTTCATTGAAGTTGACTTCTGGTTCTGACCATCTAGAGCCGTGCACCTGCTTCAGAGAAAGTCGCGCTGGAATCCGCCGGAAAATTGTTTTTCGAAGGATACAACTTGTCAACTAGCAGAAAGGAGAGACCCAACCAAACGAAGGTAAGCAGGCTTCCCTCGGGGCCAACAGCACCGCCGGTGAGCCAGCTTGGCCCGTGAACCGTAGATTTCAGTAGGCTAGCAGTCGGCCGAAGTCCGCTATTCGAAACAGAAAAGATGAAGGATTGTGCAAAGTCCCATGCAGCGTGCCAACCGATGGCGAACCATAAGTTCCCGGTGCGGCGTAGAGTGAAACAGGCGAAGAGCGCGAAGACCAAAACAGCAAGTGCGCCCAGCCAACTCTCACCTGGGTTATCAAGAAGATGCTTTGCGCCAAAAAGGGTGGACAGAGCGAAGGCGGATGGCCAAAAACCGATGCCAGTGGTCAGAGTAAATTGGGAATAGCCGCGGTATCGAAATTCCTCGGCGAGACCATTGAGAAGGCACGCTAGAGTCCACAACACGGCGGACTTGATCGCTGCGAAACCTGAGAGCGCGAACCCGTGAAGAGAAAATCCGCCCCCTGCATAAATCGTCAGCATCACTGCACTCATGGCCACGATGCCCCCGAGTGCCCCTTGCCAAAAGAGCTTGCCGAAGGCACCTGCCGGTGGAATGCCGTACTTTCCAAAGGGCCGCCGCTCGATTCTTGACATAACGAGCGCACTCACAACGTCAGCCAAGAAAACGACACTAAAGATGATGAGAGCAAATGGAGCGGTGAGGACGTCTTGAATGTGATTTGAGAGTATACGAGCGACCAAAGGAACACGGTACAGTCCGGCCGAGATCACAAAGCCAAATAGAACACTGAGAACAACATAACTCACGAATCGCCAGCCTGCGCGGAGGCCGTTTGGTCCCCAAAATACTTTTCTGATGGCCGATGCAAATTCACGGTCGGGCATGAGCCGCTCCTCTTCCGGGGGACGATCATATGCCTTCCCTCTACTGATTGTTGAAATATCGCGATTTCACTTATTGACCCCCGTCCGGCGTGGCCCCATTATCTCCGTCTGAATTAGTTCCGAGCAGGCCGTAGTGCAGGCAAAATCTGCTAAGCTGTGGCGCAGCTCGCGTCAGAGCCCCGAGGAGAGGATTTTGCAAGTAGTGGCGGGAGTGGATCTGGGCGGAACTGCGATCAACTATACGTTGCTGGATCAGCAGGAGAAGTTTTTCATTGAGGGCCTCTGTGAACATCCCGCCCTTGCCAAGCAGGGGCCCGAGCAGTGCCTTCAGCAGATCGCAGACGGTCTCCAGATCGCCGCTGAAAAAGGGGGCATTCCGATTGAGACAGTCGTCGCTGTGGGGCTCGACACGCCTGGCCCAGCCAGTGCCGCAGGCCAGCTCAGTGCCCGGGGTTCCACAAACTTTGTCCATCCGAAGTGGGCGGGATTCGATATCCGTGCGAGCTTGGCGCACAAACTGGGCAGGCCGGTGTGCTATTTGAACGACGCCAATGCGGCTGCGCTCTGGGGCCACTATGCGATCTTTGGATCCAACAGCCGCGAGACATCGATTTCAATCGTCATCGGCACCGGCAATGGCGGCGGCATCATTCTCGACGGCAATGTTGTGAAGGGCAAGAACGGATTCGGCGGAGAATTGGGCCACGTGCTGATTCCCTACCAGAGCATCGCGGGAACTGGCGAAATAAAGCCGGAATGCAATTGCGGACGCATCGGCGACCTGGAGTCGCTCTGTTCGCTAACCGCCATCGAGAAGAATATTTTGCCGTATTTTCTGGCACGTTACCCTGGTCACGAGCTGGCCAAACTAGATTTGCACCAGGCAGCCAAACTCGTGCGCGGTCTGGCGGACCAGGGCGATCCGCTGTGCGTAGAGATTTTCCGTGTACAGGCCCATGCCCTGGGTCTCTTCTTCGATGAAATGGTGAACACGTTCGACCCCGACGCGTTCATTGTCGGTGGTGGCGCTTTGGAGACCAGTAAGAAATTTCAGCACTGGTTTATTGAACAGGTCCGTGCCGCTATGCCTGCGCAGCGCGAGGAGCAAGCCGCCATTCCAATCCACGTGATGCCGAATGGCGATACCGCCGGGGCGCGAGGCGCGGCCATCGAAGCGCTAAAACTTGCCAGGCAAAGCGGCCTTGCGTAGCGAACGCTCTGCACTTGCCAAGTTGTCGGACCCAGAACCAGAGAATGCTCGCTCTTGGCGTAATATCCCGATCTCACTCGTTGACCGGTTCTGAGTGAAATGGCCTGTTTACGCCAGTTATGCACGTAACGATGCTGGTGGCAGCCCCGTACTTTGCAGGGAGCGACACGGCATAATTAGAGCTATGCCAGCATCTCATGTTCGCCTGTACGCGATCCTCGCCAGGAACGGACCCTTCGGAGTGGTGTTCCGTCGTGGTCGCAGCAAGAATGTGCTGCTCATAGGATGGAATACATCAGATGACACCTTCCAACTTGGCCAGTGGTTGAAAGGACGGATATACGAACGTCGCTGTGACCTCTCCCCCGCAGGCGACATGTTGCTGTACTTCGCTGCCAGCTATCGCAAACCCCACTACTCGTGGTCTGCAATAAGCCGACCACCCTTCCTTACTGCATTGGCGATGTGGACTGCATTGGCGATGTGGCCGAAGGGCGATGGCTGGGGAGGCGGCGGTCACTTCCTATCGCAGACTCAAATCGCTCTGAATCACCGCGAGAACGAGTTGAAGCTTGCTGAGGGATTCTCCGTTCCGAGGTGGCTCAAGATAAAGCAATTCGGTGCACGTCCGGGATGGGGTGAAGATGATCCGATCTGGTCTGAACGGCTAAAACGAGACGGATGGAAGTTGGTGAGCTATCCGACCAAAACGAAAGACGACTTCGGAGAGAAAGTTTGGATGGAGTTTTCACCCCCCGATCAAGTGGCGGAAGGTCAACCCGAAGTGGCCGAAACGATATTCACTGGACATGTCAATCGTGGGAATCAAAGAAAAAGACGGGCCTTGGTATTTGATCGAACACTCTGTCAGCCGCAATGAGAGCAAGACGGACGACATCGGAAGAAGCGACTGGGCTGACTGGTCGCAATCGGGCGATTTGTTGTTTACTTCGGATGGATGCCTTTATCGAGCGCCTTGCAAGGAAGGCCTTCTTGCCCCGTTGGAAGATGCCATCAAAATTGCAGATTTCTCCGGTTTGCAATTTGAACCCCCGTGAGGCTTCCGTTAGAGCGCGGCACTGGCCCAGTAGATAAAGTCCCTCATGCCCTGGCTCGTCTGGGGGAGCTTCCTGTTCAGTCAATTGTCGTAAAATCCCGATAGCACCCAAAATGGCTTGGACATGGTGCCAATCGCGGATTGTTCCCCAACAGTAATCTTCCGAAACTCCTCAACCAGTGCAACACTTGTCCCTTAGTGATGTACTCCAAACTGAAACACGCCGTTGCTTTGGCCGTGGGAGTTGTTGTGCCGCTGCTGCTTGCCTGTGCAGTGCTGTTGCTATTGTGGGCTCGGGACGTGCGGAACGACCGCAAACACACCGTCAGCGTCAACATGACCACGCCAGTATTCGTCGGCAGCGGAGGCGATAACGGCTGCCATGGAACGCAATTGACCACGGTCGAACCGGGCGCAAAATTGCCAGTCCGCCGGATCAGGTATATGAAAGATTGTGCTGCAATCGATGTTGCCTTGCCAGACGGACGAACAGGCTACGTCGTGCTTGGGGTTGGAAATGTATCGGTCAATCCGCCGTTGCCAAGAATCTGACCCCGCTCAACTGGCGAAATATCCCGATATCGCTCAATGACCACCGGTCAAAACGCGAAATCGCCTGCTAACAACCTCTACCTTCACGCCTTGGCTATTGACGCTTGATGGGCGCATAGAAGTCGACAAGATTTCCATCCGGATCGCGGAAGTAAATGGAGCGGGTTCCCCAAGGCTGGGTGCTGGGTGGCTTAACCCAGGTTTTCACAAGGCTATGTAGCCTCCGGTATTCTTGATCCACATCCGCGACGCGAAATTGCAGCACCACACTGTTGTTTTTCGCTGCTTCCGCCGAGCCAGGAATGTACCTTTCTTGAGCGTCCTCGGAGAAAATTGCCAGCACGCCGACGCCCGTCGGAAACTCTGCGTAATCTTCGCCAGTTCTCTTTGCTTTGAGCGCCAGGATAGGTTCGTAAAATTGCACAAGTCGATTCACGTCCTTAGTGATCAAACAAGTGTTCACCAGTGTTGGGCTGCCGCCAGGATTCGGTGCCTTGTCAGCGGCCCTGGCGATCCATGCGATCACGAACACCGCTAACACAACCGCTAAAAAATCCACGCGAGGCTTAGTCATTGCGATTTGTTCCCCGGGAGGATTCTAGCAAGACTTCGGTTCCAATCCCGACCAGTCCAAACGACTTCTAGAACCCCGTCTGGGTTCGATTGGCGAAAGATCCCGATTACACTCATTGAGGGGGCGCGAGTTGTTAAAGAACAAAAGCGCCCTGGCCTCCGTTTGGAGTCGCGGGACGCTCGTTTTGAACATCCCTCCCCCGAGGTCTGCTCATCAGTAGATTAAACTCGCTTCGGCGTGTCGTGAATGGCACGTCAGTGTTAAGTAATCCCTACAGTAGCTACCACTGGAGAACTAATTCCCAAATACACGTCGGCGCGCGTCGGTGCGACATGTCGCAGGAATCGAACGTCCGTGCGGGTCCGCAGGTTGAGAGCTGTGTCACTCAGCCGTTAGGGTTGGCGGCCCTCCTCACGATGCGCGCAGCGCTTGGCTAGCGTCCTCGGAGTGCTTCAGCTCAACGTGGGTGCGAAATGCTTTATAGAGAATTTCCGTGGTTTTTGGTTGCGTGTCCTGCGGATCAGTCACGGCTTTTTCCACGCAGATGATCTCCTGGCACTCAGAGCACTTACCGAAGCGATGACTAGCGCGATCCATCTCGTCCTTAGGACCAAGCCAATCCACGTTGGTCAATTCTGGTTTCTTCATGCCTCAATTTTCCCACAACAGGTCGAAGCCCGGCCATCATCCCTGTGGATTTCAACCTGCCACTACCAAGACGATGCCGCCGGTTGGCGTAACATCGCCATAGCGCTCAATGGCCAGCGGTCAAAACGTGAATTCGCCTGTGTTCGCTAATTGGCATCCGCCGAGACTACAATCTGCGTTCCGAGCTCGGCGAGCAGAAAGTTTATGGATCTGAAACAAGTGGCGAAAGCGGTATTTACATTCCTGCACCGATGCAGCAGAACACGGTTTCATTTGGCCGGTGCGTAGAAATAGTAATCCGCTGTATAACTGCTTTTCGTTTCGGCGTCACGGTGTGACTCGTCGCATCCTTCGAGGGGCGGATTGCCGCCGTGGGTGTGCACGCGCTGAATCGTCGTCACGTTCGCGAGCACGCCCTTTCCGGAATGGTTCACGACATTCACCAGCAGCCACGGGATGGAGGCGGGATCCGGGGAGTCCACGTGAGCCAAAGCTTTGCCGCTGACTTCGCTGCCATCTTTCAGCTTCCACGTTGGACCGGCGGAATGGCTTCCGATGACCTTACCGTTTCGATCCGTCAGTTCGGCCTCGGGCGCCTTGAGTGTCCATGTGAACTTGCCGTCCGTTCCGGCCCGACACGCATAGATCTGGGATCCTGAGGCATGTGCAAGCAAAACAACCTCTTCACCGGGGCGTGCCTGGACGGAAGCCGGTACTTCGGGTGGAGACTCCTTCTGTGCGTTGGCTAGGGAGAGCCCGAGGAGAGGTCCAAGCATAACCACAGCGGCGATTGTTGCCGCACTATGCGCAAATCGTCGCATTGCGAGATTGTAGCAGGCAGGAAACGTGTCAGAGGAGCACCAGCAACTCGCGCTCACCTGTTGAAATATCCGGATAGCGCTCAATGACTCAATGACCAGCGGTCATTGTGTCAAGAAGACGAACTTTGTCAGTTCGTCATGCTGTACGAAAGATAAAGGAAGACCCTTCGGAGCCGCCTTGTAGGAGGAGGCTTCAAACTGCCCTAAGCTGCTT
>Ga0209648_10001715_pt1 | contig 17824 bp, 21 predicted proteins | sample GraSoi2013_115cm_FD_185830 | JGI IMG/M metagenome (GOLD analysis project Ga0209648, IMG submission 185830) | Grasslands soil microbial communities from the Angelo Coastal Reserve, California, USA - Sample 9_17_2013_115cm (SPAdes) (version 2) | ecosystem: Environmental > Terrestrial > Soil >...
CGGGAGGCCGGCGGAGATCGCGGGCGAGTTTCTTCGTAAAGGCCGGCAGATCTACGTCGAGGGCCGGCTCCAAACGAGCTCCTGGGATGACGCGACCACTGGCGTGAAGAAGTACCGCACCGAGGTGATCGTTGACAGCATGCAGATGCTCGGCTCCAAGCCGCAGGAGGCGGCGGCCTAGCTGCCGACCGCCAGTGACAAAACGAGCAGCGCCTGCCCGGCCTGGTACATGACGATGTTGACCGGCTGTCCCCATCGCACCGGCTTGACGAACCGGTACCAGGCGAAAATCACGTCGGAAAAGAAGAAGAGCAAGCCGCCCGCGGCCGCGACCAGGTTGCCGCTGGCGGCGGCGCTCACGGTCATGAGCGAGATGACGATGGCATAAGCAATGACGGGATTGCGGAGGTGGGCCCGGCCCCCGCTCCCCACGGCGCTGAGGACCCGGCGCAGAAAGAGCACGGCCGTCGCCGCGACGATGACCAAGCCCACGACCAAGCCGAAGATGGCAAATCCGACAAATCGAAAGCCGGCCGCGTACGCGAGGTGGCCCGCCAGAAAGGCGGCAATGCCCGGGATCAAGTAGTCGTCGGGCAGCATCAGGAGGACATCGCCGGCCAGACCAAGCACCAGGGCGACGACGAAGAGGGCTCGCTCGCCCTCGCTGGCTGGGTGGAGGAGAAGCGCGGCCGCGATCAGCAGGACCATGACCGCAGGCTTGGTTGCGTACTCGACGCGCTTGTCATGACGAAGGATCGAAACCAGGTCTCCGCTTGAGGCGACTGCCGCCAGTGCGAAGGCGCCCCAGGCGGGCAGGTTCATAGCGTGAGTATCGTCACCCGCCTTGCGGAGCGGGGTACCTGGGCGTAATGATGTAATCGATGACCGAGGATATCGGCGCCTGGTTCGCCGGCCGCCTGCCCAAGACCTGGTTCGGCGGGCCGCCGGAGGTCACCTCCGACAGCGAGGAGATACTGGTCGTCGGCGAGCTGCCCGACGTCGAGCTTGCCGCCGGCACCGCTCCGGAGGCCCGCGAAGCCGCCCGGGTGGCCAGGATCGATCGTTTCCGAGAAGAGACGCGAGAAGACCGCGTCAAGATCGCCCGTGAAGCCGAGCGCCGGTTCCGGCGCAAGGTCGCTTGGGGCGCCCGCTGCGGGGACGAGGCGAGGGTGTTCACCACCTTGAGCCTTCCCGTCATGACGCGGTTGCGAATGCAGGAGCGGGCGGTTCTCGACACTCTGGTCGCGGGAGGCGTGGCCCGAAGCCGCAGCGACGCCCTCGCCTGGTGCGTCCGCCTGGTGGGCATGCACCAATCCGACTGGATCAAAGGGTTGCGCGAGGCCCTCGTGAAGGTCGATGAGGTTCGGAGCAAGGGACCCCTCAACTAACCCGACCGCAATTTCCGAACTGAACCCGCGTCGGGAGCGTTGATACTGTGCGCGCATTGGGTACCCACAACGGCCACCAGCACGTCGTGATCATCGGCGCCGGCCCCGCGGGTTTGACCGCCTCCTACGAGCTGATGAAGCACGACATCCCGACCACCGTGATCGAGAAGGACCCCACGTACGTTGGCGGTCTTGCTCGCACGGTCGAGCACAAGGGCTACCGCTTCGACATCGGTGGCCACCGCTTCTTCTCCAAGAACCAAGAGGTCGAGGACCTGTGGACGGAGATCCTCGGCCCGGAGATGCTGACTCGCGGCCGGTTGTCGCGGATCTACTACTGCGGCCGCTACTTCGCCTATCCAATCAAGGCGGCCAACGCGCTCTGGAACCTGGGACCGATCGAGGCGGTCCGCTGCATGGCCAGCTACGCGAAGGCGCGGATGACGCCGGTCAAGGACCCGCGCAGCTTCGAGGACTGGACCCGAAACCAGTTCGGATGGCGCCTCTACAACATCTTTTTCAAGACGTACACAGAGAAGGTATGGGGGATCAGCACCAAAGAGCTGTCGGCGGATTGGGCCGCCCAGCGCATCAAGAGCCTCGACCTGTGGCTCGTTCTGAAGAGCGCGCTTCTCCCGCGGCGCAAGCCCGCCAATCGCGGCGACCTGGTCACGACCCTGATCGACAGCTTCCGGTATCCCCGACTTGGGCCGGGACAGATGTGGGAGCGCGTGACGGAAATGCATCGCGACAAGGGCCGGCCGGTTTTGATGGGCAGGACCGTCGAACGCATCAAGCACGCCCGCGGTCGGGTCACCTCGGTGGTCACGAAAACAGGCTCAGGCCAGCTAGAGGAGCACGAAGGCACCGATTTCGTCTCGAGCATGCCGATCCGCGAGCTCGTCGCGCGCCTCGAGCCTGCCGCGCCGGACGGCGTGCGCAAAGCGGCCGACAGTCTTGGCTATCGCGACTTCATCAGCGTGGCCGTGATGATCGACCGCGCCGAAGTGTTCCCCGACAACTGGATCTACGTCCACGACCCGAGCGTGAAGGTCGGCCGTATCCAGAACTTCAAGAACTGGAGCGCCGACATGGTCCCCGATCAGAGCAAGACATGCCTGGGCCTGGAGTACTTCTGCTTCGAAGGCGATGGGCTCTGGACCTCCACCGATGAGGCCCTTATTGAACGTGCGCGCACAGAGCTTGCGCAGCTCGGCATCTGCAGCCCCGCCGACGTTTTCGACGGCGTCGTCGTCCGCCAGCGCAAGGCATATCCCGTCTACGACGACGCGTACGAGACCCACGTCGGGGTCATCCGCGAGTACGTCCGCGAGCACCTCAAGAACCTTCACCTCGCGGGACGCAACGGCATGCACAAGTACAACAACCAGGACCATTCGATGATGACCGCGCTGCTGGTCGCCAGGAACATTGCGACCGGCGGGGGCTTCGATCCATGGAAGGTCAACGCCGACGCCGTTTACCACGAGGAAATGCGATTGGGCGAGAAGGACCTGTCAGGCAGGCAGGTCCCCGAACGCCTGGCGGGATCCCTGCGCTAGACCGTTCTCTCTCGCGCGAAGTTGGCGGCGATCAAGCTTGCGATGGCAAGGACGCTGAACAAGATCGCATGGGTGGTGTGGTGGGCGGCATGTGTGTCGGAGACCGCGATCTGCAGAACGCCCAGGTAGTACAGGACGCCGATAACGAAGAAGACGACTGCCAGGATCACAAGACCGAGCGCGAGTGAGTTCGACTTCACGCGTGCAACGTTAACAAAACAAGGCTGACCGCCCCGGCGGCGATGCAGTAGAAGCCATAGGGGTCGAGGCGCCCAGACCGAAAGTAACGCAGGAGAAATCGCGCGCTCGCGTATGCAGCCACGCCCGATAAAACCGCAGCCATGAGATATTCGCCAACCGGCACGCCGCTCGCGAAGAGCTGAGGCACCTCGACGACGCCCGCGGCAAGGATCACCGGCGTCGCGAGGAGGAACGAAAAGCGCGCCGCCTCCTCGTGCCGCAGACCGGCCAAAAGGCCGCCGCCGATGGTCACCCCGGAGCGCGAGATCCCCGGCAGAAACGCCAGCGCCTGGCACGCTCCGATGATTGCCGCCGCGCGAAAGCTGATGCGCTCAGCCTGAGCGAAGCTCTGCTCCTGCTCGGCTCGCGTTTTGGTGTGAAGTGCCGCGCGCCGCTCCGCCCGCCGTCTCATCATCTCGAACCCCAACAGGAGAATGCCGTTGACAATGAGAAACGCGGCCGCCACATATGGGCTCGCGAAAAGGGACTTGATGCGGGTCTCGAAATAGACTCCGAGGATTCCGGCTGGGATCGTGCCCGTCAGCAGCAGCATCGCGAGGCGCTCCGGCTCGGTGGTGATGCGGCCGCGAACCGCCGCGGTGAAGAAGCCCCGGATGATTGCGACCCACTCGTCGCGATACAGCACAAGCAGCGCGCCGGCCGTACCCAGATGGAGCAGTACCAGGAACGGGACGAACGTTCGGTCGGACTGCTTGAAGCTCCAGTGGAGCAGGCTCGGGATGATCACCGAGTGGCCGAGCGACGAAACCGGGAAGAGCTCGGTCGCGCCCTGGAGCAGGCCCATGAACAGCGCCTGCGGAAACGACACTTATTCGGGCAGTTTCGCGAGCGCCTCGCCAAGCATCCGGCGCGACTCCTCGAACTCGCGGTGGACGGCGAGGTCTTCCGCGCGCTCGAGGACCGGGACGATGTCCTCCCAGCGTTCCGCGTCGCCTTCCTGGAGGGCGGCTCGCACCTGCCCGATCGTCTGCGTCGCAAACAGGAGCCCCCCGCCCGGATTGTCCAGGATCTCGCGGGCCAGCTCGAGCTGGCGTCGAGCCCACGGGACGATCTGGTCCCCGGGATGAGTCTCCAGCGGCTTCGGGCGAAGAACCTCCATGTGGGGACCTATTGTCCAGCAAGCGCGCTGAGCGCCTCGCCCGTGAGGCGGTACACGGTCCAGTCGGAGTTCGGGCGCGCGCCGAGGCGCTCGTAGAAAGCGATCGCGTCGCGGTTCCAATCGAGCACCGCCCACTCGAGACGGCCGCAACCGCGATCCAGCGCCAGCCGAGCGAGGTGCTCCAGCAGGGCGCGGCCAACGCCGCTGCCCCGCTCCTCGGGGACCACGAACAGGTCCTCCAAATAGATCCCCGGCCTGCCAAGGAACGTTGAGAAGTTGTGGAAGAACAATGCGAAGCCCACCGGTCGCTCCTCGTCCACGGCGAGCAGGACCTCCGCGTACGCCCGCTCACCGAACAGGCCCGCTGCTAGCAGGTCCTCTGTCATCACCACCTCGTGCTCGAGCTTCTCGTAGCGCGCGAGCCCGCGAATCAGCTCAGCGATGACCGGAACGTCCTCTTTGGACGCGGAGCGAATGTGCATGCTCATCTCGGACGGTCGCGAAGTCGGAAGACGAGGCGCATGGCGCCTTGGGTGTCGGAGAAGCTGGCGATCTTGTTGTCGACGAGGCCTGCGGCAAGGCCGGCTTCGATGACATCCGTGTCGCGCAGGGCGCTGCGGCCGCCCTTGGGGCGCACGACCCAGATGGCGCCATTGGGCTCGATCCAGGTCTTGAGCTCGTCGAGCCTTCTCAGACCGGCTGCATCTTCAGCCCCTACGAAGACGAGGTCGACTTTCGATCGCGGTTTGCCGGCGACGATGTCCGAGGTCCGCTGCTTCAGCAGCTTGATGAAGCCCGCATCCTCGAGGTTGACGATCGCGATCTTCGATCCTGGCTTCACGCCCAGCTTGTCAAGCAGCGGTCGGGTCGACAGTAAATCAGCGCTCGCGCGCTTCGTGACCATCGCTTCCGCCACGGATCGCACCAAAGACGATCACACCCACCAGCCATGCCGCGTATGCGCCCGCAACGGCGAGCACGACCACCGGGACGGCATTGTCGACTCGGCTCGTGAGCAAGAGCCCAAGGCCGATGAAACCCGCCAGCACCAATGCGGCGACCACGACTCCGACCACAGCTCCAGCGACGTTAATGGGGCTCAGACGTCGACCACCTGAAGGTCTTTGGCAGCGCCCTTGACCGTGCCGGAATACAGGTGGTTGAACATGAATCTGGTCTTCGGGTGCCGGCGCTTCAGCTCGGCCGCCGATTCCCAGCTCATGTGGCTGAACACGTCGCCAGGGCCGGTCGCCTCGACGATCGCGACGTCGGCTCCATCCACGAGCTTGTCCAGGGGAGCGGTCATCTCCGTATCGCCGGAGTAGGCGAGGACCCGGCCGTTGATCTGGATTCGATAGCCGTTGCTGCCGCTGGAGCCGTGGTCCAGCCTGATCGTCTTGTACTTGTAACCCGCCGCCGTTCCCGATGGTTGCGCAGTGCGGTAGTGCACCTTGAACCTGGGGCGCATCACCCTCTTCCAGTCGGGCCCCCAGCTCACATCCCACAAGGCCTCGAGCCTTTCTTCGACACCTTCCGGGCCGACGATCGTCAGTGGACCTTTGTCGATGAAGATCCTGTGCAGCACGAAGGTCGGCAGGCCCAGCGTGTGATCGCCGTGAAAGTGAGTGAGGAAGACGGCATCGATGGCTCCCGGGTCGACGCCGACGCGCTGCATGTGTGGAAGAAGCGGGGCACCGCCGTCCAGGAGCAGGCGGCCGTTGACCACCACCGCGCCGTTGTAGCGATCGGTGGAAAAGGCCGCGCCTGTGCCGAGAAAGGCGAGCCTTAGGCGATGGTTACCGTCGGGTCCAGGTAGACGTCCTGGATTGCGTGCAGTAACTCGATTCCCTCCTTCATGGGGCGCTGGAACGACTTGCGACCGGCGATCAAGCCCGTGCCGCCCGCGCGCTTGTTGATCACCGCGGTGCGCAGGGCGTCCTTGAGGTCCGCCGCGCCTTTTGATTCGCCGCCGGAGTTGATGAGGCTAGCCCTTCCCATGAAGCAGTTGATGACCTGATAACGGCAGAGGTCGATCGGGTGGTCGGTGGCAAGCTTGTCGTACATGCCCGGAGCGGTCTTGCCGAAGCCGATGACCTCGAAGCCACGGTTGGTGTCGGCGAGCTTCTGCTTGATGATGTCGGCCTCGATGGTCACGCCAAGGTGGTTGGCCTGGCCCGTGAGGTCGGCGGCGGTCTCGTAGTTGACCCCGTCTTTCTTGAAATTAGAGTTGCGAAGGTAGCACCAAAGTACCGTGGCCATGCCAAGCTCGTGAGCAGCATGGAACGCGACCGCAATTTCCTGCAGCTGTCGGTCGGACTCGGGAGAGCCGAAGTAGATGGTCGCGCCCACCGCCACAGCGCCCATCTCGAGGGCCTCCCGGACGGTTCCGAAAAGGACCTGGTCGTATTTTGTGGGGAATGTCAAGAGCTCGTTGTGGTTGAGCTTGCAGATGAACGGGATGCGGTGCGCGTACCGGCGCGCCACCGACCCCAGCACACCAAAGGTGGAAGCGACCGCGTTGCAGTTGCCCTCGATCGCCAGCTCGACGATCTTCTCGCCGTCGAAGTAGATCGGGTTGGGCGCGAACGAAGCGCCGGCGGTGTGCTCGATACCCTGGTCGACCGGCAGGATCGACAGGTAGCCGGTGTTGCCCAGGCGGCCGTGGCCGAACATGGATTGCAGGCTCCGCAGCACCCGCGTCGGGCGGTCCGAGTCCTTCCATACCCTGTCGACGAAGTCCGGGCCCGGCAGATGCAGCTGCGAGGCCGGCACGGTAGCGCTCTTGTGGGTAAGGAGGTCGGTCGCCTCGGCGCCCAGGATCTCCTCCAGCTTCAACGACCCCTTGGTGACAGTAGCCATCAGTCCCTCTTACACATTTGGTTAGTGTGGTTGCTTCTTCTCGCAGGATCGCGAACCTACCTGCGTCACTCTATAGTGCACCGACATGACCGAGCGGGCTAGCTACCTCCTCGGCGAGCTTGCGGACCGGCTTTCCGCCGACTCGCGCGACAGCGGCCAGCTGGTGGCCGAATCCGTGCGCACCCTCGAGCCCGAGCTGCTCAAGATGCAAAAGGAAGGGGGGTCGATCGATGACCTGGTGCGCACGTCGGTGGGCTTCCTGGAGATCCTCTTCCGCTCGCTGCGGGCCGACTCCCGGGTCCCTTGGCAGCAGTACTACACGCTTGCCCGCGAGGCCTCGCGGCGGTACGCGGAGAAGGGCATCCCGCTCGAGTCGGTCATGGAGGGGCTGGCCGTCTTTCGGCGCTCCGTCATGGCCCGGGTCACCGAGGAGGTGGCGGGGCTGGAATACATGGATGAGGTGCTGCTGCTCGCCCAGAGCCGTCTTGGCGACGTCGTCGAGCACCTCAACTCCAGCTTCATCCGAGGTTATCTGGACTACACCGAGGCGCGGCACCGCGCCCGCCAGAGCGAGCTCCACGGCCTGTATCACATCGCCAGCGCGCTGGGCCGCTCCCTGGACGTGGCCGAGATCGCGGAGGTCGGCCTTCGCGAGACGCTGAAGGTCCTGCGCTTGCAGGCAGGGGCGGTGTGGACGCGCGAAGGGGCGCGGCTGATTCTGGCCAAGACGCTAGGCCTCCAGCCTGGCGAGGAGGAGGAGTTCGAGTCCGGGCGGTCGGGCGCGCGCGTGCGCGTCGTTGAGATCGCGTCTGGACCGGCCGAGTCACGCGTCGACCGCGTCACGGGCGAGTGGAGCGCGATCCGCGCCGAGCTGAGGACGAAAGGCGTGCTGCTCGGCGCGATGACAGTGGCGACGCGCTTGCCGCGTACTTTCGAACCCAGCGACCTGGAGTTTGTCGCGGCGGTCGCCGACCAGATCGCGGTCGCGCTCGACCGTGCGCGTCAGCACACCAAAGAAGCGCGAACCGACTACCTCACCGGGCTGGCGAACCGGCCCGAGTTCGAGCGCGCCATCGACAGGGCGGTGGCCGCATCGGAGCGGCACAAGCGCCGCCTGGCCTTGATGATGATCGACCTCGACAACCTGAAGGAGATCAACGACTCGCACGGCCACCACATCGGCGACGAGGCCATCCGCGTGCTTGCGCACGAACTGCAGCGGGCGGTGCGCGCCACCGACACTTGCGGCCGGCTGGGCGGCGACGAGTTCGGGGTCGCGATGCCCGACGCTGACGAACGCCACGCCAACGAAGTCGGCGCCCGTGTCCGCGCCTCCCTCGAGGAGCTGAACCGGCACGCCAAGACACCGGTGCCGGTGGAGTTCAGCATCGGAGTCGTGGCCTGGAGGCCGGGCATGGACTGGCAGGCGATGTACCAGGTCGCGGACAAGGCGCTCTACGTCGACAAGCGCCGCCGTCATGCGCAACGAAAGAAGGTTGGCGCAGCGAACGCCTAGGGACCCGGTCGTCCTCGGCCCGGAGTTCTTCGATCGCGACACAGTCACCGTCGCTCGCGACCTGCTGGGCAAGGTCCTCGTGCGCGAGGTCGATGGAACGCGCTTATTGGGCCGGCTGATCGAAGTCGAGGCGTACCTTGGCCCGAACGACCTTGCCGCCCATTCACGCGGCGGGCGGCGGACGCGTCGCACCGAGGTGATGTTTGGCGCCCCGGGCCACGCGTACGTCTACTTCACTTACGGCATGCACTGGATGCTGAACTTCGTCACCCGCGAAGAGGGGATGCCACAAGCGGTCCTGGTCCGCGCCCTGGAGCCGGGCCCCGGCGTTGGGAGGTGCGGCGGTCCAGGGTTGGTGGCGCGCGCGCTGAGCATCGACCGCGCCCTGAACGGGGTCAGGCTGCAGCCGCCTGACCTTTATGTCATCGATGACGGCGCGCCGAAGCAGCGTGTTTTCGTCACACCAAGGATCGGTGTCCAGGGCACTGGAATATGGGAGAAGCGCCTGTTGCGCTTCTGCGTCGAGTCGCCCTACCTGTCGCGGCCGATCCCTAAGTCAAGGCGTGGCGCCTAGGCCGGATTTACTCCGGCCGTCACCTTGCTTGCTACTTCCAAGCGCCACCCAGCGTTGCCCGGGAGAGGGGAGGGTTCCGCGGCGGGGGACATCTGTCCCCCCCGCGAATTCTCTATGGCCAGCGGGCCGGCGCGGGGTCTGAGCGCTCGAGCTTTTCCCAATCCGCCCGCACAGGAGCGAAGATGTCCAGCACCGTGGCGCCCTCTGCGCCCGCGACGGCTTGGTGCGGAACATGGCTCGGGATGACGTAGCTATCACCGGCATGCAGAACGCGCTTGTCGTCACCGACTCGGAATTCGATCGACCCCTTGACCACAAAGCCAAGCTGTTCGTTCTCATGGTGGTGGTCGGGAGACTTGGAGTTGGGCTCGAGGTCGACAAGCGCCATGGTGATGCGTTCCCCGTTCACCGCCCGGGCGGTGAGCCCTTCGGCAAGCAGGATGGGTCGCAGGTCGCCGAATGCCTCGAAGGTTTTCACTCGACGACCCGGTCGATGATCGTGGCCGTGCCCAGGCCGCCGCCACAACACATCGTCTCGAGACCGTAGCGAAGGTCGCGGCGCTCGAGCTCGTAGAGGAGGCGGTTCATGAGGATCGCGCCGGACGCGCCGAGTGGATGCCCAACCGCGATCGCGCCACCGTTGACGTTCGTCTTGTCCATGCCGGCGCCGGTCTCCTTCTGCCACGCGAGGACGACCGATGCGAACGCTTCGTTGACCTCGAAGAGATCGATGCTGCTCAACTCGAGGCCGGCGCGCTTCAACACCGCCGCGGTGCCGGGGATCGGGCCTTCGAGCATCAGCACCGGGTCTGTGCCGACGACTGCCTGGGCGCGAATGCGCGCGCGCGGGTGCAGCCCGAGCTCCTTCGCCTTTTCCAACGACATCAGCAACACAGCCGCAGCGCCGTCGGAGATCTGGCTCGAGTTGCCGGCGGTGATCGAGTGCTCGGGGTTGAACGCGGGCTGCAAGGCCGCGGTCGCCTCGTAATTCGCGTTGGCGCGGATGCCTTCGTCCTTCTTGAAGAGCTCGGTGTGGCCGTTGCCTTCCACCGGGACGTCGATGGGCATGATCTGCGAGGTGAAGTAGCCCTTCTCGGTGGCTTCGTGGGCGAGGTGGTGGCTGCGGACTCCGAACTCGTCCATCTGCCGGCGCGAGATTCCATATTTGCGAGCCATCAGCTCCGCCGAGATTCCCTGGGGCACCAGGTCGTAGAGCTCCATCAGCTCGGGCGGGAACGGTGTCCCGGGTGAGACTGCATTCGATCCCATCGGGACGCGGCTCATCGACTCGACACCGCCGGCGATGGTGATGTCGCAGACGCCTGACTGGATGAGGTTGGCCGCGAAATGAACAGCCTGCTGGCTCGAGCCGCACTGGCGGTCGACAGTTGTCGCTGGGGTCGTGACCGGGAATCCCGAAGTGAGCCACGCGTTGCGCGCGACGTTCAACGATTGCTCGCCGGCCTGGCTCACACATCCGAAGACGACATCCTCGACCTGCTCCGGTTTAATGCCCGCGCGATTGACGATCTCTTTCAACACGAGCGAGCCGAGGACGACGGGATGGATCTCTCTGAGCTTGCCGTTGCGGCGACCTATCGGTGTTCGCACGGCCTCGACAATCACGACTTCGCGCATTTTCAACGTCTCCTTACCGGCCTTTGTGCTGCCGATTCTACGACCGCCCTACTGCCTCACGCGATGTGGTGTCAAGCCCCCAACGAGTTGCCTGGCATGCGAAATAATTTATCTGTTGACGTGCCCTTAGGCCCCTGTTAACTTTCGCGTCGCCCCAAGCGGCTGAGTACGGTAAACCTGAGGATACCGAACGTCGAGTAGGTGGAAGGTGCGGCGCAAGCCGTGGCTGGAAACCGAAAAACGCATAGGGGACTTCAGGGTAAACAGGAAGGTCTCTTGGGGCATCTCTTTTCCACAGGGCATCCACAGCCCCCTCCTCAATTCGAAAATCCCCGCTTGCGCGCTTCCGCGCACGCTTTGTCCACAGCCTCCAGATCCAAATTTGCGCGCGAGCGTAAAAGACTGTGCAGCCCTTCCGCGAGGCGCGTCACCGGCATCGGGTCCTCGTAACGAAGCCAGTGGTATGCGATCGGCTCGGACCACGGTTTGCCCTTGGCCTCGTAGAGCCGGCGGTGGCTGTCGATGATGATCAGCTCGACCTGGCGGAGAAGGCTCGGGTCGCCGGCGGTGAGCAACACGAAGTCCTGCGTCGCCATCCAGGCAAGGAGGCGCTGGAGCCGCCGACCCGGCCTCAACTATTGGCTTGGGCGTCCAGCTCGAAAACGCTCGCCTTGAGCGCACATATGAAAGGAAGGTTCCGATACAGCTCGCGGTAGTCGAGCCCGTAGCCGACGACGTAGTCGTTGGGGATCTGGAAGCCGACGTAGCGGACAGGCACGTCGACCAGCCGCCGGCCGGGGCGGTCCAACAGCGTCACGACCTCGATCGAGGCCGGGCCCCGCTCGCGAAGCTCCGAGAGCACGTAGTCGAGCGTCAGGCCGGTGTTGACGATGTCCTCCACAAGCAGCACGTGGCGGCCCTTGATCGGGTAGTCGATGTCGCGCGCGATTCGTACGCGCTCATGAGGCTGCGCGCCGGCGAACCGCCTCAGGTCGAGGTAGTCGATGACGAACGGAACCTTTATCTGCCGCGCGAGGTCGGCAAGGAAGAAGGTCACACCCTTGAGCACACCGACGAGGACGATCGAGCTGCCGCGGTATTCGCGCGAGATCTTCCTCCCGAGGGCCCGCACGCGCGTCTCCAGCTCCACGGGCGAAATCAGGATGCTGCCGACGTCCTCCTTGGGCAGGTGCTGTACTTCCAGCGCGCCATAGCCGGCCTTCGTCAGCAGCTGCTGATAATCCTTGCGATAAAGGAGGCGGACGTTGACGTCGGGATAGATCTCGCGCAGCATTCGCAGCTTGCGGTTTTTAGGGGTCACCAAGGACTGCTTCATCGTCGTGAGCTCGATGTACAGGTCGTGCTCTGGCAGGTAGAAGTCGGGCGTGAACATCTCCGACACTTTGGTGCCGTCCCACGCGACTGGGAACGACACCGGCTCGTACACCCAGCGGATCCGGTAGTAGTCGAGGAAGCGCGCGAACTCCTGCTCGGATGGGTGCGCGAACTCAATGCGTGAATGCGCCGGGCCCGATCGCCTGACAAGACGCGACCGCTGCTTTACGGGACGGCGCCACTTCTGCGGGACGGAAAGGTGGAACGACGACGCCAAGGAAACGCGGAAATTGTACTCTCACCTCGAAGAGGTGCCACTGGAGGGCCGGCCGAGAGATTTGGGCATCCAGGTGGTCCGAGCCGAAGGCGGGGGTGGACCGAGGAGGAGCGCATCTATCGATGCGCGACGACGAAGGGACGGGCCCCCCAACGCACGGATCGGGCCGCATGGGGCCCAAAGATCCGGCCGGCATCTCCGGTGGCACCTCTCAGCGCCATGAGCACACCGGCGCAGCGGATGGTCGCCGAGCAATTGTTGCCCAACGGCGTCATCGATCCGCGAGTGATCGAAGTGATGTCAGAGATTCCGCGCGAGGAATTCCTCTCCGGCCGGCTGCGCCGCCACGCCTACGAGAACCGCGCGCTCGCCATCCAGTGCGGGCAGACCATCTCCCAGCCGCTCGTCGTCGCCCTGATGACCCAGGCCGTCGCGCCCAAGCCAGAGGACAACGCGCTCGAGGTCGGCGCCGGTTCGGGCTATCAGGCGGCGGTGCTGAGCCGACTGGTGCGGCACCTCGTCACGCTGGAGCTGGAGCCGGCCCTCGCCGAGCATGCCTCCGAGACTCTGTCACGGCTGGGCTACTCCAACGTCGAGGTGGCGGTCGCCGACGGCACACTCGGCTGGCCTGCCCGCGCGCCGTACGACATCATCCTGGTCGCGGCCGCCTCGCCCGGACTACCAACACCGCTGGTCGAACAGCTGGCTGAAGGAGGCCGGATGGTGATCCCGCTCGGGAGCGCCTCCGACGAGCACCAGGATCTGCGCCTGTACGAACGGCACGGCGATGATCTGATGTCGCGGTCCCTGTTCCCGGTGCGCTTCGTCCCGTTACGGTGAGTGCGAAGGCGAAGGCGCGGTGCGGCCGGGCGTCGGAGATGGCGTCGTGCCCGTAGAGGCCGATGTGCCGGTCAGCGCCTGCAGTTGCGTCAGCAGCTGGCCCACGGTCTTCATCTCGCTTGCGAACGTCGTGAAGTCCCCCGTCGCCAGAGCCTGATACGCGGCCCGGTAGTGAACGTTGGCCTGCGTGACCAGGTCAGTGATCTGCGCGATCACAGCCGGCGTGATCGTGACCGGAGGCTGGTTGGGCGGCGGCGCCGTGGTCGTTCCCACGAGCTGGTCGATGGCGTGCTGCAGCGTGTCCGTGTAGACGACCTGTGCCTGGTCCACGAGGATCACCTTCTTAAGCTCGGGCAGGCTCGACGATGTCGTAGCGCTCAGATAGATCGGCTCGAAGTACAGGAACGAGTTGCCGATCGGAACGACCAGCAGGTTGCCTTGCACGACCTGCGAGCCCGTGCTGTGGAAGAGGGTGAAGTCCTGCGAGATGACGGGATCCTGGTTGATCCGGTTCGCGACCTGCTGAGGGCCAAAGATGGCTTTGTCCTTGGGCAGCACGTACGAGACGTACTCGCCGTAATGCGCGCCATCGTTGCGCGCCGCCATCCACGAGACCATGTTGTTCTTGCCTCGGGGAGTGAACGGCATGATCAGAAGGAACTCGGCGTTTTGCTCACCCGGCAGCCGGAACAGCACGTAATAAGGCTGCACAGGGGTCGGCGCGCTGCCGGGGGATGTCTGCGCGGTGGGGATGTCCCAAACATCCTCTCTGGCGAAGAAGACCTTGGCCCCCGTGGCGTCAGCAGTCACGTGATAGGTGGCGTACGTGTTGACCTGGATGTTGAAAAGGTCCACCGGCACGCGAATGTGGGCGCGCACGCCCGCCGGCATTGTGTCGATCGGCTTGAACAGGGAAGGGAAGGTCGCCGCGTACGCGGTGATCAGCGGGTCTTTCGCGTCGACGATGTAGAACGTGGGCATCCCCTCGTATGCGTCGATCACGACCTTCACCGAGTTGCGGATGTAGTTGATGTCGCTGTTCTGGAAGGCCTGCGTCTGCGAGTAGGGGTATGTCGAGCCGGTCGTGTAAGCGTCGATGATCCAGTAGAGGTGACCGTCGACGACCACTATGTACGGGTCGCCGTCGAAGCTCAAGAACGGCGCTAGCTCGGACACGCGGTCGACGATGTTGCGCCTGTACAGCATCAGGGTCTTGTCGGTAATCTGGCCCGAGACCAGCAGGTTGAAATCACCCAGCTTCAGCGACCAAAGCGCGCGGTTGAGGCTCGACATCGGCACGCCGTGGGTGCCGGTGTAGTTCGTGAACACATCCTGGCTGCCCTGCGGGTAGTCGAACTCGCGGGTGTTGGACGGTGCGAGTACATAGTCGGCGCCGGTCGGTGGCCTGAGCTCGCCGAAGTAGATCGCCGGCTGCGTGACGGCGAGCGGTCCGCTAGGCGGCAGGTTGCCGACGACATAGTCGGGCAGGCCCTCGCCGATGACGGCATTCACGGGGCTGGCGGCGACGCCATAACCGTGCGTGTAGCTGAGGTGCTGGTTGACCCAGTTTTGCGCGGACTGGGGCAGCCGCGAGAAGTCGAACTCGCGCGGGCTGATCTCGAGCTGCTGGTACTGGTTGTTGATGGTGTAGCGGTCGAGGTCGATGTCGTTGAACGTGTAGTACGTGCGGATGGTCTGTTGCTGGTCGTATGTCTGCTTGAGGGGCGCGTAGTCCCATAACCGCAGGTTGTTGACGGTGACCTGGTCGTTCTGAACATCCTGCAGCGTGAGCGGCTGGTCGCCGCTGAAATTGCTGACAGCGACGTTGGAAAGCCCGTAAGCCGCGCGCGTGCCCGCTATTTCCCGCTCGATATAGGGCAGCTCGTAGGTCTGCGCGTTGGGTGTGACGAGGAAAGACTGGACGACGGCCGGATACACCTGTCCGATCAAGAGGAGCGCGACCCAAACGCCCGCGGCCGTCAGGGGAAGCCAGAGCCGGCGCAGCCAGATGTTGACCAGGAGCGCGCCGCCCAGGACGACGGCGGCACCGGCCTGGAACGTGACGATCGGCAGCCGCGCGTTGACGTCGGTGTACGCGGCGCCCCAGACGATCGAGCTGTTGTGGGCGTAAAGGAGGTCGTAGCGGCCGATCCACATCCATGCCGCCAGGACCAGGGCGAACACCGCCAGCAGCGCGGAAATATGCGCGATCGCCGGCGGACTCAGGTTGAAGTCGAACGTGTCGCCGCGCCACGCGTAGATGACGCCAATCAGAAGCGGAGTCAGGAAACCCAGGCCCAGGGCCCAGTTGACGATCGAGTGCAGGAGGGGCAGCGTAAGCAGATAGAAGGAGATGTCCTGGCCCAGGACAGGGTCGGTGATGCCGGTCGCCTTGGCATGCTGGAACAGAGCCAGGCTTTGCCACTGGGTGCCGGCGCCTCCAGACAGGACCAGCGCGATAAGGGCCGCCCCGCCGAGGGCGGCGCCACCGGTCGCGCTGCGAATGCTCGACCGCCTGATCCCGACTGCGCGCAAGCTCGGTCCCGCGCGTAGGCGGAGCGCGACGACGACGTTGGCGGCGAGGTAGATGAATGCCAGCGCGAGGCTGCCGGCGAACAGCGCCACCTGCAGCGTCAGGCGCGTCGTGAACACGTCCTTGAATCCGAGCGAGTCGTACCACTGCAGCTCGGTCACCAGCCAGACGACGGGGCTGGCGAAAAAGAAGATCAGCAGGGCGAGGCCGAACAGCGCCGCGCCGATCCAGAAGCGGCGGGGCGGGCGAGGGATTCGAAGCTCCCGGCCTTCCAGCGGTCCGCCGCGGTCGAACGGATCAAACGGCCGGTACCGGCGGGTCATCTGCCTCCGAAGCTTAGACCGAAGCCAGAGCGAGGTCGTCGGCGCTGAAATCCGCGCTGCTGCCGGCCGGCGGGTTGGCCAGGTGCCAGCGCACGGTTGCCTTCAGCGTTTCGGCGGGGTCGGACGTCGTCCAGCCAAGCAGCGTCCGGGCTCGCTTCGAGCTCGCGGCGATGTGCTGGGTCATGGTTCCGGTCGGCTTGAGGTCCTCGGGCAGCATCTCGTCGGCCACCCTCACCAGCTCCGCATTCGATCCAGCAGCCTCGAGGATCATCCGCGACCACATCGCTATCGAGAAGGTGCGGTCCTCACACAGGTTGATGGCGCTGCCTTCGGTCGAGGTCGACCCGAGAGCCAAGCGAGCGCCATGCGCGACATCCCCGACGTATGCGCGGCAGGCGAGCCACATCCCGGCGCCGAATGGGATGCGCTTGCGACCGGCCCGCACCCTCCTGAGGATGAACTCCTCGCGCAGCTGGTAGTCGTGCGGTCCGTAGACCATCGGCAACCGAAGGGACGTTGCGCCCAGCGGCAGGTAGACGTCTTCGACGTCCAGCTTGTCGAAGTCGTCCATGCCCGGCGCCTTGCCGCGATAGGGGTAGCGCTCGCTTCGGACCGGCGAGGCCTCGTCGATCGGGACTGGGTCCGTTTCGCGCCCGTCGTTCAGGGCGGCGAACGCTCTGTACACGTCGATGCTGGATATCACCAGCATCCTGATGCGGGCCGGAAGGGCGTCGATCGCCGTCTGCGCGTCAACTTTGGTGAGCGCCCGGCAGTCGATCGCCGCGTCAGGCTCGAATGCAGCCAGCTCAGAACGCCGGGCTGGCAGCTCGGCGCGTTCGGCATGCAAGTGCTGCACAGCCGGCATGTCCGCCGGTTCGAGCACCCCGCGATGAACGATCAGAACGTCGTGGCCCGAGGAGGCCAGCTCCTCGACGATCGCGCGACCGATGAACCTAGTCCCACCCAGGACGATGATCCTCACGCCACGGGTTTGGCCGCGACCGGGTTGCGCTCGACGATGAGGTCGATGAGGCCCCAATCCTTCGCCTCTTGCGGGTTCATGAAGAAGTCGCGCTCCATCGCGCGTTCGACGTCCTCCAGAGGCCGGCCCGTGTGCTTGGCGTAGATACGCGCCATCGACTCGCGCTGCCTCAGGATCTCCTGAGCGTGCAGCTGGATGTCGGTTGCCTGGCCCTGGATGCCCTGCGTGAACGGCTGGTGGATGAGGATCTGCGCGTGGGGCAGGGACATCCGCATCCCCGCGTCCCCGCCTGCGAGCAGGATCGACGCGCCGCTCGCGGCCAGTCCTGTGCACAGGGTGCCGACCTTGGGGCCGACATACTGCATTGCGTCGTAAATCGACAGCGCCGCGGTGAGCGAGCCACCAGGGCTGTTTATGTAGAGCTGGATGTCGCGGTCAGGGGCCTCGTTCTCGAGGAAGAGCAGCTGCGCGGTCACGTTGCTCGCCAGCTCGTCGTCGATGACGCCGCGTACGAAGACGACGCCGTCCTTGAGCAGCCGCGAGTAGATGTCGTAAGCGCGTTCGCCGCGCCCGTCGTTGGTGATCACGGTCGGTATGAGATGCATCTTCGGTTACCTCCTTGTTTCGAAACCGATGC
>Ga0209648_10001716_pt1 | contig 17822 bp, 17 predicted proteins | sample GraSoi2013_115cm_FD_185830 | JGI IMG/M metagenome (GOLD analysis project Ga0209648, IMG submission 185830) | Grasslands soil microbial communities from the Angelo Coastal Reserve, California, USA - Sample 9_17_2013_115cm (SPAdes) (version 2) | ecosystem: Environmental > Terrestrial > Soil >...
GGCATAGGCGCCTCGAGGCTCGCCTCCGAGGTCGCCGGCGAGGCGGCCGCGAAGGGATGGCTGGTCTTCGGCGGTCGCTGCCTCGAGAAGGCCGGCGACCCTTACGGCCCCTTCCGCGATGTCCTCGCAGCCGCGGTTGCGGCGTCGAGCGCAAAGACCCTGCAGGACGCCGCGGGTCACCAAGGCCCGCTGCTCGCGGCGCTCGTCCCCAGGCTTCGCCAGAAGGTGCGGTCGCTCGGCGCGGCGCCCGACGTCGCCGCAGACAAGATCCGCGAGCAGCTCTTCAAATCGATCCACGCCTTTTTGTCCGGCGTCCAGGGCAACAAGCCGCTCCTCGTCGTCCTCGATGACCTGCAGTGGGCCGACGAAGCTTCGGTGGCGCTGCTGCGCGACCTCGCGGAGCGCGTGAACGGAAGCCGGATCGTCGTGCTCGGCACGTACTGGGACTCGGAGCTCGACTCCGCGCGACCCTTCAGCACCGCGGTTTCGCGCCTGCTCAGGCGGCGTCGCGCGCAGCGCGTCACGCTGGGCCGCCTCACCGACCACGACGTGGAACGAATCCTCGCCGGCCTCGCCGAGACCCCCCTGGACCCGGTCCAGGTGATCGGCATCCAGGCCGCGACCGAGGGCAACCCGCTTTTCGTCGAGCACTCGTACCACTACATGACCGAGTCGGAGACCATGCTCGGCGGCGGGGCGCGCTCACACGCGAGCTACACCGAGGAAGACCTCGAGCTGGCGCAGAGCGTGCGCGGCCTGATCGGCAGGCGGATCCAGCGCCTCAGCGAGCCCGCGCAGCGGATGCTCGTCGCCGCCGGGGTGATCGGTCGCGACTTCGACGTCGCGCTGCTCGAGGCCTTCGGCGAGCTCGGCGGGCACGAGCTCCGCGACGCGCTCGACGAGGCGACGCGTGGACACTTCCTGGTCGCTGCCGGCAAGGACACATACCGGTTCACGCATGACCTCGTGCGCCAGCGCGTCCTGGCGGCGCTGCCACTTCCCCGCCTCCAGGCGTACCACCTCGCCGTGGCCGACACGCTGGAGCGCGTCTACGGCCGCTCGGCGCCCGAGCACGCGGCCGAGATCGGCTACCACCTCTACCAGGCAGGCACCGCGGCGGACCAGTTCCGCACCGCGACATTCCTCGGCCACGCGGCGAAAAACGCGTTGGACGTCGGAGCCTTCGAAGAGGTCCTGCGCCTGGTCGACTCGACCGTTCAGCTGCTGCCACCGGACAAGACGCGAGAGCGCGCCGACGCGCTCAGCGCCCGCGCCTACGCGCTGTGGGGCCTCGGCAGGATCGAGGATGCGAAGGCGGCGTGGCGCGGCGCGATCGAGCGCTACGAAGAGCTCGGCGACATCAAGGCCGCAAGCAGCCTGCACCATCGCATCGCGCGCCTCCAGTCGCGCGGCGAGGCGACTGAGACGAACGGCGCCGGCCCGGCAGCGGTGGCGGAGACGGCGGAGACGGCCGAAGTCAGTTCGTGAGGCGGCTTGCCGGGGGCACCGGCGCGTAGACCGAGCTGTACCTGATGTTCGGCAGCGTTCCGCCGAAGCCCATAGAGTCGGCGATGATCCCACCGGTGCCGGCCACCGCATAGGTGTAGGGCGAGATCACGCCGAGGTACGCCGATGGCATGTAGACGAGGCCGATCCAACCGGAGTTGCTTGCCGCGCCGAACAGGTTGGCGCACCCATTCGCTGGCGGTGAACCCGGGCCCGGCTCGTAGACGACCACCCAGTTGTACTGGTAGCCGCTGAACAGGTAGTCGTCCGCGCCGTTGGTGGTCTCCAGGCAGGCGCCCGAGCCGAAGTAGAGCTCGACAGCGCCAGGCGTGATGGGCGCCGGACAGGACGCGTACGAGGGCGCGATCGTTTCGCAGCTGTTCTCGTTGGCCCGGTCGCCTCGCGAGCCGGGCCCGCGGGCCGGATTCTGGTTCGGGAGGCCGGCTGCCAGCGGGGCGGTCTCCCCATCCGGCGGGTGCGAACCGAACGGAGACGCCAGCTGAGCGGCGAGGGTGATCGATTCATTGCCAAGGGAGCACCCGCTGCCGTTCACGTTTGGACATGCGTTGGTGCCGGCGCTGGTGTTCGTGACCGATCCGCTGACCGGCAGGTTCGCAGCGAGGCCGAAGGGACCCGCGCAGCCATTGCCCGGCGGGGCCGCATAGATGTTGTACGACGTCGCGCCTGGAACGTTGCTGACCGACACCTGAACGTCATTGAAGTGGCTGTTCACGTTCACCTGCTGGCACATCGATGGCGCGCTCTCGCGCGTGTAGTTGACCCCGTTGTGCGTGTCGATCCGCACAGACGTGACGACGAACGCCCACATGCCATCTGCGATGTCGACCGCCCCGTTGACCTTGGTCACCTCGAATGTGCCCGCGCAGCGGACTCCGTTCGTATCCCAGAACTGAGGCGTCGCCCGAACAGTGTTGTTGGAAACATCGGGTTCATCGGGGGGCTTCAGCTCGTTGCTGACGAAGTCCCCAAGGTTGAGCAGGCCTGCCTGGAAGTTGTAGATGCCGCCGCCCAGGAACCAGCAGTGAGAGCCGTCGAGCATCGGACGGCCCGCGTAGTTGCCCGGCAGCAGAGTCACGATGTTGCTGATCGAGCGGCTCGATCCGCCGAGGTTGGGTGGCGGAAAGTTGGGGTCGGCCAGCCGGAAGCCGGAACGCGTCGTGCCCGCGACGTCCGGATAGGTGCACGGAGTTGACGCTCCGCTCGGGTAGCACGCGTTCGAGACTGAGCCGGGGACCGGCGACTGACAGCGCGCATATATGTCGCCCGCATCGCGCAGGCTGCCGCCCGACACCGTGATCGAGCCGTTCGACACGAGGTCGCCCGTGATGTTCAGGGTTCCGCTTCCGTTGACGGCGAGCGCCGTTCCGCTCGCCCCGCCGCAGCCGGCCTGGTTCAGCGTCGCGACCGCCGGCGTGTACAGCTGGTTGTTCACGTTGCCGGTCGAGGTCGCCGCGAGGGTGGGGCTCGTGCCGTTGGTCAGGATGCGCGCGAACTGCAGGTCGAGGTTGCGCCTGGCGCCGATCGTGAACTGGCTGCCCTGTGCTCCGAGCGCGTTCACCACCTGGGTCAGGACCGTGCCGTCCGCATACGTGCATGTCACCGTCACGGGAACCGCCCCTGGCGAGCCGTATCCCGAGCACGAAGGGGCGTTGTAGAGGCGCAGGTTGCTCGCGAAGACGTTCGTCGCGGCCTGCTCCGCGCTCACGTAGCCTCCACCCTGCTGCAGCCTGTCGCCGGCCGCCAGCGCGGCGGCATCGATCGCCGACTGCAGGTCGCGCCGCACCGAATACGCGCGCGCGCCGTCGATGGCGATCGCCGCCATGCCGATGAGGACGGTCAGCATCAGGGCGATGAGCACGATCGCCTGGCCGTTTTGCGTCGCGCGCCGTGCGGTTTGCCGGGGACGCGGAACGGCCATCAGGAAGGAAGCTAATACACGAGTCGTGAAGCCGGGGGCTGCGGGGCGTAGGAAGAGCTGTAGATGATCGTAGGCAGCTGTCCGCTGAACTTGATCGTGTCCGCCATCAGACCGCCCGTCGCCTCCGTGCGAAAGGTCGCGGCCTTCGACACCTCGAGCGATGCGCGCGGCATGTAGATCAGGCCGACCCACGCCGAGTCGGCCGCCGCGCCGAGCATGTTGGGGCATTGATTGGCGGGTGGGTTGCCCGCACCCGGCTCGTACACGAGGACCCAGTTGTACTGGTAGCCGCTGAACAGGAAGTTGTCGCCGCCCGTGGTGGCGTTCAGACAGCCCGTGCTGGGAATGTAGAACTCGACGGCTCCCGGAGTCATCTGTCCCGGACACGTCGACGCCGCTCCGACAACGGTGTTGCACTGATTCTCGTTGGCGCGATCCCCCGCCGGCGGCGTCCCCCGGTCGGGGTTCTGGTTGGGCAGGTTGGTCCGGAGTGGAGCCGTCTCGCCGCCTGGCGGCGTGGCTCCGATCACGCCTGGAGCCACCATGGCGTTGGCCGCGAACGTGGAAGTGAGGACGGCCCCGTCGACGACCGCGGTCTGCATGCCCAGGGTGCAGGTCGGCCCGCTGAAAGCGCATCCGCTCGTATTGTCGTTGTGCTCCGTGCCGGCGGGCACTGTGATCGAGCCGGCGAACCCGAACCCGAACGGCGGGCCGGAGCAGCCGCTCGCAGGCGGCGATGCGTACACGTTGTAGCCGGTCGCCCCGGGCACGTTGCTGACCTGGATCTTGATCGCCGCGGCGTCGCCGACGAACACGGTCCTGCACATCGAGGGCGCGCTCTCCCTCTTGTAATCGATCCCGCCGTAAGTCTCCGTCCGCGTCGCCGTCAGCTCGATCGCCCACGTCCCCTCGCGGCTGATCGCAGCGCCGGAGGTGGCGCTGAGCTGGAACGCGCCCGCGCAGTTCACGCCGCCGGTGTTCCACATCTGGTGGCCCAGCGCGGTGCGATTGTTGTACACGGGCTCGTCAGGAGGCTTCAGCTCGTTGCTGACGAAACCGCCGGCGTTCGAGTAGCCCCCCTGCCACTCGTAGACGCCCCCGCTGAGGAAATAGCACCGGCTCGAGTTGAAGCTGGGGTCGGCCGTGTACAGGCCGGGCATCAGGACGACGTCAGTGGCCGGTGGAACCTGGCTGCTCCCGGTCACCGCGGGGACGGGATAGTTCGGATCCACCGGATGGAACCCGGTGCGGGTAGCGCCGGCGACGTTGGGGTAGAAACAGGGAGCCGCCGTGCCGCTCGGGTAGCAGCCCAGCGTCGAGCCGGGCACTGTCGCCTGGCAGCGGGCATATATATCTCCGCTGATGTTCATGGCGCCGCCGGAGACGTCGATCCCTCCGGCGGACACGACGTCGCCGATCACGTTCAGCGTCCCGCCTCCGCTTACGACCACGGCGCTGCTGGGAGCGCCGCCGCACCCTGCCTGGGCAAGCGCTGTGACCGCGCCGGAGTAGACCTGGTTGTTGACGCTCCCGCTGGCGGCGGCGGCCAGAGTTGGGCTGGCGCCGTTGGTCAGGATGCCGGCGAACTGGAGCACAAGCGGGCGGCTGGCCGTGAGGGCGAACTGGCTGCCCTGGGCCCCGAGGGCGCTCACGACCTGCGTGAGCGCCGTCGAGTCAGAGAAGGTGCACGTGATCGTCAGGGGGGCCGCCCCGGGCGCGCCGTAAGGGACCGAGCATGAAGGCGTCGCGTACAGGCGCAGGTTGGTGGCGAAGACCGTGGTCGCGGCCCGCTCGGCGGCAGCGTAGCCGCCGCCCTGCTGGAGCTTGTCGCCGGCCGCGAGCGCGGCCGCGTCGACGGCGGCCTGGAGGTCGCGGCGCTCTGCGTAAGCGCGTGCGCCGTCGATCGCGATGGCGACCATGCCGACGAGGATCGTCAGCATCAGCGCGACGAGAGCCAGAGCCTGGCCCGCCTGCGAGCGCACCGGCTCAGTACTCCGTGCGGAAGATGGCGGCCGCGGTCATGACGACGTGGTTCGCCGTGGCCTGCGCCACGATCGGCGTGATCAGGACCAGGTTGAACTTGATCGTCACCTGCAGCTGAGAGTTGCCCGACGCCGGGTTGACGGCGCTGCACGACCCGTTCGCGTTCGCGGGATACTCGCCGCCCGGCGCGTTGGGGGGAGGCGAGGTCTCCACCGTCCCTGGCGGGCTCGGCTCGGTCACGTAGACCCATCCCGAGTTGGCCGGAGGAGTGCCGCTGGAGATCGGGCCCTGGGGGCAGGGCTCGGAAACTGGGGCGCCGAGCATCTGCGTGCTTACCGTCGTGAGGACTTCCGCGTTGGTCGGCAGCTGGTTCGAGGCCCGGACCGCGGTGCGGGCACCCTCTCGCGCGGCGTGGCTGATGGTGTCGTAATAGAAGATCGCGCGCCCGATGTCGATGACGCCAAACAAGAGCAGCAGGAGCACCGGCGAGACGAGCGCGAACTCGATCAGCGCCTGCGACCGTTGTCCGTCTGCGCGCATCAGGAACCCTGGACGGTCATGTGCTGGTTCGCCGCGACCTGGAAGACGCCGAACTGCGACTGGACGAGCGGCGTGAGTGGACCGTAGGTGTAGAGGACGATGACATTGAGGTCGAGCTGTCCCTGGTTGGTCGCCGGGCTAGTGAAGTCGAGGCCGGGCGTGTTGTTGTAGCAGATGTACAGCCATGGCTGGTTTGCTGTCGAGGGGTAGGCCGACGTGACGTACGGCGGGTTGTGCAGGCCGTTTCCGTCGCTCACCGACGGGCACGTCGTGCCGCCCGAGTTCTTCAGCACCGAGGCCGGAAGGGAGATCGCGGCCAGCTCGGCGTCCACCGCCGCCTGGATCTGTGCGTCGTCCAGGTAGGGGTGCGACTGCCTTGGAGCGTCGAACCAGGCCCCATGGCGGGCTCCCTCGCGCGCAGCGTTCGACAGGGTCTCCGAGACGAAGATCGAGCGCCCGATGTCGACCAGCCCGCCGACCAGCAAGAGGAGCACGACGGAGGAGACGGCAAACTCCACCAGGGACTGACCCCGCTGAGCCAAAAGTGGTGTTTTGAGTATCAGGTAAGGGGGGCTCGGCACCGGGATATCTTGCCTATGATTGGTCGGCCTTGCGGACCCTTAGCGCAATTACTTCGCGCCGCCCGTTCACCCTGCTCGGCATCCTCCTCGCCATCCTCGTGATCATTGCTTTCGTCCTCGTAGCTCTCAACGCGAGCCAGGCCGGCGCCAGTCCCCAACAGACGGTCGTCGTCGCGAGCAAGGACCTGCAGCCGAGGATTCCGATCACCGCCGACTCCCTCACCACGAAGAGCATCCCAGTGCCGGGGACGTACCCGAAGGTCTACTTCACAAGGATCCAGGATGTCCAGGGGATGGTCCCCCTGGTCACGATTCCATCCGGCCAGGCAGTCGTGTCGAACGACGTCGCCAAGCCGACCAACGCACTGGGCTCTCAGTCCGAGTACCTGCCCATCCCCCAGGGCTATGTCGCCCTGACCCTTCCGACCAGTGAGCAGCAGGGCGTCGCCGATTACATACAGCCAGGCGACTACATGTCGGTCATCGCGACCGTGAACACCGGGGGCAAGGTCGCCGTGAAGACGATCTTCACGCAGGTTCATGTGATCAAGGTCGGAGCGGCGACCAGCTCGAGCAACAACAGCGCGACGAGCCTGACCATCGTGGTGACCCAGTGCGAGGCCGAGGTCATCACGTGGTTCCTCACCTACGCCGCGCTGAAGTACACGCTCGAGTCGTACAAGGACTACGCGCCCGGCGAGAGGCTGCCGGACCCGAAGTGTCCGAGCGTCGGCGACGCCAAGGGCGTCACGCTGCAGGTGATCCAGGCCGCCTACCCCACCCTCTTTTAGACCCCGAATGAACCTGCCGCCAGAGACGATCGTTGCGGTGCCTATGGCGGCGGCGATCTTCGTGTTCTTCTGGGCCCTCGACAAGGTCCGCAAAGAGCGGACCCGCGCCACCGATACCATGCCCCCGCGCGCCACGCCGAGAGAGCTCGTGGACCGGCTGCTCAAGCCCGCCGCCGAAAACCTGAGCCAGCGACGGAGGAAGGAGGGCAAGCCGACCCTGACCGAGGACCTCGCGCGCGCGGGCTTGAACCTCACGGCCCCCGAGTACCTCCTCATCCGGATCGGCGCCGTGTCGCTCGGCGCGCTGATCGGACTCTTCCGATTCGGGTTCAACCTCGGACCGGTCGTCCTCGCCGCGGTCGGGTTCGTGATCCCGCCGCTGGTCGTCGCCTACCTGCAGCGGCGCCGGCTGGCCCAGTTCAACGATCAGCTCGCGAGCATGCTCCAGCTTCTGTCGAACTCCTTGAAGACCGGCTACCCCATCGACCGCGCGTTGGAGACGGTCGCGGCCAAATCGCAGCCCCCCGTATCAACGGAGTTCGAGCGGGTCACGACCGAGATCACCCTCGGGACTTCCGTCGAGGAGGCGCTCAGCGCCATGCTCCTGCGGATCAACAGCCCCGACCTCGAGTTCATCGTGACTGCGATCCTCCTGCACATCAGGGTCGGTGGCAACCTGGCCGAGGTCCTCGACAACATCTCCGACACCTTGCGCGACCGCCTGCAGACCAAGCGCGACATGAGCGTGCTGACTGCGCAGTCGCGCGCGTCGGCAAGCATCATCACAGGCCTGCCGATTCTTCTCGCCCTTGGGCTCTACGTCTTCGTGCCGGGCTACTACGCTCCGATGACGAGCACGTGGGTCGGTTACGCGATGCTTGGATTCGCCGGCGTGATGATCCTCATCGGCAACCTGCTCATCCAGCGCATGACAGCGCTGGAGGCCTGAGTCCGATGATGCAGCTCGCGATCGTCTCAGGCGGGATCTGCGCGCTGATCGTGATCGCCTATTTCATCGCGATCGACCAGTATCGCGCCGCCGGGGCCAACGGCGCGGTCGTCCCGGGCGCTCCCCGCCAGACCTTCCTGAAGCAGCTCGAGTCAGCGATGCGCCCCTTCTCGCGCGTGCCCGCGCGGACCGCGATCCAGCTTCGTCAGAAGCTCAGCCAGGCGGGCAACCCTGGCGGGCTCACTCCGGCCGGCTTCCAGGCGGTGCGCTACAGCATCGCGGCGATGATGGCCATCGCGGGCCTCGCGATCGGGCTCCTCTTTCCGCTGGGGCTGCCGGACTTTGTCGCCGCGCCGCTGACGGGCCTCGTCTTCGCGGCGGCTGGCTACCTCACGCCTGGCCTGTGGCTCGAGCAGCGCATCGGCCAGCGGCGGCGCCAGATCCAGCGCTCGCTCGCCGAAGCGACCGACCTGCTGACGCTGGTGGTTGAGTCAGGCATGAGTCTCGACGAGGGCATGCTCAGCATCACGGAGCGGTTCCACAACGCGCTCGGGGACGAGATCGGCAAGGTGCTGCGCGAGATCCGGCTCGGCAGGCCTCGCATGGCTGCCCTCGAGAACATGGCGGACACGGCAGGGGTGCCGGACCTCCACCATCTGGTCGAGTCGATCGTGCAGTCGGACCAGATGGGCGTGCCGATCGCGCGCCTGCTCCGCGTACAGGCCACCGAGATGCGGCGCCGCCAGCGCCAGGGGGCGCAGGAGCGCGCGGCGCAGGCGTCCTCCCGAATGGTGTTTCCGATGGTCGGCTGCATCTTCCCCGTGTTGTGGGTCGTGCTTCTCGGACCGGCCATCATCCAGGTCCTGAAGTCACTTCACTGATGGCCGCCAACAACCGCGGCCCTCGCGGCCATCACCAGTCGTTCAGCGATCTCGACAAGCCGCTGTACACGATCAGCGTCGCGGCCGAGATTCTCGAGACGCATCCTCGGACCTTGATGCTCTACGAGGACGCCCGTCTCATCGAGCCGCATCGCACGACCACCAACCGAAGGCGTTACTCGCAGCGCGACATCAGCAAGGTCCAGGTGATCCAGAACCTGACGCGCGAGAAGGGCGTCACGCTCGCCGGCGTCCGCCACATTCTCAGCCTGTTCGACGTGATGAAGAAGCACCGCGTCGAGCCGCCGGCCGAGCTGCGTGAGATCTTCGACCGCTATGCCCAGCTCATATGAGAGGGAACCCAGATGGTTCCCTCTCATCGGCCAGTCGGCTTCGCCGACGGGCCTGCTCTCTTTCCGGTATACGGTCGGGATTGTTCTAAAAGCCACTCGTAGCGATGCTGGTGGTCCTCCCCATTCATGGGGAGGTGGCGCGAAGCGCCGGAGGGGCTGGTGTTCTAACCGGCCGCGGCTCTTTTCCTTCGCCTGGCCGCGGGCGCCCAGAGCGCCTCCAGGTCGTAGTACGAGCGCTCGCCCGGCAGGAACACGTGCGCGAGCACCGAATCGAAATCGAGCAGGATCCAGCCCGCGTCGGCGTAGCCGTCGACCGCGAGCGGTCTTTGGTCCTTCGCTTTCGCAGCCTCGACCATTCCGTCGGCTATAGCCCGCACCTGGCGGTCGGTCTCGCCCTCGCAGATGACGAAGTAATCGGCGATCGACGTCTGATCGCGGACGTCGATCACGACCGGATCCCATGCCTTCTTCTCGGCTGCGGCGCTCTTGAGCAAACGCGCGAGCTGGAGCGCAGTGAGTCGCCTGGTCCGGTCAGCAGCCAACCTACTGATTATCCGCATAGAGGCGGTTCCTGGCGATGTACTCGAGGACAGCCTGCGGCAGCCGGTCACCCACCGGTTCCCCGTTCGCGATGGCGTCCCGCAGCTCGCTCCCCGAGATGTCCGGAGTCTCCCTCGCGCACAGGATCGTCTTCCTCGGATCGAGGCCGGCGCTTCGCAGCGCGGCGCTGTCCGGCTCACCGCTCCCGGGCCTGGTGACCACGACCACGGTGGCGAGGCGCCGGATCTCGTCCGGCACGCGCCAGGTCGCGAACATCCGCGCCGCGTCCCAGCCCAGGATCAGGAACAGCTCGTCCCGGGGATGGATGTCTTTCAGCTCCTTCAAGGTGTCGGCGGTGTAGGAGATGCCTCCCCTGCGTATCTCCAGGTCCGACACCTCGAGCGCCTTCTCGGAGTCGATCGCGAGGCGCGTCATCTCCAGGCGGTGCCTGGCGCCGGCCACGGCGGCGCTCCGATGTGGGGGCTCGCCGGTTGGGACGAATACAACGCGGTCGAGCCCGCCGCATTCGATCGCGGCGCGGGCCGCGGCGAGATGCCCGACGTGGATCGGGTCGAACGTGCCGCCGAGGACGCCGATCCTCATGGCTGGTACTCGAACTCGATCTCAGCGATCCGGACGGTGTCGCCTGGCTTTACCCCCGCCGCCTCGAGCGCCTGGTTGACGCCCAGGCGGTCCAGCTCCGACTGAAATCGCGCCAGGCTGCCTTCGGAGTCCAGGTCTGTGCGTTCGACCAGGCGCTCCACCCGCTCACCACGGACCACAAAGCCGGCGGGCTTGCGCTCCACCACGAGCTCGCCGGCCGGCCGCACCGGGAGCTTCGTGACCGCCGCCGTCGCAGGCAGGCTTGGGGCCGGAGCCGCGGCGACGGACTTTCCGATCGCCTCGAGCAGCTCCGGAAGGCCCTCGCCGGTCAGGGCCGAGACGAAGTACACGTTCGGCCGCCGGTTGCGCACCTTCAGCCGGCGCGCGGGCTCCAGGTCGACCTTGTTCATCGCCACCAGGCTCGGGCGTTCGGCCAGCTCGGAGGAGAACTGCGCGACCTCCTGGCGCACCGTCTCGAGATCCTTCCACGGCTGCCCGGCAGCGCCGTCGAGCACGTACACAAGCACCTTGGTGCGCTCGACGTGGCGAAGGAATCGCTGGCCGAGACCGGCGCCCTGTGCCGCGCCCTCGATGAGGCCGGGGATGTCCGCCAGCACGATCCGGCTTCCGCGCACCTCGGCCACGCCGAGCTCGGGGTCGAGGGTGGTGAACGGATAGTTGCCGACCTTGGGACGGGCCGCCGTGAGCGCGGCGAGAAGGGAGGACTTGCCGGCATTCGGAGGTCCGACCAGACCGGCGTCGGCGATGAGCTTGAGGTCGAGCGTTATCTCTCGCTCTTCACCCTTGAAACCGGGCTCCGCGTAGTCCGGGGCCTGCCGCGTCGAGCTCTTGAAATGGACGTTGCCACGTCCGCCGTTCCCGCCGGTCGCGACGACGGCGCGCGCCCCAGGCCGATCGAGGTCCACGATCAGGGATCCGTTCGAATCGAGCGCGATCGTGCCGACCGGAACGTCCAGCGTCACATCGGAGCCGTTGCGCCCGGTCTTGCGCGTCGCCGCGCCATCCGCGCCCGCGTCGGCCTGCCAGCGCGATCGCCGCTTGTAGAGGGAGAGGTCGGTGACCTCGTCCGAGGCGACCAGGGTTACCGAGCCACCACGGCCGCCGTCGCCTCCGTCGGGTCCGCCTCGCGGCACGAACGGCTCGCGCCGGAAGGTCGCCGCGCCGCGCCCCCCGTGACCGCCGCGCACCACGATGCGCGCGCTGTCGACGAAGTGCCGGCCGTCAGTTCTCTGAGGCGTTCTGTACCGGAGCTGGACGGACGATCGTCACTCGCCGGCCGTCCTTGCCGACGCGCTCGTACTTCACCTGGCCGGGGACCAGCGCGAAGAGCGTGTCGTCGCGTCCGAGTCCGACGCCGGTGCCCGGCGCGATCTTGGTCCCGCGCTGGCGGACCAGGATGGCCCCGGCGTTGACGACCTGACCGCCGTAGATCTTGACGCCGAGCATCTGCGGGTTCGAGTCGCGGCCGTTGCGGGACGAGCCGCCACCTTTCTTGTGTGCCATTTACTCCGACTCCTTCTTCGGGCGGCGGCGCGGCGCCTTCTTGGGAGCAGCCTCTTCCGCGACTGGCTCTGGCTTCTCTTCCACGACCTCGGCCTTGGCCACGGCAGCCTTCTTTTTGGGCGCGGCCTTGGCCCGGCCCTTGGCCTTGGGCTTGTCCTTCTCGGAGGTCTCCGCTTTCTCCACTGTTGGGAGACCGATCCCGCCCACGGCGATGATCTCGAGCGCGGTCAGGTGAGCACGGCCGCCCTTGTGCACGCGGACGCGCTTTTTCGACTTGTAGCGAAGGCTCTCGATCCGCTGCCCGCGCCGGTGTGCGATCACCTTCGCGTCGACGTCGAGCCCTTCGATGGTGGGATTGCCGACCTTGACCTCGGCGCCGTCGCTGAACAGCAAAACCCGGCCGAGCTTCACCGAAGCACCGGGCTCCGCGGCAAGGCGGTCGACCAGGATCTGGTCGCCCGGGGCCACGCGGTACTGCTTGCCGCCGCTGACGACGACAGCCGACAGCGAACTATCAGGCTTGGGCACGGCGAGTGATTGTACCAAGGCTCCTCCCCATTCATGGGGAGGTGACCGCGAAGCCGGCGGAGGAGCTGGCGCGATCTTGATAGACGACCGTCCGCCGCCTCAACATCACAGACTGGACCAGGCCCAACGCCGCGAGTGTCGTGATGGTGGCCGAGCCTCCGTACGAGATCAGCGGCAGCGGAATGCCGGCGATCGGAAGCAGGCCGATGTTCATCCCGACGTTCTGCACCACCTGCACGAAGACCATGCAGAAGACCCCGCCCGCAAGGAGCTCGCCGAACCGGTCCGGCGCAACAGTCGCGGAGCGCAGGAGCCGGATCAGCAGGGTGCCGAAGAGCGTGAGCAGGACAAGGCTGCCCAGCAGTCCGAACTCCTCCGCGAACGAGGCGAAGACGAAGTCGGTGGCACGCTCTGGGACGAAACCCAGCTGGCCCTGCAGCCCGTGCAGCCAGCCGCGCCCGAAAACGCTGCCGGAACCAACGGCAATACGTGCCTGGAGGAGGTTGTAGCCGGCGCCGAGCGGGTCCTTGCTCGGGTCGAGGAAGATCTCGAGGCGCTGCCTCTGGTAGCCGTGGAGGAGGTGCGGCACGACCGGGATGGCCGCCACCCCGGCGGCGATGACCGAAACGAGCTGCGCAGGCCGCCCGCCACCGAGAAACAACACGCCCGCGGTGACGGCCAGCAGGACGATCGTCGTGCCGAGGTCTGGCTGGACGAGGACGAGTGACGCCGGGGCGGCCACGAGGGCCACCGCGCCGGCGAAGACCTTCCACGAAACGCGCTCCCACCGCGAAAGGTAGGCCGCCAGCACGACGACCAGGATCAGCTTCGAAAGCTCAGACGGCTCGAGCGGAAACCCGGCCACGGCCAGCCACCGCCGCGCGCCCAGCGCGGTATGCCCTGCCAGAGGGACCGCGACGAGCATCAGAATCATCCCCGCGTACAGGGCTGGAGCGATGGCGCGAAGGCGCCGGAAGTCGTAGAACGCCGCGAGCGCGTACAGGCCGCCGCCGAGGATGACCCACACGATCTGCCGCGCCCAGTCGGCGCGGGCGCTGAAGACCGTCATCACGCCGAGGGCCGCGAGCATCAGCGCGAGGAGTGGCTGCAGCCGGTCGAACCTTCCTCTCATTGAGCCCGGATCGTGCTTCTGCTGTTGAGGTAGAACTGCATGATGTCGATGCCGATCGGCGCGGCCTCCACCTCCGAAAGCTCGCCGCGCTCGACGAAGACCGACAGCGCGATCTCGGACTGGGCATACGGCGCGAAGAACACAAACCACGCGTGGGTCGGCAGGTCGAGCCCGCTCCCACCCCACTGCGCGGTCCCGGTCTTGCCGCCGCCATCCGCCGGGACGCCGGCGGCGCGGAACCAGTAGTTCATGTTGTACGGCCGGTTGATCTCCTCGCGCATTCCCTCCCGCACGGCCTGGATGTTGTCGGGCGACGCCGGCACGCTGCCCGTGACCTCGACCTGCTGCTGCTTCACCACGCGACCCGCCGCATCGCGGACCTCGTGCAAGAGCGTTGGCCGGAGCACGTGGCCTCCGTTGGCGAGTGCGGCCACGTACACGGCCTGGTTCAGCGGCGTGGTCAGCAGGTAGGACTGGCCGATGCCGAACGTGATGGTGTCGCCCTCGCTCCATCGACACGCGTCCGAGTTGAAGTCGGGGACGCCGCACTGCAATTGCTTCCATATCCGGTCCGGCACGAGCCCGGGCATCACGCCCGGCATCTCGATGCCCTTGGCCTGGCCGAATCCGTAGGCTCGGGCGTAGCGCGCGAGCGTCACGTCGCCGACCATCGCGGCGACCTGATAGAAGAACGTGTCGCACGACGTCGCGAGCGCCTTCGCGACATTCATCTGGCCGAGGCTGTAGCTGGCCCAGTTGTGATAGATCCAGCCGTTCACGTTGATGTAGGGCGGACAGGACAGCAGCGTTTGCGCGGTGATCTTGCCTTCCTGCAGTCCCGCTGTCGCGGTGACCATCTTGAATGTCGAGCCCGGCGCGTACTGGCCGGCGATGGCGCGATTCAGCAGTGGCCGGTTGGGGTCGTTGAGGAGCCTGTTGTAGTTCGTCTGGGAGATGCCGTGCGTGAAGAGGTTGGTGTCATAGCCGGGCAGGCTGACCATGGCGAGCACCTCGCCCGTCCGCGGATCGACCACCACCGAGGCGCCTGCGGTCTTGCCGTCGCGCGCGAGTCCCGCGGCGAGCGCCGCCGCGGTCGCCCGCTGGAGGCTCGCGTCGAGAGACAGATAGACGGAGCTGCCCGCGACCGGCGGCAGCGTGGCCAGCACCTTCCTGACCTGGCCGCGCGCGTCGACCTCGACGTCGGCCCATCCGTCCTTGCCGCGGAGCGTCGATTCGAGACCCGCCTCGACGCCAACCTTGCCGACCAGCTCGTCGGGTTGGTACCCGAGCAGCTTCAGTCGATTCGTCTGCGTGGAATCGATCGGCCCGACGTAGCCGACCACGTGGCCGAAGATCAGCGGATAGCTGTACGTCCTGACCGAGCGCTGGACGATGGCGACACCCGGCAGCTCGGGCAGACGCTCGTTGATCGCAAGGTCGTCCGCCTGGGTGAGGTTTGCCATGACGGTCACCGGGGTGAAGGGGTCGGCCGGCAGCAACTCAGCCGCGAGCTTTTCTTCCGCGACTCCCGAGACTCGCGACAGCTCGACGAGCTCCTCCGCGCGTTCCCTCGCATTCGACGGTATGCCCGCGGGCACCACTGCGAGGCTCCACACCGGGCTGTTCTCCACCAGGGGCGCGGCGTGGCGGTCGTAGATGATGCCGCGGTCCGCCTCCAGCACGACGCGGCGCACCGTGTTGGCCTGGGCAAGGGCCGCGAGTCGAGGACCGTCCGTCACCTGCAGTTGCGCGAGCTTGACCGCCAGGACGCCGATCACGAGCACGGCAAGGGTCCCGGCGGCGGCCAGGCGGAGCGACCACCTCGGCCTGGGTTCGGCCCCGCCGAGCTGAAATAGGGGCCCCCATGAAGTCACGGCAAAGCCTCTGACTTCGTGGGGATTTCGATCAACTTGGGGCCCGGGTCGAACTCGTCAGCGCCTGCAGCCGGCGGATGACGCCGAGCGCCAAGGGCATCAGAAGCGCGTTGTAGGCGGCGGCTGTGGACGCAAGCCAGAGCGCCGTGCCGGGTTGCGGTACGGGCAGACCGAGCAGGCCGTTGGTCAGCACGAGGACAGCCGAATAGAGGAGGGTGCCGACCACCGCGGTGAGGACGACGTGGACCGCGGTCGGCCGCTGCAGGTCGCGTGTCCAGAATCCGATCACGTAAGCGCCCGCGAGAAGCGCGATCGCGTGCGGCCCGACCGGTCCCGACGCCACAAGGTCGAGCAGGAGGCCGCCCACGCAAGCCCAGACCATCCCGGAGCGCTGACCGTGCGTCCAGGTCACGCCGACGACTCCGAGCAGCACGAGGTTGGGGAACGCGCCCCCGACCTCGAAATGCGGCGCCCAGGTCACCTGCGCCAGCGCCGCCGCCGCGATCAGCGCGGCCCCGGCGATCCGCCTCACGACGGCTGGAAGTCCGTGATGACCAGGACGAAGCTGAGGCTCGAAGGATCGTTCACCCAGGCGACCTGGGCCTGGTCGCTGGTCGCAGCATCGCGCCGCGTCACGCTCGCGACCTCACCGACGAGCAGGCCGCGAGGGTATCCCCCACCGACGCCGCTGGTCAGCGCCCACTCGCCATTCGAGGCGACGACGCCCAGCGTGTGCTGGAGCTCGAGCTGGAGCGCGGTCGGACCGCCGGACAGCGTGCCCTGCAGGTTGGAGCTCGAGAGGTACACGTTGACCCTGCTCTGCGGGTCGGCGAGAGTCTCCACGACCGCCGCGTGCGGGCCCGCCTCGCGGACGCGGCCGAGAAGGCCGGCACCGGTCACCACCACCATGCCGGGCCGGACGCCGTCCGCGGTGCCGCGGCCGACCTCCATCGTTCGACTGAAGCCGTCCGGCCCCGCGCCGATCACCTCGGCGGCGACCATGTGGTGGCCCGACGCTTTCTGAAAGTCGAGGGCCTGGCGCAGGGCCGCGTTCTCCTTCGCCGCCGCGTTCAGCTCCACGACCTGGCGGCGCAGCGCCTCATCGGCGGCGCGCAACCGCGCGTTCTCGGCGCGGAGGCTCGAGACGTCGCCGAATCCCGACGTGACGTGCTCGACCTGCGACGCGGCCGACGTCATCAGCTGTTCGGCTGGAGCAAGCGCGCTCCTTGCCGCACCCCGCGCGCCTGCCGCCCACGACTGCTGGCTGAGCATCGCGAGGAGGAGCATCGCCGCGCAGAGGACGAGGAAGAGGCCGGTCGGGCGCGATTGCCGTTTCGCGCCGTACATGGTTCTAGGTGCGGAGCGCCCTGGCGCGACGGGTCCGCATCAGGACCCGGCTCATGGTGTCGATCTCCTCGAGCACGATGCCCGTGCCGCGCACGACGCAGGTGAGCGGATCGTCCGCGATACGCACCGGCATCAGCGTCTCGTGGGCGAAGAGCCGGTCGAGGCCTGCCAGCAGCGCTCCGCCACCGCACACGACGATGCCGCGCTCCATGATGTCCTCGACCAGCTCGGGCGGCGTTCCATCGAGCGTTGACCTGACCGCGCGCACGATGTCGATCAGCACCCCCGACAACGCCTCGCGCACGTGGGCGGTCGTCATCTCGACCGTCTTCGGCAGCCCGGTGATGAGGTCGCGCCCGCGGACGAGGAACGAGCGCTCTTCAGGCATCGGGAAGGCCGACCCCATCGCGATCTTGATGTCCTCGGCGGTTCGCTCGCCGATGAGGAGGCCCATGGTGCGCCTGACGTACTGCACGATCGCGTCGTCCATCTCATCGCCGCCGACGCGAACGGAGGTCGCGGCGACGACCCCGCCCAAGGAGATGACGGCAACCTCTGTCGTGCCGCCGCCGATGTCGACGATCATCGATCCGCCGGCAGCCTGGATCGGAAGCCCCGCGCCGATCGCGGCGGCCATCGGCTCTTCCACGAGGTGCGCTTCGCGCGCGCCCGCCATCGTCGCGGCGTCGGTCACCGCGCGCTTCTCGACCTCGGTCACTCCCGACGGGACGCCGAGCACGACGCGCGGGTG
>Ga0209648_10001717_pt1 | contig 17821 bp, 13 predicted proteins | sample GraSoi2013_115cm_FD_185830 | JGI IMG/M metagenome (GOLD analysis project Ga0209648, IMG submission 185830) | Grasslands soil microbial communities from the Angelo Coastal Reserve, California, USA - Sample 9_17_2013_115cm (SPAdes) (version 2) | ecosystem: Environmental > Terrestrial > Soil >...
GGGCCAGCGCTGACGAATCCGGTCGATGGGAGTCCGAAGCGTAAAACAAAACATCGACTAAACCTGTAGTACATTCTTCGATGGGTCCGTTTGGACGGGGAGTTCAACTCTCCCCCATCTCCACCACCAGGACCGCCTGGGAACTGGCTTCCCAGGGGGTTTTGTTTTTGGGAGAAGGTGAGAAAAAGGGAAGGTGACAGCTTAATTGACAGCTTATGTACCAAATTTGGCTTCAAATTACGTCCCCATCAGTATTGCGATGCCTTCATCCATAAGCTAAAATGCCATTAGCACGACATAGGGGTCAGCACATCATTCTGTGCTTTTGTACATTAAGAGCTAGAGCGGCTTAGGGAGCATCTTCAAAGACACCGCCGCTGCCGAAGCTTCGCCTCACTCCTGGATGTAGACATCCTGTCTTACCTGAAAAATGCTCTATTATTCTATCCCTTCAAGAGCCTGGGCAACTTCTCATCGCCTTAGCGTACAAAAAGCACGGAATGATGTGCTGACCCCATAATGGAATCTACAGTGAGACCAACATCCGGCAGTTGAACCAGGCCGGGGTGAAATGGGTGAGCCGGGTTTCGGAAACGTTGACGGAGGCCAGAACGCTCTTGCAAGAAGGCAACGAGAGTTGGCAGCAATCCGAGGATGGAGCAGTTCACTGGTTTAGCCGAGAAATGGCCCTGCCGCAAGGCAACGAACGATGGGTCGTCGTGCGCACCCAAGCTTCTCTGCAACGTGCCCAGCAGACGTTGCAGCGGCAGGTAAGCAAAGCTCAGGCGCATTGAAGTGCTGGCATCTGGGGAATCGGCGCTTCGCAGGCGAAGCCGATGCTCAAGCTGCCGTAGAGCGCGAGCTGAAGGCAGGCCGGCGTGGCTGGAGATCCACAGTGACTGGGCGGCTCTTCCGAAGTATGCGGGTAAGGGGCGTCCACGCAAAGATGCCAGTCCTGTGGCTCAGCAGTGGCAGATTGTGGCCACCGTGAGCATCAACCAGGAGCAGGTCGAGCAGGAAGCCTTGCGCAAGGCCTGCTGGATCGTCGGCACCAACATCCTCGACCCAAACATTCTCTCCGACCAGCAACTGGTTACCACCTACTAAAGAGCAAGATGGCGTTGAGCGCGGCTTTCGCTTTCTCAAAGATCCGCTCTTCTTGGCCTCCTCGGTCTTTGTCAAGAAACCGGAATGCACCGTGGCGCTCAGTTTCATCATGGTCTTCTGCCTGCTGGTCTATTGCTTGGCTGAGTTCCGGCTCCGTTCCCGTCTGGCTGAGACCCAGCAGAGGATCCCTGATCAAGTGCAGAAGCCTACGGCACACCCAACCATACGCTGGGTCTTTCAATGTTTTGAAGGTATCGAGTTACTCCACGTCCAGACCGCTGCTACTTCACTCATCCTCGTCTTACGCCTGCAACCCGTCCATCGGCTCATTTTGCACCTCTTAGGGCCGCTCTACGAGAAAATCTACAATCCCTCTGGCCAAACTGCGGAATCCGGGATAAAATATTCTTTGAGAACAAATAATATCCTACTCAAACAGAAGATTATCTTTGTAGTTCCTACAAACCGAAAACAGTGCAAGAAATACAAGGGGCAAATCAAGGTCATGGCTAACACACAACCCCAAGGGTATAAGGAACTTCCTCGTAGTGAGCGGAAGCCCCTCCCAAATTCACGCCCGGTCGGTCCCGTAGATCCCAATGAACCTGTAGAAGTCACTGTCTATCTGAGAGCCCCTGCTACAAGCAATCTGGCCAACACAATCAGTGAACAAGTCCAGCATCAAGGCCGACCCATGAGCAGGCAAGAGTATAGCGCTAGCCAGAGCGCGTCCTCGGATGACCTGGCGAAAGTTGAGGAGTTCGCGCGTAAAATTGGCCTCACCGTCGTCGAAACGGACCCTGTTGGTCGCAGGGTTGTCCTTGCAGGTACAGCAGCCGCGATGAGCGCCGCTTTTGCAACGAACCTCCAGCGTTATGAGCACACGGGCGGCACATACCGGGGCCGCACTGGCCCGCTGCACATTCCGAGCGAACTTGACCAGATCATTGTGGGCGTTTTCGGACTGGATGATCGTCCCCAGGCTCGCCCACACTTCCAACGTTTTGCCCGGGTAGCAGGCGGGAAAGAGGCGAAAGCTGCTACAATTTCCTATACTCCACCGCAACTTGCCCAACTCTACAACTTTCCAACTGGTGCCACCCTTAATGGCAGCGGCCAATGTATAGCTCTCATCGAACTGGGTGGGGGCTACAAGCGTAGAGACCTCCAGACCTACTTCCAGCTGTTGAACGTCCCTCTGCCGAAGGTTACAAGTGCGTCTGTTGATCGTGGACGCAATCATCCTGCGGGAACACCAGACAGTGCCGATGGCGAAGTCGACCTGGATATTGAAGTTGCAGGTGCGATTGCCCCAGGCGCGCATATCGTCGTCTATTTCGCACCGAATACCGATCGCGGCTTCCTTGATGCTATCACCAAGGCTACACACGATACCACCAATACCCCATCAGTCATCTCGATCAGTTGGGGCTCCGCTGAAGTCAACTGGACAGCCCAGGCAATGCAAGCGATGGACCAGGCTTTCCAGGCAGCCGCTGCGTTGGGAATCACGGTCTGCTGTGCCGCCGGTAATAATGGTACGGGAGGCGGTGTAAACGATGGGCTGGTGCATGTCGACTTCCCTGCTTCCAGTCCCTATGCCCTGGGCTGTGGCGGGACGCGGCTAGAAGCGGCGAACAACCAGGTCACCAGCGAGGTCGTATGGTCAGCCACCGGTGGCGGCGTCAGTGATTTCTTCCCCCTTCCCACCTGGCAAGCCAATGCAGGAGTACCTCCTTCGATAAATCCTGGCCATCATGTCGGTCGCGGGGTGCCGGATGTCGCAGGGAATGCCGATCCCCAAACGGGTTACAATGTCTATGTCGATGGGCAAAGCGTCGTGTTTGGTGGAACAAGTGCCGTTGCGTCTCTCTGGGCGGGCTTGATCGCGCTTATGAATCAGCAACGAGAGCAACCGGTTGGCTACCTGAATCCGAAGCTCTACCAGAATTACCAGGGGCTCATCCAGGCCCAGGCCTTACGGAATGTGACCAGTGGCGATAACGGAGCCTATAGCGCTGGACCGGGATGGAATGCATGTACTGGATTCGGTACACCCGATGGAGCCAGGTTGCGCGCTGCGCTGGATTTCTCCAATGGGGGTTCAGACCTAAAGAAACTGGCACCTGGAACAGATTATGCAGGGAAACGAGGAACAAAAGAGTCTCAACTGCACCTTTTGGCAATCGCCCGTGCTTCCCTTGAAGAGAATGATAGAGCATTGGTCGGCAAGATTTATTCTGTCCAAGTAGGGATATCTCAGAGCAAACCAGAAAATTTTTCCGCTATTAGTAACTTCCAGATCACTGTTCAGGACCCTGCCGAGCCTATTCCGTTCGATATCATGTTACATCCAGGGGAACATGTCGAACTTATAGGAGGCTGGTATCGACGCCTTCTGTATGATCCCACGGATCCTGGGCCACAGATTACTACATTTCAATTTAAGGTCAGCGAACAAGGACAGAGGAGGAGCGAACTCTTTGTCAACTTCTACCGTGAGCGGCAATGGCTCAAGACCATTCATCTTGAGTTTGAGGTTATAAATCAATCGGTATCTACTGGAAATATAAGTAAAGGATGAAAGCATATGGCATTCTTGCAGGGAGAATTGCCGCCGCTAGACATTTCTCCAGTTCATGTACAAATCACTATTTTTAAAAGCGGTGAGGTATACAAGGCCTATGTGTATGCCGATAGCGATGATGGCATACCAAAGGAGATCACTATTGATCTCAAACCTGGTGATGTTAAAAACCTCAATATAGTGCTCAAAAATGCAATTCAGCAAGTAGCTACTACCTATGGTAAGGGAGCAGCGTATGAGAGCGCGTTAGCTGAACTGGCTCGCCAGGGAAACTACGCGTTTACAAGAATTTTTCAGGATGAATCGGACCAGGAAACGATACGTGACGCGTTACAACCTGGTACCATTGTACAAATAGTTTCAAAAGATTTCTTCATTCCCTGGGAGTTATTGTACGATGGTCCTCTGGGTGCAAACGCGCATATTTCCTATTACTGGGGGATGCAATATATTATTTCTCGCTTGATTATGCAGAATGTGAGAAAAGGAGCGTTTGCGCATCCTGTTCTTGCATCGACTCGTCCGCACGTTGGGCTGATTGCATACGACAAGTTGCCTTATGTGGAACAAAATGAAATCCCTACGCTCAAACGACTCCACGACATGAAGCTAATAGAACTTGACCATCTACGCAACCTATCGAAGCTGCAGCGCGACGTAGATCTAACAGAATTAAAGCATTTTCTGGCTCAAGAACTGCATGTAATACATTTTGCTTGCCATGCGTATGAACTTGATCCCATTGACCTATCGTACCTCTTTGTCTCAGAAGATTTTGCGCTCTCTATGATTGACTGCTCCACCAGTCAATTTGAGATGATCCATAATCCCTTTATCTTTCTCAATGCCTGTCTTACTGGTCTGGTGAATCCGCTCTATACCTCTTCCTGGGCGGGAAAGTTCTGGGAATTAGGTGCAAGGGGCGTGCTAGCTGCAGACTTTTCTGTGCCAGATTGGTTTGGAGCGGCCTTTAGCGACGTTTTGTATCAATACCTCCTTGCAGGGTTACCGATTGGCGAGGCGCTGATAAAAGCACGCCAACAATTTTGGACAGATCAAAACCCGCACAATCCCCTGGGACTAGCGTATGCCCTATATTCGTCTCCCTCTATCAAGATTGCAAAAGCGAGGAAGAAATCGAAGGAGGAACAATATGGCCAGAAAGAAGACGACAGAACCGCAAACAAAAGCCGTCATTCCTGATATCGCCCCGATTTCAAAGGGGCAGGCATCTAGTGAGGACACCTTACTGGTTGTGACTGGCGAGGCTGCTGCGACGAGAGGCCCTGGTGGAGCGCAACCACTGCAAGTAGAAAAACTCGCTGTGAACGTCAATTTGTTTGTGCAGCAGATGGGCAAGGTGCTGGAAAGCACGCCTGAAAAGTTGGGGAGATTTCACTTTGATGAGTTCGAGATACACGCCGAGGTTAGTGCCGATGGTACGATAGCTGTTCTTGGCTCAGGTGTACATGCCGGTGTAGGTGGTGGGCTACGCTTTGTCTTTCGGCGTTCCAGTGATAACGCATAACTATGCTGTGGATTTCGCTCTAGTGACAGCATAATGCATCAATAAATAGACTCAAGATTCTTCTTCCCCCCCAGCCAGCATGGTCCTGTCCATTTTTTTGATGCGTATCTGAGCAAGTGATGCAAAACCCTGCTGAGGATAAGCTCGTCTGTGATTTGCAAACCGGCACAGGGAATTTTGTCGCGGCTGATGGTATCCTGGCGAATAACTGTTTTCTCATGCTGGGGTCAGCACAACATTCCGTGCTTTTTGTACGCTAAGAGCTAGAGCGGCTTAGGGAGCATCTTCAAAGACACCGCCGCTGCCAAAGCTTCGCCTCACTCCTGGATGTAGACATCCTGTCTTACCTGAAAAATGCTCTATTATTCTATCCCTTCAAGAGCCCGGGCAGCCTCTCATTGCCTTAGCGTACAAAAAGCACGGAATGATGTGCTGACCTCTACATAAGACGCTGACTCCGGATGGTAATATTCTGTGGCTTTGCGATACGCATCGTAAGCAGTATGAGGTGAAGCCGTTAAGTCTGGAGGTGTAATATAACGGAAACCTGTACGTCAGATTAAACATTACACAGTATCTTTGACTGTTAAAGCTGAATGACCGAAATCGCTCACCATTTCGAACGAAGATGGAGTTCTAAGTACAGCTTCTATCTCGGTCAATGATCTAACTTTATAGAAAGGACCGATTGGAGGACATCCATATTCCTGCTGCCAGGAATAATAACGGTGGTGATACACATACAGAATACAGTTTGCACCCGTCTCGATACCAGGATTGATATCGGACTTTATCGAGTCACCAATGATCCAGGTCTTTTCTGGAGAGTACTCCAATTCATCCATGATTTGCTTGAACGTGTGAGCATCTTTTCTTAAGACAACACGTACCGGGTCAAAATAATGAAAAAACCCCACATGCTGGAGCTTCCTCCTCTGGAAATCTTCATCACCTCTTGTTAAAAGCGCCAGCGCAAAGCGCCCGGAGGTCCATCTCAGAAGACCTTCTGCGCCCGGAATTGGTTCAGGCAGGCGTTCTAAAATAGAGTGCCCATAAGCCTCTATCCGAGCGAGTGTCTTTTCTGAGGGATCTCGATTAAACCATTCGAGCAACCGACTATAGGTGATTAACATGCTTTTACCATATCGGTAAGGAGAATGGTTCATGGTTTCTATATTTGAAGCATCCACTTTCTCAAACTCATCAAGGATCATCTCCTGATCAAATCCCTCTTCCGACAACGCTTGAATAAAACCTGTCCTTGCCTGCCAGTACCTCTCACTGGTATCAACTAGCGTATCGTCAAAATCAAAGATGATTAACTGGCTAGAATCCTTCATCTTGAGACTCCATTCTCCCTTTTCCTGAGTCTACAGGAAACCAAATAGACGGGGAGTTACTCTACTGAGACGTTGCTATCTATGAACCGTCGCCAAAATAACGGCCAGAATACCCGTTAAAGCTGCCACAAAAGTCAAAATCAGTGTCAACCAGGACATCCAGTGACTCTGTACAATTTCCTTGACCTCCTGCCGGGTAGGGAAAGGCGCATCTTTTCCAAGTACAACAAGTTCAGAAAGGCTTTTAGGAGCCTGCTCTACGTTTTTTTGATTATAAGATCGCTCACGCTTCTCTCTCGTTTCATTCCTGTTATAAGGGCTGGTTGTACTTTTTGGCAGGTGCTCAAAAATAACGGTAAAAATGGAGTCTCCTCGACTGATAGCCAGCGGGACTTTCCGCATATTCAATGCCATAACAGTTAATGGCCCGTTGAATCCTGGATCGACGTGACCTGGATTTAAGACGAGAAGTCCTCTCGAACTCTGCTCATTCTTTGCAAAAGCAGTTGCAGCAATATAGGCCGGAAGATTAAGTTCTTCCAGAGTGAAAATACTTATAATTTCTCCAGGTTGCACTATTATTTGCTTATTTGCATCTGGATGAGATGCATTCACAACCTGACCACCCCTGAAGATCGTCCCGATTCTCATATCGTAGCTACATGCCTCGATATATGTTTTGTCCGCATTACTAATCAACTCCCCGTGGTCAATTGCTTCTGCAATATCCTGTTTACAGAGTATTCCAACAGGTAAACTCGGAGTAATCATATGCACAGACCCTTCTCCCCTTCGAGCTTCAATGGTTACTCTAAACAGAGTAGCATAGAATTTATGCCAGGTCAATTGAGATGGCCAAACCGGCAAACCCTGTAGCTGGGAACCATTTCCACGCTCACCTATAGCGCTACTAAGATCATAGTGCGCTGATATTGTATAGCTTTACATGTTGCCCAAAGAACTGTACTCCATTTGGAGATTTTTTAGGATGTCACTTGCCCTTGCACGCCACTCAGGCACCCATGAGATTCCTCCCCTTCAGATGGAGATTGAAAGATCTCGTTGTACTTTGCCTGAAGCATCTGAGTCTGCTGGTCAAATGTGCTTCTGCTGTGATATATTTATCGTCAAGCATTCCTGGGTAGAACTGGTTTCAAATAAGCTTGAAGTTCTAACAATGTATAACTTACAGCAGCCAGCGGTACCTATATAGCACATAAAAGTTGGTAGTGAAGAGGATCTCCCAATGAATACGATCGATCCGCTACACGTTGTTTTTCGCCCTCAGGCACGCCTTCTTTCGTTGCTGGGTGAACAACTTATCAGCGACCAGGCTGTAGGGCTGATCGAACTGGTGAAAAACGCCTACGACGCGGATGCCACTCGTGTCGAAATAGAGCTTCTGGGGCTTGCCAAGCCCGAAACGACGCGAATCGCAATCCGTGATAACGGATTCGGCATGACACGTCAGGACGTGGAGCAGAAATGGTTGAGTCCGGCTGTCAGTCATAAGGAGCGACAGAAGAAAGCCAGACAGCGCACACCACTCGGGCGACTCCCGATTGGAGAGAAAGGCGTTGGCCGTTTCGCTGCCCAGCAACTGGGCCACAAATTCCAGCTGATCAGCCGATCGGCTCACTCCCCTGAAGTGGTTGTTGAGATTAGCTGGGATGACTTTGACAGAGAAGATACCTATCTGGATGACGTGACGGTTGTCCTCTATGAACGCGAGCCTCTCCTTTTCACGGAAGGGGCAACCGGTACCTTTCTTATTATCGAGCAAGCACGAACCCTGTGGACAGAGCCATTGGTTGCCAAAGTACAACGAGCTTTACGCCGCCTGCAAAGTCCACATCAGGAACAAGGAAAGATTGATTTTCATATTGCCTTTCGCTGCCCTGATTTCCCTGCATATCAAAACATCAGCAACAGCGATATCCTGGAGCATGCCCACTACACCCTTGCAGGGCTGGTAACGGAAGAAGGACTGCTTGATTACGAATATTTCTGTCATCATCCCGCTGTCCCTGAGCGCTCTGTTGAAGTAGATTATTATGACCTTATTCCGGCAGCAAGACATGAGATGTTCTCCCCGGACAGAAATAGCGGTGGCCCATTTTACCTGAGCCTCTACGTATGGGATCGGACACAGGAATACCTCAACCAAAGCAATGTGTCTCGTACAGATCTTGATGCAATGGCCGGTGTATCAATATTCCGGGATGGACTGCGTGTTCTGCCATATGGAGAGCCAGGGAATGACTGGCTTGACCTGGATAAAGAGCGCATAAATGCTCCCTCAGAACGTATTGGCAATCAGCAGATCATTGGTTTTGTCGAGGTTTTCCAGGAGAAAACACCGAGCTTACGGGATAAAACTAACCGCGAAGGCCTGATTGATAATGCAGCTTTCCGCGATCTGCGGGCACTTGTGAGAGCCGCCATCAATGTCTTTATCTCGCAATGGCTCCAGGATCGACAGAGAATGGAGAAGCGTTCAAAGATAGCTACTCCAGAGCCATCCAGAGGTTCACTTCAAAAGGCTCAAGTTCTTGCGGAGATGGTGGGTGAAACAGCACGAGATGATATCGTTGTGAAGATAGAGGAGCCATCGCTGCTATCACCTGTTCAATCATCCAGTCCTCCCTTTACACCTGCATCTGTAAAGGTTGAACAGCCTGTAGTAGCAAACATTATTCCCCCGGCCGATCGGGGACCTGATCATCCTGAACCCTCCTCCCCCTTGCAATTGACCCAGCGTCAGGCAATACATGAGCTCCTAGATTACCTTCAGGAGGCTGCCACCTACCAGCAGAAGAGTGAGGCCGAAATAGAACAACGAACGCAGATGCTTATGCATCTGGCAGCAACAGGAATAGCGGCTGAGCGGGTCGCACATGAATTTGGACGCCAGGTTAGTGCTGCTCTAGAAGCGTTGCGTGTCCTGCGCAACCGCAACTCCGGAGAAAGCGAGAGGGCGGAAGCCATTCGTACCCTCGATGCCTGTCTGGGGTCGCTCCGAAATGAGTTCCGTGTACTTGCTCCCTATGAGGCAGGCTGGCGCCTGCAGAGGACCACACAGGTAAGTGCAGGCGAATCGGTTCGCCTGGCATTAAAGTTAAACGAGCAGCTAATTAACTCTGCTGATATCACAGTCGAAGTCGAAGGTGAGGACTTTGATATTCTAGCACGCCCGGCGTCTATTGTTCAGATATTTGACAATCTGGTACATAATGCATGCGTCTGGTTAGACGGCTGGCGCAGCTCACGCCATCTCACTATTACATTGAACCATGTTGCACGCACTGTTGCCATTACGGATACCGGTCCTGGCATTCCCCCACATATGAGGGAGCATATTTTCAAACCGTTTATATCCCTTCGCAATGGCGGTCGTGGCCTGGGGCTGTATATAACACACGAATTGTTGCGTGCAATGCAGGGCGGCATCCAGATGGATACCGACTATAGCCGGGGTGCACGCTTTATTTTACAATTTCCTGCTCTGGACAAGGATCGATCAGTTTCTAGGACCAATCGGGTAAAGTAAGGAAGAGTCAATGATGGTACCATCTGTAACTGACTTACGTCGGCAGTTGATTGACGAACTTCGGTGTGATCTCATCGGCCCTCGCAGTGACGACGAGCTACTGAGCGATCCCCCAACGATCGAATATCTTACAGGAATTCTCTACCCTTCAGGGATAGATTTGCCCTCGGAAGAAGACGAGAAACTTGAGCTAGATAGCGTAGAGGATGATGATGATGAGACTGACGATGGCCTGGTCATCCTCTCACAAACAATGAATCCGGCATCACTCGGATTATCTTTTGCTGTAGAGTATGATGCCGATCAGCTTGAGATTGAGGTGGCTTATGGCCTGTATACCATGCGTGGCGAGAAGAGAACAGATGGATGGCAACGCTATCAGTTCAACAGAAGAGTCATAGTATCCCTATTGATGCCGGGTGGCAGGGAGAGGCTGGAAAATGGGGGAAGCCTGGAATGGATTGTGCGCTCTCGATCAGGGAAACGTAGCGTTTCCCTCTTTCTGGTCAATCGTAATCCATTGCCAGAACAGAACAACGCACTTTCAAATATTGATGAGTTATGTTTGTTCCAGCCATGCCTTAAGGTACGTAGGTCAGGCACAGCACGTCCTTTTGTCCATCGTGTTCCCGAAGGAGACCTTCCCCTTGATGCGGATCTGGAGTCCTATCGGCTTCTCTACCGCGATTGCTACGAGTTTGCCATCGGACACGGGTGTGCAGTGGACTGGGATGATGTTCAGGGTGATCATGCCGGTATCCTCAGAACAACCCAGATATCGACCTATGAATTGCAGGCCATTATCCCAAATAGTATGGCGGGACTGGAAATGCTAACGCTAGGAAGAGCTAGTAGCCCTGATGAGGTCGTCTCACTTCTGACGCCGGTGCTTGATGCTTATGAACAGTGGATTGACGAACGCCGCACCGAGATTCCCGCTCTGGCATCACAGGAATTGCGTAACACGGCCATTGTTCATCTGGACCTCTGCACTCAGGCACTGAAGAGAATGCGGACCGGGCTAAAACTACTGGTGCAAGATCTACAGGTATTTGAAGCATTTCGTTTTGCCAACCGGGCCATGTTGCTCCAGCGTTCTCATAGTGAATGGGCACAGCAGTACCGTCGCACAGAAAAGCGCCAGACTGCCACTCCTGTCTGGGTTGGTACCTGGCGGCCATTCCAGATCGCCTTTATTCTGCTCAACCTTCCCGGGATAGCACGTACGGAGAGTAATGACCGCAATCTGGTTGATCTGCTCTGGTTCCCGACCGGTGGTGGTAAGACTGAAGCCTACCTGGGTCTGACAGCTTTTACTCTGGCGCTGCGCCGGCTACGGGGCGAGATCAACGGTATGAAGGGAGACGGTGGTGTAACCGTCATTATGCGCTATACCCTGCGACTATTAACAACCCAGCAATTTCAACGTGCGACTGCACTGATCTGTGCATGCGAGGACTTGCGACGCCGGAACCCTCAAAAGTGGGGAAAGCGTCCATTTCAGATCGGTCTCTGGGTTGGAGCAGGGGCAACGCCCAATAATATCACTGACGCGGAAGAAGTCCTGACGAAGCTGCGTAATGGTATTGACGTCAGGGAGGGGAACCCTGTTCAGCTACCATTCTGCCCCTGGTGTGGAGAGAAGCTTACAGCCTCGAACTACCACATTGATAGGGAAAGAGGGCAACTGGTTCCAGTCTGCTCAAACAAAGCGTGTGCTTTTTATGGTACAGAGCAGAACCTGGACAGGGGCATTCCTGCGCTGGTCGTGGATGAAGATATCTATCACCAGTGTCCTTCTTTGCTGCTAGCAACAGTAGATAAATTCGCGCGACTTCCCTGGCTCCCTCAAACGATGGCGCTCTTTGGCAAGGTGAATCGTTGTTGTCCAAAGCATGGGTACCTGGTTCATACAGACAATCACCCTGTTACTCACAGAGGTACAAACAGAACATCCCCGATCACGGTGCAAAGCTGCGATTCATTCTTACCGCCGGAGTTAATCGTTCAGGATGAACTGCATCTTATATCAGGACCGCTTGGCACATTATCAGGGCTGTATGAAACAGCCATTGATCGGCTCTGCTCGTATACAGGAGCTTCCGGTCAGATCGTACGTCCCAAAGTTATCGCCTCTACAGCGACTATCTGGCGGGCTGATGATCAGGTACGTGGAATATTTGCGCGGAATGTCCACCTTTTTCCACCTTCCGGGTTACGTGCAGGCGACTCATTCTTCGCCCAGGCTCAGCTGCTTTCTCAACGACCCGGAAGGTATTATATCGGCGTCTACGCTCCCGGGCGAAGTGTGAAAAGCGCCCTGGTGCGTGTTTATGCTCTTCTGTTACAGGTAGCCGGTGAGCAGCTTGCTCAGTATGGTTCTGCCGTTGCAGATGCATACACCACATTGATTGGATACTTCAACAGCCTGCGCGAACTCGGTGGTGCGCTCCGGCTGGTTGAAGATGATATTGTCCAGCGTATAGAATATCTTGCTGAAAGGCGTGGTCAGCAAGCACGAGAAATCAACAATGAAAACCGCGAATTGACCAGCAGGATTGCTTCCTCGAAGATTCCAGAGGTACTCAAACAGCTGGAAATCCCTGTCGGTGCGCCGGAGGCCATCGATGTCCTGCTTGCTACGAATATGATTTCTGTGGGTGTGGACATTGACAGGCTGGCGCTGATGGTGGTCAATGGGCAGCCGAAAACCAGCGCGGAATATATCCAGGCAACCAGTCGGATCGGACGACGGCCAGAGGCACCGGGGCTTGTCGTGACAGTGTATAACTGGTCTCGTCCGCGAGACATTTCGCACTACGAACGCTTTCGACCTTACCACGAGGCAATCTACCAGCATGTAGAAGCAACCAGCGTCACACCATTTGCTCCGAGAGCGCAAGATCGCGCCTTACATGCTGTTCTCATAGCGCTGGCGAGGATACTGCGCGAGCAATGGACGACGAATGATGCAGCCTCTCGTTTCAGTGCATCCCATCCAGTCGTAAACCAGATCAAAGCTTTTATCCTGGAACGAGTCTCCCAGGTTGATTCAGATGCTGTTAGCGGAGTAGATGAGCAGCTTACCGTGCTGCTGGACTGGTGGAGAAATATGATCACAAGGCATGGTTCCAGTTTACGCTACGCTCAGAATCCTTACAGGTACGATGCGCAGATACACGAACTGATGCATCCGGCAGAAGAACCGCGTAGTGGAGGATCGAGGCCAACGCTGAATTCGTTACGCGAAGTTGAAGGGGAGTCACAACTGTTCATTGACTGGTCAAATTAGAGGAGTATCTATGACGGTATCATCAACCGCTGCTACGGGAATTCCTTCTCAACTGTATCGTCCGAAAGGTGGCAAACTTCGTCCAAGTCAGGTCATTACCACATTCGGACCGGGAGCAGTCGTTGACCTGCCCGGCGAGTCGGTCATGGTTGCAGGCATCGACAGATGGCCACCAGGGCAGATTATTCACGAGCCACGGCTCGAAAGTGCGCTGGGATTAACCGGCTTCCGCGCTCCATCCATGCGAAAAACCGGAGACGATCTTCCCTGTGTTCGTTTTCCCCGGCACATGATTTGCTCAAACTGTGGGCTTTTCTCCTATAGCAAGAAGTGTTCGGCATGCCAATCTGAGTCGTATCCAGCCCGCCTTATCGTGATCTGTCCTGACGGTCATGCAGATGAATTCCCCTGGCAGTGGTGGGTTCATCGTAAAGGTCGCTGCACAGGCTCACCTCGTCTGAAACTGATTAACCAGAAAAAGACAGCAGCGCTGGCCGATCTTGTCGTGAGATGCGACACCTGCGGGCAGTTCCGATCACTGGCCGGAGCGCTCGGACCAAAAGCGCTGGAGGATCTGACCTGCAAAGGAAAGCGCCCCTGGCTCATCGGGGTTCCGGATGAAGATTGTACACAAAAATTACGCAGCGTTTTGCGGGGGGCGTCAAACGTCTATTTTTCCAGCACGATCAGCGCTTTGTCTATCCCTCCCTGGAGTAATCCACTGCAAACGGTGCTGAACGATCACTGGCAGACCCTGCGCCAGTTGCCGGAGGACGTCAGGCGTACAGTGGTACAATCAATGCCCGATTTCGCTGGCTTCAATGCAGAAGATGTGATGCAGGCGATCCGCGAGCGTCTGAACAGTACCACAACCATGACCAGCCTGCGTAAAGAAGAATTTCTGGCTTTTCGTAACCCCGGTCGGGGCATTGCTCCATCAGACTTTCAAATCCGGCGTGAATCGGTTCCGGATCGTTACCAATCAAGCATCGCGCAGGTTGTTCTGGCCTTCCGACTGCGTGAAGTCTGTGTATTGCGGGGATTTACACGCATCGATCCACCCGACACGGATAACAGTGACCAGAAACTTGCGGCTATTGCACAGGAACCGCAGAACTGGCTTCCCGCAGTTGAACACCGGGGAGAAGGTATTTTCATCGGGCTGGTGCAGGATAAGATACGTGAGTGGGAAAGTCGTCCCCAGGTGCAGGAGCGTGTGAACAGACTGAATATTGCCTATAGAAACTGGCGACAACAGCGAGGCCTTTCTCCTGCTCCCCCACTTGCTCCTCGTCTGGCGCTGTTACATACACTGGCTCATCTTCTTATTCGCCAGCTATCACTGGCATGTGGCTACTCATCCTCATCTCTGCGTGAGCGTATCTATGCCGGGCCAGACATGTGCGGTCTGCTCATTTATACTGCCAGCTCTGATTCTGATGGAAGTCTGGGAGGGCTGGTCCAGCAGGGCCTCAAAGATCGTTTCAGTACGACAATTCAGGCGTTACTCGAGAGCGCGCAGTGGTGTTCTTCCGACCCACTCTGCACGGAACACGATCCACGTAAAACAGGGAAGCTGAACGGTGCATCCTGTCATGCCTGTAGCCTTGTTGCAGAGACCTCGTGTGAATTTGGGAACCGGTTTCTCGACCGGGCGCTGATTCGCGACCTGTCCGGGGGTAGCGGAACCGGATTTTTTGGCTGAGGTGGAATATGTCTCTGATAGTACCCGATCAAGATACCATTGCGCAGGTTGTTACAATGGCACACGCTCTTAATGAGAGACAGTTCAGGCAGCTTGTGGAAGCATTTTCTGATGAAAGGCTCTCCCTGTCAGTCGGAGTGCTCCAGATTCAGCATATGCTGCAGTTTTCAACGACCGAAGCGAGGCACGTTGTTTCTCTGCTTCGTTCCTGGCAGAGTACGAAGAGCAGCCCGGAAAGTCTAATAACCGCTCTCCTTGCCGCCCGAGCAGCGAGTGCCAGGATGCAGGCTGAGGCTCCATCAGTACGGCTGGTCTGGACCGGGCCAATCAGCACCGCTGTTCCGGCTCGCAGTACAATGAACGTGTTGCTGGATCTGATAGAGAGAGCGCAACAGGAAATAGTCGTTGTTGGCTACGTGCTGACAGAAGCAGCTTCAATCGTATTTGAACGCCTTGCAGCAGCTCAGAGGCGAGGGATACAGGTGATATTGATTGGAGACCGCATGGAAGAAAAATTACCGGTACTCCGCGCTTGCTGGCCTCAGGGTCTGCGCTTACCGGTACTTTACACCAGAGCGGAAACTCCGGATGATACCAGAGCAGCCCTGCACGCCAAGCTAGCTATAGCAGATCAAAGATACATGCTGGTAACTTCTGCAAACCTGACATATCACGGCCTTGCAGGAAATATTGAAATAGGAATAGAGGTAGAAGGGCAGGTTGCTGCCGAAGCCGTTGCGCTACTGAATAGACTGATCGCCGATGGTGTTTGCATCAGAATTCATGATGACATGTAACCATCCACCAGATTACATGTATCTGTTACGCAGGAAGAATTGCTCAAAGCAGGAAATATGAAAGGCTACTTCCAGTACTCCTCCATCCGTTTATAGGCCATCTGTCCCTGAAAACGAGTGATATTATCGGCCAGATCGATCAGCAGACACTCTTTCGTACCGCCGTTCAAGGGACCGCGCATACCCCGTCCGATCATTTGTTCGTAGAGCACCACGCTGGTCGTGGGACGAGCGATGACAATAGCCCGAATTTTGGGCGCATCGAACCCGGTCGTCAGAACTCCATAGTTGCTAAGTACCTGTACATGCCCGTTACGGAACTCCTCAATGAGGTATCGGCGTGTGGCACGACGCGTCTCTCCGCTGATAAAGGCTGCACTACGCCCTTTCCGACGCAAAAGGACGGCCAGGGCGCTGGCATGTTCAAGAGAGCATCCGAAGCAGAGTACAGGCCAGTCATCTGGCAACTCAAGCAACGTCTTAAGCAGGAGAGCATTGCGTTGAGCATCACGACCTACTTTTTGCAGAAAGCTATCAGGTAACTGCCCCATTTTTTGAAAGCGTTGGACTTCGTCCTCTTCCATCGTAAATGTACGGCCAGTACTGAGAACCCGATGATCAATATATGAGAGTACTCCCATTTCCCTCAGCGTGTGAAGCGGATCCTCACCCAGAGCGGCAGGAGTGAGTAGTTGACTGTGAAATCTGCGAGCCAGATTCAGATTTTCTTCCGCCACAATACCTCGATAAGGGGTGGCCGTAAGGCCAAGAAGGGGCAGCGATGAACGGTTACTACGTCCGAAGATAATACCGAATGCTTCCAGGACCGCAGTATAAGATTGAGCAATCGCATGATGCGCCTCATCCACAACTACTACCGCTGTATCTTCGGCAATTCTCGCAAGCTCCTCTCTTCCCGCATCAGCCTGAATAGTTTCGTTGAGTTTTTGAATACTGGCAATAATCACACCATCAGCAAAAGTATCTGGTAAAGCCTTATGAACACCCCAATAACGAAAGATGCGAAGTATTTTTCTTGGCCCCTTGCCTCCACGATCTACCCAAACTTCACGAAAAGCTTCCACAGCCTGTATACATAGTTCATCATTCTGAGCGATCCAGATAATATGTGGTTTAATTGTTTCATCTCTGTTCCACCAGGTAAGTAACGCTTCCACGGCTATTCTGGTTTTGCCAGCACCTGTTGGTAAACTGAGAATGGCACGGTTCCTATCCGGTGCAGCATCCAGCACACGCTGCACCTGCTGAAGAAGATCCTTCTGATACTCGTGTAGATCAGGCAAAGGAATATGAGGTTCTACTTCTTCTACAGCTGGTCCTTCCGGACTCCCCACTAAACCAGCAAATATTTTTGGAAATCCAAGAAAACTGGCAAAATATCGGGGCCAGTGTTTACCAGCAACCCATCTTCTATTTACAATCTGTTCAATACGGGCCTGGGCACCACGCGGTAGTTTTTCACCCTCCCACGAAGCAAGCGTTATAATCTGATCTTCTGAGAGATTTTTCACTAATGGGATTCTTAATGTACGGTGCTTTAGAAGATCGGTACCTGACAGATCAATAAGGAAACCGGCTAGATCATCATCCGGGATACGCGAATGGTAAAGCCCTCCCACGTGCTCGGTTCTAGCCACAAGCCGTTCTATGTCACGACCCACCACTTCTCGCATCTGTGCAGGTGTCAGACGTTGTTTCAGGACATAAATGGCCTCCTCCCGGTCTGCCTGTGTTAACCAGTCTGGCATACAATTCGTTCCTGTCCAGTAATACAGTATGACAACAGTGGACATGCCGAGCAATTTGGATTTGTCGGTGTACAGATCAGTGCCGCCAGATCCAGCATGGCATAGTTGTATGATTTCGGGTCTTCTCTATCAAGCAGTGCCTGCAA
>Ga0209648_10001719_pt1 | contig 17793 bp, 15 predicted proteins | sample GraSoi2013_115cm_FD_185830 | JGI IMG/M metagenome (GOLD analysis project Ga0209648, IMG submission 185830) | Grasslands soil microbial communities from the Angelo Coastal Reserve, California, USA - Sample 9_17_2013_115cm (SPAdes) (version 2) | ecosystem: Environmental > Terrestrial > Soil >...
GATCCAGCTGTCGACCGCGCCGCCGATGTAGAGCGGGTTGGTGGCGTTGATCGTCTCGTTGCTGTTGATGATCAGGTCCTTCTGCGCGCCGAGCGGCTCGATCTTGAGGAAGGTCCAGATGTTGCGGATGCCGATGCCGCTCTGGTTGACGACGGTGTCCTCCTTGAACACCGCCTTGTTGAAGGCCAGAGCATACTTCGGGTGGACCAGGAAGGCCTGCGGCTGGTCGCGATTGATGATCTCCTGCAGGGCGAACGCCGTCTTGCGCCGCTCCTCGCGGTCGAGCTGCGTGCGCTGCTTCTCGGCCAGCTTGTCGTATTCGGGATTGATGTAGCCGATGAAATTGTAGCCCTTCTCGGCGTAGCTCGAATGGTAGAGGCTGTATAGAAATTCGTCGGGATCGCTGCGCTCGGGCCGACCGACCATGCGCCACATCGTGGCGTCCCACTTGTCGCGGCTGAACCAGATGAGCTGGGTCTGTGCCTGGCGCTGCAAGGGCTTGACCTCGACCTCGAGCCCGAGCTGGCGCCACTGCTGGGCGATGAGCTGCGACGCCTGGTAGCTCTGCGGCAGGGCCGCCTGCGGCCAGGTGTAGAGGTTGATCTTGCGCACCTTCTCGGTGGGGCCTTGCGCAAGGGCCGTTGTCGCCAACCCCAGCGCGGCGAATGCTGCCGCTGCCGCAATCGTGAGCTTCCTCATGACGCCTCCCTTGCCAGGGCGAGTCGCGCCTGGCGCGTGTATCGGTTTTCCGGAACGCGTAAGCCCAAATTCTCGCGCAAGGTCGTGCCTTCGTACTCGGTGCGGAAGATGCCGCGCCGCTGCAGCTCGGGAACGACCAAGCGGCAGAAATCCTCGAACGGCTTGGGATAGTGGTTGCACACGACGTTGAAGCCGTCGGCAGCCTCTTGCTTCAGCCACGCTTCCATCTCGTCGGCCATGTATTCGGGCGTGCCGACCAGCACGCGATGGCCGGTACCGGCGGCGGTGTGGCGGGCGATCTGGCGCAACGTCATGTTGCCCTCGCGCGCCGTGCGCACCACCAGGGCCTGGCGGGCCTTGGCGGCATTGCTGGGCGGCAGCTCGGGCAGTGGCCCGTCGAGCGGAAACTTGGTGAGGTCGAGGCCGCCCGAGATATGCGATAGCGACTGCAGGGCCACGTCGTCGGGCATCAGAGACTGCAGATATTCGTAGTTCTCGCGCGCCTCCTCCATGGTGCGGCCGAGCACGGGCGTGAGGCCCGGCATGATCTTGATGTCGTCGGGGCCACGGCCGTAGCGCGCGGTGCGGCCCTTGATATCGGCATAGAAGGCCTTGGCCTCGTCGATTTTCGTCTGGGCGGTGAATACCAGGTCGGCAGTGCGCGCCGCGAGCTCGCGCCCGGCCTCGGACGAGCCCGCCTGCGCCACCGCCGGCCAGCCCTGCCGCGAACGGGTGATGTTGAGCGGCCCCTTGACCTTGAAGTGCTTGCCCACGTGATCGAGGAAGTGGATCTTGCTGCGATCCATGTACACGCCGTTTTGCTTGTCGCGTAAGAGGCCGCCGTCTTCCCAACTGTCCCACAGGCCGGCGACGACCTCGTAGAATTCGGCGGCGCGTTCGTAGCGCTCGGCGTGCGCCAGGTGCTCGTCGAAGCCGAAATTCTCCGACTCGTCCTCGATCTGCGACGTCACCAGGTTCCAGCCGGCGCGGCCGCCGCTGATATGGTCGATCGAGGCGAAGCGCCGGGCGATGTTGTAGGGCTCGTTGTAGGTCGTGGTCGCGGTCGCGACCAGGCCGATCCGGCTCGTCACCATCGCCAGCGCGGCGAGCGTCGCCGTCGGCTCGAGCTTGACGGTGCGCGAGAGCTTGGCGCGGGTGCGCTCGCCGCGCGCGAGCGCGCGGCTGCCGGCCACGCCCACGGTGTCCTGGAAGAAGATCGTGTCGAACTTGGCAGCTTCCGCGACCTGGGTGATGTGGGCGTATTCGCGGAAGTCCATGTCGGCCGTGGGGACCGCATCGGGATGACGCCAGCCCGCCAGGTGATTGCCGGGCACGCTGAAGAAGCCGCCAAGTCTTAGTTGGCGAGGCTTATTACCGGCCATCGCTTAACCCTGAGCCACGATTGTCACCCCGAGCGAAGCGAGGGGCCTTTGAGGCAACAGGGAAGGTCCCTCGCTGCGCTCGGGATGACAGCGGGGGTGTACTAGTACCCGCTTTCATAGAATGCCGATACGCTCCCAACCTCACCCTGAGGAGGCCCGCAGGGCCGTCTCGAAGGGTGGGATACATTATCGTTGTCGGCCATCCTTCGAGACGCCGCGCGGAGTTTACCCCGAGGGCATCCGAGGGGCGCGGCTCCTCAGGATGAGGTTGTCTGTGACACAACATTGTATGACAGCGAAGACTAGTCATCGGCGGCTCTCACCTGGACGGTCGTGCGGTTCTTCGCGTGGATGTTCTGCGGGATCGGCACACCCAGGTTTTCCCTGAAAGTCTTGCCCTCGTATTCGGTGCGGAAGATGCCGCGCCGCTGCAACTCGGGCACGACCATGGTCACCCATTCCTCGAGCGGCTTGGGATAGTGCGGGAACAAGAGGTTGAAGCCGTCGCAGGCGCCGGCGTCGAGCCAGGCCTGCATGTCGTCGGCGAGCTGCTGGGGCGTGCCATAGAGGACGCGATGGGCCTGGCTCATGGCAAGCACGCGGCCGATCTCGCGGATCGTCATGCCGCGCTTGCCCATGGCGATGATCATCTCCTGGCGTGCCCGCGCAGCGTTGCTCGGCTTCAGCTCGGGCAAAGGTCCGTCGGGATCCAGGCCGAAGATGTCGACGCCGCCCGCCAGCCGTGCGACGCCCGCGATGCCGACGCCGTCATCGACCAGCGAGCGCAGCTCTTCGTATTTCTCGCGCGCCTCCGTTTCGGTGCGGCCGACGATCGGCATGATGCCGGGAAAGATGCGGATGTCTTCCGGTCCGCGCCCGTATTTCGTCACGCGCGAGCGCATGTCGTTGCAGAAATCCTGGCCTTCCTTGATGGTGGTCTGGGCGGTGAACACCATGTCGGCGGTGCGGGCGGCGAGCTCCATGCCGACGTCCGACGAACCCGCCTGCGCCACGACCGGGCGGCCCTGCGGCGAGCGCGCCACGTTGAGCGGCCCGCGCACCGTGAAGTGCTTTCCCTTGTGGCGCAGGATGTGCATCTTGTCGAAGTCGAACCAGACGCCGCTCTTCTTGTCGCGCAGGAAGGCATCGTCCTCCCAGCTGTCCCACAGACCGACCACGACGTCATGGAACTCCGCGGCGCGGTCATAGCGCACGCCGTGCTCGAAATGGGCGTCGCGGCCGAAATTCACCGCCTCGTCCTCGGCCTGCGAGGTGACGAGGTTCCAGCCGGCGCGCCCGCCGCTGATGTGGTCGATGGTGAGGAAACGGCGCGCGACGTTGTAGGGCTCGTTGTAGGACGTCGTGCAGGTCGACACCAAGCCGATATGGCTGGTGATCGCGGCAAGGGCGGCAATCGCGCTCACCGGTTCGATATGGACCTGTCTGCCGTTCTTCGTCCGGAACGGCTTGCCGCCATAGACCGCGGTGCTGCCGGGGATGGCGACGCTGTCCTGGAAGAACATGCAATCGAGCTTGCCGCGCTCGGCCATGCGCGCCATGTCGGCGAGATAGCGGAAATCGAGATCGGTCTCGCAGACCGCGTCGGGGTGGCGCCAGCCCGTGGGATGGCAGCCTGGAACACTGAAGAAGGCGCCGAAGCGCAGCTGGCGCCGGGCCATCGTCATTGGGTCACCGTCATGCGAACTGTCCGGAATTCATGCAGTTAGTATGCCAACGAAGTGCTGCGACGCGAATGTCAAAACCGGTGCCGCGAGACGTATTATGGTGCAGTCCATGGAAACCCCAAACCACAGCGAAACGCCCGAGAAGGACCTCCCGCTGCGCTACGACATACGGTTGCTCGGGCGCATCCTGGGCGACACGGTGCGTGCCCAGGAGGGCGACGCGGTGTTCGAGCTCGTCGAACACATCAGGCGCACCGGTGTCCAGTTCCACCGCAACGCCGACGAGGCCGCCCGGCAGGAACTGCAGACGATCATGAGCGGCCTGCCGACGGACCAGGCGCTGCGCATCATTCGGGCTTTCGGCTATTTCTCGCATCTCGCCAACCTCGCCGAAGACCAGCACCACATCCGCCGCACCCGTGCCTACGCCATGGCCAAGGCGGCGCCGCGGCAGGGCACGATGGCCGACGCGCTCGATCGCGCCCGCAACGCCGGCATCTCCCGGGAACAACTGCAGGCATTCTTCGCCCACGCTCTCTGCAGCGCGGTCCTGACGGCGCACCCGACGGAGGTCCGCCGCAAGAGCTCGATCGACCGCGAGATGGAGATTGCGCGGCTGCTCGACGAGCGCGACCGCGTCCAGTTCACGCCGGAAGAGCTGGCCGCCAACCGCAGGGCGCTGCGCCGCGCCGTGCTCACCTTGTGGCAGACCCGCCTGGTGCGCGGCAAGCGCCTCAGGGTCATCGACGAGGTCGCCAATGGCCTGGCCTACTACGACCACACCTTCCTGCACGCGCTGCCGATCTTTTACGCCGACCTCGAGGATCGACTCGGCGCCATCGATCCGGCATGGCGCGACCTCGACGTACCGCCCTTCCTGCGCATGGGGAGCTGGATGGGCGGCGACCGGGACGGCAATCCCTTCGTCACGGCCGACGTGACGGCGCAGGCGCTTGCCATGCAAAGCCAGCGGGCGCTGCGTTTCTATCTCGACGAGCTGCATCTGCTGGGCGGCGAGCTGCCGCTCGATGGTCGCATCGTTCGCATCTCCGATGCACTCCGCGCGCTGGCGGAAAGCTCGCCCGACCATTCGCCGGAGCGCCAGGACGAACCCTACCGGCGTGCCATCGTCGGCATTTACGCGAGGCTGGCCGCCACCGCCTGGGCGCTCGACAGACTGGAAGCACCGCACCCTGCGGTCGGACCGGCACCGGCCTACGAGGCGGCGGGCGAGCTGCAAGCCGACCTCGATACGCTCTCCGAATCGCTCGCAGCCAACGGCTCGGCCGGCCTGGCGCGGGGCCGCCTGCGGTCGTTGCGGCGCGCGGTCGATGTCTTCGGTTTTCATCTCGCATCGCTCGACCTGCGGCAGAATTCCGATGTGCACGCTCGCGTCATGGCCGAACTGGTCGAGGCGGCCGGAGTCAGCGCCGACTATGGGACCCTGGCCGAGGAGGCGCGCGTGGCGCTGCTCGCCGGCGAGATGAGTAACCCGCGTCCACTGGCGGCGCTGTATCAGTCGTATGGCGACGAAACGGCCGGGGAACTCGCGATGCTGCGCGTGGCGGCGGATGCCCACCGGCGCTATGGCCCCGCCGCCGTGCCGACCTACGTGATCTCCAAGGCCGACAGCGTCTCCGACATCCTGGAAGTGGCGGTGCTACTCAAGGAAGTGGGATTGCTGCGCCCGCGTGAGGGCAGGCTCGACGTCGACATCGCGCCGTTGTTCGAGACCATTGGCGACCTGCAGCGCTGCGGCCGGATCATGGACGAGCTTTTGGGCCTGCCCGCCTATCGCCGGCTGCTCGCCTCGCGCGACGGCACCCAGGAGGTGATGCTGGGCTACTCCGACAGCAACAAGGATGGCGGCTACCTGACCTCAACGTGGGAGCTCTACAAGGCCGAGCTGGCGCTGATCGATGTCTTCCGGCGTCATCAGGTCGGGCTGCGCCTGTTCCACGGCCGCGGCGGCTCGGTCGGCCGGGGCGGCGGGCCGAGCTACGAGGCGATCCTGGCGCAGCCGCCGGGGGCCGTGCAGGGCCAAATCCGCGTCACCGAGCAGGGCGAAGTGATCGCCGGCAAGTATTCCAACGCGGAAGTCGGCCGGCGCAACCTCGAAACCCTGGCGGCGGCAACACTCGAGGCGACGCTGCTGGAAGGGAATCGGCCACCGCCGCCGAGCGACTATCTCGCGGTCATGGAAGAATTGTCGGCGCATGCCTTTCGTGCCTATCGCAATCTGGTCTACGAGACCGAAGGCTTCGACCGGTATTTCCGCGATTCCACCGTGCTGGAGGAGATCGCCAGCCTCAATATCGGCAGCCGTCCGGCGTCGCGCTCGGGCCGGCAGCGCATCGAGGACCTGCGCGCCATCCCGTGGGTGTTCAGCTGGGCGCAATGCCGCCTGATGTTGCCGGGCTGGTACGGGTTCGGCGCGGCGGTCAAGGCATGGACCGGTGCGCGACCGGGCACCGGGATGGCGACGCTGCAGGCGATGCACGACGACTGGCCGTTCTTCCGGACCGTGCTCTCGAACATGGACATGGTGCTGGCCAAGAGCGACATCGCCATCGCCTCGCGCTACGCCGAGCTGGTCGCCGACGCCAAGTTGCGCCAGGCGATCTTCAGCCGCCTGCGCGCGGAGTGGCAGGCGTCGATCGACGCGGTCCTCGCCATCACGCGGCAGCAGACGCTGCTGGAGGGCAATCCCTTGCTGGCGCGCTCGATCCGCAACCGCTTTCCCTACATCGACCCGCTCAACCACGTGCAGATCGAGTTGCTGCGGCGCCACCGGGCGGGCGACGCCGACCCGGGCGTCGTGCAAGGCATTCATCTCAGTATCAATGGTATCGCGGCCGGCCTGCGGAACAGCGGGTAGGCGCAACGCCGCCGCCCGTACCTTCAGGCGGCCTGCCGTTCGACTATGAGTTGCGTGTGGTCGTCCGGCTGTGTCGCGTGACATTTGCGCGACACCCCGGAACCTCTTCGGTACTGCAGCGTTTCCCGTCGGGGCGCTCCTATTCCGGATACCGTCCTGGAACGGCGCTCCGCGTTCCGAAACACTTTATGGGGGATGGATCATGCTCAAGAAGCTATTGGTTGTTTTTGCGGCGACTTTCCTAATGGGCGCCTGCGCCTCAGAACCGCCGCCTCCGCCGCCGCCCCCGCCGCCCATGGCGCAGGCTCCGACCTTCATGGTGTTCTTCGATTGGGATAGTTCGCGGCTTTCGCCAGCTTCCCTGAACGTCATCACCCAGGCGGTCACGGCCTTCAGGTCCGCCGGCAACGCGCGCATCACGGCGACCGGCCACACCGATACGACGGGCCCGGAAAGCTACAACATGGCGCTGTCGCTGCGGCGCGCGAACGCGGTGAAGAACGAGCTGGTTCGCCAGGGCGTACCGGCCCCAGCCATCACCGTGATCGGCAAGGGCGAGAGCCAGCTGCTGGTACCGACCGGCGACAACGTGCGCGAGCCGCAGAACCGCCGGGTCGAGATCGTGATCAGCGGCCAGATGGCTGCTGCTCCCGTCAGCAACGACCTGACCTACTGCCGGGCACTGAGCGCCCAATACCGGCGTCTCCTCGGCGGCACGCAGGCCGACGCGATCGCCGGCGACGCCTTGGCCAGGTGCGAGGCCGGTGATACGGGCTACGGCATTGCGACGCTGACGAAGCTCCTGACCGACGCCAAGGTCGCGCTCCCGCCGCGCACCTAGGCGCGACAGGACATCCGAGAAAAGGCGGCCCTTCCGAGGGCCGCCTTTTTCATGCCCTCGGCTATAAAGCACGTCCCGTTTTGTTCGACTCATGATCTTGCCGGACCGCGGGCCTCCAGGCCCGCTCATAAGTTGGGCGCGCTACTACTGGAGTGGCGCGGCCCCACAAAGAGAAGAGGCGGGCCTGGAGGCCCGCGGTCCGGCAAGACGCTTGATCGGCATGTGCTTTAGTTGAGCCGCGCGGCCTTAGCCATCGCTTCCAGAGCCTCGGGTTGGCGGGACCGCACGTTGAGCGAATCGGCGCCGCTATCCTCCCACGCGCGATAGCGCTGGCGGATGCGGGCGGGCGGACCGACCAGCGACTTCATGTCGACCCATTCGTCGGGCACCGCGGCGATGGCTTCGTCCTTGCGGCCCGCCAGGTAGAGTTCCTGGATGCGCTTCGCGGCATCGCCGAAGCCGCGGCGCACCATGATGTCGTTGTGGAAGTTCTTGCTGCGGTGGCCCATGCCGCCGACGTAAAGCGCCACCTCCGGCTTCAGCCGGCCGAGCGCTCCGGCGACGTCGTTGTCGACCTCGACATGCACCGAGGCGTGGACGGAAAAGTTGGCGAAGCCCTTGCCATTGCCGGCTCGGCGGAAGCCCTCCTCGAGCCAGGGCCTGTACTCTTCCATGGCGCCGGGCATGAAGCCCATGGGCAACCAGCCGTCGGCGATCTCGGCGGTCAGCTTGACGGTCGATTCGTTGCCGGTCGCCAGGTAGATCGGGATGTGCGGGTTCATGTGCAGGATGGATTTCAGCGGCTTGCCGATTCCCATGGCGCCGGGTCCGTTGTAGGGCAGGGCGATCTCGCGGCCGTCGTGCGTCACCGGCGCCTCGCGGGCGAAGATCTTGCGCATGATCGCGACGTAGTCGCGGATGCGCCAGTAAGGCTTGCCCCACGGCTGGCCGTACCAGCCTTCGACGATCTGCGGGCCCGAGACGCCGAGGCCAACGATGAAGCGGCCGCCGCCGGCCATCGCATCGACCGTCGCCGCCGACATCGCCGCGTTCGCCGGCGTCCGGGCGGCCAGTTGCATGATGCCTGTGCCGAGCTTGATGCGGCTGGTGTGCGCCGCCAGGAAGGCCAGCGGCGTCACCGCGTCGGAGCCATAGGCCTCCGCCGTCCACACCGACTCGTAGCCCAGCTCCTCGGCGCGCTGCACGAGCTTCACCGGAATGTCGAGATGCGCGCCGGAATAGCCGATCGCCAAACCCAATTTCATCGCGGTTCCTCCAGCGTGGGGCGGCAACTATATCCGGCTGCGTCGCAATATGCAGGATGCCGATCGGCTGACGGCGGATCCGTCGGCCACAGCCTCGCGGTTCTTTTTGCCTTTTGCCGGCAATGGCTGATGCTCTATCATTCCGTAGAATGTCCGTTGCAGATCGGGATACAAGGACACCTTGGCTGCGGAGCCGGCGGAAGTTGGAGAGTGGCGCGCACGCACCGCGTCCGAAGCCGGCGGAAGCTCCTGTGGTTTGCCCAGGACAGTGCTTGTCTTGGTGAAGTTTGGCTGCTTGGTGTGATCGAGGTGCTCGTTGAAGCAGGTGCGTGTCTCCCAATACCGATGCCCGCGCGATCGGTCTGAATTGCGCCTGGAGCAGGCCGTGATCGAGGGTGACGAGGTGCAGGCTGGAGTCCTGGTCTCGGCCGCCGGTCGCCGTTATCCCATCAAGGACGGCATTCCCAACCTGATCTCGTCCGACTCCCTGACAAAGATCGAGGCGGACACACAGACGGAATACGATCGCGTTGCCGAAGACATCTACGATCGTGCCGTCGATTGGCAGTTCACGGCCTTCCTCGAGAACGAGGACACGGTGCGCGAGGCAATGGTCGATTTGCTGGAGCTCAAGCCGGGCATGAAGGTGCTGGAAGTGGGCTGTGGCACCGGCCGTGACTCGTTTCGCCTCGCGCGCAGGCTGGGGCCGAGCGGCGAACTGCACATGCAGGATCTGTCGGCGCGCATGGTCGAGGTCTGCCGCGCCAAGATGCCGGCCTACACGCGCAAGTTCGGTCTCGCTTGCACGCTTGAATACTCCGCGTCCAACGCGACCGCGCTGCCCTATGAAAGCGAGACCTTCGACGCAGTGTTTCATTTCGGCGGCTTCAATCATTTCGGCGATCTGAAGAAGGGCGCCGCTGAACTCGCCCGCGTCGCCAAACGCGGGGGCCGCATCCTGTTCGGCGACGAGGCGGTCGCGCCCTGGCTCAAGGGCAGCGAATTCGACGCTATCGTTTCCACCAACAATGCCTTGTTCAAGGCGGACACGCCGTTCGACTCTTTGCCCGACCTTGCCCGCGACGTGACGGTGCGCTGGCTGATCGCCAATTGCTTCTACGTGATCGCGTTCACCAAGGGCGACGGCCCGCCGCCGCTGGATCTCGACCTGCGGCATGCGGGCTCGCGCGGCGGCTCGTTGCGGTCGCGTTATTTCGGCGTTCTCGAAGGCGTTTCGGACGAAGCGAAGGCCCTCGTGCGCGAGGCGGCCGCCAAGGCCAAGATGAGCGTCCATGACTGGCTGGACGCCCAACTGCGCAGTGCCGCCCGTCGCGAACTCGATCGATGAGCAGACTCGTTCTGTTCGGCACGGGGCGGGGCGCGGCCGTCGCGCACCGCTTCTTTGCCGGCGACACCGAGCACGAGATCGTCGGCTTCGCCGTCGACGGGGAGCATGTCTCCGCCAAGGAGCATCGCGGGCTGCCACTGGTCGCCTTCGAGGACGTTCAGCGCCGGTTCCCGCCGGAAACCTGCCGGATGCACATCCTGCTCGGCTATCAACAGATGAACGGGCTGCGTGCGCGCAAATTCGACGAAGCCAGGGCCAAGGGCTACACGCTCGAAAGCTACGTCGCGTCGGATATTTTCAAGGTGGAACCGATCAAAACAGGCGAGAACTGTTTCATTCTCGACAATCAATCGATCAGCCTCGACGTCACCATCGGAAGCAACGTCGTGATGTGGTCGTCGAACCACGTCGGCGACATGAGCACCATTTGCGATCACGCCTGGCTTACCTCGCACGTCACGATCGCGGCCAACGTCACGATCGGCGAGCGCGCCTTCATCGGCATCGGCGCCACGGTCAGCAATGGCGTGACGGTCGGTGCGGAAAGCCTGGTCGGTGCGAATCTGATGGTCTCGAACGACACCGCGCCCGGAAGCGTGCATGTCCTCGGCCAGGGCAAGCTCGATGTCGAATCGCGGCCCTTCATGCGCATGATGATGGCGGGTAAAAAACTGTGACATGGAAAAAGCTTGGGCATGTCTACAAGCCCGATGGTTCCAGGCCCTGGGGACAGGCCTATGCGGCGAACCCCGTCGCCGAGCATATCTCAGGTGACCGCTTTCGGATTTACTTCTCGTCGCGGAACATCGAGAACCGTTCGGCGATCGGCTGGGTGGAGATCGATCTCAAGAATCCGACCAAGGTGCTGGCCGAATCGACGACGGCCGTGCTGCTGCCTGGCGAAGACGCGTTCTTCGACGACTCGGGCTGCTCGATCGGCTGCATCGTTCCTGTCGGCGGGCAACGCTATCTCTACTATATGGGCTGGCATCTGACGCAGCGCGTGCCCTGGCAGAATCAGCTTGGTCTCGCCATCAGCGCAGGCCCCGGGCAACCCTTCAAGCGCAGCTCACGATTTCCCGTGGTGGCTCTCAACGAGATCGACCCCTACACCATCTCCTACCCCTGGGTGCTGCAGGAGAACGGGCGCTTCCGGATGTGGTACGGCTCCAACATCGCCTGGGGCAGGGTCAAGGAGGATATGCGGCACCTGATCAAGTACGCCGAGTCGGACGACGGCATTCACTGGGAGCGCCCGGACATCGTCGCGATCGATTTCGGCTTTTCCGGCGAATACGCGATGTCCAAGCCCTGCGTGCTGAAAGATGGCAACACTTACAAGATGTGGTTTTGCTCGCGCGGCGAGCGCTACCGCATCCGGTACGCCGAATCGCCGGATGGCCTCGTCTGGACCCGGGTTGGCGAGCAGGACGCGATCGACGTGTCCGCCGACGGCTGGGATAGCGACATGATCGAATACCCCTGCGTGTTCGATCACAATGGCCAGCGTTTCCTGCTCTATTCCGGCAATGGATATGGGCTAGAAGGCTTCGGCATCGCGGTGTGGGAGGCGTGACGGCGAATCCTGTGCCGGTGCCCGGAACGAAGGAACAACCCTTGAATATCAGCGATTTATTGTCGAGCGTCATGCGGCGGCCCGTGCCGCCGATCACGTCTTCCACTAAACTTGTCGAAATCCCAGGCTGGGACTCCGTCATAATGGTGCGCCTGATGCTGACGCTTGAGGAAACTCTCGGCCGCGAACTATCGGAGAGCGAGATCGAAGCCGTGGCAACGGTTGCAGATGTAGAGCGGATTATAAGCCCAGGATGAGACGGTGAGCGGGACGCCTCGCAGCTGGGTCGTGGTTTCAGGGGCCGGGGGCGCGCTCGGGCGCCTGATCGTCGAGCGCTATGCCGCCGGGGGTCGACACATTCTGGCACTCGATCGGGACGCAAGTGCCCTCGCCGAGCTCGGCAAGATGGCAGGCGTCGTCGCGCAGGCGGTGGATCTTGCCGATCCCAATGCCGTGCAGGCGGCTTTCGACGCCGCCATTCCCCGGAGCGAGCCGATTGCGTTGCTGGTCAATGCCGTCGGCCTGATCTGGAACGAGCCGGTGCTTCGACTGAAGGGTGCACGCTTCTCCATGCATGCCATCGACAGCTTCGAGCGCGTCATCCGCGCCAATCTGACGGCCGCCTTCGTCACCGCGACGCACGTCGCTGCGCGCATGGCGCGCACGGGCGGCGGCGCGATCATCAATTTCAGTTCGATCTCGGCCGGCGGCAATACCGGCCAAGCCGCCTACAGCGCGGCGAAGGCGGGGGTGGAAGGCATGACGCGCGCCATGGCCCGCGAACTCGGCCCCCTCGGCATTCGCGTCAACGCGATCGCGCCCGGCTTCATAGATGTGGCGACGACACGAGAAGCCCTGGCCGATGCGGTCCTGACCGACTACGCCAGGCGCACGCCGATCGGTCGACTGGGGACGGTCGACGAATTGATGGAGGGCATTGCCAGCCTGGCCGACAATGGCTTTCTGAACGGCATCGTCCTGCAGCTCGACGGCGGCCTGAGGCTTTAGTCATGACAGGGCAAGGTGGAAGGGCTTTGGCGCCGAGCCATCTGTGGGAGGCTTTCGATCGTGTCGCCGACGAGCGCGCAGACGCGCCGGCGTTGATCTTTCCCGATGGGGTCGACAGCTTTTCAGGGCTGCGCGACAGGGCGCGGCGCGCCGCCGGTTGGCTCAAGGCGCAGGGAGTCGGTCGCGGCGACGTCGTCGCGATCCAGTTGCCCAAGCGGCGCGAGACCTACGCGCTTTGGCTCGCGTGCCTGCATCAAGGGTGTCCCTACGTCTTCATGGACCCGCGCAATCCGCCGCCGCGGAACAGCAGGATCCTCGCCCGGCTTCAGCCGCGTCTGCTGGCGACGACGGGCGAAACGGTGAATCCGCACGGCTCGACGCTCCGCATCGCGACGCCCGAAGAGGGCAGCCGTTGGCTCGACGGCCTGCCACCCTCTTCGTCGGCGCCCCTGCCGGCAACCCCGCATGGACTTGATCCAGCCTATATCATGTTCACCTCCGGCTCGACGGGCGAGCCGAAGGGTGCGGTTATCCCGCATCAGGGCGTTCTCAGCTTGATGCGCTGGGCGCGCTCGCTGCTCAGCTGGCCGCAAGGCGTGCGATTCTCGAATATCAACCCGCTGCATTTCGACAATGCGGTGTTCGATCTCTATGGCGGCCTCGTCAACGGCGCCGCCCTCGTACCCGTCGAAACCTCACTGCTCGCAAACCCGGCGCAGTGGGTCCGCCGCTTGCGTGAAGGGGGAGCGTATGTCGTTTTCGCCGTGCCGACACTGTTCCAGACGCTCGATCAGCTGCGGCTCTTGAGGCCGGAAAACCTGCCCGAAGTGCGCGTTTTCATGTTCGGCGGCGAGGGCTTCCCGGCGGCTCCCCTCACGGACTTTCATGCCCGGTTCACCCAACAGGCGCGCTTGATCAACGTCTATGGGCCGACGGAAACCAGCTGCATCTGCTCGAGCCTGGAGATCGACGAGGCGGCGCTGGCGGCGGCGGGAACGGGACTTCCCTCGCTGGGCCGCATGCACGTCGATTTCGATCACATGATCCTTGACGAGGCGGGCGGTGAGGTGGCGCCCGGCAAGCCCGGCGAGCTCTGGATCGGCGGCGCCAATGTCGGCCTCGGCTACTACAACGACCCCCATGAGACGGCAGGCCGCTTCAGGCAAGACCCGCGGCAGTCCGCCTTTCGCTCCATCTGGTATCGCACCGGCGATCTGGTGCGCGAGGATGCGGCCGGGAGGCTGTGGTTCGTGGGTCGCGCCGACAACCAGGTCAAGATCCGCGGCCACCGGATCGAATTGGAAGAGATCGACCTCGCAATCGAGGCGATCGACGGCGTGAAGCGCGCCGTCACCGTGGCTGTGACGGTGGACGGCGGCGCGGAATTGCGTGCGGCTTTCAGTGCCGAGCGCGCCGTGCCGCCCGAAGAAGTCCGCAGCCACTGCGCCAGGTGCCTGCCAACGTACATGCAGCCCGCGCAGGTCGCGCAGATCGACACCCTTCCCCAGAACGCCAATGGTAAGATCGACCGCAAGGCGGTCGCCCGCTTGCTCCGGGACGCGTCATGAAGCTGTCGATTGTCTCAACGCTCTATAAATCCGAGGGGACGGTGGCCGAATTCGTGCGTCGGGCCTCAGCCGCTGCCCTGGCGATAACCGAGAGCTACGAGATCGTCCTGGTCGACGATGGATCGCCCGATGGCGCTCTCGCCATCGCGGTGGCGCTGGCGTCGACCGATCCGCATCTCAAGGTCGTCGAGCTGTCGCGCAATTTCGGTCACCACAAGGCGCTGATGACCGGGCTGAAGCATGCCCGCGGCGACTATTGCTTCCTGATCGACAGTGACCTTGAAGAGGCCCCTGAGTTGCTGGCCGAGTTCTGGGCCAAGCTGCACGACGAAGGCAAGGACGTCGTCTACGGCTTTCAGGCCCGGCGCCTGGGTGGCTGGGCGCGGCGCCTTACCGGTGCCATCGCCTATCGACTGTTCGACTGGCTGCTGTCGGTTCCCATTCCGACCAATCATCTTACGGTTCGTCTGATGCGCCGCAGCTATGTCGACTCGCTGCTGTCGCATGGCGAGACGCAACTCGTCATCGGTGGCCTGTGGGTCATCACGGGATATCGGCAGCAGGGCATCAGCGTCGCCAAGAGCAACAAGGGGGCGACGACCTACTCGTTTTTGAGATCGTGGCAAATCTTCCTCGACTCGGTGACGAATTTCAGCGCCGCACCTTTGGTGGCGATCTTCTATATCGGCATACTGATTTCAGTGGTTGCCGGACTCTTCGCGATCTCGCTCCTGCTGCGTTGGGCGTTTGGCGGGATCGGCGTGGCGGGCTGGGTTTCGGTGATGCTTTCGGTCTGGTTCCTGGGTGGCCTGGCGATCCTGTTCATCGGCGTGGTCGGGCTATACTTGTCGAAAATCTTCGTCGAGACCAAGAACAGGCCGTTGACGATCGTTCGGGCGGTTCATCAGTCGGCCGCGGCGGAGGACAGCCCTTGAGCGCGATGACGCGCGTCGCCCTGTTTACGGCGCAGGACGTCGGCTACACGCTCGTTGAGCACTTCGCGCCCAAGGTCGATCTGTTGGTCATGTCCTACGATGTCGAGCGCTACGAAGCGTATGGCTACCGCTCTGCGCTGGCCTACTGCCGGAGAAACGAGGTCAAACACGTCGAAGCGCCGAAGGCCGATCAGCGGGTCATGGATGCCCTGTTGGCCCACAAGCCCGACATCATCGTGTCGTGCTGGTACGCCAAGATTTTGCCCGTCGAGATGCTGGGCACGGCACGACTTGGCGGCATTAACGTCCACCCTGGCAAGCTGCCCTACTACAAGGGCCGGTGGCCGACCCCGTGGTACATCCTGAACGGCGATCCGACCTACGGCATTGCCGTGCACAAGATGGTGCCCGAAGTCGATGCCGGCGATGTTTACGTGCAGCGCGAGTATCCCATTCCGCCGACGATGACCGGTCACGAGCTGGTACGCGAGACCATGCGCACCAGCGGCGAGGCGATCATCGAGAGCTTCGACCCCATTGTATCCGGCAAGATCAAGGCTGTTCCGCAGGCGCCCGGTGGCTCGCGGTACGACCACGTCGACAAGACCTACACGGTGGACTGGAGCCAGCCAGCCGATATCATCAACCGGCATATCCGGATTCATGCCCGACCCTACGAGCCCGCCATGGCGTTGCTTGACGGCAAATGGTTCCACATCAACCGGGCCACTGCCGTTCCGTCCACGACCGGGCAACCCGGCACGCTGATCGCCCCGCTGACGGTGGCTTGTGGCCAGGGTGCCCTGGTGATCGAAGACATGCAGCCGTGCGCTGATGACTGAGATCGAGGCCAAATACGGCGCCTTCTACAAGGCACGTGATTCCGCCCACGTGTATCCCGTCGAGTTCGTCGTCCGGGCCTTTCTCGGCTCGTATCCGCGGCTCACGGCGGACATGACGCTCTATTCCGGCCGACGCATTCTCGACCTTGGCTTCGGCGACGGCCGCAACATGCCGCTGCTTTGCGACCTCGGCATGGCGGTGCATGGGGTCGAAATTGCGGAGGAGATCTGCCGGCGCACCGTCGAGCGTCTGGCGGCGTTGGGCTATGCTGTCGAGGCTCGTGTTGGCCGCAATCATCGGATTCCGTATGCCGATGCCTACTTCGATCACATCCTCGCCTGCCATGCTTGCTATTATGTCGATCCCGGTACGACATTCCTGGACAACGTCAAGGAAATTGCCCGGGTACTGAAGCCGACCGGGCGTTTCGTCTTCTCCGCTCCGATGGGGACGAGTTACATCCTGAATGGGGCCACGCCGCTGGGCGACGGGCATGTGCGAATCGCCAACGATCCATACGGCGTGCGCAACGGCTATGTCATGCGCAAGTTCGATTCGGCAGCCGAGATCGAGGCGGCGATTGCGCCTTTTTTCGCCGATGCGCGCATCGGCACGGCACGCAACGACTGGTGGGGTATCGACGAGCAGGTCTGGATCGTGGTCTGCAGGAGGGCTTGAAGAAGCTCAAGGGTCGCTCAACAGACCATTGGGGCGCTGGATCGATTTGAGATGTCCGCGAGCCTGCGGTCCGCAGTGCATCAGGGTATCGACGATGCTGACCCCGTGCTCGAACGACTCGGATGCCTGTTGATAGGTGGGATAGCCAGCGTAGTTGGCGTAACGCAACTTGACGCCGGCAGCCGCGAATTCGGCGGATTGAATATAGTCGCGTGCGGCCGGTCCCGAAACATAGACATCGGCCTTTCTGCCTGCGCAGATTTCGACGAGCCGGCCGGTCGGAGATTGCGCCTGGCGGGGTATTTGGCTCGTGCGCTGAAACTCCGGGGCGAGGTCCAGCATGGTTGAGATCCTGCGCAGGAACAGCTCGTTTATTTCCGTCAGCAGAGGAAGCGTGGCCGCCTGCTCGTAGAGCTTTTCCAGCGGCGGCCCATAGAGCGAAAAGAAGGGCGCCTTGCCGTAGGCGTGCTGGATGCTGCGCCAATGCTTCTCTGCCCAGCCCGACTCCGATACCTCCATCTCGGCGATCGGCGCGTTGAACCGGCCCTTGCTCGAGACAGGGATCGTCAGCCAATGCAGGCGGCCGTCGATGATGATCCGGTTGCGATTGCGCCAGTCGCGGCGGGTGAACTGGGCCTCGTCGAAGATCATGAATTCGTCAACGGCGGCGATGATGTCGAAATATCCCTTCCAGGGAATATAGTTCGACTGGAGGATGGCGATTGTCTTGGTTTTGGTCATGCGAGAGAGTAATTCCGCTTCCGGCCTGCTCCGACTGCAGCGTTCGTCAGTCCCCGGCTTGACACGCGGTGCGCGTCAAGTGGTAGTTCCAGCACCTGTCACATCCTTGGAAAATCACATGCTGCCGTCTTTGATGGTTTTCGCCGTTCTTGCCCTGACTGTCTATGGGCAGCTCATGATCAAAGCGCGATCGCTCGCACATGCGGCGCCGATCGGCGACGGCGCCAATAAGCTGCAATACCTCATCTCGATGTTCGGCGATATCGGCGTGCTCAGCAGCCTTGGCGCCGCTGTGGTCGCCGCCGTCCTTTGGATGCTCGCCATCGAGCGTGTGGAGGTCGGCTAC
>Ga0209648_10001720_pt1 | contig 17783 bp, 18 predicted proteins | sample GraSoi2013_115cm_FD_185830 | JGI IMG/M metagenome (GOLD analysis project Ga0209648, IMG submission 185830) | Grasslands soil microbial communities from the Angelo Coastal Reserve, California, USA - Sample 9_17_2013_115cm (SPAdes) (version 2) | ecosystem: Environmental > Terrestrial > Soil >...
TGTGTTGATAGAATTTTTCCGCCGTCGCTTCACGTGCCTTGACGTATTCTGAGAGAAGAAGTTGGTCTGTTCCGTAATGAACTCTCTGATTCAGAAGCAGCATATGTCCGATGCTTTCTGATGAAAACGGCGGGATTTGCTGCGAGAGCAGTGTATCCAAATAGCTATATGCACTCATCATTCTCATTCTTATCGTCGCTGTAAAAGGCGTGTCTTTGCGACCGATGCCTCGAAGCTCGAGCTCATCATCAATTTCCCTCCAACGCATCTCGACTATCTTGAGAGACGCATCAATTTCTTCTAGTTGTAATCTTTCAGGACACGGTTTCACTTTTTCCTGTCTCCCTTTTTCGCGTCGCTTCCAACGGGGACACTCATTCCCTCCGCCCGGCGGCCCACCTCCCGCGCACAGTGTATCACAGGAGGTGGGAGCGTCCGTGTAGCAGAGATGTCTGCGTGCCATGAAAGCAAGTAACCTCCACCAAACCAGTCCGAGAACCCAAATCTTTTCGTTTCAGATTTTCAGATGTACATTTTGCAATGATGATGGTGATCAGGTATACTGAAGAGAGATCGTGCTGTTGGCCCTTTTTGTGTGAGAAGGACTTGGAATGTACGAATCATCCTTCCCGATCGTAGCCCTTTCAAAAGCCCAAGGAACACAAGTTGATGAACGCTAACGCAACAGGAGAGCAGATCGTGGTCATTGTCGGGGCCGGGCTCGCCGGCGGCAATGCGGCTGTGACCCTACGAGAAGAGGGATGGCGGGGCCGCATCGTGCTCCTGGGCGCGGAGCCGGGCATCCCTTTCGGCCGTCCGCCGCTGTCCAAAACCTATCTGCGGGGTGAGGAAGACCTCAGTGCCTGGCACGTCAAGCCCGCCGACTGGTATGGTGATCACGACGTTGAACTGCGCACCGGGTCCACCGTGCGGCAGGTAGATACTGCCCTCAAGCAGTTGCGACTCGAAAGTGGAGCCACGTTGTACTACGACAAGCTGGTGCTCTGCACTGGCGGAAGAAACAGGCGCTTTGCGGTGCCCGGAGCGAGCCTGCCGGGCGTCTATCAACTGCGCACGGTAGCGCAGTGTAATGAGATCCGTCAGGTCGCCCAGCCTGGTGCGCGCGCCGTGGTGGTCGGCATGGGGTTCATCGGAGCTGAGGTGGCCGCCTCTCTGCGCCAGATGGGCCTCGAGGTCACCGCTGTGCTCCCTGGAGCAGCACCGCTTGCCACGGTCCTCGGCAACGAGGTCGCCGCCGTGCTCGCAGCGCTTCACCGCGAGCATGGGGTCCACCTGGTGACGAACGACCAGGTGATCGGCTTCGAGGGCGGCAACCGGGTGGAGCGCGTGTTGACTGCTAAGGGAGCACAACTGGCGTGCGACCTGGTCGTCGTCGGTATCGGGATCGCGCCGGCCGTGGACGCGCTTGCTGGCAGTGCGATTGCCCTGGATAACGGGATCCTCGTGAATGCGCGCTGCCAAACGAGCGTGCCCGATGTCTTCGCCGCAGGGGATGTGGCTAACCTGCTGCACCCGGTCTTCGGGAGGGTGCGGGTAGAGCATTTCAACAACGCCGAAAAGCAAGGCCGTGCGGTGGCCCGCGCCGTGCTCGGCAACCTGCAGGCGTACGATTATATCTACAGTTTCTGGTCTGACCAGTACGAGCACAAGCTGGAATACGTGGGGTTTGCCAGAAGCTGGGAGCGGATTGTCCTGCGTGGCAGCTACGACAGCAGAAAGTTCCTGGCCTTCTACCTGACGCAGGGCACCCTGCAGGCGGCTTTCGGGCTGAACCGTGGGGGTGACCCGGAACTCGAGGCTGATGCCGAGCTGCGCGCGTGTCAGGATCTGATTCGCGGCCGAATCCGACTAGCGGAAACCGCCCTGGCGGATGACCGTGTGGACCTGCGGTCATTGAACATCGCTCCGCAGTGAACGCTGCGCTGCCGTATGACCTGGTAGCCACCGAGTTAAGGTCTTGCGCCGCTCTCAGTTAGGGTGTCAATACGGGTGTCAAGTGGAAATGAGAACCGCCTGAAGTGGCTTGTATCCTGGCTTCAGCCGGGCTTGGGTGCCGAAGGGGGGACTCCTGCCCATTACTTGCTTACTATGCTCTTAACTCAGCTTCCCACCTTACTTAAAGGATATCTGAAGCCGCGAAGTAGGCTAATTGACAGTTCTTTTGACAGTTTACTTTTTGGAGTGTCCCCAAAAAGTCCAGACCACCAAGTCATTAACATATCGAATAGTGTAACTCGAATTCATTGAGAGGCACGTAATCCAAGGACGGATGGAGACATTTGACATGATACACGTCCTCCAGAAAGGCCTGCAGGCGCGGCTGCCGCCTCCTCAAAGGATTGCTAGTGGTGGAAATAGACCACCTCAAACTTGGGCGCCTTGAAAAAGCTTTCCGCAAACAGCCAGGCGTCCTGTCATATCAAGACGGATTAAGTACTCCAGTTCCCGTTACAGGTGTTCCCCTCTGTCTCTACCTTCCACATTCCAGCAGCCCGGGTCAGTTGATCGAAGCTTCCCTGAATGGTCAGCGTATCGTTGGTCTCTGTGGAACCACCAGGGAGGAGGATGGAAACCGTGAACTGTCCTGCCCGTATCGACCAGTATCCCCTCCATGTATAGAGACATATCCCGGCCCGGTAGCACAGGGGCCATTGTTCAACATGACCTCATACTGGTTGATGGAGGTGCGGTCAGCACTCAATACCAGCGTAAATTGTCCCGACTCTGGCGGCGAGTCCTTCACCTCTCCAACATCCGCGACAGGCGTTGCGAGGGGGCAAAGCGCTCCGCCCAGCGGCCCCAGGCCGGTAAGGCTGGCGCTAAGTAGGAGCAGCGCCAGTACAGCGCCAGCCACAATCCTCCAGTTGTTCGACTAGCGTTTCCTGAGCGCAGCAGGCTCAGCGTCCGGCAAGCCACTCCCTGGGGCCGGCAGGTCCGGCGCTGGCATGCGCTCAGTTGAGGGCTGATCAGCTTCAGCCTGGAGCGGTGGTTGCAGCTCTGAGGAAGTCTCTGAGGGCGTGCCCTACTCAGATATCAGTGAACCTATCAGCGACTTGGCGGACGGCGGCGCGGGCCGACTCCAGAAGCGCGCCAGGAAGAAAACTGCCACAACCGATCCGATCCACAGCACGGCTGAAATTCCAGGGTCTGGAGGCGCGCCCGGCTCCGCTGGCCCCTTGAGCGTGAGGTGGATCTCTTGCCTGCCAAACCCTTAGACAAACAGTACCACTGATGCGCTGCCCAGCCCCAGGAGCAACCCTTTCAGCAGCACACCCCAGCGAGAACGGAGCAGCAAGAGTAATACTGCCGGGGCTACTACCTCCGCAAGAGAGAAGGAAGGGAGTGCCGCCATAGGGGGTGCCTCCAGGTCCATTGTAGAGGAACTCAGGAAGAAACACAGGCCAACCAGATTGGCAACCCACAAAGCACTCGCCAACCAGCGATTGATGCCAGCGCCGATGAGGCCCCAGAAAACTAAGGAACTGTCAACCTAGAGGAACGAGCCCACCACGAAGATCTCCGCTGAGCCTCTATCCTCAACCCGACCCTCTATGCTTCTCCACGCGCTCAGGAGAAAAGAACTCGTGACCAGGATCATCAGCCCAAGTGAAAACAGGGCCAGAGCATTGCGCCGGACTGGTAGTATTGATGAAGAAATGAGACACCTTTCTCGAATACGATCACAATACATCAAATGGCTTCTTGTTGAGGTTGGACCAGGATCACTGCACAAAAGTATCCTATGATGGCCTATTAGGCCCGCCGGCGAAATGTGCAACGCTAAGCCCCCAAAGAAGCGGCTGAGAGCGTATGAGGAACACCGCTAAGCCAGATGTCAGAAAAGCGCTTCTGTTGTCCGCAGAGAGTGTAGTTGCCCTTGCCGCTTCTTGGGGGCCTGCAGGTCGAATCAGAGCCACGCTATCGATACCATTATAGAGGAGCTCTCCCATATTTTTCTTGTGCTTTCCGAAGAAGATGTTGGGCGCTTTTTTCCCATGCTTCGGGTAATAAAGCCGCGGGATAAGGACCATCTCCTGATTCGTACACTATGCCATGATATAAAGCAGAATTTGCTTCAAGAGGAAGCATGTATTTACAATAGCGCGGCTTCGTCAGGAGAGCAATGACCTGTTCTGCTACATTTTCGATATCAGTAGGTAAATCACTTTCTGAGAGGATTGCTCCGTCATTGTGTACATCTTTGAGTAATTTTCTCATGACCTCCTCTTTCGTCAGCGCGTCTCGTCTAAGCCTTTCCCAGGCTGTTTGAATTTGCTCTTTGGGGACTTTCCCCTCCTTCACCAATCGTGTGACGGTAGCAGCAGCCAACGTATTATCTACCCAATACCCAGGGAAGCTGGCAAGATGGTGTATCACGGGAGGATGCCCTCTATTTAACCGCAGTGTCTGCTCGGCAGTCAAACCTAACGTCTGTGTGGCCGGGGAGAAATCAAGCACAACATCCCGGCCCTTGGTATCCACCATCCGCAGGACTTTTTTGGGGAATTCTTCGCATTGCTGCGCAAACATGAACTCGCCCGTAGACCCATGTGCTGCCAGCAGCTGGATCGCAGCAAAGGCGATGCCACTTTTTTCTCTGGTTCTTTCGTCTCTTTCGGCCACCACATACGGAATAATCCCAGAGAGAGAAATAGCGGAAAAATCAAATACTCCCCACATTCCGCAGTTTGATCGACAGTTTTTCCGAAAATTGGAGTGTGGAGTCCACGGCAAATGAACCCACAATCCGCAGTTTCGGCTAGCGCTTTGTTGATTCGTCTCTCTTGGGGTTCAGCCTCTTATCTCGTGCTTAGTGGACGCAAGGAGCCAGGGCAGCTTAGGGAGTCACGTCAGAACCATCGTTGCTCCCGACGCCGAAGATCGCTTTTGGAGGAAGCACTCCCGTTTTCCCTGAAACAGACGCGCTTCTACTGTCTCTTCTGTCTGTCTGTGGAGAGCTTCTCATCAGCTGAACGTGCACCAAGCACGGATTGAGAGGCTGATCCTTTCTCCTTGAACTGCCCGCGGCCCTGCTCTTCATCACCCTGTACGTCGCACGCCTCCTTTTTCGACGTTGGGGAGAAGCTACCCAGCCTCAACGCCCGTGGCGTGTCTCAGCAAGATCATCTCTTAGCTCATGCCAGGCAGATGGAAGGCATACACATTGTCGTCAAATGAGCCGACATAGACCACGCCATTGGCGACTGCCGGGGAGGACTCGATATAACCCCCCGTGGTGTAGCTCCACTTGCGTCTGCCCGTCACAGCATCCAGGGCGTACAGCTTGTCATCACTTGAGCCGACATAGACCACGCCATTGGCGACTGCCGGGGAGGATTGGATAAAACTTCCCGTGGTGTAGCTCCACTTGCGTGTGCCCGTTACAGCATCCAGAGCGTACAGCTTGTTGTCTGCCGAGCCGACATAGACTACACCGCCCGCTACTGCCGGAGAGGAGCCGATACTTCCCGTGGTGTAGCTCCACTTGAGTGCACCGGTCATGGCATCCAGGGCGTACAGCTGGCCGCCCACTGAGCCGACATAGACCACGCCATTGGCGACTGCCGGGGAGGAGAGGACATAACCCCCCGTGGTATAGCTCCACTTGAGTGCACCGGTCATGGCATCCAGGGCGTATAGCTTGTCGTCAAATGAGCCGACATAGACCACGCCATTGGCGACTGCCGGGGAGGAGTAGATAGTATATCCCGTGGTGTAGCTCCACTTGAGTGCACCGGTCACGGCATCCAAGGCGTACAGCTTGTAGTCATCTGAGCCGACATAGACCACGCCATTGGCGACTGCCGGGGAGGAGTAGATAGTATATCCCGTGGTGTAGCTCCACTTGCGTGTGCCCGTCACGGCATGCAGGGCGTACAGCTTGTGGTCTGCCGAGCTGACGTAGACCAGGCCGCCCGCTACTGCCGGGGAGGAGACGATAGAACCTCCCGTGGTGTAGCTCCAATCACGGGTCAAGGCGGACACGTTGGAGGGAGTGAGGACATTTTCATAGGGGTTGTACCCCTTGTGATGGAGCCCGAAGTGGAACTGGGTCCAGTCCACCTGGACCAGGAAGAGTGCCAGTGCCGTCAGGCCACTGCTTTGGCCCGTCGCCCGCACAGCATGTGTCCCAGGCAACGCGCTTTTAGGCACGGTAATCCGTACTACAAACTTCCCGGTGGCATCGGTGGTCGCCGCACCTACCTGCGTCGTATCAACGTCTACGAGCACGGGTTCACTGTGACCAAACCCTGCGCCATTCACCTGCACGCTGGTGGTAGGTGGCCCCACCTTTTGTGAGAGCCCGATGTGTGGGCCAGCTGCCTGCGCCACTCCTCGTAAGGAGGTGGACAGACCAAGCCCGCTGGCGAAGACCAGCAGCAGGAGGAAAAGACCGAGATGCGAACGCGAAGCGGAGCGCATGAGAACGCCTCACTTTCAAGCACGCTCCGGTGAACACGAGCGTGCGGCTCATGTGCAGGGGTTGACAAGACATGTGACACGCCCACCTGCTTACATCTAGTATGGCAGCACGACGGAGGGCTGAGAAGAGGGAAGTGGTAAAGATTCGGTTACGATTGAGTAATGATTGTGTGAGTTCGGTTGTACATCTGAGACCCCGCCAAGGGTGGCTTGACGCAAATGAAGCATCATCTTTGCACCCACATCTCCCCTGCTCACTTGCTACACCCGCTTTACAAGCCGATGAGCGACTTGAGATACCCTATTTTTCGTGCAATGCATGCCATTACCCCCCATTCCGCAGATTCAGCCAGAGGGAGCCCCCAATTCGCAGTTTCCATCCATAATTATTGGGAAAATTGCCTGGAGCTTGCATTGTCTCAAGTTCTTCAACAACCACCGCAGAGGGTGAGTTGCAAAGGACGAGCGAGCGGTATAGACTAGCAGTAGTCCTCCTCAGTGTTGTCCTCAGAAATTTCCCCAGTGTTTGACATAGCCAAAGGCGTCGAGAGAACAAGGAAGCTCCCAGTATTACTTAGCTCTGCTGGTAAATGCTCCGTAAAGGTCTCACATGAGTACTTCGATCATAGTGCGGACACGAAAAGACAAACAGGAGCAGGAGAAACGAACATGCATGCACAAGTGTATTCCACTCAAGGTCTTCCTGCGGGACAGGTCAGCATCGTGGCTCGCCCACGAGGCGGTGACTGGCTACCCGATGAGATGAAGGCCATCCGTTCGGCGGGCGTTGACATCCTGGTCTCTTTACTGACTCCCCATGAGGTCACGGAATTGGATCTCAGAGAGGAAGCAGCATGCTGTCGTCGTCAGGAAGTCATCTACCTCTCGTTTCCGATCCCAGATCGCAGTACTCCTCCATTTTCCGAAAGCACCTTCGCCTTCCTGGAGCAGTTACACAGACAGGTGGCAGCAGGAAAACATGTCGCTGTGCATTGCCGTCAAGGACTGGGCAGAGCTGCTCTCATGGTAGCCAGTGTGTTGGTGCTCACCGGTTTTTCCCCAGATCAGGCCTTTGAGCGCCTCAGTTTAGTTCGGGGATATCCAGTGCCGGAGACAGATGAGCAACGTGCCTGGGTCGTGGCTTTCTCCCGATTTCAGAGGAGTTTCCTCGACTAATGTGCGGAGGTCTTCCTCCGCCTGTTCAGCCGGTGGGAGTATAGATGTCCTTGTAGAGGGGCCCTAAGAGGTGCAAAACGAGTTGATGAACGGGCTGTAGCCCTAAAACAAGCACTAGCGACGTTGCAGCGGTTTGCACATGGAGCAACTCAACACCCTCGAAGCATTGAAAGATCCAGCGCATGGTCGGGCGGACTGTCGGTTTGTGGACTTGATCGGGAATCGTCTGCTGGGTCTCGGCCAGACGGGTTCGCAGCCGGAATTCAGCTAAGCGGTAGACCAGCAAGCATAATACCATGATCAAAGCGAGCGCCACGATACGCTCCGGTTTTTTGACAAAGACCGAGGAAGCCAGAAACAACGGATCTTTGAGGAAACGAAAGCTACGCTCCACGCCGCCTTGTTCTTTGTAGGTCGTCACCAATGCGTGATCCGAGAGGGCAGCTGTCTCGAGGACATTAGTGCCAACGATGAAACACGCCTTGCACAACGCTTCCTCCTCCACCTGCACCTTGTTGACCGTCACGCTTGCCATGATTTGCCAATGGTGGGTGGCAGGAAAGGCGTCTTTGCGTGGACGCCCTTTGCCTGCATGATGAGGATGCGCCACGAACTCGACTTTGACCTCGAGCCAGGTCGGCTTGCCTTTCAGTTCACGCTCGAAAGCGGCTCTCGCATCAGCTTCACAGGCAAATCGGCGATTCGCGAGATGCCAACACTTCTGCTCCCAGTTTGTTTGGGCTCGGTTTACCTAGCGTTGTAAGCTTCCCTGGGCTCGCTGCAAGGAAGCTGTCGTGCGAACGATGACCCAGCGTTCTGATCCCTGCGGCAGTTGCAGCACCCGGCTAAACCATTGCATGCTGCCATCCTCAGAACACTGCCACTCATCGGAGCCTTTGCGCAAGATTGTCTGGGCTTCGGTCAAGGTCTCTGAGACCCGGCTGATCCACTTCACCCCGGCTTCGTTCAACTGCCTCATATTGGATTGGCTGTAGATCCCGTTATCGGCAACATACACACTTAGCTCCCCATCCGCTCCGTGCAATTGGTCTTGTAGAGCAGTGATAGCTGCAAGCAAGTTTGCCTTATCACTGCTGTTACCATCGAGTGGGCGCAGGAACAGCGGGATATCCCCATCATGGGTGGTCGCCATCGCCAACATCCATTGCGGTGCGTTCCTCACGATGATCGCGCGAATAGCCATAGGTGATGGCAATGAGGGCGGCTTCAGGGGATGGTAGCTCTACTCGCTCTGCTTCTTCACCTGACTCTTGTCCTCTGGCAGCAGCACCATACGCTCCACTGACGGAGAACGACGTTGTGTCCACATGCACCTGCTCTGCTTTCACACTAAAGATCTGGCGTGCTTGTCCGGCTAGACCCGCAAAGAGCCTGGTGGGATCGTGTGCGTACAACCAATCGAGCGTGCGCCCCAAGCAATCATCATTGAGCATCTCAGCCGTGATCCCCGCACCCAGCAAGTGCTCGACTGGTTTGTTGGCGAAGTACTGAGGGACCAAATACAATTGTCTGTTGCTGAACCCCAAGCCGTTGAGAATCATGGCCACCGTTGCCGTTCCAATGCTCACCTGTGGGTGATGAGAAGGATCTTGAGCATCCAGCCAGGTGGCCAGACCAATTTCTTGGCACACGCCCGCCACAATCCCTAAGGTCTCATCCGCAAATAACTCCCTGATCTAGGGTGAGGCAGCATCTTGAGGTTTAATGGTATAGTTCCACTCGCCATGAAAGGCATCACGGACAATGTTGAGGGCCTGGAGTTCGGCGTCGCTGACGGTGAGGCCCGTCGGATACGTCTGGCTGTCCTTGATGGCGGTGACGTGCAATCCTTCCTCGGTGGTCGTATGAGAGATCAACTCAATGACGGTTTCCAGAGAGGTAAGTGGTATGGCGCGCCAGTTGATGGAGATAAAAGAAAAGAGGCGATGCTCGATCTTGTTCCATTTGCTGGTGGCAGGCGGATAATGCGCCACGGTGATCGTGAGCTGTTCTTCAGTGGCCAGGGTTTGCAGGGTCTTCTTCCACAGCGTGTTGCGCACCCCGAGGCTTTCGCCCCCATCGGCGGTGATGAGGAGTTCGTGTGCCTGGGGATAGAGCCGTTTGCCGCAGTGCTTCCACCACCTCCTGATGCTCTCTACCGCAAACTCCGCCGTCTCATGATCGATGCCCACATTCACGAAGCCCTGGTTATGCACCAGATCATAGATGCCGTAGGGGATGGCACGGCCTGTGGCCAACGAGCGGTAGTCGTAGACGTTGACGTGTGTCTCTTGCCCTTTGGGCTGCCATTCGCGCCCCTGGTTCTTAAACGTTCCCAGCAGCTCTTTCTTCTTACAGTCCACCGAGATGGCCGGCGCTTGCTTCTGCTCGAACTGCTTACACTGGGTCGTGATGTGCCCAAACTGCTGATCACGGTCGGCATGGGATGTACCCTCCAGCGTTTTCTTGTTGACTTTGAGCGAATAGCCTTGCTCGTGCAGCACGTCGGCCAGTGCCGTCTTCTTGATGCGATGTCCCTGCTTTGCGAGTGCCTTGACCAGATGGGACAACGAGTGCGTTGTCCATTTGATCAAGCTCATCGGATCCCCCTTGGGCTCCAGCAACTCCTCCAGGTCCCGTTGCAAGGTCGGATCCGTCACCGTCGCCTTCTTCCTCCCGCCTCCGGCTTGGCGGATCCTCCCTTGCGCTCGCGCTCGCTCTCCCTTGAGCTCTTTGACCCCGCGCTGCACCGTTTTCCAATCCGCTCCAGACAGCTCAGCTACCTGACTGATCCCTCCAGAGCCCATCTTGAGCGCTTCGGTTCCCAGATACAAGCGCCATTGCTGTTCATTCAATTCGTTTCGCAGAATCTCGTACTGTTGTTTGGTCGTCATGGTTTGATTTTAGCATATTTCTTCGTTTTATGGAAGTTATTTACGGATAAGCCCCAGGGCTGTTGCAAAGTCGAGAACTGCTGTTTAAGCAGCGAGAGTCGCCAAGGAGCGATCGAACTGATAAGCGAACTCCCGTCGGGCTTCAGCGAGATTGGTTCTGCCTCGACCGATCAGCAGCCCGATGACAACAGTATTGAGGATCGCCAGCACGTGAGGAGCATGCCCCCTGCGAAGTTGGGAATGATCCTCCCGCATGGTCGTATCCCGTCGATAGTGCAAGCCGTTCTCAATGCCCCAATGGCCACGGGTCAATTGAAGTCAAGCGGTGGGGCTCGGCGACATGCGCAGGCAAGCTGGTCACGCCATAGCGCACCTCTGTTTCGATGGTGCCAAGCCCATTGGTTCGCTGGCTTTCGAGTTTGAACACCTGCGCCAGTTCCGGCCAGGTACTGTAAGCGGAAAGCTCGTGACTTCCGGTGATCGTGCGCCTGTCCAGGCGACCGTGTCCTTTCTCTACGGTGCGAGCCGTGCGAAAATCGTTGGGCGGTGCCGAGGTGCCAGCCAACTGGCGATGGGGCTGGAAGAGCACGTCGATGTCCTCTCGTAAGCCCTCTTGATTGTCCTTGACCGTCCAGAGAGAGTCTCCATTGGCCTGGACAATCTGGAGGCTGAGCTTGCGCTGATCAAGCATCGCATCTCCGCTGACTACCACCCCACGCAGATCCAGTGGCTTGAGCAGTGTGGGCGCATGGGTGATTTCATTACTTTTCTGATCGACCTGCATCTGAGCCAGCACCACCCCTTGCTTAGGCAGGTAGGCGGCTAACAAATGGACCCCGCGGCTGGCTCCCAGGGGGATCGTTCCCCGCAAGGTTTTGCCATCCAACGCCAGTTGCAGGCTGCCGCGCTTGCGCTCAGACCGCCTGACTGCTCTGAGAAAAAACTGACCGAGCACGTGCTCCACCTCTGCTGGCTCAACCGCATGACCCAAGACCCGGCTCCAGGTACTGTAGTGCGGCATGCGCTCTCGCTTGAGGTGGAAGAGTTGACGCGAGTTTATGGGTGCGCAATTTGGCCCAATGCGCCATCGCACGACTACTATCCTGACCAGCCAATTTCGCCAGCACCCCGATCATGAGCAGACTCGCCAAGGGGTATTGCCGACCACGTCGGTCTCGATGATCAGGAATGGTTTGCCCGCCCGGCGTACAGCGCCTCCAAATCAAACACCAGCGCTTTCTGAGGAAGAGAGAGCTGACGCAAAAGTGTTGTATCGTTCATAGAAGGACCTTTCATGAGGAAATGGCATTGTTTCATCCATCTATACTCATGAGGGGTCCATTTTATTCCCGATCTTGCAACAGCCCTGGGATAAGCCCTAAGTGATCTAGGCGTTCATTGATGTAGCTCTCCTCCGACGTCATTTCGAGCCTTCCTCTTGCAGTAGGCTCTACCCTAGCAAATTCCGCTTTCTCTGTCAATCACACTGCGGAATGTGGGTACTCTCTTTGATTCCCTTGTTCTCAGTTCTTCCCAGAGGGAATATATTGTATTCGTCTGATGGTTTGCTATTTCCCAAAAGCTGATATCATCCGACAGATACTCTTCCACCCAGTTCAACACTTCCTCGGGATGCATATTATCTCTCTCACCATGGTGCTGCAGAGGATAGTAGACTTTGCGCATCGTGATAATTTTGTCTTCCTCCCCAGCAGACGTCACGGTCGCAATATAATGCCAGACCATATAAGGGACCCCTTGAGAACCTCTTCCGTCGAAGAGATCTTCTCTTACCTCACTAATGCTGCCATTTCCTCCGCTCCACATCGACGCGTAGGAGTCTCTCGCCGTTTGAATGGTCCTCCACTCTTCACCAGTAAGCTCATCAGAGCGTACCTCCACCACCTGAACATGCATGGAGCCAACGGAAAGCTTCACTTCCCTTCTGCCAGGAGCATGATGGTCAATAGAACCCCCGAGCGTTGCTAGAAAGAGGGGGGTGATGTCGGCGAGAGTGGACGACGTTCCAGAAGGAACGCTGGCATTGCCACTACAACGGAATTGGCTGTTGCTTGCTAGCAGTGGTTTTTTCGACATGGCTACTTCCTTGACTCATAAAAGCTCAGCACCTCATCTACCGGGCGACGCAACGACCTGGTCGAGGGAGCTTCCGCCAGTGACAAACGGAACAGTAACACTTCGCCCATCCGGTCATCGACCGCAAAGAGCTGGCAGTAACGGCCCCGCAACGTTCTCAATTCGTCAACCATCTCGTCAGGTAAGCCGGTCCCGTTTCCTCGCACCAGGCGTGCGAACAGGTAGACCAACGAGGTGACCGGCTGGAAAGCCAGATGCAATTGGGTTGTCGTGAGCCAGGCTCGTTGCATGGATCGCCCACCGTGAAAATAATCGAGTGGGCGGTGCCCGGGCATGGCAATCAAGGCAACACTTGAGGCCGCTTCGATAGAGCGCCTGGCCATCTTTTCCAGGGCTCGTCCACCCTTCCATTGTCGCACCAGGTCGAGCACAGACCAATCCCGGCACACGAGGAGAGCGGCCCTATCCGAGGGGGAGAGTTCCAATGTCTCCAGGTCAAGTCCATCACGGCTTTGTTCGGCTTCTGACTTGCTCCATCGAATCTCGTGCATCATTTCCTCATGTGATTGCAGATGAAGTAGTCTGAGCCTTTCAGCAGCACCTACGAGTTGAGTCAATTCTCTCAGTTCACCCTCTTCTTCAAGAGAGAAGAAGGTAGCGCCTTGTATGCTCTGAACCGAAGTGCCCAATTGGGAGAGAATCCCGTGAGGAAGTGGTTTCCTCACTCCCGTCTTGCGGTTCGTGCGACGTGAGGGGATAGCCTGGACCAACTCCACATGCCAGTGCGACCAGGCTTGTCCTGAGAGGAAATCGATCGCCGCTACCAGCCGGGTGTCCGGTTCCAGTGGAAAACTTTGGATGCGCGCCTCCAGGCCCATCGCGTGTGCCTGGAGCGCCAGGTTTTCGCAGGCTGCTCCTAATGCCACGAATGAGCCAGTATGCTCGTAATCCAACAAGGAGGCCGAACGTCCCCGGTCGTGGAACAAAAACACTGTGCCATCACGGCACACCCATTGCCAGGGTTGGCAATTTCCACCAGAAGGAGCAAGAATAGCCGCTTCGATCAGCTCGACGATCTGTTGCCGTTCGAGCACGATGCGCCCATCAGTCTGTAAAGGGGGGACTTGCTCGATCAACCCAGGCATCTGATCATGCGAGAGGTACTCCTGCCGGGGAGGAGTCATCATCTGCAGGGGCTTGCTCCCGGCTGTCTCCCATCCCGGTTGTCTGTCCCCGACAAGCATTTCCAGATCGACGAAGTACCGACCGGATTCGTGGTATTGTCCCAGAACTATTCGTCGGCACACATCAGCTCCCACGGCGCCTCCCAGTACGACCGAAGAGGCCAGTTGCGGCCAGGTTGCTATACTTTGCCCGATTTCCACCAGCGACGCTTTGGCACGCGTGGAGAGGGTCTCCACGCCCAGCATCGGTAAGATGTAGGGAACTTTGTCCTCATTGGAGGGGCCTTTCAGTTGGCTTGGGTCAAGGTCTGGAATCAAGCCGTGCAGAATCGGGCGCTCTGGTTCGAGATCAAAGCGCTCAACGTCAAGCAGACCTCTATCGCTGGTATCCATGACCACAGGAATGCCCAAGGCTCTGGCGCGGTACCGTGCCAAGATCTTGATATCCAGACCGTCGCACTCATCGACCAGCACATCCAGCCTTCCTCCCTCCAGCAGGAACTGATCAAGATTCTCCTCGTTGACTCCCTGAAGAAAGCGGGTCACCTGTAGGAATGGATCGATTTCCGCAATCTCGCGAGCAGCCACAATGACCTTCGAGATGCCGAGGTTCTGCACCCCGCTGCGGATACGATTCAGGTTTGAAAGTTCGAGCAGATCAAAATCGGCCAGGCGGATTTCGCCAAAACTCCGCTCCATGGCCACCGTCAGAGCAATGGACTGCCCGACAGAAAGCCCCATGATGCCTATTTTTTTCTGGGCCAACACATCGCGTTCGGCAGTCGTGATTTTGTACAGGTTGCGCGTGGTTCTCAGCTCGATGAACTCCCGTTCGTCGAGCAGATGGACGAGCCGCCCTGACCAGGGATAGTACACCCAAACACCATAGTGCGCTGGCGGCATGTCAGCCAACCAGGCAGCTACCTCCTGGTCGAGATCCGCCTGGCTATATGTCCGGTGGGGCATCCTGGCTTTGATGAGTTCCCCCAACTGGTCCTGGAGCCGGTCATAGACCAGCACAGGCGTCCCACGCTCAAGCAAGTGACTGAACCGCACCTGGTCTTCCTCTCGGCCCAAGCGAAAGAACACCGGGCGATACATCCATTGCCATTGCTTATTCTGCTCAAGAAGCATTTCCAGCTTGGCAGGCAAATTCCAACTGTTGGATGGTGTCGTCATGTCTGAGCACCTCCAGGGCAGCCCGATTGCTAAAAGCCCATTCCGTTAGGCTTGCTACTTTTTTTCCGTAAAGGTATACGCCAGGCCAAGCAGGTTTTTGGACGCGCATTCAGCCCAGCAGTGCTTTCTAACCCTGAATGTCAGCGATTGGTCGGGCCGGTGTTGACCCAGCCCAGCTTGACCCAGCCATAGACTGGGAAAGGCTGGTTGTTGTCGGTGGCCTGGCCAGCCTTTGGCAGCGTGGCGATGGGGGTCATCGGAATGACATTGACATTGTCCTGTGTCTTTGAAGTCTGAGGAGCATCATACTGATTGACGTAGACCACTTGGGTGACCCAATCGAGCCAGAGCTTCTCTAACCAGCTGAGATCGACTCCCGACGGCGCCTGATTGAGCAGATCCTGCACAGAGTATGTGACAAAGTGGGGGTTCGGAGGCTTTGGTGGTGCTGGATCTCCTATGGAGTCGAGCGTGACAATTACAAGGAGGCTGTTGGGGTCTGCTGGTGAGCGCGTCACTTCGACGCTGCAAGAATCACGAACCGTGAAGTGGTAGCTGGCTTGGAGCTGCCACGTGGTTCCCAGTAGAGTGGGAACTGGAGCGGGAACGGGCGGGCGGATGGTGAAGGAGACGATCTGGATACCTTGAAATGGCTGCGGAAAGACTGGAGGGAAGGCCTTCACGTCATTCCACGGGGGCGTATCAGCGATCTTGCTGCAGTAATCGTGTAATGGGAGGTTAGAGTCGCCATTCGTGCTGAAGAGTTGCCCGGCCTGATACGGCCGGCTCCACAGCCGGAAGAGGGTTGTTGCGTTCTCGCTGCGGGGCGTGACATTGCCGCTGCTATCGACCGACCTGGCTAGTGCCATAAGCAGAGGCGGATGGATCTCCGAATGGAACTCTGAGTGACCGGCATCGACGATCCAGCGACCGTAGACCGCCACCCTGTCACCTTGCACAACCCTGTAATCGGCCGGGACAAGCGCTCCGTCGATCTCGACTCCAAGTAGACCGGTTGGAACTGCGATGCCTGCGCTCTGGGCCGCACTCCAGTCATCCTTGTAGCGGCCATTGGGGTCTTTGTTGGAGGTAGCCAGGAGATTGATATAGGCACTATCTGGAACGATCGTGAACTCGAAGTCACCTCCAAACGGATGCGTGAAGGGGAGGTCTGCGCTAGCCATCCCAGGATTAACTGCGGTCCCGGTGAGGACGACCTCGTCGTCCTGTTCCTCCTTCGGGTTGAGAACCGAGACCCACTCGTAGGCGCTGGGCCACGAGCCATTGAACGTCTGGCCGCCGACCACCTTGCTCGACCAATTGGGATCGCTTGTGTCGTAGGGCGGATTTGTCCACGGCGTGCCGTCAATCCTGGAGATGTCCAGCAGGTGCGGTGGCGGCAGCGGCAACGGCGGCCCGGGATGCGGTAGGGGGCTGGGAGCTGGTATTATCTTTTCGTCTGGCATGGTTACTTTCCTTTCTCAAAAAATCATGAGTTGTTTACATCCTGATCACGACAAAAAAGAGCATTGAGATAGCTGATAAAAAACACCCTCGTTGGAGGTCGCGACAGGGACCATGATGAAAATTGATCGCCATATGATCTACCTGCCCACCCCGGAGTCCATTTTCGAAGGATAGGTCATCAGGAAATGGCAGTGCGAGCTCTGCGCCACTCGTAGCTTGCCAGAGTAAAGAGCGTGATCGTCACGACCAATAAAGCACCAACGATCAGCCACTCCAGGGCTCCACTGCGGTTATCGGGGTCGACGTTGAAGACGATCTCGATCCAGGCTCTCTGCACCAAAGTGATCACGAACAACATACTGGTAACAATGGCCATGCCTGTTTCAAGCCAGAAGCGCCGTCTCAATACATTCCTCATGGGTTTTACCCTCGCCTTTCGCAAAGCAGCTATTCTCAACTCCATCACATCGGACTTCTTCCAAAGCAGATCCTATGTGAGGATCGCCGGAACCAAAACATATGTCAAGACCAATAAGCATCCAGAAAGCGCAGCGAGCGCCTGGAGATGCAGCCGTGCCTCACCTTGCAGACCGCCGACTAGTTTCCGGCCCCTGCCCCAATGGTACATAGGAGGATCGGGGGTTGTCATGGGACAGCGTCCTAATTGCAGCAGGCGGTTTGTCCCGGGATGGTCTCCGCATCGGGACGCAGGTCTTGTTCCATACCGGCGGTCACCGTCCCGAAATCAAGCGTCGTAGTTGCTTACCCCCGAAGCAACAAACGTTGTGCCATGACAAATCCGAGTAACTGAGGCATGTCCTCTTCTCCTTCTTTTCGACTGGGAGCGCTGGATGAAATCACCAGCTCTGCCGGATTCTTCAATTTGCCTGGGATTACTGGACTGAACGAGGTAGCTGGCTCACGCACGTCCTTCTGCATCGATGGGAGTGGGCGCTGGCTGGATCTCGCCTTCCTGTCCTGTCGAAACGAGGACAGGGCTCTGCACGAGCCGCACCAAGATGCTGTGCCGCAGACGAGCCACTTCGTGGACATCGCTCCATTCCTGCGGACAGGAGCGCACAATCTCGGCGGGATCCAGTCCACAGTGATAGAGCAGATAGGCCAGTCGCCGCTCCCGCTCGTTGGACAGCCGCGCTTGTAGTCTGCCCCAGACCACGCTCCTCTCGGGGCACTCCTCCCCATCGGGCCAGGAACTCGAGACCGCTCCTGGACGCTGCGAGATCCGGAGCGTTTCCAAGATGGCTCCGTTCAGACTCGCGCGCAGGTACACCACCACCGGGTAGAGCGTCTCGCAAGCCACCTGCCCCTGGACAACCATATG
>Ga0209648_10001721_pt1 | contig 17776 bp, 16 predicted proteins | sample GraSoi2013_115cm_FD_185830 | JGI IMG/M metagenome (GOLD analysis project Ga0209648, IMG submission 185830) | Grasslands soil microbial communities from the Angelo Coastal Reserve, California, USA - Sample 9_17_2013_115cm (SPAdes) (version 2) | ecosystem: Environmental > Terrestrial > Soil >...
AAGAAACCGTTGTTGAGGATGTTGTGGTGGATGAGGGTTGCGCCTTTAGGAAAGCCAGTCGTGCCGGATGTGTACTGGATGTTGATTGGATCGTCGAACTGCAATGAGGACTCCACCTCGCGCAGCTCATCCGCGCCTGTTTTCGCTCCATCGCGGCGAAGCGCGTCCCAACCGTCCTCGAGCACGAGCGCCTCGCGCAGCCCGGGGCATTTGCCTTTGACCTCCGCGAGCATCGCGCGGTAGTCGGCCTGCCGGAATCCGGCCGCGAGGATCAGAAACGAGATGGCGGCCTGGTTGAGCACGTATTCGAGCTCGGACGTCCGGTATGCCGGGTTGATGTTGACGAGGATCGCGCCCATCGCCGCGGTGGCGTACTGAGTGATGACCCATTCGTAGCGATTGGGCGACCAGATGCCGACGCGGTCGCCTTTCCGCACACCCCTCGACAGCAGGCCACGTGCAACCTGCTCGCTTTGCTGCACGAGCTCGTCGTAGGAGGAGCGGTGGTTCTGGTGGCCCACGACGAGTGCCTCCCGATCGCCGAAGCGAGCGGCCGTGCGCCGAAGGTTATGGAAAATCGTTTCGCCGAGGAGCGGGGTTTCACTCGCGCCGTGAACGTAGCTGAGCTCGGCCATCGTCAACCTCCCCCGGGGGGCCCGACGCTCAATTGTGCACCTCAGGCGACGGCGTGCCAAGCCCTTGACACCCCTCGTCGAACGGGGCAAGCTGGACCCAATTCGTTCGGCGTCGAGTCCACCGCAGTTCACGCAAAGGTTGGCCTCCACAAGTAGGCAACGGCCGTAAAGCGGCGCAGAAACCAGAGCGCGTGTCACCCGGTGGAACCCGGCCGAGGCGGTGTCCGCTGCAGGCGCCGCCTCGTTTTATTCCACTGGGGCCCCTGCGACGAAGTCGCGGGAGAGAGCCCCTGCGCGCGCCCGGCGTGCGCTAAGGCCATAAACTCCCGGCAGTGTCGTGGCTACTGGCGTTCGCCAACCGGCGTTTCAGTGGCCTGCTTCTGATCTGGGCCGGAGTGCCGATCCTGCTCCTTTACGTGTGGCAGGCCCTCATCCAGCCGCTCGTGTTCGGAGCCGAGCTCGGCGACTTCCAGGGCAGTTACATGCGCGCCGCCGCTCGCCTGGCGGCGGGGCGCGACCCGTTCGACCTCTGCCAGACGATGGGATGCCTCGAGCCGACCGGCCCTCAGTACGTCACGCCTCTGCCTCTGGCCTGGCTCCTCCAGCCGGTGGTCGGCGTCGACAGCCACGCCGTCACGGTCGCGGCGGTCCTGGTTCTCAACGTCTCCGTCGCCGTATTTCTTTTCTTTGCGCTGCGCGCCCTGCGAGTCCGCGATTGGCAGATGGCCGCCCTGCTGGTGCTGATCACGCTGGCTTTCGAGCCCACGACGGCCAACATCGTCGAGGGCCAGATCAACCTCGTGCTGCTGGCTCTGTCCGGCATATGGTTGCTGGCCTGGATCGACGACCGCTGGTGGGGAGGCGTCGCCCTCGGGCTGGCGGTGGCCTTGAAGCTGATCCAGGCGCCGGTCGGTTTGCTGGTGCTTTGGGCGCGCCGCTGGTCGATGCTGGCGGCGGCTGTTGTCGCGGGCTTAGGGTTCTGGCTTCTGGCAGCCCCGCAGTACTTGCTCGAGTACCTGTTCAAGGTGGTGCCCGCGATCAGCCAGGGGACGGGTCTATTCGAGAATCACTCGCCCGGCGGCACGATCGCGCGACTCATAGAGCCGGAGACGTTCCTCGGCGCCGTGCGTGGCGTGCCGCTTGCAGCGAGGATCATCACCACCGTCATCGCGCTCGCCGCGGTCGTGGTCACGTTCTGGATCCTGCGCTCGCCGTCTCGGAGCGCGACCGGCCGAGGGCTCGAAGCGGCCGCGGTGGTGGCGCTCACCCCGCTCGTGGCCAGCTACTCGTGGGGAACACACCTCGCGCTGCTTCTGCTTCCGATGCTGGTCCTGGTTGCGTGGGCGTTGCCTCGCCGAGACTGGCTGGTTTTGGGCCTGATCGCGCTGGGCTGGATGCTCATCGGGCCGGGCCATCACCTCTTCCAGGTGCTTCTTGTCTCGGGCTATTCGGACCTGCTCGTGTTGCGATTGATGGCCGAGTTCGGGGTCCTCGGCATCGCTTCAATCTGGATCGCAAGCCTGCTCGCGGTCCGACGCGAAAGGGGTCAGCGAACCGATTTGATGCGGCTGACGAGTACGGTACCCAGGAACAGAAAGAGTACGGCACTGGAGAAGACAACGCGATAGCCGGCGTTCGCAGCGACGTGCTTGTTGAGGTAGTCGATCAGCGCCCCACCGAACAGCGGTAAGACGGCTTGGGGAAGTGTCAACGCAATATGGAACAACCCCATGTCCTTTGCCGACTTTGTCTTGTCGGGTAGCGTGTCGCAGGCGAGGGCCCAGTCGACCGCGAAGTAAAGACCGTAGCCGACCCCGTAAGCGACCCCAAGCGCGAATATCAGGGGAACGGATTTCGGATAGAACGCAATGAACACGATCGCGACGAATGCTTGGGCCGCCCCCGCGAGGTAAACGAAAATCTTGCGCCGGCGAATCCGGTCGGAGATCTGGCCGCCAAAGAATCCAAATGGAAGCGCGGTCACGACCACCACCAGCAGCCAGTTGTCCGTGAACTTGGCCGCATCCTCTTTAGGACCGAGGACGACATCGCCGAAGAAATTGACGAGGAAGTAGAGAACCACCGTGATCCCTGACGACACCATGAGGCGCGTGAAGACGACCCACGCGAAGTCGCCCTCGTGGAGTGGCCGCAGGAACTCGCGAACCGAATCGGCGAGCGGGCGCTTTGGCGGACGGTCGATGCGGACGAGGCCCTCAGTACGCGCGGCCCACACCGTAGGGATGAGCGTGAGCGCTGCGACAGCGCCCATGACCAGGTAGACAGCTCGGTTGTGGGCGAGCAGGCCGGTAACCCCGAGCCCGCCGCCAATGCCAAGTTGAGTCATCGTGGCGAGGAAGCCGCTAGCCTTGCCGACCTGTTGAGCGGGCACAACGTCCGGGATGATCCCGGCGTACGCAGCTCCTGCCGCGTTGAAGAAGAATTGGATGATGGCGTAGCCGAGGACGATCTCCGGGTAGTTGCTGGCCGCCATCAGGATCACGAGCCCGGGAATCGTGAGGAGAGTGCCCGCGACCATGATCGGTCGGCGGCGTCCCCAGCGCGTGTTCAGGCGGTCCGACCATGCTCCGACGATCGGAGGTACGGTCATCGCGAGCAGGCCGCCGATTCCGAGCGCGACGCCGATGGCGGTGTTCTGGGATCCCTTCGGGACGACCTCGTCGACCTGGGCCTGGATCAGAACCGTCGTCAACGGAATCCAGAGGAAGTTGCTGCCGAACCAGAACGCGCTGAGAGCGGTGTGCTGCAGGTTCCCGTAGTGGGCGGGAGCGCGCTTGCCGGCGACGGCTGTTGCCATGGCGAAAGGCTAAGTTAAGTAGGTTCCTCCCGCGCGCCGAAAAGCGGTAGGCTTTGTCGGCCCCCATGCATCCTGTCCTTTCGCGCGCAAAAGAGGTTCTGATCGAGGTGCCGCGGCACGGCAAGCTCGCGTATTGCCTGCTGCGTGATCCGCGTGTGCCCGCCGCACCCAAAGCCGCGGTTTTGGGTGCCCTGGCCTTGATAGTGAGTCCGATCGACTTCCCGGCCTGGGTGCCGGTGCTCGGCGAGCTGGACATGCTGGCTCTGTCCGTGCTGGCGGTGAAGACGTTCATCGAGGCATGCCCGGAGGACATCCGCCGCGAGCACGAGCAGGCGTTGGAGGCCGGCGAGAGCGTTTTCGATCGTGATTTTCGCGACACGGTCTCGGCAGCGCGCGAGGGCGGTGGCAGGCTCGCCGGCCGGATCCGGGCGCGAGTGATGCGTATCGCGCGCCGGGACCCATATCAATCGGTATCGGAGGGCTAGGGAAAGTGCGCGTGATGCTGACCAAGGATGTCGCGAACGTCGGCAAGGCCGGCGATGTGAAGGAGGTGACGGACGGCTACGGCCGCAACTTCCTGCTACCTCGGAAATTGGCGGTGCCGGCTCATCGAGGTGTTGAGGCGGAGGCGAAGCGGCTACAGGATGCCGCCGTCAAGCGTGAGACGAAAGATCGGGTCGAGGCGCAGGCCCTGGCCGATGAGATCGACAACAAGACCGTCGTGGTGCGTCTCAAGGTTGGCGCCGAGGACAAGGCGTTTGGTTCGATCACGAACGTCGACGTTGCCACCGCGCTAAAGGCGCAGCATCGCGTCGACATCGACCGTCACAAGATCGACCTGAAGGAGCCCATCAAGACTTTGGGCGAGCACCAGGTGTCTCTGAAGCTGCACCGCGACGTGGCCGCCCACGTCAATGTGATCGTCACCCAGGACCGGTAGCAGATTCCGGCATGGCGACGATCGCGCTGACACCCGGGAGGGTGCCACCCCACGACCTGGACGCTGAGGTTTCGGTGCTCGGATCGATCCTCCTCGATCCCCTGTCGATCGCGAAGGTGCTGCAGTTCCTGCACCCGGAGGATTTCTATCGCGAGAACAACGGCCAGGTGTATCGGGCGTCTCTGGACTTGTTTGCCGCGGGAGAGCCGATCGACAACGTCACGCTGGCGGCGCAACTGCAGACGCTGGGGATGCTGGACCGGATCGGCGGGCGTGCTGCGCTCGCCTCGATGCAGAGCTCGGTCCCGACCTCGGCGAACATCGAGTACTACGGCCGGATCATCAAGGAGAAGGCGTACAAGCGGCGGCTGATCTCCGCCGGGGCGAACATCGCGGGGTTCGGCTACGACGATGGGGTCGAGGCGGAGGAGGCGATCAACCAGGCGCAGTCGCTGGTGTTCGGGGTTGCCGACGACCGAGACCAGCGCGAGCTGTCGAAGCTGTACGACCTGCTTGGTCCCGCGATGGAGCGGATCTCGCTGCAGATGGAGAGCGGGCAGGGAGTGGTCGGGGTGCCGTCAGGCTTTCACGACCTGGATCGGATGACGGGTGGGTTCAAGGACTCGGACCTGATCATCGTGGCGGGGCGACCGAGTATGGGGAAAACTTCCTTCGCTCTCAACGTCGGTCTCCATGCGGCTCTCGAACGCAAGAAATCGATCGCGATTTTCAGCCTCGAGATGTCGAAGGAGCAGCTGACCGAGAGGTTGCTCACGGAGCAGGCTCAAATCGACGCCCAGCGTCTGCACCGGGGTTTATTGAGCGAAGCGGAGTTCGACCGCGTTTCCAATGCGCTTGGACCACTCGGCGAGGCGTCGATTTACATCGACGACACGCCGGTCATGGATGAGCTGACCCTGCAGTTGAAAGCGCGCCAGGCGAAGATGCGCCACGGCATCGACATGATCATCGTCGACTATCTGCAGCTCATGCATGGCCGCTCGCGTGGCGACGACAACCGCGTGCAAGAGGTCTCATCGATCTCGAGAGCGCTCAAAGGTCTGGCCCGCGAGCTTCGGATACCGGTGCTGGCAATCTCCCAGTTGAGCCGCGCGCCAGAGCAGCGTCCCGACAAGCGACCGATCCTGAGCGACCTTCGCGAATCGGGGTGCTTGGCGGGGGATACGCCGATCTACCTACCCGATACGGGCGCATACGTGCCGATTCGTGATTTGGCAGGCAAGACAGGCTTTCGTGTGCTGGCGCTTGATGAAAAGTGGTGGCGCATGACGCCCAAGACAGTGACCAGCGCATTCGCGACCGGCACCAAGCCAGTCTTCAAGATGACGACAAAGGTTGGACGGCAGATCCGAGCGACGAGCAATCACAAGTTCAGGACGATCGAAGGCTGGAAGGGTCTGGACGAACTTCGCCCGGGTGATCGGATCGCACTACCGCGAGTTCTGCAGGGACCCGAGAAGGACACCATGAGTTATGAGGAGCTCGGACTCCTCGGCCATCTCATCGGCGACGGCTGCACGTTGCCAACACACGCTATTCAGTACACGACCAAAGATCCCATCCTGGCCGACGCTGTTGTCGACCTGGCCAAGGACGTCTTTGGAGACGCGATTCGCCCTCGAATCCACCCCGAACGATCTTGGATCCAGGTCTACTTGCCGCCGACACAACACCTTACCCATCGAGTTCACAACCCGGTGCGGGTCTGGCTGGAGGGACTCGGCGTGTTTGGCCTGCGCTCGTACGAGAAACGCGTGCCGACGAAAGTATTCAGTCAATCCGCGCTGGGAATCGCTGTTTTCCTAAAGCATCTTTGGGCGACTGATGGCTGTGTTCATTTGTCACGTGGCGTTAGCCATTACGCGAACGTTTACTACGGCAGCAGCAGCGAGGGCCTTGCTCGGGGCGTTCAGAGCTTGCTCTTGCGACTTGGAATCAACGCGAGGCTCAGCCAACATCGTCAGATTGGGAAGGGCCGCGACCAATTCCATGTGACTATCAGCGGGCACCGCGAGATCCTGGCCTTCCTCGAGATTGTCGGCGTGCTCGGCAAGGAGAAAACCCTACATAAAGCCGCAATCGTCGACTATCTGAGCTCTAAGCCGTCGAACACGAAACGGGACGTCATCCCCGCCGAAGTTTGGAAATTGCATGCCTTGCCAGCTATGGAGGTCGGCTCAATAAGCACTAGGGTAATGCACGCGAGCCTCGGAACTCGGTACAGCGGAACGGGAATCTACGAGCAGAATCTGAGTCGCGAACGAGCAAATCGAGTGGCGGTGGCAGTCGGATCAGGTGAGCTCGAGCTGCTTTCCATTAGCGACGTTTACTGGGACTCGATACAGAGCATTGAGCCAGATGGCGAAGACGAAGTCTACGACCTCACAGTAGAAGATCTACATAATTTCATAGCAGGAAATGTGATAGCCCATAACTCGATTGAGCAAGACTCGGACCTCGTCATGTTCTTGTTTCGGCCCGAGTACTACAAATCCGACGAACGGCCCGGCATCGCAGAAGTCATCGTCTCCAAGCACCGCAACGGACCGACCGGCATGATCGAGCTCAAATTCCGGCGCGATCACACGCGCTTCTACAACCTGGAGACGAGGCGGCCCGAGCCCGGCACCGAGTAGTCGTGGTCATCATCCTGGTCGGCGGCCAGTGGGGGGACGAGGGCAAGGGCAAGGTCATCGACTACCTCGCCTCCAAAGCCCACATGGTCATCCGCACCCAGGGCGGCAACAACGCCGGCCACACCGTGGTCACCGAGCATGGCGAGTTCAAGTTCCAGCTCATGCCCTCTGGCATCCTCTACCCGCATTGCACGTGCGTCATCGGCAACGGGGTGGTCGTCGACCCCATCGTTCTTCTGCGAGAGATCTCCCAACTCCGCGAGCGCGGGATCGAACCGACAAAGCTGATCGTCAGCGAACGCGCCCACATGGTGATGCGGTATCACCCACTCTTCGATCAGCTCGAGGAGGAGTCGCGTGGCGACGACCGCCTCGGCACCACCTGGCGCGGCATCGGACCTGCCTACTCGGACAAGGTCAGGCGTATCGGCTTCCGCATCGGCGACCTGCAGAAGGAAGCCTTCATGCAAAAGAAGCTCGCCTTCGTCGTCGGCCAGGTCAAGAACCCGGTCCTCACCAAGCTCTACGGAAAGGACGCCATCGACTGGGAAAGCATGCTGAATGAGTACATGGGCTACGCAAAAGAGCTCGACCCCTTCATCAAGGACACGTTCCCAGTCATCCAGGACGCCCTCGAGGCCGGGGCGAACATTTTGCTCGAAGGCGCGCAAGCGACGATGCTCGACCTCGACTTCGGCACCTATCCCTACGTCACAAGCTCGAATCCGACAGCCGGCGGTGCCCTGACCGGAAGCGGCATTCCGCCGACGAAGGTCGACCTCACCATCGGCGTCTTCAAGGCCTACACATCGCGGGTCGGCTACGGACCCTTTCCCTCCGAGCTGCTCAACGGGATCGGTGACCAGATACGAGAGCGCGGCCACGAGTTCGGCACTGTGACGGGACGGCCGCGGAGGATTGGCTGGTTCGACGCAGCCGTCGCCCGTTACGCGGTCCGGCTGAACGGAGTCGGATGCGCCGCGCTGATGCGGCTCGACATACTCGACGACCAACCTCTCCTCAAGATCTGCACCGGTTATGACTTTCGCGGCCACCGTTTCGACCATCCCTTGGCGAACATCTCGCACTACAAGCACTGCGAGCCTGCTTACGAAGAGATGCCGGGGTGGCAACAGGAAATAGGCGCCGCCCGTTGTTGGGAGGACCTGCCTCAGAACTGCCGCGATTACATAGATCGCATCGGCGAGCTGATCGGCGCGCCGATCGAGCTCGTCGGGACAGGACCCCGACGTGACCAGTTCGTCACCCGCGGCCGCAAGCTCTTCGACTGAGTTGGCCTGAGTTGAAGGCCACGGGCCCCGTCGCCGCCGACGTGACCTGGGCGCAGGTGCATCAGTTCCGGCTCGCTCGTCACCACCTCATGAGCCCGGCACCAAAGAAGGACCTGGTTCGAGTCGTCGGCGACATCGGCGGCGTCCAGGCGCAGGTCATGTCGGCGGCGGAGCTACAGGTCGCCGTCCGCGTCAACTCCAAAGCCAGTGATGTTCGGAATGCGCTCTGGAAGGACAAGACCCTCGTCAAAACGTGGCTCATGCGCGCAACGCTGCATCTCGTCCCGGCCGCCGACCTCCCCATCTACACGGCCGCGATGGGCTCCTACGGGATGCGAAACACGAACGCCTGGCTCAAGTGGATGCAGATCACGGAGCCTGAGCTCAACGACGTGATCGATGCGATCGGCGAGGCCCTCGACGGCCAGGCGTTGACCCGTGAAGAGGTCATCGCCCGGGTGGGGAAGGGGCGCTCGGAGCGAATTCAAGCGGGATTGAAATCAGGCTGGGGCGGCCTTCTCAAGCCCGTCGCCCGCAAGGGCCTGCTCTGCTTTGGCCCAAGCCGCGGGTCCAGCGTCACCTTCGTGCGGCCGCAGCAATGGCTTGGCGGCTGGCGCGAAGCAGATCCCGAAACAGCCCTGGCTGAGCTGGCGCGCCGCTACTTGCGGGCCTATGGGCCCGCGACCAAGAACGACTTCGCCAGGTGGTGGGGCCAGTGGCCCGGGGTCGGCAACACCGCATGGGCGGCCCTGGACAAAGAGGTCGTCCCCGTCACCATCGAAGGCAGTCGCGCGGACGTGCTGGGCGCCGATGTCGAACGCCTCACGTCTATCCGGCCCGAGCGCTCGGTGCGCTTACTGCCTTCCTTCGATCCTTACTTGATGGGCCACGCCGGCCGCGACCATCTCGTCGCCCGCGAATACCTTTCCCGGGTGAGCCGGACGGCAGGGTGGATATCAGCGGTCGTGCTTTCGGATGGCCGAGTGGTCGCGACCTGGACCCATGAGGTCAACAAGGGCACCCTCGCCCTCACTTTGGATCCGATCCGCAAATTGGCGCCCGCGATGATGAAGGAAGTGCGTTCGCAAGCCGATGCAATGGCTGGGGCCCTGGGCCTCGATCGCGCCTCGGTTGCTGTTGCTTAGCTAGCGCGCGTGACGCTCTTCACGACGCGCAGCTGCGCGTCGCGCTGACGCAGCCGGCGGTTTCTGCGCCTCCTCTCACGCCCGATCGAGGCGCCCCACATCATCACCGCCACCGCCGCGGCGGCGGCCTGGATCCCGGCCACGGCGAAGAACGCGGCCTCTATCCCATAGCCGCGAGTCCTCAATCCCACGGCCAGGACGCCCGCCGCGAGCCCGAGCACCGGCCGCACCGCCCACGAGCCCGGAAGCAGCCGGCGGTCGGCAAGCAGGAGGCCCGCGACGAACCAGGTCGGTCCGCTGTCCAGCTGAAAGACAACGTCCCAGTGGTACAGGTAGATGGGAATCAGCGCTCCGAGCAAGAACGCGGCCAGCACGACGAGGCTGAGCCGCCGTGCATACGCAAGCCAAGCGATTCCGATCGCAACCGCAAGCAGCGAGGTGGCGAAAACCGGTCCCGGCACATTGCCCACGTACAGGCGCACCGGATCGATGGGCGCCGCCTGCGGACCGAAGTAGTGGTACCAGATCCAGATCGGATCCGAGAATGCCTTGCCGGTGACGGGGTTGACATATGCGAAGGGCGCTCCCCGCGTCACCAGGGCGATCACCGCGTATGCGAGGAGACCCGACTGCGCGCGAATCGCGGGAATGTACCGGGCCCGAATCAGCTCGAGTATCACCGCCAGCGCTGCGACCGCAATCGTCAAGCTCAGAACCGCACCCGCGCCAACCAGAGCAACACCGAAAACGGCCGCGATCAGCGGGCTCGCTTGAGGTCGCGGAATCTGGCGCCGCCACAGCAAGTACGCGAGCAGCTGTCCCGCCGCGCCGAATCCGATTGCAGCAGCCAGCATCTCGACCGCGGGCAGCTTGAAGATGATGAGCCCCGCGACCACGGGCGGAGCCAGTGCGATCCCCATGGTCAGGTCATCTGGAAGTGAAGCCGGATTGAACGCGGCCCGGTCAAGCCAGGCCCCGGCGCGAGCCAGCACGGATGCGATTGTAGAGTTCGGCGATCGGCCTCGGTTTATCCACAACCCGGCTTGGGTGATAATCGGCAGGCTCGTGTCGCTTTCCAGTCGACGTCTTGCCGCGACGCTGGCGGCGTTGTTCGGGGGTGTCATCGTTGGTACTGGCGTCATTGCCGGCACACTTCCCGATTCAACGTGGGAACCGCTCCCGTCGCTAATCCAGCAGGGGCAGCAGCCAATCTTCGCGCTCGCGGTCGATCCCGCCAACAATCAGGTTCTGATCGCCGGCAACTCGCCGGGCTCTCTGCTGCGGTCTACCGACGGCGGTTCGACATGGGCGAGTGTTCATTCGGGACGTGCCGCCGTGACGACGATCGCGTTCAGCCCCTTCACCCGCGAGCTTGCCCTCGCCGGCACGCGCGGAGCCGGCGCGTTGATCAGCACTGACGGTGGCTCGAAGTGGGCTCAGGTGACCGGGCTGGATGGCCGTGAGGTGCGCGCGTTCGGCTACGCCCTCACCCTCATTGCCGCCGGCACAGACAACGGGATATACGTCAGCTCCGATGGATCTTCGTGGAGGCAATCGGGTCTCGCGAACACCAGCATCGACGCGCTGGCGGTGGCCGCGGTGCATGCCCCCGTGCATTTCGTGGCGGGCAGCGACACGTCGACAGCTGCGGCCGGACCGCCCCTCTACGACAGCGCAGACGCGGGCAACACGTGGACGTCGGTGTCGCCGGCCATCAGCGGGACAGTGGTCTCGCGGCTTGTGTCGGGGCCGCTCCCTCCGACCGGCAACGTGAGGCCGCTCGTCGCGGGCACGAATGCCGGCCTCTTCATATCCAGGGATAACGGCGCGACATTCACACCACTAAGCGGCGCTGATCTGCTGCCTTCGACGGACTACACCCAGATCGCTTATGTCACTGATCATTACGACCGCTTCTACGTCGCGAGCGACGGAGGCGGATCGCGATCCGGCGGGTTGTGGTCGACACGCGACAACGGCCAGCACTTCACATCGCTTGTGCCGCCGATTCCGTCGATTACAGCGCTTGCAGTTTCCAACGATGAGGCGCCCATCCTCTATGTGGCGACCTTTCGCGCTTCAGATCACACGCCGGCGATGTGGGCGTTCCACGACACCGGCGCGCCGCCGCAAGGCCCGTTTACGGGCGTCACGCCATCGGCCAGCGCCAGTCGCATCGGTCCGCACAATCGCGGCGGACCATTCGAATTCCTACGAGTCTTGTCGAGCTCTCAGACTCCATACATCACTCTGGGAGGGGTGGCGTTGCTGGTGCTGTTGCTCGCGGCCATCTCTCACTTCCGCGGCAGCCGTAGGTAGACTCGCCGTCAATGTCATCGCCACACGCACGCCTCCGCGAGCTCGGGCTCGAGCTCCCCATCCCGCCGGCGCCCGTCGCGTCATACGTGCCAACCCGGTTGGTCCCGATCGGCGACGGAAGATCACTGCTCTATATCTCGGGACAGGTGTCGACCGAGGCAGGAAAGAGGCTGACGGGTCGCTGTCCCGACCAGGTGACCGTGGAGCAGGCCCAGGTCGCGGCGCGCGCCTGCGCGCTCAACCTGCTCGCCCAGATGGAGACTGCCGCCGGGCTCGACAAGGTCGAGCAGGTGATGCAGCTGATCGGTTTCGTGCTTTCGACGGATGACTTCGGCGATCAGCCGAAGGTGATGGACGGCGCCTCCGACCTGCTGGTCGAAGTGCTCGGCGAGGCGGGCAAGCATTCACGAGCCGCGCTCGGCACCAACGCCTTGCCCTTCTCGGTAACCGTCGAGATTGCGGCAGTAGTTGTTGTCCGCACCGGCTGAGGTGGAGCGGGCGACAGCCCGCCGGCCGCGACTGATCGTCGTCGGCAGCGTCGTGTACCTGGCGCTGATCTTCGGCGTGATGCTCTGGCGCGGCATCTCGATCGAGCCCGAATGGGTGGTGCTGGCATTGCTCGTTATCGCTGTCGCCCTCGGGCGCGGCAGGTCGTTCGTGGTCGATTGGGCTCCGTTCCTGCTCTTGTTCTTCGCCTACGAGGCGATGCGCGGATACGCGGGGCAGACCGGCTTCGCGCCTCACGATCTATCCGGGTTCGAGCGCGCGCTGTTCGGCGCAACCCTGCCCACCATCACCCTGCAGCACGCGTTTTACAAGTCCGACGTTGTCAGCCCACAGGACCTGCTGGCGATGTTCTTCTACTTCATGCACTTCCCATTGCCGATCGTGGTCGGCTTTTTCTTTTGGGTGCGCAGCCGCGATCACTACCGGCGCTTCATCGCGGCGCTGCTGCTGATGGCGCTGCTCGCCTTCGTCACGTACCTGTTCTGGCCGTCGGCGCCGCCCTGGTATCAGTTCCGCGCGGATGTGGCGGGCGGTGAGGAGACCGTGCACAAGATCCTCAACGAGACCGTCGACAAGCTATGGGGGCCGAACTACTGGGTGTCGCCGCTGTACTCCCACCTCAACCCCAACAAGTTCGCGGCCTTTCCCTCACTCCATGCGGCCTTTCCGGCGCTGGCGGCCGTCTACGCGTGGCGGAGATATCGGTGGCTGGCGGTTGGCCTAATTGCGTGGACGCTCGCGGTCGCGCTGAGCATCGTCTATCTCGGCGAGCACTACGTGGTCGACATCCTCGACGGTCTTGTCTACGTGGCGGCCGCGACGCTGATCGTCGAGCTTGTGAGCCGATGGCGGGCCACGGCCTCTAGGCCTGCCAAACCCTCCGCATGATCGTGCGCGCCAGCTTGTCCGGGTCGTGGTGCGACGGAAGACGTACGTTCACCACATCGGCGGCGATGAATCGCACCTCGGGGTGAGTCGATGCATCTTCGGACTTGAAGATGACCTGGGCCTGGCCGCCAGTCGGCATGTGTGAGTGGTTGGAGTTGACGAGGACGAAGTCGAACAGGTTCGATCCAACGTGCTCGCGGATCACGCGCAGGTAATCGTCGACGTTATATCCGTCGGTCTCGCCTTTCTGTGAGGCGAGGTTGCAGACCAGGACTTTGAGCGCGGGCGATGCCTTGATCGCCTCGACCATGCCCTCGACAAGAAGATTCGGCAGGATGGACGTGTAGAGCGAACCGGGGCCGATCACGACCAGCTCCGCGTTGAGGATGGCCTGGACCGCTTCGGGATTCGCCTGGGCTCCATCCGGCTTCAAAAAAACCTGGCTGATCGGTTCGTTTTGCTTCGGGATCTTCGACTCGCCCTCGACAGATCGGCCGTTCATGGATGCTACGAGCGTCACATCCTGGAGGGTCGACGGGAGGATCGTCCCCTTGACCGCGAGCACCTTGCCCGATTCCCGGAGCGCGTGCTCGAAGTTTCCGGTCACGTCAGCCATCGCCATGATGAAGAGGTTCCCGAAGGAATGGCCGTCGAGCGATCCTTCCTTGAAGCGGTGGTCGAAGAGCTGCTTCATCAGAGGCTCCGCGTCGGCCAGTGCCACGAGACACTGGCGGAAATCGCCAGGGGGGAGGATGCGGTATTCGTCCCGAAGCCGGCCGGAGGAGCCGCCGTCGTCGGCCACAGTCACGATCGCCGACAGGTTTGACGTGTAGGTCTTGAGTCCACGGAGCAGCGAGCTGAGCCCAGTGCCGCCGCCGATGGCGACGATGCGCGGCCCGCGGCCCTTGACCCTGAATGCATGGATCATCTCCACGATGCTTCCGGTGCTGTTGCCGGGCAGGAACGGGCCGAGCACGGATTGGGTCAGCTTCAAGTAGCTGATCACGAGCAGGCCAACCCCAACGATGCCGAATATCAGGGCGCGCGCCCAATACGGCCAGAACTGGAGAGTGATGTAGTAGAACTCGCGCGGGAGGGTAAGGGTCCGGTAGATCTCCTTCAACGCGTAGCCGACGCCGAGGACCAGGACCAGCTCGGACAGCATCAAGAGCAGGAGCCAGCGCTTGATCTGGAGTCCGGGCGTGAGCCAGCGCAGCCATCGGGTCGTTGATTGAAGCCTGGTGGCCATCTACCCCACCTGAAGGAACGGTTTCGAGACGTGCAAGGTTATCGTGGGCTACTCTTCCATTGAAGTATGCGTACTTTGCGCGGGCTGCGCGGGCTGCTCCGCCTGGCAGTGATCGGCCTCGTCGTCGCAGCTGTGGCGACCGAGTTGTCCAAGCCGGAGGAGGAGCGTACATGGCATGGGAGAGTCTGGGGAGCCGTGCCGTACGACTTTCGACCGCCAACGTGGGAACGCATACGGGCGGCGTACTGGAATCCTGACTCGAACCAGCTCTTCAGCGATCGCGTTTTTGGAGTGGGGTGGGCGGTCAACCTGTACCAGGCCAAGCGGTTGCTCGAGTCCGTTTTCGACCGGCTCATGGGCGCGCCGCCTCCGCTCCCGATACGCATGAGCACCCGGGAGCCGACCGCGAGACGACCGCGCCGAAGCGGCGGGGAGCGCGACTAGCCCCTTTAGCTCGCCTCCGCCAGACCGGTAGGCGGCATTTCCGCGGTAGGCGACCACAGGTGTGGAAAGCGTGTGGAAAACCGGTGAAAAGGGCGTTTCAGGGGCTGGCTAGAATAGGCGGCCGGCCCAGATCGCTTGATTGGGGAGTGGCGCAACGGTAGCGCAGCTGACTCTGGATCAGAAGGTTGAAGGTTCGAATCCTTCCTCCCCAGCCAACACCCGCTGAACCAGCCGGTTTGTATTCGGCTTCAGACGTCTGACTTTCTTAATACGCGGTGCGCGCGGGCTTGATTTGGGATATGCTTTGCAGGAGTAATGCGCGGCACAACCGCGTGATCCGCATCAATTGCGTAGTAAGGAATCAGACGCGCTATGGCCTCTCCGAAACTGAAGCTCGTCGAGCACAAACCGACCCCTCTGCAGAGCCTGATCGGCGACTACCTGGCCCATCAGCGTGGCCGGGGTCTGTCGCCGCGAAGCATCAAACAGGCCGTCGACGTGGTGGAGCGCCAGTTCCTGCCCTGGTCCGTCAAGGAGGGGGTGACGGCACCCGATCAGCTGAGCCAGCGTGTGCTCGATCGCTTCGGTGCGCACCTGCTCGAGGATCGGACGACGCCGAGTGGCAAGCCGCTGGCCCGCGAGACCGTGCGCACGTACCTGCGCACCCTGGGCCAGTTCCTGCGCTGGGCGCAGTTCGAGGACGCGGTCGCGGCCAAGGTCAAACTGCAGACGCCGGCTCGTCAACGCCGGCTCCTGGAGACATTGAGCCGAGAAGAGATCCAGCACATGGAGGACGTCGTCAGTGCTGAGCGCGACAAGCTGATGATCCGGCTCCTGGCCGACACCGGCATCCGGCTCGGCGAGCTGCTCGGTCTGAGGTCGACGGACTTGGCCGAGCAGGGCCGTGAGCGCTACATCAAGGTCAAGGGCAAGGGCAGCCGTGAGCGCCTAGTCCCGGTGGCGCCAGCTCTCTTTCTGCGTCTGCGTCGTTACGCGCAACGCGGCCGGCCAGCCCAGGCGCGGAGCGAGCGCATCTTCCTCACCAACCGGCGCAGCGCCAAGACGGGTGACTACGAGGCGGTCTCGGCGCGCGCGGTGCAGGACGTGGTCGGCTACGCTGCTCAGGTCGCCGGTATTCAGCGATCGGTGCACCCGCATCTATTTCGCCACTCGTACGCCACTTGGGCGCTCCGCAAGGGCATGAACCCGCTGCAGCTGCAGCGCATCCTCGGCCACGCGGACCTGACCATGATCAGCGGGGTCTACAGCCACTTGACGCCGTCTGACTCGTATACAGCCCTCATGGACCTCCTGCGCGCGGACGACTGAAGGGTTCCGCGCGGCCGACGACAAGAACGATGGCCGCAGAGCTCGCCTGGTCCGGTTCTCACAGCCAGATGCGCCACTTCCCACCATGAGATAAGGCGCGGCAGGCAATGCACCTAGCCGCTTCCACGGAAACTCGATCGAGTCGGATTTTCAGCGGTAGGATTGCACCTTAGTCAACGGCCTTGTTTGCAGAAGGCCCGAGGGCGGAATGAATCCCTGGTTGAAACTCCTGATCGCTCTCGGCGCCGGTGGCCTAGGAGCTTTAGTTTTGAGCACATTCACCAAGAAGCGGATCTTCATAAGCTTCGACTACGACCATGATCGCAATTATCGGTACCTCCTCGATGCGCTGAAAGAGAACTCCAAGTCCGAAATCGACTATGAGGACGTGACCCCTGGCGAGATCCAGAGCACCGACGTGGCGGCGATCAAAGCTGGCCTCTTGTCGAGGATCAAGCGATCTAGCCACGCGCTAGTGATCGTCGGCTCGCACGCCAACGCCTACCATTCGAAAGCACAAGAAATTGGCCAGCGCAACTGGCAGTGGTGGGAGATCGTCAAGAGCAAAGAAGAGGGCCAGGGTCTGATCGGGGTGAAGATTGACCCCAAGAATGACTCGCCGGAACCGCTGATGAACGCCAACGCCAAATGGGCTATGTCTTTTAACGTTGAGGCGATCCTGAAGGCGATTAAAGAAGCCTGAATGTCGGACGATCGCACGCTATCGATCGTCCACGACCATTACAAAGAGACTTTCGCCACAATCCGTGAACGCGAGCGTCTCCGCGACCGCTCGTTCATGATTCTGATCGGTCTCTTCGCCCTGCTGGCCTTGGAGGTTTACAACCCGGCGCAGGTGGGCGCCGCTATCGGTGTACTTCATGTGTTAGGAACCGATATCGACCTCAAACAGCTCCCGCTTTCGCTACTGCTAGATGCCAGCTGGGTACTCACATTGACCGTGGCACTGAACTACTGCCGGGCAGCTGCTCACGTCGAGCGCCAGTATCTGTATCTGCACAAGCTTGAAGACTGGATGTCGGCAGCCCTTGGAGATGACAGCTTGTATCGTCGCGAGGGCCGCGTCTATTTGACTAACTACCCGCTGTTTCTTAATTGGGCATGGTTCTTGTACGTGATTGTCTTTCCGGTGGTGCTCATTCTTGCTTGCCTCGTACTCGTGTGGCACCAGTGGTTCTCTTTGCCCTACTCGATATGGCATAAAGGTTTCGATACGATCATGGCCCTCCTGATACTTGCGTCGTTCGGCGTGTACACCGTTGTCCCGAGGCTGAGCAGGCCATTCAAAAAAGGGGAGCCGGAGGTCCTGGCTAAGCACGAAAGCTAACTTCGGATCTGAGAAATCGCACCGTACAGGTAGAGAAGGTGGGGACCATCGGGTCTTTTGAATTGTCCCGATGGCTCAAAGTTCCGACTGTTCCAGGAGGGCCTCGACGCCAGATACTGTTGGCGCTTTGACTAAAGCGTCCGCGATCCTCTGCAGCGTCTTGTGGTTTAAGGGCCGGCCGCGGCGAGCTGCCGAAATGGTTGCC